>OLIT01000003.1_pt1 | contig 318108 bp, 260 predicted proteins | sample 1601341 | NCBI WGS metagenome assembly OLIT01 (sample SAMEA2452121, study PRJEB22498) | human gut metagenome | biome: human feces; feature: human gut; material: feces | place: Australia | collected 2012
CGATATTCCAGGATTCATTGGTGGTAAACACCAGTTCAGTACTGTCTCCCTGAGCGTTCAAAGGATAAAGATCTGCTTTTATCGTTAGACAAGGTTCTACTGGCGGTGGGATAATTTCTTCTTTTTTGTCCTCACTGCAGCTCCAAAGAAAACAAACGAATAGAAAAGTCGAAAGGATTGACAATATGTTTTCTGTAATTCGTGACATATCCTCTTAGTTTGAAGGAATCGAAATACTCTGCTTTATATAACGGATTAAATATATCAAAATCGAATTACAAATCCAAACATAAATTAACCTTTTTCAATATAATATGTTTTTTTACAACAAAAAATAAAGAATATCATTACAAAACTGAACAGGTTAGAAAGACTACTATTTTCAAATGTTCCTCCTGTGAAAATATTTAAAAGTCAGAATGTAGAGTGAGTTAAAAACTCTTCAGAACGATTTCTCAAATTCCAAGCAACATTTCTCATAGGGACATTTAAACATTTTCACAGGTAAAACACCTGAATAGTTAAACTTCATTCCAATTGCTTTTGAATTTTAGCATAGAGATAAGCTAAATGTTCCCGGGAAACCGTATCTTTAAAATAACTCTTATTTTTCTGGATATCCTGTGCCAACCCAACCAAAAAATTCCGGGCAATGACCGGCACATCCGTCTTCTTATATTTTTCATTATTTAAAAGGGAAACCATAGACTCTACACAAATTTGCTGGGAATGTCTTCTGAAATTCCCAATGGTCTGACGGGTCTGTAATTCACCGAAAAGAATATGTTTCAGATCGGACAAATATTCTTCCACCGTATAACACCCTACACAATTGGCAGCATAATCTTTCATACCGATAAAAGTCTCCGGATCCAATAACGGATATTCTTCCGGATTCAATACATCTTCTACAATTTTATACATTTCCCGTTGAGGAGATTCATAAATCCGGTACAAATATTTTTCTCCAAACAACCAATCGGGAGGAGTAAATAAATAATCACTCAAAAATTGTAAAGCTTGTTTTTGCATTTCCCGCTCTACCGGCTCGTAGACGATCCCTGCTTCCTCCGCAACTTTAAAATTCCGGTAAATGCCGCCGATATGGACTGCAGCATGAATGAGAAAACGGCGATATTGATCAATTATAGACCGGTGCATACTCAGCAAATGGGTATTAAAATCCCCTTCCTCGTAAGTCCATTCCGGTAAAACCTTCATCACCCGTTTTAAATTCCGGATGCCATATTCCGCCGCGATCACCGGATTATCTCCCAAATCTTCCCGCTGGCACCTCGGATCGCGGTTATATCCTTCCGCTCCGAACCAAAGCTGTTTGTTTTCCTTTTGTTTCTTTTTGATCATCTCATTGAGCACTAAGCGGTCTTCTTCGTCATCCGAAGTTCCCCAAAGGGGAGTATATCCCCATTGAATGGCCCATTTATCATAGATACCGATTCTCGGGAAAAGTCCGTCTACACTCACGCTGTCCTCCGGTTGAGCGACATAATTAAAACGGGCATAATCCATGATGGACACCGTATGCCCGTTTTCCTCCAACCACTTTCTATCCCTTAGCTTTTCTACCGGCGTTTGCCGGCTCGCTCCCAAGTTGTGACGCAAACCTAAAGTATGCCCGATTTCATGTGCGCATATAAATTCGATCAAACGCCCCATCAATTCCTCATTCACGCACATCTTCCGACCCTGTGGATCGTTGATGCCGGCTTGCACCATATACCAATCGTGTACCAGTTTCATGACATTGTGATGCCAGCCCACCCGCGCCTGAATGATTTCCCCACTCCGGGGATCGCTGATCTGATGCCCGTTGGAATTCGCCACCGGGGAAGCAATATAATGAATAATCGAATAACGGATATCCTCCAGATCTATCTCCGGATCGTCCTCCGGCCATTCCCGGGCGTAAATGGCATTCTTAAAGCCAGCTTCTTCAAAAGCCGGGCGCCAACTTTCCACAGCCTTTATCATATACTTCCTCCATTTCCGAGGAGTAGCCGGGTCGATATAAAATACAATCGGCTTCTGAGGTTCCACCAGTTCTCCCCGCTTCATCTTTTCCACATCTTCCGGGCGGGGTTCCATACGCCAACGACAGATAAACTTTTTATTTCCAGCCGTCTGCTGTTCGTCTCCGTAAAATTCATACTGACGGGCAAAATACCCCACCCGTAAATCGTATAAACGCCTCCTCATCGGCTCCTTCGGCAATAAAATAAAGGAAGTATTCAGCTCTGCTGTAATCAATCCCGTCGTTTCTGCTACCGGAAAAATACAGTCCTTTTGCCCACTTTCATCTAATCGAACCAGATAAGTACGCAGCGTTTTTACTTCCGTATTGAGCGGAAATGTCCGGACACTTTTTATAAAAGATTTATTCTTCTGGTAAGCGGAAATTTCATACCGGCTTTTCAAAACGGGCCGAATCGAAAAAGCCGGTATATCCTCTTCCACCAAGTCGGTTATCTCAATTAAAGAATGGGAATTCCGTTCCGCTTCTATCGGAAAACAGGCCAAAACCGGACTCTCATTATTTACGGCCACAGCCTTGCTGATCTCTCCCTTTCCATCGGCAGAAGAATGAAGGAAATAAGCACGCAACAGCATTTTCCTGCCTATTTTTTCCCAATACACCACTTGTTGGTTGGCCACCTCCCCGCCAAAAAAACGGGGATTAGCCGGAGCAGAAACAAAACGGGTGACAGAAAGCAGCAAGCGGTTTAAAAGACTATCCGGAATTTCAAAATACCATTTCTCCCCCACCTGGTGGACTGTAAAAAGGCCGGTCTTCGTTACGGCTGTCGGCGGAATAAGGGCAGAATAATTTCCGGCATCTTCTTCTGGAAGCGTCCTCTTCCGATCCTTCGCCAAGGCCGAAACAGTCACCCCTATCCAGCACATACACACGATTAAAATAAACTTTTTCATAAACTGTTCTTTCGTTGATAAAAGATTAAGGATTCTGTACCATCAAAGAATTTGTATTCATTTCAGAAGTCGGAACCAGAAATTCCCACCGGGCATCACCTGCAGCTACCTCCATTATTCCCGAAACATCTCCCCTATGATTACTATTTGTCCTGTCCAAAGGCAGATTCAATCGCTTTAAGTCTGTAAACCGAAACCCTTCTCCCCACAATTCTATCCTCCGCTGACACATGATTTCTTCTATCAAATCCGCATTTGTCCCTGATTTAGGAGTATATACCGGGTCTCTCGTCAAAGCAAAAGTTGTCAAGGTAGTCTGAGCTTCCCCGTCACGTCCTCCCTGCCGGGCCAAGGCCTCTGCTTTCATCAGATACAATTCGGCCAAACGCATATAAGGGAAATCACCGATCGTAATTTCAGCTTCTTTGGCTTTGAATTTCCGATGCTGGTAAGGAGCCGATACCATTACCCAGGAGGGCCGTTCTGCTTCTCCGGTAGGATCCCACCAATTTCTGCGGATGTCGGTTTCACTCAATGTTTCATACAAATTGGAATTGATACAACGCACTTCCCGTTCATTATCGATATCCCAACCCATAAAAGCGTAATAGGACCACCACCAGATCGATTGGTCTTCTAAAGGATGGGCCCCCCAGATCGTCTCCTTGGCTTCGGTCAGTAAATTATAAAAACCGCAAAGCAGTTGGTCTCCCTCCATCAACTTAAAACCTTCTTTTTCCGCTGTCTGAATGGCCAAATCCGCATATTCTGCAGCATCTTTATAATTCTGTTGGGTCAGGAATACGCGGGCTTTTATTCCGTAGGCGACCTTCAAGGAAAAATGAGTAACCGCAGCAGCTTTATAATTTTCCAACAAAGAAATCGCTTCGTCCAAATCTTCGTGAATATAAGCATAACATTCTTCCACTGTATTTCTGGCCATAGCCTCCGTAGAAGACGCCTTGCGGTAAGGAACTCCCAGCTGAGAATTTTCTACGCCAGCCCGGTAACGGATTCCATAGAGCTGAACCAGCTGAAAATGTGACCAAGCCCGGAAACACAAGGCTTCCCCCTTTATTCCATCGTGCAACACAGGATCGGTATTCGGTACGATATCTACATTTTCCAACAATTGATTGGCATTCAGGATAAATTTATAATACATTTCAAATCCGAACAGACACAATCCGGAAGAAGGATCCCGATGCTCTATCCATCCCAAGGCATCCGCAAAGGACGAACTGTTATTCGTCAATACCAGATCGTCTCCCATGGTATCTTTATAGAGACTCATGGTCGGTTCGCCCCCGCAAGGCCGTTTACTATACTGGGCTATCATCACCCGATGAATCCCATTCAGCGCCTTATATAAGTTATCCAAAGAATTCAACACAATCTTCTGTCCGATTTGATCCGTCGGAGAAGTATCCAAAAAATCGGATTTACAAGCAGAGATACAAATACTTCCCAGAAGTATAGAATATATTATTTTTCTCATAGCCGTCGAATTTAAAAAGTTACATTTAACCTGAACGTACAAGTACGAGCGGGAAGCCAGCCTGCGGATAAATTACCCGTATAAGCTTCTTGGGTATTTACTCCCCGGCGATGATTCAATACAAACAAATTTTCACCGGTCACAGACATTTTTGCCGATTTTATTCCAATCTTAGAAATCCAGCGCATAGGCAAAGCATACCCTACCGTCAGAGATTTCATACTAAAATAGTCTGCATCCACCAGCCAGCGATCGGATTCTGCATTAAAATCAGTGACATAATAGCCGTCCAAGCGAGGCACATCGGTGATATCCCCCGGTTTCTGCCACCTGTTTTTTATATCCGCATGCATAGCTCTTCCATACTGGCCTACAGACATCAGCATCATATAACTGTAATCGTATACCTTTCCTCCTATTCCATAGGAAAACAGAGCCGAAAGTTCCCAATTCCGGTAGCTCAAAGAAGTATTGATACCACCGTACCAATCCGGGATAGCACTCCCCGCATAGTGATACTTGGCTTTCGCCTGTTTTGTCGTCACTTCTACCCCGTTTATCGTCCGGCAATCTTCGTCCGACCATACCGCTCCTCCTTCCCGGTCAAAACGATACAAAGCAGCTCCGTCAGCAGGATCCACCCCCCTATATTCTTTCAGCCAGAAATCATAAATCGAACGCCCTACCGCTATACGCTTTCTGTCTTTTATAATTTCTGTCACACCTTCCGGAAAGCGTTTTACTTTATTTTTTACAGTAGTTGCATTTAACCCCAAACTCCAATTCCAATCTTTTGTCTGGATCAATTTGAAATTTAAATCGAATTCCAACCCATTGTTATTTACTTTACCGATATTCTCCCAGACAGAGGTAATCCCGGAAGAAACCATCTGGGGTACATCAAACAATAAATCCTGAGATTGCTTGAAAAAAACTTCTACTGATCCGCTCACCACATCGAAAAACCCGAATTCCAACGCAATGTCTTTCGTGACCTGAGTTTCCCATTTCAAACCTTCATTTCCTTTGCTCTTAAACAGAATACCTTCTTCGGAAGAATTGTTTTTTCCCAATTCATATAAGGTCTGATAAGGATAGTAACCGATCCCGGAATCATTCCCGGTTTCTCCGTAAGAAGCCCTTAATTTCAACTGATCAACCCATTTTACATTAGCCATAAAAGGTTCTTGATCGATTCTCCACGACAAACCGAATGCCATGAAATTTCCCCAACGGGTATCTCTCGAAAAACAAGAAGAACCATCATGCCGATAAGAAAAAGAAGCATAATACCGATTGGCATAATCGTAGCTGATCCGCCCAAAATATCCTTCTTTCCGGTAAGTATCGGTATAAGAATTCGTCTCACCGGTCGTGAGAAAATTAGAAAGTTCATGCAAACCGTCCATGATCTCGCCATTCTTGGTAACATTACTGTATTTATTCTTTAAAGCATAAGCTTCATGCCCCAACATAATGTCCAGATGATGATCTCCGAACCGCTGCTGATAAGATAAAATTTCATTTACCGTATAAGAATAAAGACGAACGGCGGATTTGGTCAAACCGCCTCCGGGCGAACTATCACTGGTATAACGATTATTGTAAGTACTGCTATTTGTATTGGAAGATTCCATGGAAGCATTTACAGTGAATTTTAAGCCGTTAAACAGATACAAACCCATATAAAGGCGTGCATCCATAGCATCTCTGACATTCGTATATTCGCTCCAGGTCATCTCGGCCAAAGAATGCCGGCGACTTAATCCTCCTTTGCCCCGAATCCCGTCGTAATCATATTGCTTATTCCCGCTTCCATCCAGCAAATATTCACCCGTAACAGGATCATGCTTATATATCGGATAAATAGGACCTATAAATCTGGAAAAACCGAAAGGATTTCCGACTCCAGCACTAAAACCAGGATTGGACTCTACCTTATTTGCAGCAATATTTATGCCCGTACTGAACCAATGAACCGGATAAAAATTTACATTGACCCGGGCATTATACCTGTTCATCGTAGCCCGCTTCATATATCCGTCGTCTTTTAAATATCCGAACGAAACATAGGTATCCGAACGGTCGTTCTTTATCCCATAGGAAAAATTATACTCACTTCTATATCCCAATCGCTCTGCCGCTCCGAGCCAATCCATATCGTCTCCCCATAGTAAAGTCGTAGCATTCGGATTCAATTTTCCATCCAATCCAACGACTTCCGTATCCGCAACACCTTTGAAAGGATTGTACATCAGATAAGAACTCACCAAGGTATTCGTTGCCCATTCTGCCGCCTCCATACCATCTCCTCCCTCATATCCGTATGAATAATAATGATTTTTCAACATCTCCCATTGCAAAGGATAATATTCCCAAAGATTCACCCTTTTATATTCCCGAATGGCACGACTGGAAAATCCCTGACTAATGTTTAAATGAATTGTGTTGCCATTTTTTTTGGCTTTTTTGGTGGTAATCAATACTACTCCATTTCCTGCACTTGAACCGTATAAGGAAGCAGAAGCAGCATCTTTCAGGATACTAATCGATTCGATATCATTTACATTCAAATCGCCCGTACTGCGATTAAAAATAGCACCGTCCACCACATAAATAGGAGCATTAGAAGCATTTACCGAACTAAATCCGCGGATCCGGATATCGGGAACCGTACCAGGTTTACCGGAACCTCCGGCCATTTGAACCCCAGATATATTTCCTTCCAAAGCAGCTATCGGATTGGAAAGAGGACGTCCCTCAAACTCCTCAGAACGAAGTGCAGAAACAGCCCCCGTCAAAGCATTTTTCTTTTGCGTACCGTAGGCTACAACGACGACCTCATCGATTAATGCAGCCTCTTTTTTCATATATACTTTTACGTTCTTTGCAATCTGTATCTCCTGTAATTCATACCCTACATAAGAAATTACCAAAATTGTCGCCGAAACCGGGACATCCAGTTTAAAATGCCCCTTTTCATCTGTGATTGTTCCGATATTCGTACCTTTAACCAAAATGGTCACATCGGATAAGGGTTGATTATCCTCTTCAGCCAACACCGTCCCTTTTATCGTAATATCTTGCGCCTCCAAGAGTTTTACCGCAAATACGAAAAACAGTATAGATAATAATAGTCTCTTTTTCATAGAAATCTGTCTTAAGTTAGTAATTTTCCCGGTACACCGGATTCAGGTTAGCGGAAGGGAAGCGTCGTAAAATTTTTTCCACTTCCCTTTCCGTCAATCGCAGGCTATCTCGACTATATTTGTCTAACTGTATGTCTGAATCGCCTCTTACTTATAACATTCTGTTACGTCGTAATTGAATTTTTTGAATCCCTCCGTCAACTTTTCCACACTACTGATTTTAGAATCATAAGCGATGCAAACAACTTTAGTAGACAAACAGACCGTCACTTCTTTCACTCCGGGTTCTGCTCCTATTTTTTCCTTCACCTTCCGGGCACAACTTCCGCAATTCATCTGATTCGCCTCAAAGAAAACATAAGCCATGTTTTCTTCCGGATAGTATTGTGTCACCACGTATTCAAATTTCTGAAAACCTGCTTTCAATTTTTCGACATCGGTCACTGCCGGATCATATTCGATTTTTACTGATTTGGTCGGCAGATCGCATACGATATTTTTAACTCCCGCCTCGGTTTTCATATTATTCTGTACTTTGGCAACGCACCCGCCGCATCCCATTTGAGCAGCTTTAAAACAAACCGTAGCAACTCCCTCCACCGGTTTTTCACAGCAACTTCCCGTAGATTTTGAAGAATTTTCTCCCGATACAGAAGACCCGCCTTCATAAACAGTAGCTACATAATCGATTTTCTTAAATCCAACTATCAACTGCTCTACAGTCGTCTTAGCAGCATCGTATTTAATCGTCACTGTCTTATCTTCCAAATTGGTCTGAATATCCTTTACCCCTTTTTCAAAACGAAGATTGGATTTAATTCTTTCCTCGCAATTTGCACAATGCATCTCGGGACTGGTCTTAAACACAACGGTTTTAATTTCTTTGGCCATACAGGACACTGTCCCCATTAAAAGTACAGCCAGCATACTAAAAATTTTTACAGTTTTCATAATCTAAAATTAAAAGTTAATAAACTATATATTTACTCTGACACCTATATAATAAATAGAACCGTGTACGGGACCCCAAATCATCGTCGAATCAAAACGATCGCTCCAAGGGTGTTCCGCTCCGATAATGGGATTTTTCTGTTTAAAATTCGTCATATTCTCTCCACCGATATACACCGACCAATGTTTGAAAAACCGGGAAACCTGCGCACTGAGCTGATGATAAGAATGATAGTTTGCTTCCCAGGCAGGCGTTCCGTCCTCCAGCAAATAAGGGGTCGGCATACGCCCTCCTCCGTTGAATTGCAGCGTGACATCGAATTGCCATTTGTCCAAAGGCGTCTTATAGGTAGCCGTCAACAAAGCTTTATATCTCCCCGTAAGCGGTTTTTTTCTCAACACCTGATTAAAGGTAGTCTGTACATCGGTCAAACGATAAGCTCCCATCAAGTTAAATCCCCGGAAAAAAGGATAGTTTACCTCTACCTGAAACGTATGGGAATAAGATTTGCCGTCCAGATTGGCAAAATGTACCTGATGAGGATCGGAATCCAAATCCACCACTAACTGATTTTGAAAACGGGTGTAATAATACTCCGCATTGATATTCAAGGTATGACCGAAAAGCGGAATGTAAGTAGCGACACTGGTCCCGTAATTCCAGGCCTCCTCCTGTTTCAAATGCTTATCGATAACGACCTTCCGGCCACTGGCCAAAAGGAAATTATTCTCAGCCAGCACATGGTTGGTCCGGTAACCCTTTCCAACCGAAAAACGGAAATTAATAATATCGTTGGGATTATATTTGATATGGGCCCGGGGAGTGACAAAAAAACCGTATTCACTACTGTGGTCAGCGCGGATTCCTCCCATCAAAACAAGCTTGTCGTTCCAATTAAACGTATATTGCACATAAGCTCCCGGCACAGTTTCCTTCTCTTTACTCTCCATTCCCTCTTCCTCCAGGTTATTTGTCAAACGATAATCCTGATCGTAATAATCGTGATTCAGACTCAAACCGGTGGAAATATTGTGTTCCTTGGTGATATTTGATTCAAACATCAGGGAAGCATACAGATTTTTCTGATTTACGTTATAGAACTTATGCCCGTACAAAGCATCCAGCTGATGAATAGAACCGGAAAGAATCAAGGCGACATTGGTACTTTTCTCTTTATTGAAAATGTAGGCATTTTTTGTAAAAGCTTCATACCGTTTTGTTTTCAGTCCGATGCTGTAAAGTTCCCCCTCCGGCATCGCTGCGCCGCTATGAGAATGCGTAGATTGCCCACTGCTCCGGTCTTCCTTCAAAGCCTTTATCGCCGCCTGAAATACGTAATGATCCCCCATCCAGGCCCAACGGTTCTGCAGATTGTATTGTTCCACCCTCGGCATATCCAAAAAACCGTCTCCATTATCGTCGTGCGTCTTTGTCTCGTTTTCATAATGAGCTAAAATAGAGGTACTCAATCTTTTATTAATATGCACATTTCCATCAATATTCCCTTCATAGCGTTCTTTATGATTGGCAAAAACATTCAGATATAAATGATTTTCCGGAACCTGAGGCTTTTTGAACTCAATATTAATTTGTCCGGTGATGGATTCATAGCCGTTTTTTACAGAAGAGCTCCCTTTGGAAACCTGGATGCTCTGCATCCAGGGTCCCGGCACATAACCCAAAGAGAAAGGAGCTGCAGCCCCCCGGTAATTCGGGAAGTTTTCCGTCAGCATCTGTACATAGGTTCCCGATAAACCCAACAATCTGATCTGTTTGGCCCCGGTTGCCGCGTCAGAATAACTGACGTCAACAGAAGGATTTGTAGTAAAACTCTCCCCCAAATTACAACAAGCTGCCCGCAATAATTCGCTACTGGAAATCATTTCTTCGTTCAACACACTGGAACGGATTTTTATCAAACCTAATTTCCGGGCGACCACGGTCGATTCCTCCAACATTACACCTTCCTGTAATACAAAATTTACCGTCGCATTCTTACTTTTTACCAAAACCGTATCATTTGCAAAACCGACAAAACTGGCAATCAGCTTATTCGATTCCGACGATTTTTCAATGGAAAAGGAACCATTTTCAGCCGTACTTGTTCCCTGGGTAGCACCCAACCAAAAAACATTAGCCATAAAAATGGGATTCCCTTTTGCATCCTTTACCGTACCCTTCACCTGAGCATGAGACGGCATCACAAAACATACGAAAAAAATTATACTTAAAAATCTCATTTGAATTTTCTTTTAAATGAATATTCCTATTTAACCGTTTCGGATAGAGACAGAGAGTACCTACAATCATCCCGTTAAAACCAACAGGAAAATTTGTATATCACCAAGCAAAATTTTTGTTATTACACCACTTTAACTGTCTCCCGGAGCTTCACCAAAACTCCGGCCGATTGCTGGAAAGGCCGGAGGACGACACAAATTCCCCCATACCTTTCCCCGGATCAAAAATCCCGGCCCTGTCTGCACAAACTGTACAAACAAACAACCGTCCTACTCAAAATCCAGGAATCAAATCAAGAGTACGCATATTTTATGCAGGTATCCTTTGGGCAGTGGAGCTGCCGTATCATAATAGAGAAAATTTTGCTGCCTTTCAGGCAATGCAGAAATAAGGAAAGATAAATAAGGATCAGCACACAACTGAACCGTGGAAAAATAAATATGGTCCAAACACAATGATTGCGCCAAAGTGGGCATCTCCAGTTTGTGAATTTTCATCGTAGCACAGCCCGTACTTCCACAAGAATGATGAGACTCTGCCTCTTCGGATCCCCGTTCGCCGCAAGCACAACCCCCTCCTCCTTCACAAGCACATCCCCCGGCTCCACAAGAACAACTACCATCATTGTAAGCTCCGGTTTCTATCCGTACAAAAATGTTGTTCGTGGATTTAGCGCATTTTATACACCGATAAAGAATTCGCGTTTGCCCTACCCCCAATAAGATAATCTGAGCCGATAGAAAAACAGCTAATATGTATCTGCAAAGTTTCATGGGGTATTCAAACTTTAGATTACTGATTAATGCAAATCTAATATATATTTTTAATTATACAAACTTTTTATAAATAAAAAACAAAATTTTAATGAAAAAAATAATTTTAAAAACTCTTAGGACATTAAAAGTTTAACGATTTAAGAGCATAAGGAATTAACGATTCGTTATAATTCAACCTTCGATTTTGACCGAAAATTAATCATTAACATCCGTTCCATAAATTCGCTCAGCATTCATCCGCTTCCCAAAGAAGCATTAATCTTCCGTATATCTTTGAACATTGGAAGCAATTTTTTCTATATTTGTATCGGTATCGAATAAAATCTGATAAATAAACGGTTATGAAATTTTTTACCTTCTTACTGAGTATTGTCCTCGCTTTATCTTGTCTTTCTTTAAAAGGACAATCTTCCGATATTCCCCTGAAAAAAACCTTCCAACTACCGGAAATACCTTCTATGCTTGTAAATCCAGAAGAAAAGACAAAATATCTGCTTTCTCATTACTGGGATCATTTTGACTTCCGGGACAGTACGCTTATAACTTTACCGGAAGTGAGCGAACAGGCTTTTGTCAATTATCTGCAAATTTTAGGCTATGTCGATCAAACGGATCAAACGAAAAGCATAAAAGCTATGCTCGGCAAAGCAGAGGCCGGCTCCTCCTCTATGTTTTCCTATTTCACCGGTTTGTACGAGAAATATCTTTACGATCCGAATTCTCCTATCCGAAATGAGGAACTCTATATCCCCGTGCTGGACTATGTGATCCACTCGACATCCCTGAAAGAAATAAATAAAATACGTCCGCGACATCAGTTAGAAATTGCCCGGAAAAATCGTCCCGGGCATCAGGCTACAGATTTTACTTATACTCTCCCATCCGGGAAGACCGGTCGCTTATCCGGAATTACGGCCCTTTATACTCTTCTAATTTTCTATAATCCCGATTGTCACGAATGTAAACATACAGTCGAACAACTTTCCTCCTCCCCCCTCATCAATAAGTTATTGAAAGAGAAGACACTACAAATATTAGCCCTGTATCCCGACCAAGACTTAACTTTGTGGCGGAATAAATTAGCAGAAATTCCCTCCACCTGGATCACTGGATACGATGCCGATCAAAAAATCACCCACCAAAATCTTTATAACTTAGACGCCATCCCTACGTTATATTTACTGGACCAAAATAAAAAAGTCATTTTAAAAGACGCTCCCTGGCAAGCTATAGAAGCCTATTTACACTTGTAATCGGCGATCATATTGCTTTTTACAAAAACTACAAATAATTAGAATACTTCATAAATAATTTAGTATATGGAAAATGCCTCTCCTTATCCGGTCACAACATATTACTTTTTGATTTTAATATTTCCGCTTTTTTCCGCTTTATAAACCGCTATCTATAAATTACAAACAATTCGTCCATCAATAAAAACCGGAAATAAAGTGAATTATAATTTTTATGTTAATAATTAACTCCCTGTAAACTTATTTTTAAGGCCTCAGGTAAGCTATTGGTATACCAGATACTCTTCTGTTCCTCTATAAAATATCCGTATTTGAGAGGGTAGTAATAACAGTAATATACTTCATCTCCTTTGATAAAAAATGTTCTTCCTCAAACACATAACATCATAAGAATTGCCATTGTTTCTAGCATCAACAGGAAAAATAACCTTTAATGGTTTTGTATCTTTCAAGTAAAAATCATCAATCTAGTACAAAGTACGTCATCTTCGGAGAGCAAAATATGTATTTTTCCCCCTAAAACGAAAAAAAGACTACCGCTTCAGCAATAGTCTTTCATTTTGTAATTCATTGTTTCAGCGCATTTCAGCGCATTTTTTCAATACTCGTCCTCGTTGAAGAAAAAATCATCCTTACTCGGATAATCCGGCCAAATATCTTCAATACTCTCAAAAATCTCCTCATCATCTTCGATGTCCTGAAGATTTTCAATCACTTCCATTGGCGCGCCGGAACGGATAGCATAATCTATCAATTCGTCTTTCGATGCCGGCCAAGGTGCATCTTCCAATTTCGACGCAAGTTCTAGAGTCCAGTACATAATATATTGTGTTTAACCGTTTCCTTAAAATTTCCGCAAAAGTAAAGGTTTTACATTAAAAAACAAGGCTTATGGCATAAATTAACATTCCTATACAATAACAACCAATTAACTGAATACCAATTGTTTAATCTAAAGGTTCCACATGAATAGTTGCCGTCATGTCTAATTCCTTCTGAATCCGGTCCTCTATTTTCGTCGCCAGTTGATGAGCTTCTTTTACTGTTTTCTCCCCCGGTACTTTTATATGAAAAATAAATTCTGCATAATCTCCGTAGTGATGAATATGAAAATGATGAGGATAAGCGACAACTCCCATTTCCTGTCTGACAATTTCCTTTACCTGCAAAACGATCTTTTCAGAAGGTTCTTCTCCTAAAATTTTATTTACAGCCTCCCGGATAATTCCGTAAGCGGCATAAAATAACAAGACGGAAATCAAGATTCCCAAAGCACTATCTATCCACCAAACATAAGGGCTCAACAACAATCCGCCTAAGACCATGAGAGAAGATAAAGCATCGCTGCGGTGATGCCAGCCGTCGGCCTTTACAGAAGCATTACCCGTGATACGGGCTATACGAAAAGCATACTGCGCCAAGCCTTCTTTTACTATAATGGAGACAAGGGTCGCCCCATAAGCCCACCAGCCAAAATCAGCCGCTTCCCGGGAAGACAAACGCCCGATGGAATCTTTTACAAATTCCAGACCAACGACAGCCAGCAATATAGCAATGATGATCGCTGAAATCTGTTCCCAACGCCCGTGACCGAAAGGATGCTCTTTATCCGGCTTTCGGGAGGACATCCGGATCCCGAATATCACCACCAGAGAAGTCAGCGAATCAGATAAAGTATGCCATGCATCCGCAATAAGAGCCACCGAAGCAGACACTATACCCGCGTAGTATTTCAATACAAAGAGAAGCAGGTTCAATACAACGGAAACCACTCCTTCCCGGTAGCCGAGCTTATTGTTGGTATTCATATGCTTTCCTCTAGAAGTTATAATCCTTCAGTAGCCTTTCCCAGGTGTTTATCCCATCCGAAAACCTATTCGTCTGAGAAATGCTGTAACACTCTGCGGTAGGTATTAAAAATCTTCGCTTTGGAAACAAAACCGATATATTTTTCATCTTGAATGACCGGAAGATTCCAGGCACTCGTCTCTTCAAATTTTTTCATCACCACATCCATTGGATCCATTACATCTACAACGGTGGGAGGCGTTGTCATATAATCCCGAACATAAGTGGTCTCATACAAATCCTGATTGAACATGATCTTCCGAATATCATCTAAGAGTACGATTCCCAATAATTCTCCTTTGGAATCGATCACCGGAAAGATGTTCCGGGAAGAACGGGATACTACTTTCACCAAATCTCCCAAAGTAGCCTCTACGGATACCGTTTTCAAATCGGTTTCAATGACCTTATCGAGCTTCATCAATGTCAAAACGGCTTTGTCTTTATTGTGGGTAATCAAATCCCCTTTCATCGCCAAACGCCTGGCATAGATAGAATGAGGCTCCATACCGCCTCCCGTCAAATGAGCCACAACAGAAGTCAACATCAAAGGCACCAGCAAAGAATATCCTCCTGTAATCTCCGCAATCAAAAACATAGCCGTCAGAGGAGAGTTCATGACTCCGGACATGACTCCAGCCATACCTGCCAACACAAAATAACTTACCGGCACCGTCACCACCCCCGACAAGTTAATCAGATTGGCAATCAAAAAACCTCCGACCCCCCCCGTAAATAAACAAGGAGCAAAAACTCCACCTACTCCCCCACTACCGTTCGTCAACGCCGTAGCAATCACTTTCACAAAAACCAAACCGACTACGTAGAGAAAGACCATGAAAGCACTGTCCTTCAAACTAAAAAAGTAAGTGTTATTTAAAATATTATCCGCATTATCCGTCAACAAATCCTGAAGAGAAGTGTAACCTTCCCCGTATAAAGGGGGAAAGATATAAATCAGCAAACCCAATAAGGCTCCTCCCACCAACACCCTTCGAAACGGATTTTTGATTTTCGTCACAAAATGTTCAATCCGGATATTCATCCGAATAAAATAAACGGATAAAAATCCACAGAATACCCCCAGTATAATATAATAAGGCACATTCGCCAAAGCAAAGTGTTCGTGAACGGCAAAATCCAGCACAATTCCATCCCCCATCAGAAAATAAACCAATACATAGGACGATATGGCCGAAATCATCAAAGGAATCAGAGATCCCATCGTCAAGTCCAGCATCAATACCTCCAAGGTAAAGACTATACCGGCAATGGGAGCTTTAAAAATACCGGCAATAGCTCCCGCCGCACCACATCCGATCATCAGAGTCATCACCTTATAGTTCATCCGGAAAAAACGGGCCAGATTCGAACCGATAGAAGCCCCCGTCAATACAATCGTAGCCTCCGTCCCGACAGAACCACCAAAACCGATGGTAATCGTACTGGCAATCATGGAGGAATAATTGTTATGAGGTTTTATCATACTATTGCGCCGGGAAATAGCATATAGCACCTTTGTGACCCCATGACTGATATCTTCATGTACAAAATATTTTACAAAAAGAGAAGTCAGCCATATACCGATAAACGGATAAATAAAAAACAATAAACTCCCGCTGTCTACCTGTAAACGTTCCGTAAAAAAAAGATGTGTATAATGCACCATGTTCTTCAAAAGCACAGCAGCCAAACCCGATACGATTCCCACAAGTAAGCTCAGGAAAAGGATAAAATTCCTTTCCTTCACATAACGTATCCGCCAGATTAAAAAACGCCCAAACCAGTTACTCCACCATGCCATAGCAACAATATACTTTACATTTTAACGCATCCTCTTCTCCTTCACACCCGAAGATTAAATTTTTTCCGGTCTCTCCCCTTTCCGTTATCTTTTACTTACACTTTTTAAAGAACCGTATTCCGGATAAAATTCCAGCATAAATCCCTCATTGCCCACTACATCAATCGGAAATGTTTTAATTACACCCAATTGCGGAATTACAGACCGGAAGCGCTGTAATTCTTCATTCGCCCGGACTAATTTTATATCTCCAATGGCGGGAACCCGATAATGTATTACCGCAACCGGAGAAGCATTCTGAACGGTCTCCGCCGCTTTTTTATAAGGAATAAACAGATTCTCTGCTACTAAACTATAAGCAATAGCCGACACATTTTTCTTTGCAGCAATTCCTTCCGATTCACTAAACCGAAAAGCTAAAACCGGTACTCCTTCTTTTTCAGGGGAAACAAGGAAGGTACGTTCCACAAGCTGACGCGTACTTTTTCCCATAAAAAGAGTCAGGTAATCCTTTTCCATCCGATCAAACTCCTTCAGAATAACCTCCAGCGATTTCCCGTCCGGAATCTCATTTTCAGCCGCAATCAACCGGATTCGTTCCGAACGAATCCGGAAAATTTCTTTCACCGCCTCGTTCATAATATCCGCATCCGCTTTGGACGTATAACGAATGATCGGATCCCAAATTTTTTTCATTACCCCGTCAATTTCCTGATACGTATAATTGGTATCCAATACTTCTTTTAAAGGATTATAGGTATTCAAAGCCGTGATGTCTACCTCCTCCTGCATATCCCGACTAAAAGCCTTATAAACGACTTCCGAATCCGTCACTTTCATAGGAATTGGCCCTGCTGCTACTCCAGCCAAAAATCCTTCCGGACTCAAGCTCAACAATACAGGATTGTAATCTCCGCTGGCAGACAAGGAATAGGAAGCTTCTTCATCCGGCATATAACGAGGAAGAATGTTTATACTCAAAATGCTCCATTCTTCACGGGGTGCCGTTATTTCCGGCCTTACCCCCAGTTCTTTTTCGGCATACTGCTGAAAAGGTCCCGGAATAAATTTGGTATACTCCATTTGAACAGTCAACAGATAACTTACTTTCGGCAAACAATAATCCACTGTAACCGGTGTACTGATCTCTTTCTTTTTCTGTGCAAAAAGGGAAGAATAAATCCCTATCCCCATTATAAAAATCAAAATAATTCTTTTCATACGTTTATTGTTTTGAATTCCCGTCCGGCTTTTTATGTTCTCATTTTCCGCTTATATCTGTTCTTTTCGTCCCCCTCTAAAATACGCCAGGCTTTGCCCAAATTTTCTGCCACTTCACCTGCACAAATTCCCCTATACCCTTTTTCGGTCGCCAACAAATCGGCTGCCAATCCATGAGCATAAACTCCGGTCAGGACAGCTTCTAAAGGAGAAACACCACTGGCCACAAGACCCAACAATACTCCCGTCAAAACATCCCCCATTCCTCCTTTTGCCATTCCGGGATTTCCGGAAGTATTAAACCAACATTTCCCACAGGGCGAAGCAATGACGGTATGTGCTCCTTTTAACAAGATATATATCCGGTAATGGTTTGCAAAAATGCTTAATTTATTTAATCTCTCAAAATCATTTTCACTTTTTCCTGCCAATCTCTCAAATTCTTTTGGATGAGGAGTAAGTATACTATTCTCCGGAAGAAAATCCAGCAAATATTTGTTCTCAGCCAAAATGTTTAAACCATCGGCATCCCATATCATTTTTCCCTTCCACCGGATAAGCAATTCTTTTATTCCTTCAACGGTTTCCGGTGCTTTCCCTAGTCCCGGTCCTATAGCTATGGCCGTGTACGGATCCAAGTGATCTATTCCGGAAAAACATTTCTCTGAACGATCTACTCCGATTAAAGCTTCCGGAACGGTTGTCTGCAAAATCGTCCTCTCCTGCGCAGGAACATGGCAGCTCAACAATCCGATTCCGGAACGTATGGCAGCTTTGGAAGCCAACACAGCTGCCCCCATCATTCCCGCCGACCCGGCAATTAAAAGCCCGTGTCCGTTTGTTCCTTTATGAGCAAACTTCCCTGGACGCGGAAGGAGTGCTGAAACGAAATCTTCCGACAAATAAAAATAATCGGTCGGAACAGACCGGATAATCTCCGCACATAAACCGATATCGACGACTTCCCATTCTCCTACGAAAGGATAATTTTCTGCGAACATAAAAGCCAGTTTCGGGAACTGAAAGGTAAATGTATAATCCGCCCGAACGATCGCTTCCTTATCATTCCGGGAATTATCCTCTCCTAACAAACCGGAAGGAATATCCACCGCAATCACCACATTCGGACTCTTATTGATTTTCCCAATGATCTCCGCTATCAGTCCCTGTACTTTCCGATTCAACCCGGAACCGAAAATCGCATCTACAATCAGTTCGTCTTCTTCAAATTCTATTTCCTCCACGCTTTCTATCATCCGGCAATCCCCTTTCCACCGATGCCGGTTTATCTCACAATCGGGACTCATTTTGGAATAAGCGATCAGACAGACCCTTGCCTTCCATCCTTTTTCCTGCAATATACGAGCAATAGCAAATCCATCTCCCCCATTATTTCCACTACCGGCTACAATACAGAATTTCCGAGGTTCCGGAATTTTTTCTAACATTTTTTTAGTAAAGTTCCGGGCAGCTCTCTCCATCAAGTCGATCGACTTTATCGGCTCATGTTCAATTGTATATCGGTCGATGGCAGTCAGCTGCGCCGTTTTAAATATAGGATTTAACATCTTCATCATCTTACTCAAACGTTTTAAACATTAAAAATAAAGAAAAATTCTTATATTTGCTCCCGCTGAAAAAATAATATTAATTTAAATACACGCTACTATGTTAAATGGACATCCTAAAGGATTATTTGTGCTAGCAGCAACGAATACGGGCGAACGTTTCGGTTACTATACAATGCTAGCTATTTTTACCCTGTATTTACAGGCTCACTACGGCTGGAGTTCGGCTGCAACCAGTCAGGTGTTTGGTATTTTTCTGGCAGCAGTTTACTTTCTGCCTGTCATCGGCGGTATTGTAGCTGATAAATTTCTGGGGTACGGTAAAACGATTACCTTGGGTACTATCGTCATGTTTTTGGGATACGCTTTACTGGCTTTTCCCATCGGAAGCGGGGCAATTCCCATGTTTATCGCTTTAGGATTCATCGCTTTAGGAACAGGTTTCTTTAAAGGGAATTTACAGGTATTGGTAGGTAATTTATACGATAACCCCAAATACAGTAAAAACCGGGATCTGGCTTACAGTATTTTTTATATGTGTATCAATATCGGAGCATTTTTTGCTCCCAGTATGGCAGAAGCCATTTCCAACTACATCTTGAAAGGAGCCGGAATGGTTTACAACAGCAAAATTCCGGCTTTAGCTCATCAGCTCTTTGACGGTACTATTGCTCCCGGATCTGCCGGCTACGAAGAACTGGTCAATCTGGCAACCGCCCAAGGCGCTTCTATAACGGACTTAAGCAGTTTACAACAATTTGCACATACCTACATCGATACGTTAAGTCAATCCTATCAGTACGGTTTTGGAGTGGCTTGTATCAGTCTGATTGCCTCCCTGGCCATATTCGCCGGTTTCCGTAAATATTATAAATCTGCAGATGCGACAGAGAAAGAAAAAGCACAAGGAAAAGGGGATAAAGACGCTGTTGTGTTGGAATTGACAAAAGAACAGACCAGAGAACGCGTTATCGCTTTAATATTGGTGTTTATCGTAGTGATCTTCTTCTGGATGTCCTTCCACCAAAACGGACTGACCATGACATTCTTTGCCCGGGATTATACGACATCTCATATCAGTGGTATATCCAGCCTCCTCTTCTCGCTTTCCGGAACGGTTCCTTTTATTCTTTTGTTTTACGGTTTGTTCCTCTTATTTACAGGAGATAAAAAAACAAAACCCATAGGAGGTATAATGGCTGCGGTTTTCGCTGTAGTACTCTATTTTGTATACCAGAAAAATTTTGCCGGCCATCAAACGGATTATACTCCTCAGATTTTCCAACAATTTAACCCGATGTTTATCATCATTCTTACTCCTATATTCGTAGGCCTCTTCAGCTGGTTAAGCAGCAAGAAAAAAGAACCCTCCGCACCGCGTAAAATCGGAATCGGTATGATCATCGCCGCCCTCGGATTTGTCATTTTATTAGTAGGCTCTCTCGGATTAACAGCTCCCTCCGACCTGGCAAGCCATCCACTATCAGAAAGCCAAATGGTATCTCCTTATTGGCTGATCAATACTTATCTGGTCCTTACCTGCGCCGAATTATTTTTGAGTCCTATGGGTATCTCCTTCGTATCCAAGGTGTCTCCTCCTAAATATAAAGGTATGATGCAGGGACTATGGTTCGCAGCTACTGCCGTCGGAAATTACCTGACCAGTGTAATCGGTTATTTATGGGAAAAAGTAAGCTTACCCGTATTATGGGGAATCCTGATTATTTGTTGCGCACTTTCTGCCCTATTCATCTTCTCCATTATGAAACGGTTGGAAAGAGTAACCCGGGAATCTGAAGAGCAATTAAAAGCTGCCGAAGAAGCCCACAAGAAGAAAGAGAAAAAATAAAAAATGATAAAAAGCGGTCCTGTGATAGACCGCTTTTTTATTTAAATGAAAAATTGTATAGAATTTTCCTCTTTTCATACCCGGGAAAGGAAAATAAAAATTATATCCCCTATCTTTGTGAAGATATCATTGAACATCGTCCGCCTATGGAAGCAAATGGAAATATTGATTTAAGTACAGCTTGTTACGGGGAAATCAAACAAAATGCCTATTCGTTGGCCATTTTACCTTGGGGAGCCACTGAACCACACAACCAACACCTGCCTTATCTGACCGATTGTATTTTATCACATGAAATAGCTTTGGATACGGCACAACAAGTATGGAGATCCCACCAAATCAGGTGTATGGTCTTACCTCCTGTATTTATGGGCTCGCAAAATCCAGGACAACGGGATCTGCCATTTTGCATCCATTCCCGTTACGAAACCCAAAAAGCCATTTTAACCGATATTGTCGCTTCCCTTCATTACCAAGGCCTATGCAAACTGGTCATTATTAACGGACACGGAGGAAATAATTTCAAAAATATGATCCGGGATCTGGCAGTAGATTATCCGGACTTTCTCATCGCCTCAACCGAATGGTTTACCATCGTGCCCCCGAATAATTTTTTTGAAGAGAAAGACGATCATGCCGGAGAATTAGAAACCTCGGTTATGCTGCATTACCATCCGGAACGAGTAAATATGCCATTAGCCGGTACGGGGGATAGTCACCCGTTTTCTCTTCCCTCCCTCAATGAAAAAATCGCCTGGATACCCCGCAATTGGCAGAGGGTAACTACCGACACAGGTATCGGTGACCCCAGGAAAGCCAACGCAGAAAAAGGGAAATGCTATGTAGAGGCCGTCACTAAAAAATTAGGACAACTTTTTATCGAATTGGCACAAACTGAAGATATATACGAAAAGGTTCTTCCCAAGGGAAAGGTCTAATATTGTGGAAGATAAGCAGGGCCCTCAGGCTGGAGAAACCACTAATCTGCTCTCTTAAGGAGGGTTTCGAATCTTCTGCCCTTCTATCGCGGACTTGAATGTACCTGCTTTTCCCCGTTTGGGAAAATTTGTATTATCTACCCAGTTTACTATATTTGCAGGCTAACGAAAGGAGAAATATGTTCTTAAGGTTTACCCATTCTTTTGCAGCAAAGTTAAATGTCTATATTTTATCATTTCTGATTGCACTATTTATAGCAGGATTCGGTACATTTTATCATATTGCCTCCCAATATATCGAAAAGCAAACTTATCAAAAAATATCGACACAAGCGGATGAGATTAACTTCCGTGTATCCCGCCTGATGGAGACGATTGAAAAAATTCCGGAAAATCTCGGTTGGCTGCTTCCAACTTATGTAAACCATCCCGACTCTATTTTCAATATTACCCGCCAGGTTGTAAAAAACAATGACGAAATATTCGGCTGCGCCATTGCTTTTGAACCAAACTACTTTCCTACCAAGGGTAATCATTTCGCCCCCTATTCTTATATGCAAGGAGATAGCGTAATTACCACCCTTATCGGCAGTAATTACGACTATTATCAGAAAAACTGGTATAAACTTTCCAAAGAAAAAAATCAGTCCAGATGGACACGTCCCTATCATGAACTGTCTTCGTCCAATATTATCACTTCCACTTATTCTGTTCCTTTACGGGATTCCCAGAACCAGATCATCGGCATCTTTTCCGTCGACCTTCCCCTCAATTGGTTAACGGAATTAATCGACTCGATTAAACCTTATCCGGATAGTTACATTATTATCATTAACCGGGAAGGACGCTTTATTCTTCATCATCAAGATTCCCTGCAAACCGGATTAGAAGAGAATATTTTTCATCAAGCCTCCCATATGCCTGATACTTCCATTATCAGTATTTCCAAACGGATTGCTAACGGAGAAAGAGGGAATGCCACTTTTTTCGACCATAACGATAAATCTTATATTTTTTATTCTCCTATTATCGGCACAGAGTGGTGTTTAGCTACCATATGCCCTTATAAACATATCTACGAAGGATTAAACCGTTTTAACATAGTGGTCTCCTGCCTGTTTTTAGTATTTCTGATTTTAATTTGCCTGATTTGTACGCTCACTGTCCGGAAAATTACCCAGCCGTTAAAAAATTTTACACTCTCTACCGTTTCTATAGCAGAAGGAAATTTTAATACTTGCTTACCTCCTATCCGATCGAAAGATGAGATGCAGGAGTTGCACTCTGCTTTCAGCAAAATGCAAAAAAAATTGTCAAGTTATATGCAGAATCTGGAAAGAACAACTGCCGTCAAAGAAAAAATGGAAAGTGAACTCCGCATTGCCCATGACATTCAAATGAGCATGCTGCCGAAAGATTTTCCCTCTTTCCCGGGATATCCCCACGTAGAACTCTATGGAGTTATTCACCCGGCCCGGCAGGTAGGAGGAGATTTCTACGATTTCTTTCTCCTGGGAGACGATCTTTACTTTGCGATCGGAGATGTTTCCGGCAAAGGAATCCCGGCCTCTTTACTGATGTCCTATACCATCAGCCTGCTGCGTTCCTTTTCTTTCAAACCGACATCTCCTTCAGAAATCGCCCGCTTTCTGAATAATAGAATTACAGAACGGAACGAAAACGATCTGTTTGTCACTTTTTTTATAGGGGTACTCAATCTAAAAACCGGCGCACTGAATTATTGCAATGCCGGACATATGCCGCCTGTCATTACCTATCCGGACCGGACCTGCTCTTTTTTCGACATACAGGCCGATTTACCCTTAGGAATCTTGACAGATCATTCTTATCCGGAATACAGTTATCACTTTTCTCCCGGCTCAGGCATACTTTTATACACAGACGGTGTAACAGAAGCCGAAAATAAAGAAAGGGCCTTTTATACGAAAGAACGGCTGTTACAAATCATCCATCGGAACCGGGAACAACATCCCCGTGAATTTATCAAAGAAATCATGAAAGACATACAATCCCACGTACAGGCATACGAACAAAGCGACGATCTGACACTTTTCACCCTTATCTACGGAGAAGAATGGAATCTACCGAGAAAAAAATAAATCTCCGCTTTAAATTTTTGTTCCGAAAAAAAAGATTACGTTCTTTGTCAGAATTAAAAAAAAGATTACTTTTGTGCCGTTGAAATAAAAAAACCGACCCTGTTCAATGGTGTAATGGCAGCACAACAGATTCTGGTCCTGTTAGTCAAGGTTCGAATCCTTGTTGAACAACTCGCTAAGAACACATAAACCGCTGAAATTTCAGCGGTTTTCTTTATCTTATCCCTCATTTTACACAGTAGGGACGTGCCCTAATGTGTAATTTTACTTTTAAAATAGTCTCTCCCTCGGCTTGAAACACGTTTACGGATCCTGCCGAAATTCCCGTTGTCTTAAATTTTCGAGCTATCTCCCGAAAACGGAGAAAGATGTGATCATCGGATGAAGCAAAATTTCTTATCGTTTTACACAGTAGGGCACGTCCCTACTGTGTAAAAGATTTTCCGGCTATTTTCTTGTTTTTTGTTTAAAATAAGCTTTCGATCAACTGATCATCGGCCAGATAAGGTAATGTTACTTTAAGGGCAGGATTTTCCTGCATCGCCCGTTTTATAGCAAAAACAGCTCCTTCATTACGGGCCCAACTCCGTCGGGAAATTCCATTATTGACATCCCAGAACAACATATTTTTTAAACGGAGATCTGCTTCTTTGGAGCCGTCGAGCACCATTCCAAAACCACCGTTGATCACTTCTCCCCAACCGACTCCACCACCGTTATGAATAGATACCCAGGTTGCCCCGCGGAAAGAATCCCCGATGACGTTCTGAATAGCCATATCGGCCGTAAATTTCGAACCATCGTATATATTAGAAGTTTCCCGGTAAGGAGAATCTGTTCCCGACACATCGTGATGATCCCGGCCTAACACCACGGGGGCAGACAAATATCCTTCTGCAATAGCCCGGTTAAAAGCTTCTGCAATCCGAATACGTCCCACGGCATCTGCATAGAGAATACGAGCCTGTGAACCTACCACCAGCTGGTTTTCTCCAGCAGCCTTGATCCAACGGATATTATCATGCATTTGCTGTTGGATTTCCTGGGGTGCTTCCAAAGCCAGTTTCTCCAAAACCTCAGCGGCCAAAGCATCTGTCTTTGCCAGATCTTCCGGTTTTCCGCTCGTACATACCCAACGGAAAGGGCCGAAACCGTAATCAAAACACATCGGTCCCATAATATCCTGTACATAAGAAGGATATTTGAAATCTCCATTTGGTTTTAAAATATCTGCCCCTGCCCGGGAAGACTCCAACAAAAAAGCATTTCCGTAATCAAAGAAATAAGTACCAAAACGAGCCACACATTTATTGATCGCTGCTACATGTCGCCTTAGGGTCGCCTGTACTTTTTCCTTAAACAATTCCGGTTCTTCCGCCATCATCCGCTTGCTTTCTTCAAAAGTCTGCCCTACCGGATAGTATCCGCCAGCCCAGGGATTATGCAAGGACGTCTGGTCCGATCCCAATTCCACCGATATGTCACTTTCCGCCAAACGCTCCCATAAATCCACCACATTTCCCTGATAAGCAATAGAAACAACTTCTTTATCCGCTTTCGCTTGCTTTACTCTTTCCATCAACAGGTCCAGATCCTCTATCACCTCATCCACCCATTTTTGCTCATAACGGGTTTGAGTTGCCTTCGGATTTATTTCTGCCGTAATACTGACACATCCGGCAATATTGCCCGCCTTGGGCTGGGCCCCGGACATTCCTCCCAAACCGGCAGTAACAAATAATTTACCCGCCAGGCTCTCTCCATGTTTGGCAATTTTACGACCGGCATTCAAAACGGTAATTGTCGTCCCGTGTACAATTCCTTGCGGACCGATATACATAAAAGATCCTGCAGTCATCTGTCCATATTGAGAAACCCCCAAGGCATTAAATCTTTCCCAATCATCCGGTTTGGAATAATTCGGAATAACCATTCCATTGGTAACCACTACGCGGGGAGCTTCTTTATGAGAAGGAAATAACCCCATGGGATGACCGGAATACAAAACCAATGTCTGTTCATCCGTCATCTCCGACAAATATTTCATCGTCAACCGATATTGGGCCCAATTCTGAAATACAGCCCCATTTCCTCCATAGGTAATCAATTCATGAGGATGTTGAGCTACTGCTTTATCCAAATTATTCTGAATCATCCCCATAATAGCCGCTGCCTGCAAACTCTTGTGCGGATACTCCCGGATATTGCGGGCATGCATTTCATAAGCAGGCCGGAAACGATACATATAAATGCGTCCGTATTTCTCCAATTCTTCTGCAAACTCAGGAGCTAAAACAGCATGATGCCGGGGATCGAAATAACGTAAAGCATTGCGAACGGCCAATTGCTTTTCCTCCCGGGTCAAAATATCTTTCCGTTTGGGAGCATGGTTAATCTGCGGATCATAAGGTTGGGGAACAGGTAATTCCACGGGTATCCCTTCCCGTATCGATTGTTGAAATTCTTCTAAAGTCATATAGCAATTCCTTAAATTCTTTTAATCTGCTAATTTAATATTTTCAAACGATTTCGGAAAAGAAACTTCGGATTTTCCGGGAAATGTATCAATATTTAAAAATATAAATGCAGGGAAACAAGTATTTAGTGAATGTTTCCTGAGATAAAAAGAATTAAAAAATAGTAAAAGAATTGGGCTTTATCACAATTCCTACCCGTACACAACGCTGAAAATATTTGTATGCAATCATACTTTCCCCATATCCGTTATAAAATTGCAGAAAAACGTATTGATTATCCAACTTAAAAATTTTATAGGCAATTTCTATCTTCCAATTGGCGCTCAGGTTCCATTCTGCCCTTTTTATCATTACAACCGAACAATTCAAACGTTCGTTATTACTGGTATAGGTAGCAGCGAGTAATCCTACTCCGGCATAACGGGGCAAACTTTTATTTTCTTTAGCGACCATTACCGGAATCCAGAACTTAGCTTGTAAAGTATAATTTCGTTTAAAAGCATACAACCCCATAAAACTGATTTTGTTCCAGCTTCTGGACCAAATACTGTCTCTCCCGTTGGATTCATGTTCAAATTGGAGAAACGCCACTCCGGCAATACGCTTATCCTTTACAAAATTATGGCCGAATCCCAAAGTCGGATTATAATTTGTCTCGGTAAAAGGTGCGGATTTCCGGTAAATATCCCAAAAAGATTTTTGCGTATAAGTAAAAAAAAGATAGATCCGCCAAGGCAACATACTTTTGTAAAGACGATGCCGCAAACTGATCTGGAATTTTGCGTCGGAATTATATTTGGTGATTTTCCCCCCGGAGAAATTCGTCCCCGTAATCAGATAATTATCCTTATAGATCGTAAAGGCCGGAATCGTTCCCAAATCGTCGGCCACACTGTCTCGCGATACATTTCCCTGCGAAAAAAATTTTCTCTGTTGAGCATACGCAGAAGGAATTTCCATCAGAAACCCTAAAAGACAGAGGATTAAAAATTTATTTCCCATAATTTTAAATTAAACAGGCAAAAGGTGTACGTTTTAAAAGCAAGAAAGTTATAGCAAAAATTCTTTTCAAAAACACTAACTTTACAACGTTTAAAAACAGATAAAAAGTAGAACTATGCACATAAGAATCGGGGATATCGTCAGATTTATTTCTGAAAAACTAGAGGGTAAAGTCACAGGACTAATAGACCAAAACACGGTAAATGTCTATTGCGAAGAATACGGATTTGAAATTCCGGCTTCCCTGAACGATCTGGTCGTCATTCAATCTGATTTCAATACGGATACGGACCGGAAAGTCCGCCCCCAGACAACGGTCGTTACAGCATCCACAGACAGTCTGTATCTCGCACTGGTTCCTGAAAATTTTCAAAATCTCCCGGAAAGCCGATACGAAATATATTTGATAAACGACACAGGCCTGACTTGCCTCTATGCAGCGGGTACGTATAACGGAGAATCTTATTCTGCACTCTCTGCCGGAAATTGCAATCCAGACACCGCTTTATCACTGGGGTTATACAGCAGAAAAGAATTGGACCGGATTAAAGCTTTTCATATTCAGGCTATTTTTTACCAGAAAGGAAAATACAGTCCCCGGCAGACCGTAGACGTTCACATCCGGCTTTCCCAAACTTCTCTTTGCAAAACTGGCAGTTATCAACACACCAAATGGTTTGAAAACATGGCTTTTGTCCGGCCCCTGGACAAAGAGAGTCCCCTTCAAAAAGAATTAGAAGAAACTGATATTACCCAGGCTTTAAAAGAAAAAAAAGAAAGTACCTCTGCCCCTAAACCTCAAAAACAGATCGTAAACAATATCATTGAAATAGATTTACACATCAATGAATTACTGGAAACGACTACAGGCATGGAAAATAAAGATATACTCGACTATCAGCTGGATGTTTTCCATAAAACCTTGGAAAAATACAAACTGCGGAAAGGACAAAAAATCGTATTCATCCATGGGAAAGGCGACGGCGTGCTCCGTCAGCGTATTCTATGGGAGCTTCAGACGAAATACAAGCGTTTCCGTCATCAAGATGCCTCTTTTAAACAATACGGCTACGGAGCAACGATGGTCATTATCAAATAGAGGAATACGGCACTGACTACAGGAACCAATGCCCCGGCTAATTCTTTAGTCTGAGCCAAGGTTCCAGTAGCCAGCAGAGCCACAGACGCATATGGATCGGTCAATCTGCCGTCCATCCAATATTCCTATTTTGTCCAATTTACATAAGACGCTTCTATTGTCGCATAATCGGACAAACGGGTACAGTTTCTAAAACAAGTAGAATAATTTTTAGGAGCAGTAAAATCCGTCGTATACATACTTCTCTCATATAAATGTACTTTAACTTCTCCTATCCGCGTATAAGGAGATTCTCCTGTCAGGGATTCGCAATCCCGTAAAGTACCGGAAAAATCAGTCACCCCCCTGCTGTTATCAAAAATATTAACCGGAACTGTTTTCAACTGCTTACAGTTGGCAAAAAGCCATTTATAAGAGGTCACAGCCGTGCAATTGGTAAATACGCCTTCTTCTACAATTTCCAAAGCCTCACAACCGAAAAAAGCACTGATAAAGGTGGTTGCAGCCGCACAATTTGCATATAAACCTGCAGGCACTCTTTCCAATTTCTTACAACCATAAAAACAATAATCAAATTTTGTCGCTTTCGTAGAATTCTTAAACAAATCTCCCGGGATTTCCGTCAAGGCCGTACAGGTGGAAAATACATTGCTAAAACTCAAAGCTTCCGGAGAATAAGCGAATAAATCTGCAGGAATGCTTAAAAGAGCCGTATTAGAAGAAGAAAAACTTCCAAAGTTTGTAATGGCCGGACAATCTTTAAAAAGTCCTTCGGGAAATTCCGTCAGGGATGTACATCCGGTAAAGCAAAAGGATACATCTTCCAATTTAGCACAATTTTTGAATAAACCTGCCGGAACGGCTTCCAGAGCCACACAGTTTTTAAAGGCATTCTTAAACGAAACAACTTCCGTAAAAGCATTTCCCGGATTATCAGCAATATATTTCAAATTCGAATTGGCAAAAAAACCGTCTTCCAAAGAAGTGAGCCCTAAATTTCCCCATTGTTTTACCCCGGTAATATAACTGTTCATCTCTGTTGTATAACCCAAAACACTGTATATTTTTTCTGCAGTACCGGAAATACTGACATAATATACCCCTTTCTTCGCATAGGTATGAGTAGGAGCAGGTGTAGAAAGAGGATTAATAAACAAATCGTACTCTTCTTTTGTTCCGTCTCCCCAATCCACTGTCGCTTTAAATGTATTTTCAAACGGTAATTTTATCGTTGCTTCGGCCAGGGGAAGCGTATATTCCAAAATCATACTTCCGCTACTTTGTATTACAGTGATAACCGCTTCGATAGCATCCACGCCTTCCCCGGCTTTTACCGTTACAGTTGCAGTCAGCTCTTCCCCGCTGTTATTCGGAACAGCCGTCAACGTCAGTACCGTGTCCTTTTTTTCTGTTGTCAACCAGGAGGCTTCATTAATCACTTCCCATTTTGCCTGATTGGTCCGTATCATAACTTGCTCGGAACCTCCTCCGTCGGAGAAACGAACCTCCTCTTTACTCAAAGCTAAACGGGGCGCTACAGTCTGCATAATTGAAATCGTAGCTTTCACCTCTGTTCCGTATAAAATTTGCATCTTACAACTCCGCTCTTCCTCTCCGATCAATTTGCTCACAGTAACAACAAATACATCTCCCGATAAAGAGGCGTCACACCACGTATTTCCCTCCGAATAAACTGTAATCCCTTCCGTGATATTCGTATTCAACTTGAAAACAACAGCTCCTCCGGCCGCGGAAATCGTAAAAAAAGCAGAAGTTCCGCTCGGATCAATTACAACCGAACTGTCCTCCGAACTAAGTTGTATAAACAAAGGAACATTTTTATCGTCCTCTTCACAGGCAAAAACGGCCAAAAGCAAAATAAAAACGACGCACAATCTTTTCATGGTAGTTAGGTTTTAGTTAGACAAATCATGTATAAAAAGTTAAATCTATTTGCTTTCCCTGCCGGAAACCTATTCCGAACATTTTACCCCTTCTTCCCCCTTTCGCTTATTTGTTTAAACAAGGTAGTACAATTCCCGGATATTTCTTTTCTTCTCTTATCCTACTCACAAATCTAATAAATATTTAAATTTTAAAATATAATAATGCTTAAATCCAATTGGTTTTTCATGCCGAATAAAGGACAACAGCTCATTCCTCAGCCTTCGACTTTACTTGTCTACCAACGGTTTTTCCATCTTTTTCTTCGGATAGGGAAAGAAACAAACAGGTAAAATAGTCTCCTATCAGGCTTCCCTGATACCGATTTTATTTTTATAATTATACAAATAATTAATAAAAAATAATAAATTTAATATTTAACTCAATATCATTCCCTAAAAAAACTACTGGAATATTGTCTTTCCAGTAGTTTTATATTTAAATCTTTGCCAAGATTACGAATGTACAAATATTTTTAGGGACCGGACTTTATTTTCTATCCTTTTTCGTCAAAGCGTTCTTCAGGAATCACTTATTTCTGATTTCCCAATCGGCCAGGTATCTTTCTGCATCCATAGCTGCACGGCAACCGGCACCGGCGGAAGTAATGCCTTGGCGGTAATCCGGATCCATTACATCTCCTGCGGCAAACACTCCTGCAACATTGGTTTTAGAGGTTTTTCCTTCTGTAAGGATATAGCCCTGCTCATCCGTTTGTATATATTTTTTAAACATTTCCGTATTGGGAGTATGTCCGATCGCCAAGAAAAACCCATCTATTTTTATATCGTGTTCCTTTTCTTCCGGAGTACCCATTTTGTAAATCAGCCGGGCTCCTTCCAATCCCATATCGGTCCCATACAAATCTTTTGTATTGTGTTCGTAGAGAATCTCAATATTGGGGGTTTTATTTACTCTCTCCTGCATGGCTTTAGAAGCCCTCAGATAATTTTTCCGGACAATCATGTAGACTTTGCGGCATATACCAGCTAAATAAGTAGCTTCTTCACAGGCCGTATCTCCCCCTCCCACCACTGCTACGTCTTTTCCTTTATAAAAAAATCCGTCACAGGTAGCACACGCACTCACTCCCAACCCTTTAAAGCGCTCTTCCGCAGGTATTCCAAGGTACTTGGCCGTAGCCCCGGTAGCAATAATGACAGTTTCGGCCAACAATTGTTTTTCCCCATCGATTACAATCCGATAGGGTGGAGCTGAAAAATCGACTTCATCTACCATTCCAAAACGGATATCCGTTCCGAAACGCTCCGCCTGCCGGCGCATATCCTCCATCATTACCGGACCTGTAACCCCTTCGGGATATCCCGGAAAATTTTCTACCTCAGTGGTGGTCGTCAATTGCCCTCCCATCTGAATGCCCGTATATAAAACAGGCTTCAAATTTGCACGTGCAGCATATATCGCAGCTGTATAGCCCGCCGGACCGGAACCTATAATCAAGCATCTTACTTTCTCTATCGGATTCTCTATTGACATATTTTTCTCGTTTATGTTCGTTATTTTTAGTTATACAAATCTATTAATTTAAATTTTGAATTCCATTTTTCTTTTCAGGTATACATTTTAAAAAAAAGTTAAAAGTGAAAAGGGAAGCTTTCCCCCTGTTTTTCCGAATATAAAAAAGCATCCCCCTAAGAAAGGGAGAGATGAAAGAAAAACAAAACAAAGTTCTAGAAAAATACTTTACAAATCATCCAATTTTGGATCACAAAAGAATATTTATAAAAAGATTAAATACGATTTAAAATACATAAATCAAATGAGAATACAACCTCTAATTGCCGGCTAAATCTATTATGATAAATAAAAAAAAATTTTGAAAAAATTTATAAATCAACTAGTTATTATTAATTATGCAATTGAAATCCCTTCAGTTATTGAAAATATAACTGTTTATAACTATATTTGTATATAAGCAATTTACAAATATAATACAATATTTGTTTACATGCAAATAAATATTGGATTATTTTCATTGAATTTTATATTTAATTTAATTTAAAATATTATGGGATTTCCAGAACGTTTACAAAGTATCATCGAGGAACAACGCATATCTAAGTATAAAATTGCTAAAGCTATAGATATATCTGCCAGCACTGTCTCCAATTATATCAAAGGAAAAACCAAACCTGATTCTACGAAATTAACTGTACTTTGCAAATTATTAGGCGTAAATAAAGCCTGGTTACAAACTGGAGACGGTCCCAAATACATTACAGAAGAGCCTCAAACGGTTTATAACCGTACTCCGGCGGACATCGACGACAAGCAAATGATTCGTAAACTAATCAATCTCCTGGAAAGTCAACACGAAAGTATACGGGAAAAAGATATGCAAATTACGTTGTTGATCCGAAAAATTCCGGATATTCCTTCTCAAAACTGAAAATAAACGTTCACCAAGCAAGACAAATATTTTATATATAAAAAAGCCTGAAAAATGAAGATAAATCATTTTCCAGGCTTTTGTTTTCAGCAGAAGGATTATCTACCGTTTCCCAGATAGTGGGAAAAGTTTTTCGCTTCCTCCCCATAATAACAAATTACAGGAGAAATGGCTTCATACGCATAAGGAACGTATTCTGAAAGCTGTACAGCAGCAAATTTTTTGTCGCCGGTAAGCATAACGTCCAATTTGACACCAGTATTGATTTGTCTCTTCAACTGTCTTAAATCTTCAAATCTTTTTTCTTCAATACAATATTGCAAAGGTTGAGATTCTTTTGCATCAAAATAAACCGTTATTTTTTGTAAATGACTGCCTGTAGGGCGAAATAAATAACATTCCCTGCCCATAAAAAATTTAACGATTCCTCCTAAAAAAAGGAAAACAGCTGCTGTAAATAAAAAGGTAGATAAAGACGAATTGGGATCTTCGATAGCCCATCCGCCGGCTACGCATAAAACGGCAGCTACCACAAGTCCTAAAGCCACCAGAGAAACTCTATTTTGTTTCACAACTTCTTTATTGGTTACAGTTTCTATATCCTCTGTTATTGTTTTATATTTTGACATAATCAGGTTATTTAAGGTTATTTCCTTATCCCCTCTGCCAGATTTTCCCGTGGATTCTTCCAGAAGAGATGTCCGGATAAAAATTAAAATTCGATGAACCGAAATAAAACAGGACGATTTTAAACCGGAATTCGGTTCGTCCCAGTTTTTCATGTTCAAATAATGAACGATTCGCTATGCCTCAGGAATAAACTTCCGACCTTGATTCAAGATTAATCGGGAAGAAAGGCTCCGTTCCTCAGCAAATGTCAATCCGTTCCCCCAGGAAGCAAAACCCTTCCCGGACTTTCGAACATTCGACTAAATAGATAATACCCTAAATAATGATTTTGCACAATCCGTAAATGTAGTAACCCCACATTTTTTGTTGAGCATAATGGTTGCGGTAGAGATAAAGAAAAGTACGCCAGGTTTCTACCGAAAAGGATTGAAAATTTCCAGATAAATGAAATACGATTTTAGCCTGTAAGGACCTGAGCTGTAGATTCCGCCTAAAAGAATTGTTCTGGCTAAAAGGATTATGTTGCTGAAGCGAAATATCCGCCGCATCATTGGAAGCCACAAATTCCCATAATTTGGCAGATTCTTCCTTTTCCGTAGACCATTCAGCTTTCGAAATATCGGGGAATGACACATCGTTTCCTTTTGCCGTATCGGCAATCAATACAGCAATCCAAAGAAATAATATGTAGAGAATACAATGTTTCATCCCTTTCAAACAGTAAGACAAATATACGAACATTTTACAGAAAAGAAAAAGGAAGATTTGAAATATGTGGTGTAACGTCTTCTTTTATTCTTCCGTATAGAAAAAAAACAATAAGCTTACTATGGTTACTGCAATGATTGTCATTTTTATTCTAGGCTATGTTTTTATAGCACTGGAAAATAAAACCGGTATAAATAAAGCAGCTGTAGCTTTAATACTGGGTATGTTTTTGTGGACCCTTTTTATTTTTTCCGCAGCCTCGACAGTTATTCAGGCCAATGCAACTTCTTTCAGTGAATTTTTAGCAGCACATAAAGAATATCTTTCCCTTTCTAAACCGGAACAGGTGATCCAGTATATTGTAAATTTACAAATCGTGGATCATCTGGGCAATGTGGCAGAAATACTTTTTTATTTGTTAGGGGCCATGACGATTGTCGAACTCATGGATATACATAAAGGTTTTGAAGGCATCACCAGACGTATTACAACCCGCAATAAAAAAAAATTGCTTTGGCTGATCGGATTTATCACTTTTTTTATGTCTTCTGTACTGGACAATATGACTTCTGCCATTGTGATGATTATGCTTTTACAAAAATTACTCGATAAGCCGCAGGAAAGGTGGATTTTCGGAAGTGTTGTCGTCATCGCCGCCAATGCAGGAGGAGCCTGGACTCCTATAGGAGACGTGACGACGATTATGTTATGGATAAACGACAACATCACTTCCGGAGATGTCATACGGTCTTTGTTTTTTCCCAGTGTCGCTGCCCTGGCCTTCCCGCTTTGGATCATTTCGCTGCAGTTAAAAGGGAATGTCACTCCCACCGCCGACAAATCAGCAGGAAAAGACTTAAACCTCGTCAACCGAAAAGAAAGTAATATTATTTTTATACTAGGCATCCTTTGTTTGCTGTCTGTCCCTGTCTTCAAATCGCTTACCCATCTACCGCCTTTTGCCGGAATTTTACTCGCCTTGGGATTATTATGGGTTTATATGGATATTTTTTATAACCGTAAAAAAAATCTCTCACCGGCTCAGCAATTCCGGCTACCCTATGTGTTATCTAAAGTGGATTTCCCCACTATTCTTTTCTTTTTCGGAATTTTGATGGCTGTAGCTGCCTTAGAAGCTGTAGGCGTATTGAAGGATTTATCGGTTTTTCTGGACCGGGACGTACACAATGTTTATATCGTCAGTATCATTATCGGATTCCTTTCGTCTGTGATCGACAATGTTCCTCTGGTAGCAGCCTCTATGGGTATGTATCCTGTACTCAGCCCGCAAGCTGCAGCGGCTATGCCCGAACCGGCTTATATGGCCAACTTTGTACAGGACGGAACATTTTGGGAATTGATTGCTTATTGCGCCGGAACAGGAGGAAGCATCCTCATTATAGGTTCCGCTGCTGGAGTAGTTGTTATGGGACTGGAAAAAATTAATTTTATGTGGTATGTCAAACATATTTCCGGATGGGCTATCGTAGGTTTTTTAGCCGGTATCGGCATTTATATTTTACAGAAATTACTCTAAAATTTCGTTCCAAGGATCCAGCGAATAACTTTTCCGGGCACTATAAAAGGATTTCATTTTTAAAATTCCTTATCTTTGTTTCCTGAAAAATCAGTAGCCGGAATAGTTTTGACCCCAGAATTAAAAAATTTCATTGCAGCCCACTTAACGGACAATACCGATAAGTTACTGCTGAATGCAAAACAGTATAAAGAGATCCCCGTGGCTTTTGCCGTGGATCAAATCCTGGCCCGGAGACAAATTCGGGACAAGTTGCCAACCTGGTATGATCAGCCGGATCTCCTCTTTCCTTCCCGTCTTTCTGCAGAGCAATGTTCTTCCGAACTAACAGCCCGATATAAGCAATCTCTCCTTCGCGGGGAAAAAGTATGCGACCTGACGGGAGGATTGGGGATAGATAGCTGGTTTTTTTCACAAGTTGCCCAAAAAGTGATCTATATCGAACGATTTCCGGAATATTGTAAGGCGGCAGCAGCTAATTTTGCTGTTTTAAAAGCCGGTAATATTCAAGTTATAGAAGCAGATGCCCAAACCCTTCTCCCCACTCTACAAGCAGATACTTTTTATATCGATCCGGCCCGCAGGTCCGGCAACAATAAACGTCTATTCGCTATAACGGAATGCGAACCGGATATTCTACAATTAAAAAATATACTTTTAAAAAAATCCCGGCGGCTTATCGTCAAAATCTCTCCGATGGCCGACCCCACAGAAACATTAAAATTAATTCCGGAAATAATTGAAATTCACATTGTAGCTGTCAGAAATGAATGTAAAGAGATGATACTGGTGTTGGAAAGTAAGAAACCGCAACCCGAAGTAAAAGTAGTAACCGTAAATTTCACGGCTTCAGGTGAACGGCAGCTTTTTTCTTTTCAGTGGGGACAGGAACAAACTGCTGTTTATCAGCTGGCAGATACCGTTAAAAACTACATATACGAACCCAATAGTGCCATCTTAAAAAGCGGAGCTTTTCAATTGATCAGTGAACAATATTCAATCGACAAGTTACACCAGCACAGCCATTTATACACTTCGGATCAAAAAATAAATCATTTTCCCGGACGTATTTTTAAAGTAAGACAGGTAATGGACTTTTCCCGTAAAAAACTAAAGCAATGGGGTAAACAATTTCCCCAAGCCAATATCAGTGTTCGGAATTTTCCCATGAGTGTGGAAGAAATCCGAAAAAGTTCGGGCATTTCCGACGGAGGTCCTCTCTACCTTTTTGCGACCACCCTCGGCAATGCCCGACGTATTCTCATTGATTGTGAAAAAGCCTAACCTTTGATTTCGATCTCAATCGGCTCTTCTTTCTTGATTTTTTCCGTTTTCCCCGGATGTTCTCGGGGGATTTCAGGGATTTCCGTTATTTTTCTTTTTTCTCTCTCTTCCTTAGCAGAGGGAGGCATTTCTCCTTCTTTTCTCATTTCTTCCTGCACATCCGGACGTTCATACCAGATTTTATCCGCTACATTTCCCCATCTTTGAGAAGTATCCTGACATTTATCTGTTAAAGTATCCACATCTTCCGGTTTTAACATATCGGTAGAACGGGCTCCGGAAACATGTACGACTTCTTTCAGACTATTCGGATTATCCAATAAAGGACAGGGACGCAAATGATTCTTATTAAAAGGCTGTCGTTCCTGATAAGCTTTAAACAAAGGAGAGCGGAGGGCTTCGAGTAAAGACATATCTTTTATGTTCACATTGGAGTAATGGATAAAAGCACAAGGTTCCACATCACCGTTTGCATTAATATGGAAATAATAACGCCCTCCGGCGATACAACCTTTTACATATTCCCCATCGTTCCAGAAATCCATAGCAAAAATAGGTTTTGTCTTTCGGAACATCCTCACCTGATTATACATGAATTTACGCTGTTCAGCTGTTACCATCAATTCGGGAATGGCATCACTGCCTACGGGCATATAGGTAAAATACCAGACAAAAGCAGCTCCCTTATCTATCATAAAGTCCATATATTCGGACGATCCGACAACATCTACATTTTTTCGGTGATAACAAGTAGACATGCCGAATACCAAACGTTTCTCTTTCAGTATTTTCATGGCCCGCATGACAGCCTGGTATGTCCCTTTTCCCCTGCGCATATCTGTTTCTTCTTCATAACCTTCTACGCTGATGGCCGGAGCGAAATTTCCAACCCGCAGCATCTCGTCCGCAAAAGCTTCGTCGATCAATGTACCGTTCGTAAAAGCCAAGAAATAACATTCCGGATGTTTTTCACACAAACGAATGATATCCTTTTTCCTTACTAAAGGTTCTCCTCCGGAAAAGATAAACATATATACTCCTAAATCCTTTGCTTCTGCAATGATGCGGTCTAAGGTTTCAAAATCCATTGACATCCGATGACCGTATTCCGCCGCCCAACATCCCGTACATTTTAAATTACAGGCAGAAGTAGGGTCCATCAAAATTGTCCAGGGAACATTTACACCGTACTTCTTACTGGTAATCTTTATGGCACTATTCCCAATGATGGCAGCATTACAAATCAGAGCCTCAAAAAGTTTTCGCCTTACATACGGATCCCATTCATTGTATGCTTTCATAACCAAACGGGTCCAGTTATTTTGTGGATCTTTCAAGCACTCGGCCAAGGTATCCCACGATGAACCGTATGTACCGTCTGTATCGATCTTTTTAATCCATTTCAAAGCCTTGGATGCGTTTTGTTCCGGATCCTTCTCTACATATTTGAGCAATTTCTTCATCGCAAAGGCTTGTACTTGTGTCTTAAATGTCTTCATTAGCAGTGAAATTTGTTTATATTTTTCCTATAAACGCATAAAAGACAAATAAGTTTCACTCCCCCCGTACAAGCCTGAATCTAAATATTTGAATATGAAAATATGAAAATGTGAGAATGCTCAATTGTGTAAAAGTCCTCGGGGAGGAATATTTTTGACGGAAGTATCAGACAGGCATTTCTCCCACCTAAAGTACTATCCCTCCTTTTCCTAGCGGAATAGTTGAACTTTTACACCATTGAACAGTGAAACAATTAAATGTTTATCACTTTTTATTAATAAATGTCCTTCGTTCCTGATTGTTCACGTCTCCCTGAGTCTGAACAAATTTTTCCATGGCTTCTACAATAGGAATATGGGTATTCTCTCCCTTCCCTTTTCCAATAAAATCGTAAGTACTGTTTACGTAATTACTCAATCCCACCGTAAATTCCTGTTCAGGATCTTTCAGTTTATTCCCGTTTTTATCGACAAATACGACGTCAACCCCTTCTCCTTCTTCATTTTTCAAAATAGTATACCTCCCTTTGGAAACAAATAAATCGATCCGGCGATTTTCCTGGTTTTTTAAACCGTTAAAACGATTCAATATCAATCGTTTCATTTCGTTTAAGGTGAGCCGGTGTTTGACGATGTAATTGTTGAAAGGCTCTATCCGGTAGATGGTTTCCCGCGTAATATCCCCCGCAGGAACAGAATTATAACGCACTCCCCCGCTATTATAAAAAGCAAAATCGCAATCCGCCGCTTCACTCATCGCATCCGTTACCATATTCGCCACGTTTTCTTTGTATTTCAATCCCTTTGAAGTGGTACCAATTTTCTCTTTAAATTCCGGACGATTGCAAATCTCCCTAACCATAGCTTCAATTTCTGCGTCCTCCGCAAAAGTATCCAGTTTTACAGCCTTATAAGTCTTGTTTACTAATTTTTTACCTTTAAAATCCAGATAGGTTACTCCGGCATATTTTAAATTAGAACCCGTCTGGCTCACCAATACATTGTTGATTCTCAGAGGTCCCTCGATTAAAGTGTGAGAATGTCCTCCAATAATGACATCCAATTCAGGCATAGCTATAGCCAATAAGGAATCGCCTACAAACCCGATATGCGTCAAACCGATAAACACATCACACTGATTTTTTAATTTTCTATTTTCAAAAGCCGCAGTTTTATAATACCGGAAGGTAATGTCCTTTACATTATCCGGATTTGTAGCCGGAATATGGGTGACGGCATTCGTTCCTATTAATCCTAAAAAACAAAATCTAATACCAGCTTTCTCAATTATCCGGTAAGGATCAGGCTGTTGCAAAGAAGTGCCTTTTGTCTGCATATTCGCACAGATAACCGGAAAAGAGGAAGCTGAAATTCGTTTATTTAATGCAGCTTCACCATAATCGAATTCATGATTTCCCAAAGTAGCTACATCGTATCCCAGCTTGCCCATCAAATCAAACATCGGTTTTCCCTTTTCCTTGGCATTGTCCACATACACGTTCCCTGAAAAACGATCTCCTCCGTCTACTAAAAGGACATGGGGATTTTCCGCCCTGATCTGTTTTAAAAAAGTCGCAAACTTTGGAAAATGATCAATCTGAGCATGAATGTCATTAGTGGAAATAATAACGACACGGGTCGTAGCAGCGGTCATGTTTTTATCTGACTGACAGGCAGAAAATATAGCCAACAGCAGAACAAATACCACAAAATAAATTTTTCTGAATAACATAATATATAATTTCTGTTTTAGCTTTCGAAAGTAATAATAAAAAATCAACTTTTTCCGTTTTTTTCGCGTATATGTCTGTGCCGATATATAAAATTAGCGGCATTTTATTAAAAGTTTTACAAAAACAAGGACTTTAAGCAGGGGATTTCAAAAAATACTTGAACTTTCCACCATTAAAATCAGTAAATCCGATAAAACGCATACATTCGATATGAAAATAAAAACAGGACGAGGAACAATCGGAATAATGGTTTTATTTGCCATTTATTCTATTTCCATGGTCACATCCTTGCCGGGTTTAGCGATTTCCCCCATTCTCGGAGATCTGGAAACCGTATTCCAAAAAGCAAGTAATCTCCATCTTCAAATGCTTGAGTCACTGCCTTCTTTTATTATTGTCCCTTTTATCCTGATAGCAGGACGACTCTCTTTACGACTCAACAAAAAGAAGCTTTTGATTGCCGGTCTGATCATCTTTTTTATTTGCAGTATCATTTATCCTTTTGTCCATAGGTTGAATTTATTGCTGGTCGTGAGTGCTTTTCTGGGAATCGGGGCAGGAATGGTTATTCCTTTTTCCACGGGACTTATCGCTGATTATTTTACCGGAGCCCGCCGCACACGCCAATTGGGCATCGCATCGGCCATCAACAACCTGACTCTCGTATTAGCGACCTTACTTTCCGGTTTTCTGGCCGGTATTAACTGGCATTATTCATTTCTGGTATACTGTTTTTCCGGGATCTCTCTTTTCTTTGCCTTTTTTTTGGATAATACTCCTCCTTATGTACAATCCACCTCTCTCCCCTCTGCTTCAGATTCACATTCCGGCTTTAAATGGCCGATAAAACTCATGTTATTGTATTATTTTATTACTTTTCTCGCCCTGACCGTTCCCTTTAATCTCTCCCTTTATATGCAAAATTTACACATAGGAAATGCCGAAAAATCGGGCACTCTCATTTCCATTTTCTTTTTAGCCGTTACTCTGCCAGGATTCGATATTAACCGGGTAATTTCTTGGTTTAAAGGCTACACCAATGTTATTTCCCTCGCTGCCATCTCCTTGGGCCTTGTATTGTTTGCTTTTAAAAGCGGTATCTTACTCCTTACACTAGGCGTTATTCTGATCGGTTTGGGATATGGGATTATGCAACCCATTATTTACGACAAAACAGCCAATGGAGTCCCGACAGCCGATGCCACCTATGCCCTCTCTCTAGTTATGGTGATGAATTATATTTCCATCATCACTTATCCTTTTATTTTAAGCTGGCTTTCTCTGGATTCCGCCTATTTTCCGTTTATTCTTTGTATGATCCTAGGAGCAGCCTTTACCGTGTTTGCTTTCTTTCGCCTCAACAGTAAAACACTGGGTATGAAACAAATACAAGAAAACAACAACGTTAAATAATGTGAGGATATAAACATTCAATCTCACTCTTACGTACTTACCCGGTAATGAAGAAGAAAGTAAATAGATAACACTCTGAACTAATTAACTAAACTAATTCAAATTATGGCAACAAACCTAAAAAAAACGAGTACCGTAGCAAAACTAGGCGTTATGACGCTTGCGATTATGAACGTCGCCGCCGTAGTAAGCCTCAGGGGACTTCCAGCTGAAGCCGTATACGGACTTAGCTCGGCATTTTATTACCTTTTTGCAGCTATCGTATTTCTCATCCCAACCTCTTTGGTAGCTGCTGAACTGGCAGCAATGTTTTCCAATAAAGAAGGGGGTGTATTCCGCTGGGTGGGAGAAGCTTATGGTAAACGCTATGGATTCTTGGCAATCTTCTTGCAATGGATTGAGAGTACAATCTGGTATCCTACCGTACTGACTTTCGGTGCTGTATCGATTGCTTATATCGGCATGAATACCTCTGAAGATGCTTTGATGGCTTCTAATAAAATTTTTACATTAATTACCGTATTGGTGATTTATTGGGTAGCAACATTCATTTCCCTGAAAGGTTTGGGGTGGGTAAGTAAGATTTCTAAAATCGGAGCAATGGTGGGTACAATTATTCCCGCCGGTTTGCTTATTTTATTCGGAATTATCTACCTGGCCACAGGAGGACACAACAATATGGATATGAGTCAGGGATTTTTCCCCGATTTATCAAACTTCAATAACCTGGTTTTGGCTTCCAGTATATTTCTGTTTTATGCCGGTATGGAAATGTCAGGTATCCACGTCATGGATGTACAACCTCCTGCCAGTAAAAACTACCCGAAAGCCATTTTTATCGGCGCCATTGTAATCGTCATTATCTTTATTTTAGGTACTTTCTCTTTGGGATTAATTATCCCCGCTAAAGACATCAACCTCACCCAAAGTTTATTGGTCGGCTTTGATAATTACCTGAATTATCTCCATCTCCATTGGGCTTCTCCCATTATTGCCATCGCTTTAATGTTCGGTGTATTAGCCGGCGTACTTACCTGGGTAGCCGGTCCGTCAAAAGGTATTTTCGCCGTTGGCAAAGCCGGTTATCTTCCCAGATTTTTTCAGAAAACCAATAAAATAGGCGTACAAAAAAATATTCTGATTATACAAGGATGTATTGTCACCTTGTTGTCTCTTCTATTTGTCGTAATGCCTTCTGTACAGTCTTTCTATCAAATGCTTTCTCAGCTGACAGTATTGCTTTATCTGATCATGTATATGCTTATGTTCACAGCAGCCATAGCACTGCGTTACCGGATGCCGAAAGCCGACCGTCCTTTTGCTATCGGACGAAAAGGGAATGGACTGATATGGATCGTTGCCGGAATCGGTTTTCTGGGAGCTTTACTAGCCTTTATACTGAGCTTTATTCCACCTTCCCAAATCAATACCGGAAGCAATACGGTATGGTTTACGGTTCTCATTCTCGGATGCGTAATTTTTGTAGCCATACCTTTACTTATTTATTCTTTACGAAAACCTTCCTGGAAAAATCCAGATGCAGAATTCCAGCCTTTCCATTGGGAAACAGCTCCCGTTACAGCAGCGCAAGCAGCAGCTCCCGTAGATAATGCCGGACCAGCAGCCCAGCATATAGGCGGTTCTCCTGCCAATACAATTGCTTCCAATGTAAAATCAGGAACAGCTTCCAACACCCGGAACACCACCGTAAGCGAAGCCGATAAACAAGGTTATCAACAAAGCCAACATGCCGGTCAGCAAACCCCTCCTAACGATACGAAAACCCCTCCGACAAACAATTCCACCCATACAAATCGGAACAAACCAGGTAATTCAACTCGTAATAATACAGGTAACACTCATCCTAAAAAGTAAATGATATGAATAAAATAAAAATAGACGACCTCCGGAATGTTGTAAAAGAGGCGTACGAAAAAGTCAAAGGAATGCAGGGAGGTAAAAATGCCGATTATATTCCTTTCCTCGCTAAAATAGACCCGAATCTTTTCGGCATAGCCGTCTGCCTGCCTACCGGAGAAGTCATCGAAGCCGGTGATACGAACTACGTATTCGGCATCGAATCGGTATCAAAAGTCTTTACAGCAGTATTAGTGCTTAAACAATACGGAGCAGAAGAGATACTGAACAAAATCGGAGCCGATGCAACCGGTTTACCGTTCAACTCCATTATGGCTATTTTGTTGGAAAAAGATCATCCCAGTACGCCTTTGGTCAATGCCGGCGCGATCACTGCCGACAGTATGGTAAAACCGATCGGAGACAGTGAGGGCAAATGGAGCGCTATTATAGACAATATGGCAGCTTTAAGCGGAAGTGAATTGGTCCTGTTAGATGAATTATATAAATCGGAAACAGCCACAAACTTCAACAATCGGTCTATTGCCTGGCTGCTGAAAAACTACAATCGGATTTATGATGATCCCGACATGTCACTCGACCTTTACACCCGCCAGTGTTCCATGGGAGTTACAGCCAAACAATTAGCCATTGCCGGTTGTACGATGGCAAACGACGGTCTGAATCCAGTGACCCAAGAACAAGTCTTTGACCCGGAATTAGCGCCTAAAATTACTTCTTTAGTGGCAACTGTCGGATTTTATGAACATACGGGTGATTGGCTTTATACTTCCGGCATACCCGCCAAAAGCGGAGTAGGCGGAGGAGTCATCGGCATTATGCCCGGCGCCTTCGGAATTGCAGCTTTCGCTCCCCCTCTGGATGAGGCCGGGAACTCCGTAAAAGCCCAGGCAGCCATCAAGTATATTACTCAAAAACTGAAATTGAACATCTTCCGGAACAATACTATCGAAATAGAAATGTAATCGTAAACAATAAAAGAGGTTGTCCGGCAACGTCAAGTCTAGTCTTTTTGTAAGGAGCATTTCTTTCCGGCATGGAAAGACCTCCTTGGTGATTAACAAAACGAAAGTCCCGGATTGACCCGGATTGATCAGACCAAAAATTTGTCAATCTGAAGTTTCCAAGACTTTGATCAGCAGCCATAAAAACCACTCTTCCATACAAAAAGCCTTTGGACAACCTCTTTTTCTATTCTTCGAACTATGAAACAAGAAAATAGAATATTTGAAAAATTTCTGAACGTCCTGGTTTTACTGGGAAGTTTATTTATCATCATTATTGTATCTATAGAACTTCTCTCTGTACGACCTGTTTTAAGCGAGCAATTTATCCTCAATACCCACTTGATCGTTTGTTTTATATTTTTATTGGATTTTTTTGTCCGTTGGTTTTACAGCGGTCAAGGCTGGCGCTTTATGTGGCGTAATCTGTTTTTCTTCCTGGTTTCGATTCCTTATCTCAACATCGTATATGCTTTTGCTCCCACCCTTTCGCACGGAGCTTGGGTCGCCTTACGTCTTATCCCACTGGCTCGGGGGATTTATGGAGTTTCCTTGATCGTCAACTGGATGACTTCCAGTAAAATTACAAATCTATTTATCACTTACCTCACCATCTTATTTATCATCATTTATTTTTCCAGTATCATCTTTTTCTTTGTAGAACACGGTCCCAATCCCTTGGTAAAAGGCTACTGGGATGCCTTCAACTGGGCCCTCATGAATGTCACCACCGTTGGCTCCAACATCTTCGGCGTCACCAAACTCGGTCAATCTTTAGCCGTCGTCCTGGCCGCCTCAGGAATGATTTTCTTTCCGATTTTCACTGCCTACGTGACTACCAAGTTCCAGAATAAGCGGAAAAGGATAGAGAATAATTAATGGACAAGAAAGTACTGGAAAGATTAAAACAATTTTCAAATTTTCACTACCTATTACTCCATAAAAATTCTTTTTTAGAAAAACTTTGTCCCTATGACAAGACAATCTATCTAAATTACTTAAATTTAGATAGTCAGAATTTGTCAAACCCATAAGATCAGAAAGCAACCTCGTTATTTACCAAACAAAAGACAGAGAAATCTCTATTGAGGTCAAGTTTGAAAACGAAACATTTTGGATAAACCGCTAGCAAATAGCCGAATTATTCGGTCGTGGCATAAAAACATTGGTAAACACGACATGGTACATATTTTCGCTCCCTTAAAGAATTAAAAAATTAAATTCCGTATTCTGAATAAAGAATCTTCGGACAATAGTTATTTCTCCAAGACCAAACTGGAGGGGAAGAACGATTTTTGTATAAATTAAGAAGGAGAACAAATCAAAATTAAAGGGAAAAAGCCCGGCACGATACCGAGCTCTTATTAAGGGAAATAATCATTTATCCATTTAACTGTTAGAGGACACTTCATTTTCGAGGAGTGATTTTTTCATTTTATCGATATCGGTCAGGTAATCCTGAAGATCCTGTTCATGTTCTTCTTCCTCAGCCAGAATTTTTTTCACAATATCACAGGTAGTAAAATCTTTCCCGTTCGTAAAATCGGCAATTTCCTGATACCGCAGAATAGCGCAACGCTCAGAAGCCACATTGTCTTTCAGTAAACGAACAGAACCAAAGTCTTGCGGAGTATCATATTTACACCTTGCCAACTCAAACCATTTCTGAGGATCCAAAACAGGCACTCCTTCCAATTCGATAATGCGTTTGGCTAGCATCTGGGCATGCTTCCGTTCTTCTTCTGCATGTTCTTCAAACTCACTTTGTACATTGGCACGCATCGCCCCTTCAACGACTAATGCACCTACCCAGTATTGATAATAGGCCAGCCATTCTTCCGACAATGCTGCATTCAACTGTGAAATCAAATTTTCCACATCCAGCTTTCCTTTCAGGATTTCTACACTTTCTTTAGCCATAATTTTAGTGTTTAGTTTAGTTTATTCTATTTATATGTTAACGGACAAAAAAATTTTTTGTTCGAACAGCTTGAAGTTTTAACAACGGTTTTAATTAAATAAAAATTCATTCAGAATAGCGTGAAACAATTTCTGAAAAGATATCTTTTATGAACCAACGGTTATTTCATTTCTATCAGTCTTTTAAATGAACGACTCTTTAAAGTATACCCTTGCCCCGATTCGCTTTTCCCCAATCTGTTATTTTTTGATTTCAGTTGAGTTTCATCATTTTGCTCTTTTTTCAATCAGACCACAACTTTTACACCGATCCGCAAATGACCTCGTCCCCCGGGCATTATTGATAGAGGTATCGTTTTATACTCCGTTTCGGCGTTTTTTCAAATTCTTCGTGGCGGATTCGGATTCTCGTAATCTGACTATAGCCCGGAAGAATTTCATTTAATTGTTTCCGGTTATGTTCCAACTGTTTTGTCAAAGCTTCATCCGAAAGTTTGGCCGCTTTTGCAGCTTCAAAGTCCGGATAAACGAGGGCTACTAGTTTCCCGTCCTGCTCGATAATTAACGACTCGGCTACAAAAGGCATGATATTCAATTTGTCCTCGATTTCCTCGGGATATATATTTTGCCCGCTGGGACCCAAGATCATATTTTTATTCCTCCCTTTAATATACAAATAGTTGTCTTTATCCAAAATACCCAGGTCCCCGGTATGCAACCAGCCTTCTTCATCGACGGCAGCAGCAGTGGCTTCCGGATTTTTATAATACCCTTTCATGACATTTGTTCCCTTTACCAAAATTTCACCTACAATCCGGTGAGCATCCGAAGAATCAATCCGGATTTCCATACGGTCAACAGCTTTCCCACAGGACCCCAGCCGAAAAGTCATCCAATTGTCAAAAGAGATACCGGGCCCGCATTCTGTCATACCATAACCCACCGTATAAGGGAAACGGATATCGGCCAGAAAAGCTTCTACCTCATGATTTAAAGCAGCTCCTCCCACCGCTAATAATTTAAACCGTCCTCCGAAAGCATCCAGCACTTTCTGACGGACAGAGGCTTTTATCTTTTTCTTCAGATAAGGAATCTTCAGAAACAATTGGATGGGAGACCGTTGTACTTTAGGAAGAACACCTTTCCGGATAATTTTTTCGATAATCAAAGGGACAGCTACAATTAAATGAGGACGTATATTGCTAAATACTTCACTAATTACCCGGGGAGAAGGGATTTTAGCCAGAAAAAATACCTGTGTACCACTGGCAAAAGGATAAATAAATTCGAAAGCCAATCCGTACATATGTGCCATAGTGAGGATTGAAACCAATTTTTCTCCGGGATGATAACCCATTTTATCCAACGCAAAGCGTAAATTAGACCACATACTCCGGTAAGGGAGCAATACACCTTTGGAAGCACTGGTTGTTCCCGAAGTATAATTGATCAAGGCAATATCTTCCGGTTTTTCAAACTTGTAATTTACATCTTCTGCTGTAAACCGATCCGGATATTTCTGTCCGAAAAGTTCGTTTACCCGTTCACGCGCCTGACTTAACATCGGATTATTAGCATGCCGGATCGTATAGTCCTCCATCCGGATAATCCCATCCAAATGAGGCATATGATTGTGATTCAAACTTTCCCACACCGAATCTCCTACAAACAATAATTTACTTTCGGAATGGTTGATAATGTGATGGATGTTGTCCGGCTTGAACTCATGTAAAATCGGTACGGCGATCGCTCCGTAAGTGACGATTCCCAAAAAAGCAATTCCCCAATGGGAGGCATTCCGGCTGCATAAGGCGATTTTATCTCCTTTTCTGATACCGCTGTTCTCAAACCATAAATGCAATTTCTCGATTTTTCGGGCAACATCTTTATACGTATAAGTAACCCCTTTATAATCAGTTAACGCAGGCAATTCCCAATGTTCTTTTATACTGTATTCAAGTAAATATATAAAGCTATTTTCCATATTTCTCCAATTCTTCTTATTCGTATTTATACTCCGAATGCCTCTAAAAGGTTAAAGAATAAGTTCTTAAAAGAGGGTTATAGGTTGTCTTTCTAAGTTAAATAATGTGAGGAGTTGAAACCTTAGCCATAAAGAGTCGTAAGTAAAAGCGAGCAATAGAAATTGTTTACTATTTTGTTAATTTTCAATATTTTAAATCAAATTAATTATGAAGAAAACAGAAAATCCAAACACTCCCATTTTCGGTACATCGGAAGAAGCCCGGGTTGCACCGAAATTTGAAATGGCTGATCATTCTATGCCGGGAGAAGTGGCTTATCAGATCGTACACGATGAGGCTATGCTGGACGGAAATTCCCGCTTAAACTTAGCTACGTTTGTTACGACTTGGATGGACGATTATGCCCGTCGGGTGATGACCGAAAATATGGATAAGAACATGATCGATAAAACAGAATATCCCCAGACGGCAGAAATTGAAAGACGTTGTGTAAATATATTGGCTAAATTATGGAATTCCCCCGAGGATCCGTATTGTACCGGAACAAGTACAGTAGGTTCTTCCGAAGCTTGTATGTTGGGAGGAATTGCTGCCTTAAAACGTTGGCAAAAACGTCGGAAAGCCAAAGGGCTGCCTACCGATAAACCCAATTTCATTATCTCCAGCTGCATGCAAGTAGTATGGGAAAAATTTGCCGTATACTGGGATGTGGAAATGCGTATGGTACCGGTAACTTATGATAAAATAACGCTGGATCCGGATGATGTGGTCCGGATGTGTGATGAAAATACCATTTGCGTCGTTCCGATTCAGGGCGTAACCATCACCGGTTTAAATGACGATGTAAAAGCCATAAACGATGCATTGGATAAATTGAATGCAGAAAAAGGCTGGGAGATTTGTATACACGTAGATGCGGCTACAGGTGGCTTTATCCATCCCTTTATCGATCCGGAAACAGAATGGGATTTCCGGTTGAAATGGGTACTTTCTATCAGTACTTCCGGACATAAATTCGGTCTGGTATATCCGGGTGTAGGTTGGGTCGTATGGAAAGACAAACAATATTTACCGCAGGATATGAATTTTGCCGTGAATTATCTGGGAGCAGATATTCCCAGTATTTCCATCAATTTCTCCCGACCGGGGAATCAGGTCTTAGCCCAATATTATCAATTCCTGCGTTTGGGTAAAGAAGGATATCGTCAGGTTCAACAGAATTGTCTGGATGTATGTACTTATCTAAGAAAACAATTGGATGAAATAGGTATATTCGAGTTCCTGAGTGATGAAAATCCGAATCCGTTATTTGTATGGAAACTGAAAGAAGACCCCAACCGGAAATGGACTCTTTACGATTTATCGGATGCATTACATGTAGAAGGTTGGCAGGTACCCGCCTATACGATGCCGAAAGCAATGGAAGACGTCGTTATTATGCGTATAGTAGTCCGTCAGGGTACAGGTATCGATTTGGCCGACCTGCTGATGCAGGATATGCGCCGTAATATCGAAATTCTGGACAAATTACAGGAACCCACCAATAGCGCTATCCAATGGAGAAATAAAATTCCACAAAAACCGAGAGGATTTAACCACGCCCGTTAATAGTTCTGCAAGCGACCGAAAGGAAGGTTATATCCGACATCTCTTGAAATATTTAACTTGAAAAGAGGAAGTTGTCCCCAAGTAAAATTTTACCCGGAGGACAGCTTCTTCTTTTGTTTATTCAGAAACAAGTTTTAGCGAACCACCCTCTTTGTGGCTAGGAAGTTCGATTCCGGGATTTACACGGAAATCAGGATATCCCCACGGAATCGGTCGTAATAAGCAGTCCCCTCTTCTCTGATAAAAGGAGGCAATATATTTCGTATCCGCTCCAGTCTTTCAGCGGAAGAGACAGCCTTTGTAAAATCGACTAATGAATTCTGCAAGGGATTGTCGGCAGCATCTTCCCCCAGATAAACAGCATAACCGGTGGCCTAAGTCCCATAGAGTTTGAAAAAGATACGGATACTGTTTTCGTAAAAATCATCCACCGCTTTTCTCGCTTCGCGGGTTACTTTTATGAGCCAGCATATTTTCATTACAGAATGATGGGCAAAAGGAAAAATGACAGCATGCACACTTTTTCAGTTTCTTTTTCTACTTTTCCCTATACTTCCTGTAGAAATCCTAAATTTCTTTTTTTCTTTCCGTTTTAATATATAAAGAGTTATATTTGAGGCCGCTAAATAAATCATCATGGAAGAAAGCTTTATACAATACATTGAAGAAAGTATAAAAAAAAATTGGGACAAACCTTCACTCACAGATTTTAAAGGGGCCACTTCTTCTTATAAAGATGTAGCCCGGAAAATTGAAAAATTACATATACTTTTTGAACACAGTGGTATTAAAAAGGGGGATAAAATTGCTCTATGCAGCCGCAATATGTCGAGCTGGGGAATTGCTTTTCTGGCGACCTTGACCTATGGAGCCGTTGCCGTTCCCATTTTAAACGAATTTAAACCGGACAATATTCACCACATTGTCAATCATTCGGAATCCCGTCTTCTCTTTGCAGGAGATATAGTGTGGGAAAACCTGGACGAAAATGCTATGCCTAATCTGGATGGTATTATTCGCATAGAAGATTATTCCTTGCGGCATTCGAATAAAGAATCCCTGACCGAGGCGCGCGAACGGTTGAATGAATTGTTCGGGAAAAAATACCCCGAACGGTTTAAAGCGGAAAACGTAACCTATAAATACGATCAGTTGGACGAGCTGGCAGTTATTAACTATACTTCCGGTACCACCAGTTTCTCCAAAGGTGTTATGCTCCCTTACCGCAGCCTGTGGACCAATATGAAATTCGGAATCGAAGTACTGGGGTATAACCCGGGAGAACAAATCGTATGTATGTTGCCGATGGCTCATATGTACGGGCTTGCCTTTGAATTCATCTATCAGTTCGTAAACGGGACACATATTCATTTCCTTTCCCGTACCCCCTCTCCCAAAATCATAGCAGACGCTTTTGCGGAAGTAAAACCGGATCTGATCATTACCGTACCCTTGATCATCGAAAAAATTATCCGGAAGAAAATTTTCCCGGCCATTGAAAAACCGCATATCCGGCTGCTGATGAATATCCCGGTTATCAATGATAAAATCAAGGATTCAATTCGCCAGAAACTCATGGATGCCTTGGGCGGCAAATTTAAACAATTGATCATCGGAGGAGCTGCCTTAAACAAAGAAGTAGAAAATTTCCTCAGATCGATTCATTTTCCCTATACTGTAGGATACGGGATGACAGAATGCGGTCCTCTTTTAAGCTATGAAGATTGGAGATATTTCCGTCAGGGTTCCTGCGGAAAAGCAGTCTCCCGGGTACAACTGAAAATCGATTCGGAAGATCCCCAACACATCGTAGGAGAAATCCTGGCAAAAGGGGATTGTGTCATGGAGGGATATTATAAAAATCCGGAAGCAACCGCTGCCGCTATCGACAAAGACGGTTGGTTGCACACAGGAGATCTAGGACTTATCGATGCAGAAGGCAACCTTTTTATCAAAGGACGCAGTAAAAACATGTTGCTAGGTCCCAGCGGACAAAATATCTATCCCGAAGAAATCGAAGACAAACTGAATACGATGGTATATGTGATGGAATCCATCGTCATCGAACAGGAAGGAAAATTGGTCGCTCTCGTATATCCGGATTTTGAAGCCGCCGGTAACGATCATATTCAAGACGATGATCTACCTAAAATCATGAACGAAAATCTGAAAGAACTCAACCAGCAATTACCGGCTTATAGTCAGCTTTCGAAAATTAAAATTTACAACGAAGAATTTGAAAAAACACCGAAACGGAGTATAAAACGTTTCCTTTATCAATAATATTGTTTATACCCCGGTATACCTCGGAATTTTTCTCTTTTCGGAAGATTTCCCTTATTTCTTTCGAAGAGCCCGGAAAAACAGAGGAATACCGGGGTATATTTTACAGTTCTCTCCCTCCTTTTTAAAATAATTTTCAATTTTCAATTTTCAGTTTTCAATTAATTTGTATCTTGCAAAAGCAAAATTGAAAGCAGGCAAATTCTTATTCCATTTCATTAAGTATTTTTGTATCAGATATTTATATTTTTACCTACAATTTTAGAGAAGCGTTTACGAATGAAAAAAAATATAAACCGACGGACTCATGAAAAAAAACAGTCAGAAGCTGCGTTATCCTTTTTAAAAGAACCCCGTACCCGTTTTATTATCGGACTGGCTTTTATTCTATTTTCCCTTTATCTCTTATTTTCATTTATCGGTTTTTTCTTTACGGGAGGAATTGACCAAAGTCTTATCGATAAAGGTCTCCGGCAAATTGTGAGTAACCCGGAAATAACCGCTGCAAATCCGGCCGGCAATCTGGGAGCCTGGTGTTCCGATCTGCTGATCAACAGATGGTTCGGTATCTCCTCTTTTATATTTTGTTATATACTTATCCTCTCCGGTATTCGAATTGCCGGCAAAGAAATTACCGGATACCCGAAAAAAATTTTTTTCAGTATCGTATTGATCATCTGGTTTTCGGTGTTTTTGGGTTATATTTCCGATTTGTTCTATTCTGTGTTCGACCTACAAAGATCTTATCTTTATCCGGGCGGAGCACATGGATATTTTGTCACTCAGTGGCTGAATTCCCTTATCGGAGGAATCGGGACCTTTTTCCTGCTTTTACTGACTTTTGCCATCATCCTGTTTTTCGGATTCGAAAAAGCTTTTTATAAATGCGTAGCTTACTTCAAAAGTCTGATTCCGAAAAAAGTTGAAAAAACACCGGAATCTTCGACCAACCAGAGCGGAGAAGAAACGGAAACCGATGTTCCTCTGTCCCAACCGTATACAACATCTAGGACAGAGCCTCCCCTAGACGAAACCCTTCCCCCGTTTATCTCTCTGGAAGACGAGTTTAATCCCGGTAAAGACTATCTCCGGAAAAATGAAGAGGTTGCAGAAGATAGCACACCTTATACTTTCCCAGCTAAAGGCACTGAATTCCCAACGAAATCGGATATACAACAAGAAACAACCTTTACAAACGGGCAAGCGGAAGACCTCCCTTTCGATGAGGGGAAAGAAGAGGAAGGGGAAAACGTAGAACTAACGGTTAGCAATGAAAAGCAAGAAGAAACGGTCAGCAGAAATCTTCAGCCCGAAGAAGATTATGACCCAACACTCGACCTATCCCATTATTGTTATCCAGCCCTCGATTTATTGGAAGAACATTCTACAGGGAACCCTAAAGTAACGCAGCACGAATTAGACGAAAATAAAAATAAAATCGTCGAAACACTTAAAAATTATAAAATTGAAATTGTCAAGATAAAAGCCACCATCGGTCCGACAGTAACCCTTTACGAAATTATTCCGGCTCCAGGCGTAAAGATTTCCAAGATTAAGAACCTGGAAGACGACATCGCTCTAAGTTTGGCCGCTCTAGGAATTCGTATCATAGCCCCTATTCCGGGCGCAGGTACGATTGGAATAGAAGTGCCTAATCAAAACCCTGAAATCGTTTCGATGCGTGGTATACTCGCCTCCAAAAAATTTCAGGAATCCAAATATGCCCTTCCGGTAGCTTTAGGACGTACCATTTCAAACGAAACCTATACTTTTGATCTGGCCAAAATGCCTCACTTATTGGTAGCCGGTGCTACAGGTCAGGGGAAATCCGTAGGATTAAACGCCATCATCACTTCTCTCCTCTACAAGAAGCACCCTTCCCAGTTAAAATTCGTGATGGTAGATCCCAAAAAAGTAGAACTCAGCATTTACTCGATTATCGAAAAACACTTTCTGGCAAAATTACCGGATGAGGAAGACGCCATCATCACAGAAACCTCTAAGGTAATCAATACCTTAAATTCCCTTTGTATCGAGATGGACAACCGATACAATCTGTTGAAAGAAGCTCAGGTGAGAAACATCAAAGAATACAACGAGAAATTTATAAAACGCCAGTTAAATCCTGTAAAAGGACATAAATACCTGCCTTACATTGTGGTGGTGGTCGACGAATTTGCCGACCTGATCATGACTGCCGGCAAAGATGTGGAACAGCCCATCGCCCGCATTGCCCAATTAGCACGGGCTGTCGGGATACACATGATCATCGCGACCCAACGACCGTCTACCAACATCATTACCGGTGTGATCAAGGCCAATTTCCCGGCTCGCATTGCTTTTAAAGTTGCTTCAATGATTGATTCCCGCACCATTCTGGATTCCCCCGGAGCAAACCAACTCATCGGAAGGGGGGATATGCTGATCTCTGTAGGAAATGAAATGACCCGGGTGCAATGTGCTTTTGTCGATACGCCGGAGATCGATGCGATCACTCATTTTATTGCTTCCCAGCAATCTTATCCTTCCGCTTTCGCCCTACCGGAATACATTCCGGAAAACGAGGGAGGAAGTAATATTCAAGAAGCCGATCTGGGAGTGAAAGATCCTTTATTTGAAGAAGCCGCTAAATTAGTGGTGAACTCCCAACAGGGTTCGACTTCCTCTATACAGCGCCGTTTTTCTATCGGGTATAACCGGGCGGGACGCATTGTAGATCAACTGGAGGCCGCAGGCATTGTGGGTCCCTTTGAAGGGAGCAAAGCCCGACAGGTGCTGATTCCCGATGAATACAGTCTGGAACTATTATTAAAAAATCTCGGAGATAAATTTTAACTTTTGTAAATTCAACAATTATGTTTCTGGAAAAAGCGTACAGGGGAAAAAATCACTGGACTTTTTATGTACTTACCCTTCTTATCGTTTTCGTTGCCATACAAATTGCAAGTCTGCCACTGGCCGTCTACCTGATTATCCAAAATCCGGAAGCTGCCATGCAAGGAAATATAGGTACCTTGACCTCCACGAATGCAGGTCTTGCCCTTACATTATTTACTTTCGTAGGCGGCTTTATAGCTCTTTTTCTTTGTATTCATTTCATTCAAAAAAAGAAATACCTGGACATTGTTACGGGACGTCCGAAATTCGACTGGAAGCGATTGGGTTTCGGTGCCGCAATCTGGAGTATTCTCACCCTTATCACGTTTGCCATTACAATAGGGACGTCAAACGATTCGGATATTTTGTTCCAGTTTGATCCGGTCAACTTCCTTATACTGGTAATCATTTCCCTGATATTTCTCCCTTTCCAGACGGCTTTTGAAGAAATTCTTTTCCGGGGATATCTGATGCAAGGCGCCGCGCTTCTTTTTAAATCCAAATGGGTTGCCTTTTTCCTGATCGCTATTCTTTTCGGGCTTATGCATATCAGTAATCCGGAAATTAAAGCTTTCGGAATAGAAGTTGCCCTTCCCCAATACATGCTGATGGGACTAATACTGGGATTTATCGCAATAAAAGACGACGGACTGGAACTAGCTATCGGATTACATCTGGCCAACAACTTCTTAGCTGCTGTAACCTTTACTTCAGACGCTTCGGCCTTACAAACACATGCCTTATTTAAGGATCTCCATCCGACAGCTTCTCATTTGGATACCTTAATCATGCTGATTGCCGGCGTTATCTTTATCGCCATTTGTAACCGGAAATATCGCTTTCTTCAGGACGAAATTCCTCCTATTGAATAAAATCATTATCTTTATCCCCCAATAGAGATCTAAAATTAAACTATAAACGTCCATAAAGCCAGAATGAAAAGTGGACAACAAACTTTTAAAATAAATTTAAAATGAGAAAAACCGCACTTTTAATGTTTAGCTTGTTGCTGGCTCTCGCTACAGTAGCAACGGCAGGTAACAGCAAGAAAAAGAAAAAAGAAGAAGAAAAACAAGGTTATCAGTTTACAGAACTCAAACGTTTGCCTGCTACTTCCGTAAAATCTCAGGATAGAGCCGGTACCTGCTGGTCCTGGTCGACCATTTCCTTTCTGGAATCGGAAATGATGCGTCTTGGTAAAGACAGTGTAAGCTTAGCTCCTATGTATATCGTTTGGAATACATATAACGAAAAAGCAGATAAATATGTCCGTATGCACGGTTGTATGAATTTTGCACAGGGAGGAGCTTCCGCCGATGTTAACTGGGCTATCAAAAACTACGGTATCGTTCCGCTGGAAATATACAGTGGCTTAAATTACGGAGAAAATATACACGCTCATGCGGAGCTCGACGGAGTGCTCGGAGCTTATCTGAAAGTGATCGTATCAAATCCGAATAAAAAATTAAGTACAGCCTGGAAAAAGGGATTCGACGGCATTCTGGATGCTTACCTAGGCGCCAAACCGGAAAAATTCACCTTCCGGGGAAAAGAATATACTCCTATGTCTTTCTACCAGTCTACCGGATTAAATATGGACGACTATATCAGTCTGACTTCTTTCACCCATCATCCTTTCTATACAAAATTTGCGCTGGAAGTTCCCGACAACTGGATTGGGGAAGAAAGTTACAACCTTCCGTTGGATGAGTTGATGGAAGTGTTGGACAAAGCCATTGACAACGGTTATACGTTCTCCTGGGGATCTGACGTTTCTGAAATCGGATTCTTAAGAGACGGAATTGCCATTGTTCCGGATATGGAAAATACAGAAACCAGTGATGCTGAAATTGCAAAATGGGTAAAGATGAAAAAGGAAGACAAACAAGCTAAATTGTTAGAAAAACCGGGCAAAGAAAAAACCATCACCCAGGAAATGCGTCAAGAAGCTTTCGATAATTTCCAGACCACTGACGACCACGGAATGCATGCTGTCGGGAAGGCTGTCGATCAGAATGGAAACAAATATTTCATTATTAAAAACTCCTGGGGAGATTATAACCAATACCACGGTTATTTATATGCTTCCTATCCGTTTGTAGCATACAAAACGACTTCTATTATGATTCATAAAGATGCTCTTCCTCAGGCATTAAAAGATAAATTAGGAATTAAATAATCGATAAGAAATGAGTTTAAAAAGTCGTCATATGGTATATGACGACTTTTTTTTACCTTTGCATACCGACAGAAGAATTCTATTTTTTAGAACCGATAAGGAAAGTTTGAAAATATTCCTTCGGCCAGAATCTATTCTTCGGTTTTTAAAACGAATAAGATAAATTAAATCTAATCACAAAATACAATTTATATGAATCAGGCAATAGAGATTAAAAAAAACATCTTTTGGATCGGAGTAAATGACCGAAGAACGCATTTATTTGAAAATTATTGGCCGCTTCCCAAAGGCGTAGCTTACAACTCCTACGTCATTATAGACGAAAAGGTAGCCGTTATCGATACCATAGAAAGAAGCCGCATGGACGATTATATAGAAAGTCTCGAAGCAACCTTAAACGGAAGAAAAGTAGATTATTTGATTATTAACCATATGGAGCCGGATCATTCCGGAGCAATAAAAGCTCTTCTCTGTCATTATCCGGATTTAACCCTGGTAGGAAACAGTAAAACTTTCCCTATGCTGGAAAACTTTTACGGCGTTCATACCAATCTTCTGGAAGTAAAAGAAGGAAGCTGTCTGAACCTCGGAGAACAGCAATTGAATTTTTATATGGTACCCATGCTTCACTGGCCGGAGACCATGGTCACCTATTTGCCCAAAGAACAATTATTATTCAGCGGGGATGTATTCGGAGCTTTTGGTACACTGGACGGAGGAATCTTCGATGATCAGGTAGATTTAGAGTATCTGGAAGAAGAAATCAGCCGTTATTATTCCAATATCGTCGGAAAGTATGGCATGCCGGCCCAAACAGCTCTGAAAAAATTAGGGGGTCTCGCTATCCGTATGATTTGTGCCACCCACGGCCCCATCTGGAGAAGTCACATTCCCGAAATCATCGCCAAATACGATAAATGGAGTAAATATGAAACCGAAGAAGGCGTTGTCATCGCTTTCAGTAGTATGTACGGTCATACCGAAAAAATGGCCGATCTGATCGGTCGTTTTCTGGCAGAAAAAGGTATAAAAAAAATCAGAATACACGACACCTCTAAAACCCATCCTTCTTATATGATCAACGATATTTTCCGGTATAAAGGGGTCATCTTGGGAAGTTGCTCTTACAACGGTGGGATTTTTCCTACTATGGAAACCCTTTTAAGTGAATTGGAAAATATGGGTATCAAAAATCACTACCTGGCTTTTTTTACCAATAAAACCTGGGCAGGAGGCGCACTCCCCCGTTTCACTCAATTTGCAGACAAAATGAAATGGGAAATCGTAGCTCCCCATGCCGATGCTTCCGGTTCACCCAAATCTCAGGACGTAGAAGATTGCCGGAATATTGCTTATGCCATGGCCGAAAAACTAAAGGCATAAATCCAAAAATAAACCTATACAAACAGAGGAGGCTGTACAACCCCCTCTGTTTGATAAATGAATATAAAAAATTATTGCAAATTAATACCGATTCCCACCCAGAAATTCCGGTTATATGTTTCTGAACTTGCTCCAACGACTACAGCAGCAGAATCGGAAGATTTAGATTCTATATTAACAAGCCCCAAATCATAACCCATTCCAATATAAAAACGCTTGATACTAAAACCTCCACTGAAAGAAATACCTCCATCAAAACGCTTAACCAGTTCATCATCTCCAAAAATATCCACTTTAACCTTATTAAATTTCATCTTTCCTCCCACTCCGCAAGCGACATAAGGTCCCGCACTTAAATGCAATCTGGTGTTTTCTCCTATATGAGGACGAAAGGTAAGGAGAATCGGTATCTGTAAATAGTTTATATTCAACTTCATCTCATCTTTATCGTCCTTGTATTTCATACCCAAAGTCGTAAAATATATACCCGGTTCAATATACAATTTACCCTTGAGAGGTGCACCAATAACCATTCCGAGACGAAAACCAGCCCTATTTTCCCAATCAGCAGTCACATCTACATCCGTTTTTTCATGGATATTGGAAAGATTCAACCCGCCCCTTAGCCCCCAATACATTTCTTCCTGAGCTTTCAATTCAAAAAAAATACCTCCTACAATCAAAAGACATAGTAAAAACCTTTTCATAGCTTATCAGTTTAGGCCCTTTTCCCGGAAGAGCATTAATATTATTCAGAAAACACCGGGATACTTGTAGAATCGCATGTTTTCCCCTCTTTATACAAGTCGTTTTCTTCTTTTCACTGTATTAAATATCTGTCAATTACTTTTATTTTTCCTAAAAAGAACTGTCTCCTCACAGATTAATACCGATTCCCACCCAGAAATTCCGGTTATGCAATCTCCGCCCTTCTGAACTTCCTCCGCCTATTACACCAATATCCGCTTTAAACTGATTCGTAAATATATCCACCAATCCCCAATCATACCCTAAGCCAACAAAAAATTTACCAATACACAATCCCCCGGATACGGACATTCCCACATCAAATCTTTTAAAATAGTCTTCCTCCCCATACACATCTATATTTTCCGAACGATTTTCAATCTTTCCTCCTACCCCACAAGCTACATAGGGCCCCATCCCCACATGCAACCGAAGTTTCTTTCCTAAATCCGGACGAAAAGCAAATTGAATCGGAAGTTGTATATAATTGATGCTAAACTTCACCTCATCCGTGATCAATTTATTTTTCATACCCAATGTTGTGAAATATAATCCGGTCTCTAAAGACAAATTTTTTACAATCCCTGTTCCCACAACCATCCCCACCCGAAAACCAGGTTTACTCTTGTAATCCAAATCAGCTCCCATATCCGCTTTCTGTACCGTATGGGATAAGTTCATTCCCCCCCTAAATCCCCAATAAAAATTCTCTTGAGCCAGTACTCCACCAGAAATACCCGCCAAAATCAAAATAGAAAACAAAAGTCTTTTCATAACTTATAGCATTTATTTTTTATAAAAATTTGTATATAGAAGACACCTAAATTTTATTTCCACACCCAAACCTGCTTTATCAAGGATTCTACCTTTAAACAGTCGTGTACAAACATAAAAAATTATTTAAAATTATACAATATTTTTAATAAAGTTTAAAATAAAAAACATTTCTAAAATCAGAGATTGAATCGGAATATAAATTTTTAAAATGAAAATACCCTCTTAAAAAAATTACACATTAGGGCACGTCCCTAATGTGTAATTTTTATTCCTATTTGAAGTTAGCCAACCGGATTTCAGCAGTATTTCCTGTATTCAAACATTCTATTCGGATCTTTCGCAGACAATAATTATTTTACTTTTCTCCAAGAATTCAATTCTTCTTCAGCTCATTCCATCCGACTTAAAATTTTTCAAATATTTATCCATATAAAAAGCAGCCCGGCGTCCGTCTCCCATAGCTAAAATAACGGTTGCTCCTCCCCTGACGATATCTCCTCCGGCATATAAACCCGGAATAGTGGATTGCATCGTATTTTCATCGACAACAATTGTCCCTTTCCGGGAAACTTCCAGTCCGGATACAGAATGGGGAATAATCGGGTTGGGAGAAACCCCCACTGCTACCACAACGACATCCGCATCGATCAAATATTCAGATCCTTCTACGGGGACGGGACTTCTTCTTCCGCTTTCGTCCGGTTCTCCCAAAGCCATTTTCTGCACTTTCACCTGTTTTACCCGTCCTTGTTCGTTGGCCACATATTCAACCGGATTGGTCAAGGTAAGAAACTCGCATCCTTCTTCTTTCGCATGTTTTACCTCTTCTATACGGGCAGGCATTTCTGCCTCACTGCGCCGGTATACAATAATAGCTCTCTCTGCCCCCAAGCGCTTTGCTGTCCGTACAGAATCCATAGCGGTGTTTCCGCCTCCTACTACGACTACATTTTTCCCGCGAAAAACCGGAGTATCTGCATCTTCCTGATCTGCTCCCATCAAATTTACCCGGGTAAGATATTCATTCGAAGAAAGAATTCCATTGGCATTTTCTCCCGGAATATTCATAAAACGGGGTAATCCGGCCCCCGAGCCCACATAAAATCCTTGAAATCCTTCTGCTTTCAATTCCTCTATCGATTCTGTCAGTCCTACAATAAAATTAGTCACAAATTTCACCCCCATTTTCCGCAGGTTATCGACTTCCACATCCACCACTTTATTGGGTAAACGGAATTCAGGGATACCATACTTTAAAACGCCCCCGATTTCATGCAAAGCCTCAAATACAGTCACATCATATCCTAATTTTACCATATCGCCTGCGAAAGACAAGCCCGAAGGCCCAGAACCAATAGCAGCTACCCGGATTCCAGTGGAAACAGCTACTTCCGGAAGGAAAACCTGTCCGGACTCCCGCTCATAATCGGCAGCAAATCTCTCCAGATAGCCAATAGCTACCGGTTCTTTCTTCAGTTTTTGAATATAAAAACACTTTGCTTCACATTGTTTTTCCTGGGGGCATACTCTCCCGCAAACTGCCGGTAAAGCACTGGTTTGCTTCAGCACAGCCGCAGCTTCCCCAAAGGCTCTTCTTTCGATATTCTTAATAAATCCCGGAATATCGATCCCTACCGGACAGCCTTCCATACAAGTCGGATTTACACAATCCATACATCTCTTTGCTTCCCGGAGAGCCATCTCTTCCGTAAGCCCCGTATTTACTTCCAGACGCTGGCTCTTTATTCGCTCTGCCGGTTCCAATTCCGGCATTTTCACCCGTTCGATTTCAGTTCTTTCTTTTCCCTTTGTTTCTTCCCGGAGTTTTTTTCTCCAATCCGTATTTCTATCGCTTACAGCCATATCGCAACTTATTACAAATTTCTATTTTACCGTTTCTCTCTACCTTTCTTTTCAGTTTTATCAGAAAAATGATTCTCTCCATCCCATCCTTATATCCTCCCTAAAACTGCCTTATTTTCCCCCAAAAATTATAAATGACCCATTTTTTCAGTCTCTATATTTTTATATCCCCCTAATCTCGACATCATCTCATCGAAATCGATCTGGTGCGCATCGAATTCCGGTCCATCAATACAAGTAAAACGCGTTTTTCCTCCCACCGTCACCCGGCAGGCCCCACACATACCCGTACCATCTACCATAATCGCATTTAAACTCGCTATCGTAGGAATCGCATACTTTTCCGTTAACTTCGAACAAAATTTCATCATAATCGCAGGCCCGATAGTAACAGCCATATCTATCTTCTCCCGTTTTATTACTTCTTCCATACCTTCTGTCACCAACCCTCTCCGTCCATAGCTACCATCGTCTGTCATCACGATCACTTCATCCGAATAGCGGTTTATTTCTTCCTCTAAAATGACCAGATCCTTATTCCGGGCAGCAATTACTGACACTACTCTGTTACCCGCTGCTTTAAAACCCTGTACAATCGGCAATAAAGGTGCTACCCCGACACCCCCTCCACAAGCCAATACAGTCCCCACCTTTTCAATATGCGTTGCCTTTCCCAAAGGACCGACCAAATCCGTAATATACTCCCCTTCTCCCAATTCACACAATTTCGTAGAGGACACCCCCATTTTTTGAACCACTAAAGTGATGCTTCCGCGTTGAGTATCGGCTTCAGAAATTGTCAAAGGAATACGTTCTCCTTTTTCACCGACTCTGACAATTACAAAATTTCCCGGTTTACGGGCTCTTGCAATTAAAGGAGCTTCTACTTCCATTTGCACTACCCTGTCCGAAAAATACCTTTTTTTCAGTATTTTATTCATCGTTTTTAAATTATACGTTTACATTAAAAAACCTACTCTTCTTATAATTCATTCTTTTCATCTGATTTTCTCCCTCGAAAAATAAAACGAAAAGGTCCACTAAAGCACATCTATGTTTTAAATCATACAAAAATAATCGCTATTTCCAACTGATCAAGTCTTTTGCTGAAATTTAAACAAAAAACTTTAATTTTGCAGAAGAAACCAACCGGAAGAACAGAAACCCGTTCTTTACAAAAAGAATTATTTCGGTATCCGCTAAAACACAATTTTATGAGCAATAAAAAAGGAAGAATCAACATTGTCTATTCCACCAATCCGGACTACAATTATGAATATGCACAAGAAACTACACCGGAAACGCTTTCTCCAGAAAAACAGAACTTGAAAGTCGTATTGGACACTAAGCAAAGAGCCGGAAAAACTGTTACTCTGATTCAGGGTTTTATCGGTTCGGAAGAAGATTTAAAAGAACTGGCTAAATTACTGAAAAATAAATGCGGGGTCGGGGGATCGGTCAAGGACGGACAAATCCTCATCCAAGGCGCTTTTAAAGAGAAAATACTGGCGATTCTTCACGACAATCACTATCGTGCCCGATGAGAGAGAGGACATTTTTGTCATTGAATTAAACCCATCTTCCGAAGAAGCAGCGAAGCATTCATATTGCGGCTAATTCCGGCTTTCAATTGATAATCGTATTGAATCGCTTCGTCCGTAGAGGTAATCTCAAAACAATAATTCTGAAAATGATCCGGATATTTTTCAGCCAATTCTCCCAACGCCAGATCGTGGGTGGCAACAATCCCGGAAACCGGCAACTGCAGTAAGCGTTCCAGAAACTTCAAAGAACCATAAAGCTTATCCTGGGAATTGGTACCTTTCAACATTTCATCCAAAATAATAAAAAGCCGGTCCGTCTGTTCTGCCCGGCTTACCAACTGCTTTAACCGCAGTAATTCTGCATGAAAATAAGAAGTTCCCCGGGCTAAATTATCTGTCGTCCGCATACTTGTAAAAAGTTCCATCAAACTAAATTCAAACTTCCGGCTACAAACAACATTTCCAGATAAAGCTAATACTAAATTTACTCCGATCGTCCTCAAAAAGGTACTTTTTCCAGCCATATTTGCTCCCGTTATAACAGAAAACTGATAGATTTTCTGAACAGAAAAATCGTTTTTTATCCCTCCGTCTTTTCCCAGCAAAGGATGCCCCGCCTTTTCAGCCGATAACCATTTATCTTCTTTTAAAACCGGAACTGTATACTCCGGATGGTTAAAACGATAAACGGCCATACTTACCAAGGCATCTGTTTCATTTACGGCCTCTATCCATTTTAAAACAGAGCTTCCGTAGAGGGTCTTCCAGCGGTCCAAATTTCTTATTACATAAAACGTATGGGTACCCAATCCGTTCAACAAGCTATTTGCCAAAAAATTACCTCGCTGTTCAAAACGGTTCAACTGATAATTCAAAGTAGCAAAAGCCTTTAAAGCATGCTGATTCTTGCCCATTAATCTCTCTTTCAAGTCGGCCAAACGCTTCGAATGAAACGGAATTTCTTCCATACGGCGGATTAAACGCAAATAGACGGCCGTGATTCGTATAAACCCGTCTAATTGTTCATTATACAGGCTCATACGTTTTGAATGAAACGTTACCCATCCCAATTGCCCAAGCGATAATACCAAAGCAAAAATAAAAGGAAGCCAGGAAAATAATACGGCTATCCATGCTCCCCCTGTCAGGATATTACTCACATAAATCCAACTGAAAGGACGTGAAAAATAGGGCGGAGCATTCAACCAGGTCGTTAAATCTATGGGTCTGCTTTCTTCCGGAGCATAGAGCTTTCCTTCTACCCGAAATTCGTTACACCAATCCGGGAATCCCGCTAATTCTTCCACAGCCGCCTGCCTTTCTTTTATTTCCAAGGCCATCCGGGAAGGAGCGAGCAGCCAATCAGCCAATTTATTTTTTCCTCCCGGAGTAACAGTCCTGTTTATATGTTGGAAAAGGGAATGATCTCCTAAAATATCCAAATCCATCGCATACGGATGATCGGCCTTTCCATACTCCACGCCTGTTGCCAAACCGACATAATCCCCTTCCAGATAATTCAATTCCGTCTGCCAGCAAGCGCTACTCATCTCACATTTCCGAATCTGAACGATTACTTTATTTTCCCAGACAGATAAAATAACAAATAAAACGATACCACAGCCAATTGCAGCCAATATTTCCCAAGCGGCTGTTGTCGCAAAAAAATACAAACCGATACAACTTCCGACAAATAGTCCGATCTTCCCCAGCGTAATACCATTCCGCTTTTTCTTTATCAATCGTAATTCCCGTTGTATCTCTGTTTGTTTTCGGGCATAATATTCTTCAGGTCTCATAACATTCCAACATTTTTTTGACAAAAATCAATACAGTCTGCCGGTAAAACGCCATCGAAGACAAAACAACTGTTCTCCTGTCACTAAAAAGAGCCGCACAGAGCGGCTCTTTCCTATTGGTTTAAAAAAGTAATTATAACCATTTTACCAAAGCAAAATCCTGCCGATGAGGGAGCAAAGGATTTTTCGGATAAATACGCAAAGCTAAATTGAGCACGCCCGGGGCATCTGCTGTCACATCAATATGATAGGTAGCTTTCCCGTCTTCCTGAGATACCGGAGTGAAATCATACTGATGACGAATCACCAAACGGTCGTTTTTCTGCTCGGCAGCAACCAATTCCACCCCTATATCTTCCATCGACAGATCTCCGATTTCCAAGGTTACTTCTCCCCAATACGCCTTCCCTAAAGCGATGATTTGTTTGGAGCGATTTGGAATATCCAGACTGACCACTTCAATATTATCCCATTCGCGCGTCACTTTCTTTTTCCATTCTGCAATTTCAGTTGCCATGGCAAAATCATTTGCAATCATCTGGTGATATCGTTCCGACATCGGAATATAATATTGATTTTCGTAATCGATCAACATCCGGTTAGTCGTAAAATTGGAAGCGACCTTAGCAATCGTATTTTTAATATAGCTAATCCATTTAGGCGACATCCCCGCTGCATTCTTATCGTAAAACAAGGGGGCAATCTCATCATCTATGATATTATAAATCATTTCCGAATCGAGTTCATCCTGAAAAGATTGATTTTCATAAGTACGTTCCATAGGAAGCATCCAACCGGCATCGGGACGATAGCCCTCTACCCACCAGCCGTCCAACACACTAAAATGCATCACTCCGTTCATCGCAGCTTTCTCTCCACTTGTTCCGGAAGCTTCCTGAGGACGTCTAGGGGTATTCATCCACACATCCACTCCCTGCACCAGCTTCTTTGCCAAATCCATATCGTAATTCGGTAAGAATAAAATCTTACCCATAAATTTAGGATGCTTGGATATCTCGACAATTCGTTTGATCAAATCCTGACCGGCCTTATCTGCAGGATGGGCTTTCCCGGCAAAAATAAACTGTACGGGATGCTGGGGATTGTTCACAATCTCATCCAGACGATCCAGATTACGGAATAACAAATGAGCCCGTTTATAGGTGGCAAAACGACGGGCAAACCCTATTGTTAAAATATCATCCCGCAAGGTATCGTGTATTTCAATCACCTGTCGAGGAGTAAAATAAGAAGCAGTAACTCCATCCGTCAGCATTTTCTTTACGTGGTCGATCAACCGTTTTCTCAATTTATTCCGCACTTCGAAAACAACTTCATCGGACACGGTATAAATCTCTTCAAAACATTTTTTATCGTAATGATGGGTTTGAAAAGCCTCTCCAAAAATAGATGCTTCTATTTTCTTCCATTCCGGAGCTGTCCAGGTCGGATAATGAACTCCGTTCGTCACATAACTGATATGTAACTCTTCCGGTAAATACCCCGGCCATAATCCTTTAAAAATCTCCCGGCTCACTTCTCCGTGCAACCAACTCACTCCATTTACTTCCTGAGATAAATTGGCCGCCAGAAAACTCATAGAGAATTTTTCATTGGGATCGGCCATATTGATTTTTCCCAACCCCAATAGTTGTTCCCAACTAATCTTTAACCGATCGGCGAAATGGGAAATATAAGTACGTAACATATTTTCGGAGAAGAAATCGTGTCCCGCGGGGACGGGGGTATGGGTCGTAAAGAGAGAAGAAGCTCTCACCACCTCCATCGCTTCAGCAAACGATAAACCTTGTTCCGTGATATATTCTTTCAAGCGTTCCAATCCGGTAAAGGCAGCGTGACCTTCATTACAATGATAAGTCGCTGCATCAATCCCCAATTTCCGCAAAGCCTGTATACCTCCACATCCCAATAACAATTCCTGTTTCAAACGATTTTCCCAATCCCCTCCATACAAATGGTGGGTAATAGAGCGATCTTCCTGAAGATTATCTTCAAAATCCGTATCCAACAAATATAATTCAATACGTCCCACATCCACTCTCCAGATCCTTGCATATACATTACGTCCCGGGAAGACCAGACTCACTGTCAGCCAATTCCCTTCCCGATCCCGCACAGGAGTAACCGCAATTTTCATAAAATCCTGAGCTTCATATTCCGCTTCCTGATCTCCCATAGCGGAAAGTTTCTGGGTAAAATAACCGTAACGATACAACAATCCCACCGCCGTAATTTTAGTACCTTTATCGCTGGCTTCCTTCAAATAATCTCCGGCTAAAATACCCAGACCACCGGAGTAGATTTTCAAGGAAGTATGCAACCCGTATTCCATACTGAAATAAGCAACTCCTGCCCCACTCATATGCTCCTTTCCGTCCATATAGGCTCTGAAGTGAGCGTACACACTTTCCAGGCGACTGACAAATTCCGGATCATTTTCCAATTCCTTATAACGGTTCAATGAAATTTTATCCAGTAAAGCAATCGGATTATGTCCACATGCCCGCCACTGTTCCATATCGATACTTCTAAACAACTCCCGGGCTTCATCGTTCCAACACCACCATAAATTCTTGGCCAGTTCTTCCAGCGCTATTAACTTTTCCGGAATAGAGCGATGGATCATCACACTAATCCAATGAGGTGTATTCACCGAAAGTTGCTTTTCAATATACGATACCTGCTCATTTAAAGCAACCGGCATCGCTTTCAAGCGTTCATTCACCTGATTTAAAGCGATCTCATAGGCCTTTTTATAATAAATAATCAGATTATCCCATAATGCAATCCGGGAAACGTCTTTCGCATTCTCTTTATATTGAAGAATCTCCTGCTCATCCAGTGTAGTAAAACTTTTAATCCGGTCAGCAATAGCCCCAATCACCTCGTCGCTATTTCCATCTTCCCGGCGAATAATCTCTATTCCCGGGTGGTCCATATTGTAATGTTCTTTTACCCATACCCCAAAACCGGCCAAAGTTGTAGTAATAGTGGGCACTTTAAATGCCAGGCTTTCCAGAGGAGTATACCCCCAGGGTTCGTAATAAGAAGGGAAAATCGTTAAATCCATTCCGATCAACAGATCGTAATAAGGCATATCGAACACACCGTCGTCTCCATTCAAATAACTAGGTACGAAGAACACCTTCACCGGATCGTTTTCCCCGTTATCGAGCTTTTGTACCCGGATACTATTCATAACCGGATCATGCATTTCATCGGATAAATAATGAGTCAGGTAAGTACTTCCATTCACCGGATCGTTAGGATATTCCAGATTGTGCAATAATTCCTTGTTAGGACCGTTCTGACCGGCAGGAACCAACACAAAAGCCAGTACTTCCCGGTTCATACCGTTATTCCGGTTTAAACGCCCCAAAGCTTCTATAAATACATCGATTCCTTTATTCTTAAATTCATACCGTCCACTGATACCGATAATCAAAGCATTCTCACTGACCGGACGTCTCAGCAGAGCCTGAGCAATTTTTATAAATTTCTCCCGCCCGGCTTTTCGCTTCTCTTCGAATTCCGTATCTTTCGGCGTAAAGACATTTTCAAAACCATTCGGAGTCACCAAATCCACATCTACATCCAGAAAATGGGAACATTCAGTGGCTGTAATCTCGCTGACCGTTGTGAAACAATCGGCATTACGGGCCGCCGTCTTCTCCAAAGATTGTTTGGAAACCACATTAAAACGACGGGCTAATTCCTCCGGCACATAATTTTTCATCTCGCTGTATAAGGGTAAATTATTCCCCGCTACACAACGTCCCAATACCGTAGCATGAGTTGTAAACACACAACCCACCTGAGGCATCGCGTACTTCAGGTATAAAAGTCCGGTACCGGTCATCCATTCATGAAACTGAGCAATAATGCGTTGCCGCATCGTCGTATTGAAACGCACAAAGCTTTCAATAACTTTTCCCGACGCATATCCGAAAAGAGCCGGTTCTATATAATCCCATTGTCCGCTAATAGAATCCAACTTATATTTTTCCCAAAAAGAAGAAAAGATCGCATCTTTCTGTGTGATAAAAGTGGTGAAATCGACCAAAATCACGACAGGTTGTCCTGCAACATTCCACCTTCCCACTTTGATACGTAAGCCTTCCTGGGCTGCTTTCACCCGCCAGGATTTAAACAACCGGGGATCATCAATAAATTCCGGATTCTGTTCCGTATATCTCCAGACATCCGGACCGATCAGAATATGGCTGTTACTGTATTCTTTCACCATATTCAAAGCCTTCGTAGAAATTACCGTATGTATCCCTCCGACTTTATTACAAACCTCCCAACTGACCTCAAACAAATAGGCGGGATTCTTCAATTTATTGTTATCCATAATCTTATATTTAAACAAAAGTGCGCGCAAAGATACGAAAAAAACAATAGGAGAGACAGTTAAAATACATAAAAAACCCAAATGTCCCCCATAAATTCATTCGTTCCAGCAGCCAGAACGTGTAAAACAAAAACGACTTTATTCGCAGCTTTCCACCATAAAAACATGAAGTTTACAGATCTCACTGTTTTCAGCTGATCCGTAAACTTCCTTTCTATTCATTATGCTAATATCATTTATTTTTTAGTCGTTCGCCGGGTACCTTTAGCGGATTTATCTATACGGGCGTTTTTAACTTCCGTCTCAATTTTCTCATTTTCCGCTTTCCGGGCAGCCTTTTCCAATTTTTGTTCCTTTCTTTCAGCTTCCACAGCCTGAACCTCAGCAGCAACCTCTTTCTTTCCGGCTCTTTCTTTCTTTATTTCTTTCTTCTCTTTTTTCGGTTCTTCCTTCAGCTTCTTTTTCCCCTTTGCAGCATTCTCGGTCTTTTCATCCACTTGAGCAATAAAATCACTCAGCACATTCATATAATTAATAAAGGCTTCGTAAGGAGAATCGTAAGGAGTAAAATATTCATGTACAATTCCATCCGAAAACAACTTGGTACACATATAATAAAAATGGTCGCTGGCTTGCAAGCATTTATAATCGTAATTAATTTCCGGATCATCCAAAGCTTTTACTTTGTCCCGAGTCTTATACAATTCCTCAAAAGCTTCCATTTGCAGTTCATTTCCCAGCCAAGCCGTCAAATCTCTTTCTTCATCCGCCCAGGAAATAGGGAAAGGTACGTTTAAGGGAGCTACGGGCTGATGCTTGGCAACAACCTCGCGGGGAGTAAGAAATTCAAAAGCAGAAGTAGCCAGTACCTGTTCCGGTAAACTTCTCATAAAAGCAAATATCCCGGTATCTTCCGGCTGATGCTCTCCCAAAGTTTCGTAATCCATAAACAGGTTAATGACGTCCTCATTCTTCACGGCCTCTGTCAGCCAACCGGTATATTTTTCTGCTGTAAGCGGCCATTCCCCCCACGACCGGTCGGAAAAGCGAAAAGCAATATCATCGCTCAACCGGAAATTTTTCAACAATAATCTCAATTTCGGATTCAGAGAGTTGGTATAAACATAATTCGGACTCTTCCAGCCTAATATGTGTTTCGCTCCCTCTGTCAACATCGTAGTATACCCCATACGAGCGACCATCTCTCCGATTTTATCAGAATAAATGAGCTCTGTGTTCCGGAAAGATACAGGAGTATAACCCAATAACTTTTTCATCAGTTCTGCGTGTTGTTTTACCTGAGTATTGAACTCTTTTTCATCCGCTAAACTAGCCAAAGAATGTGAGTAAGTTTCGGCCAAAAATTCTACGCAACCTGTTTTAGCCAAGGCTTTAAAACCATCGATTACCTCCGGAGCATATTTTTCAAACTGCTCGATAGCCAGGCCAGATATGGAAAAACTGACTTTAAAGTTTTTCCCGTATTTCTTTATCAGTTCCAGCATCATCTTATTGGCTGGTATATAACATCTCTGGGCCACTTTTTGGGTAATCGTACGATTGGCAAAGTCATCATAATAGTCATGACTCTTACCTATATCGAAAAAGTGATATTTTCTTAAGCGCACCGGCTGATGAACTTGAAAATACAAGCATAATGTCTTTTTATCCATACTATTTTAATTTATTGTTTTATTCCTATTTAAAGCCCTCCCTCCGTTGCTAAAAGTCCATTCTCCCATTCAATTTTGTTTTACTTCTTCGTAAATATGTTTTAGCAGATAAGCAGCATTTTCCCATTTCAGCGTATTCACTTCTTCCAATCCGCAACGTCCTGCCATTCGCGAAAGTGCCGGATATTTCAACAAACCGTAAATCGCATCAGCCAAAGCATCTACATCCCAAAAATCTACTTTCAAAGCATGTTTTAAAACTTCTGCTACCCCGGATTGTTTGGAAATAATTGTAGGCACTCCGGAACGCATCGCTTCCAAAGGAGAAATACCGAAAGGTTCAGATACCGATGGCATGACGTACACATCGCTCTGGGCAAACATCTTTTGCACATCCTGCCCCTTCAGAAAGCCAGTGAAATGGAAATGTGTAGCTATCCTCAGTTTAGCCACCCTTCGGATAGAACGGTTCATCAAATCTCCACTTCCCGCCATGACAAACCGGACATTTGGATAAGCTTTCAATACTTTATTGGCAGCCTCGATAAAATACTCCGGTCCTTTCTGATAAGTAATACGTCCTAAAAAAGTAACTACCTTTTCTTTTACGCCTTTCTCTACATCCATATCCTTATAGGACTGAAAATCGACTGCATTATGCACAGTTACCACCTTTGCCGAATCTATTCCATACCGGTTGATAACAATATTCCGCGTCAGATTACTCACCGTGATCACCCGGTCGGCAGCCAACATGCCCTGCCGTTCCAGATCGTATACCAATTGATTCACATTCTCGCCACTTCTATCGAATTCCGTAGCATGCACATGAATAACCAAGGGTTTGCCAGATACCTTTTTCGCGGCAATACCCGCAGCATACGTCAGCCAGTCGTGCGCATGAATCACGTCAAATTTTTGCTGACGCGCTATGGTGGCCGCTACAATAGCATAACGGGCGACTTCTTCCATCAAATTTGCCCCGTATTTTCCGGAAAAAGTATACTTATTTTTAAATCCGATCCGTTCCTCCCGCTGTCCCGTTTTGACCCGTTCATTCACTTCTTTTTCAAAATGCTCCGGATCCATATAGGGAATCAGGTTCGATCCGATTTCCATAAAATTGATATTTTTCCAATATTCTTCTACATCGACTACATCGAACAAAGCCTCGACATCACTTGCATTGATAATTTTCGCTGCACTCTGATCTTCATCCCCACTGGCTTTTGGCATAACAAACAACACTTCTACACCCTGTTTAGCAAGCCCTTTCGTCAGACCTAAACAGGCAGTTCCCAAACCTCCCGCAATATGAGGCGGAAACTCCCAACCGAACATTAACACTCTCGTCTTCATATATTATTTAAATTCAAATCATTAACTATTTTATCCCCTCCTCTTCTTCGGAACATCTTTCTCGAATTTCTCAATCCATGCCAAGCTACGAAGGATTTCCCCTACACTCCAGGCTTGGGAAATACATCCATTCGGGGCATAAGGAGGATTTCCATCGTAAACCTCTGAGATAGAACATACGCCATACAACGTCATGTCTTCCTCAAAACCAGCAACCAGTTCTTTTGCCGTAGGCACAAAAGCGGCTCCGTATAAACGGAAATTAGCCTCAATATACGGACCGGTCAGCCAAGGCCACACCGTCCCCTGGTGATAAGCTTCATCCCGAACCGCCTGATTCCCTCCGTATAATCCTTTATAATTCGGGTTCTTAGGCGATAATGTACGTAATCCCCGGGGAGTCAACAGTTCTCTTCTCACCACATCCAGCACCTTCCCTTTCATTTCATCCGTCAACGGACTGTATTCAAGCGAACAGGCGATAATCTGATTCGGGCGTACAAATACATTCTGTCCTTTCGTCCCCACATAATCGGCCAAGTACTCTTTTTCATTATACCAAAAAACCTGAATAAAGTTCTCTTTTATTTTTTCAGGAATCTTTTCCCATTCCTTTACAAATTTAGCGTCACCGGCCTCCCGGGCTAACTTCAGTGTATAACATACCGCATTATACCAAAGTGCATTGACTTCCACCTGATATCCTCCTCTAGGCGTAACGGGGCGTCCGTTGACAATAGCATCCATCCAGCTCAAAGCTTTCCCAGGTTCATCCGCCCATATCAGATAATTTTCATGCATCTGCACCTGAGGATGTACCCCCGTACGGTAAGCCGTCAGAATAGCCTTCATTTTTGCTCCGTAATTTTTCCAAACCACAGTTGTATCTCCGATAGCTTCCCCATACTCCTGTAAGGCCTTAAAATACCACATTGGAGCATCCACCGAATTGTAAGCAGCATTTTTCCCTTTTCCGACATTGGGGAAAAGTCCGTTATTCATTTGCCGGGACATGGTGTCCAATACGTCCTTGCAAGTCTTCACATCCCCTGCTGCCGCCAAAGTTACCCCCGGCAATGCAATAAAAGTATCCCGTCCCCAAGCACCGAACCAAGGATACCCTGCTATAATTTCCGTATCTTTTCCGTCCTTCACAATAAACTGGGAAGCTGAATATTTCAAGCAATTTACAAAACTATCCCGGGGGCCACGGGCATCCACTAATTTCTGAAATTTAGCCTTTAAACGACCCGGAACAGCCGGTACGGTAGAAGCCGAAAAGACAATGCTTTCCCCTTTCTTAATCGGTACCTCAAAATATCCGGGGACAAATAAATCTTCCCGGAAATCATACCCCCGGTTCTCCTCTTCCATATATTCAATATTCAGATACCAGTCCGGCACAGCAACAAAATCGTTGGCTTTGTTCAGCTGCATATTCAAATAAGGAAAACCGTTATACAACTTCGAACGAATCCCGTTCTCAATCCCCTCATACTTCGTATTAGCCACCATATTGGCTTTACAAAGGCAATTTACATTCCGGTAAGCCAAAAACGGTTTCAGCCGTAATAAGGTCTCCGAATGGGCATCCACCAAAGTATAACGGATCAATACCTGGTCCTCATTGTGTACTAATACAATTTCCTTTTTTAAAACGACACCTCCTACCCGGTAGGTCAGTGTATAAACAGGCTCATATTCAAAATCAACAATATACTTATGACCGCGGGGCTCATAATTTCCGGGATATTTGTGAATTCCCAAATTAAATGCCTGCCCGTGCTGGACAATTGTTTCATCCAAAGCAGACAGAAGCACATGATTCTCATTATTGAATTCTTCTATCGGCACAATTAACAACCCATGATACTTACGCGTATTGCAACAAATAATAGTGGATGACATATATCCTCCCGCTCTATTGGTTGCTAAAACCTCGCGTTTTAATGAATACTCCAGATTCACCAATTCATCTTTGTTAAATTTTAAATAAGCCATAATTTTTTATATCTATAATAACCGTTTATATTTTCAATCATTCAATTTTAATACCAAAGCTGCCCTGGAAGGCAAATAAAGACTCAATATATTCCCTTCGCCTTCTTTATATTCTGTAAAATGGTCTACTCTTTTATCTATACGACCAAATCCATCAAATTTACGCCCGTCGGTATCTAAAAGTTCTTTATATTTTCCCGGAGGAGCGATGAAACTATAATCGGAAAAAGAAGACACAGGATTAAAATTAAAAGCCAGTATCAAATCTCCCCTCGAAAAAATCAGGACCTGACGTTCATTATCCCTTACCATGGGTATAGAAGGATAACGGAAAATTTTTTCCCGTTTCACCAGTTTTAACATTGCCTTATCAAAATCATTTAGAAAATGATAACGCAAAGTAGGATCTTCCATCAAATGCCACTGCCGCCTGGCATGTTCATAACTCCAATTATTCCCTTCCCGGGGAAAATCGATCCATTCCGGGTGCCCCCATTCGTTCCCCATAAAATTCAAATATCCATCTCCGGCAGTAGTAATCGTCAATAAACGGATCATCTTGTGCAAAGCTATTCCCCGGTCGACCACCATATTCTGTTCGAAGACACTCATGGAAGTATACATTTCCTTATCGACCATTCTAAAAATCAATGTTTTATCGCCCACCAAAGCCTGATCGTGACTTTCAGCATAACTGATGGTATGCTCATCATCCCGCTTATTGGTCATCTGATAAAACAAATCCCCCACATGCCAGTCTTCATCCCGCTGATCTGAAACCAACTTTATCCAGTAATCCGGTACCCCCATACTCATCCGGAAATCAAAACCGATTCCCTCTTCGTCAATCGGGGCAGCCAATCCCGGCATTCCACTCATATCCTCGGCAATCGTAATGGCATTTTTATTGACCTGATGGATCAAACGATTGGCCAAGGTCAGGTAAATAATCGCATTCTCGTCCTGATTTTCATCATAATAAAATTTATACTCCGTGAAATCACGCCCCAAGCCGTGATCCCAATATAACATGCTCGTGATGCCGTCAAACCGGAAACCGTCAAACCGATATTCCTCCAACCAATATTTACAATTGGATAACAAAAAATTCAATACCTCATTTTTCCCATAATCAAAACAACGGGAATTCCACAGTTTATGTTCCCCCTTTTCCCCTCCATAAAAATAGAGATCGTACGTCCCGTCAAATCGGCTCAACCCTTCGATTTCATTCTTCACAGCATGGGAATGAACCAAATCCATGATAACCGCTATTCCCCTCCCATGAGCATCGTCAATTAATCTCTTTAAATCGTCTGGCGTCCCGAAACGAGAACTCACAGCAAAAAAATTGGATACCTGATAACCAAAGGAACCGTAATAAGGATGTTCCTGTATCCCCATCAACTGGATAGTGTTGTATCCTAAATCCGCAATCCGCGGTAATACCTGCTGCCGGAACTCTTCAAAAGTAGATACTCCTAGCTTTTCCGTACTCATTCCAATATGAGTTTCATAGATCAAAGGATTTTTTTCCCTGTGCCGAAACTCGTGTTCCCATAGATAAGTTTTTGCCGGCTCCCATACTTCTGCAGAAAACTGTTTCGTATCCTCATCCTGTACAGCCCTTCTCACATGGCTCGGCAAACGTTCTCCTTCTCCCCCCTTCCATTCTACCCACAACCGATATTTCATTCCATGCCGCAACCGGACCAAAGGCAAGTCTAATTCCCAATTGCCATTTTCTATTTTGTGTAACCGATATTCCTCCTTCTTCTGCCAATCGGAAAAGTCCCCTATCAAATACAGGGCCGTAGCAAACGGAGCCCACTCCCGAAATACCCAAGCCTTATCGGTTTTATGAAGTCCATAATAAAGATGGGAGTTAAAAACATCTGCCAACCTCTTTTTCCCTTCCGTAAATCCGACTTCCCTCAATACAAAATTCTCATACCGCTTCCGGATCGTATACCTGAAAGGTTCTAATAAAAGGTCTTTATCTGCAAAACTACCATTCTTTTTCATCATATCCTCTTCTATTTATCGGTTAGCGAATAACCCCTTACAGAGCGCTTTTCATAATCATTACACTTATTAAAATAATTTAATAACCATGCCAAACTTTGGAAAAACACTACTCAACTACAAAAGTAACACATTTTTAAAGCACTTGTTCGTTTTGAATAAGGATTTTATGTATTAATATACGCATACGTTTTATATATAGAAATTGTTACATTTTTTTTATTTAATTATCTCTATTTCGTCCCGTTTTCTTATTTACATCTTCCTGCAAAAATTGCTCTTAAAAAATAAGAACAAACAGTATTGGTCCTTTCGAAAATAAATAAAAAAAATCTTATTTACAATTTTTTATTAATTTTTATTTACCTTCTGGATAATTAAATACGAAATGCCTGATATGCTTCCGCACATCAGGCATTTCGTTTACAAATGAAAGAATTATTTAAACTATCTGGTTTACAGACTATTTCAATGAGTTATCGATCAGCATCGGAGGAGCTGTAGGCGGCATAATCTGAATGGAAGCAGCTTGTATACCCGTTACTGCCGGGGTATTGTCAACGTTCACATCTTTAGCCAGAAACTCATTCCATGAATAGGTTTCTCCAGCCAGCGATTTAATTCGTTTTACAATTAATTCCCGGGAAGGAGCATTAAAATAAAAACGGTTATCGATCATACAACTGATCAGTTCCGAACGCCATATACCGTGAAGATAACCGCTTCCCCCTTCATAGAGTCCTACTTTAGGATAGCCTTCCAAATTGATAAAATGTTCCCAAAGCACATTATTTTTATTGGCAATCAAATTTAAGCTCATCGGCACGGGCCAACTGTGACCAGAAATAGTAGACCCCGGATAATAGCCTTCATTCGAATAATACTCATCTCCTAATTTACCAAAGCAATGTCCGCCACCTTCGTGTACAACCGTATTTGTCCAGTCGCCTTTATTCAAGCCCGTACCTTCATATCCTCCGGACCAATACAGAGGAGCACCTCCTTTGGCTATCGGACAAATGCAGTAAGCCCGCCCGGAACTCCAGGACCAGCACATTCCCCCATATCGTTCGTCATTGACAACGACGATAATAGCCACTTTATCAATATTTGTCTGCTTGTTTACAATATCCGGGCAATACTGCTGTACGAAATTAAATACAGTGTTATGATCGCATTTCATATCGCTATAGCTATTGTTCCAGCCAGCCCCGAAGAAGGTATCCTTCATATCTCCCGTAGAAGTATTATCCGCTCCTTCTTCCGCCGACACCGCAACAATTTTATAAACATTGAAATGATCCTGATAGGTCTTATAGGGCTCCGTATTAAAGAGTGCTTTAATGGCTTTATCCAGACTTTCATTATAGAATCCGCCTTGTTTTTTCATCGATTCTATCGTAAACCCATCCCCGACAAATACAATAGTGACAGGTTTTTGCTGCCTGTTCACCATATAGGGGATGACATCTCCGTGTTTATAATACAACTCTTCTTCTACGACTTCCCCGATCAGCATTTTTCCGGCCGTCCAATCCGATACCGTAATTCCCGTCAAATCCAAACCTTCCTTTCCCGCCGTCAAATTTAGAACATAATGTTTTCCGCTTTCAAACTCTTTGGTCAGGGAAAGACCAAGTTCTTTACCATTTATAGACAACGATAGCAACCGCTCAGCTTCCGTTACACGCTGAGGCACAACGATTACATCATAAGTACTCAGATAACCTTCTGTCGCTTTCCCCACCTTTCCCAAAGAAATAGCGGTCTTCTCCCCAGAAGCTTTCCCTAAAGTACCCGTATTCAAATCAATCGATACCGTAGGCAAAACATTGATTTTAAAATTCGTAATGGATTCCGTACCTGTAAATTGAGTACTGTATTTCACATTAACCGTTATTCGGGCCATTTTGTGATTCATCGTAAAATGTACAGCTGCATTTTCAGCCGTTTTTACAGCAAGGGTATTTCCGTAAAGGAAATCGTTTTTTTGCATTTTATTGGCTGTAGACTGATCTGCAGCAACCGTAAACACAAACTTTGTAGGATCAGAAACAGTCGTTGTATAAGGATAATATCCTATTACATTATTTTTCGTCCCCACTTCATCCGATGTCCAATACATAGGCCGTTCAGCCACCCAGCCGGAACCGCTCCACCTGTTTTTCATATTGTAGGACTTGTCTGTAGCTTGTATCGACTTCCCCTCAGAAGTGACAAATACCCCTATTTCATCATTTGTATCAAACGTATAGCCGTCGTTTCCTTGGCTTACCCGGGTTTCGTTGACACCAACACTGATCCGTAATTCGGAAGACTGTGGCTGATATTCCATTTCTTGGGTACAACTGGCTAATAATAAAGCAATGCCCCAGATGATATTCTTTTTATTCATATGCTTCAACTACATTCGTTTTTAATTCTCACTCATCAAGCGATTTTGTTTTCTCAATCCGTCTCTACATCTTGATTTCCTCCTGAAACCCAGTCAGAAATTTTCACATCTATCGGTTTTAAAGGTTCCGATTCTTTTTCTACAGTCACTTCTAAGGTATACAGTTTCCCTCTTTCACCCTGTAAATCTTCCGAAAGATTGTATTCAAAGGTACGGATCACCCCCTCACCTATATTCACCTCTACCTTCAAGAACTTAGCAGCAACGATATGTTGCGGAATCACAATCAATTCCAGGTTCTGCTTATCTGGCGTCTTATCATAAGGAATCATTTCGCTTTTATTTTCTTGAAGAGCGGTTACATCTCCCGTATTTAAATCACAGGTAGCAGTTGTCTGTAAGGCTGTAAACTTTACTCCATTAATTGTATAAACATCTTTTATCGCATCTTCTATCTTAATATTCAGAATAATCTTAGACAAAAGATGCTGAAAAGCAAGAGACAATACTCCATCACTACCTGCCTTCTGTCCGCTTGAATGCGCCCAGAGAAAATCACTGGCTTTCCCATCCTCCTCTTTCGTCTGGTCGCTCTTTACAGTTACCGGCCACCGGGTCACCTCCGCCCCCGAAGGAGTACTTACCCAAGGATAATAGGCATAAGCATCGACGACCGTATTGGCATCTTTCCAATACATTGTAGAAGCAGCCTTCCAGGTCTTTCCATCACTCTGCAAGGTATTTTTTACATTGTTCACTTGATTTCCGGAAGCAGAAGTCAGCCGGGCTTTGGTTCCTGCATTTTCCCGATTCACGGCAAACAAACCGATATTTTGTCCGTCTTCGAATTTTTCACCCATTTCTCCCCAGGCCTGAATGCCGGATACAGCAACTTTCATCTCTATTTTCTCCACAGAAGGAATCGGGGGTTCAGGGGTAGGCTCCTCATTTCCACCTCCACCACAGGCCCAAAACGTCCCTGCCAGTAGTCCTGTATAGAATAGTATTGATTTCATATCTTTCTTTTTATCTGTTTGTTATTTCTGTCCATTACTTTTTTACCGAAAGAACAGGTTTCAACCCCTTCTCACTTGTATACTCAAACTGAAGTTCATATTCTTCTCCCGCATTAAAAACGGTAGTTTCTGTCAAATTATAAATAAACGACCTCAGGCCTTGCGAATCCTGGATCGTAAACAATAAGAATTTTCCGGCCTCTACTGTCTGGGGAATAAAAACAACTTCCGCTGTATTCTTCGCATCAGCAGTATAATAAGGAGTCATCAACTGGGCATTTCCCGTCACCTCTTTTATTTCTCCTGTGTTCATATTAAAAGTAGCGGTCGTTTTTAACCCGCTGATCTCCATAGAAACCACCTGGGCACCATTGGTTATGCCACTACCTGTAATACTAATATTCAGTTTGGCAAAACAATGTTTAAATCCCAGGGTCAAACGTCCATTATCCGAAGCATAGGAAATACCATTAGTCTTTGCCCATAAAAAATCACTTTTCCGGATAGCACTGGCCTGACTCTGATCCGTCAATACTTTCACCGGCCAAGCCGTTATTTCGGCATTCAAAGGTGTCGTTTCCCAAGGGTAATAAGCGTAAGCATCGATCACTGTACTTTTATCCTTCCAGGTCAAAGAAAAATTACTGTTCCAAATTCCGTTCGACTCCAGTGTCGCTTTTACATTATCTAACCAGTTCCCCGTCAGCCCCGCAATGAAAGCCGGAACATTCTCCGCTTTCCGATTAACGACATAAATTCCAATCTCATCTCCCGTGACAAATTGGGTTTCCACACCAGCACGGGTTTCAATCCCACTGGTCAAGATTTGCATTACGGGTTGTGAGGGACCTTCCGTTTCACAACCTTCCCCAGTACAAGCCCCGAGAAGCGAAGTGATACCTAAAAACAAAGTAACTCCCCATTTGTTTTTCAGCTTACGTTTCATACTTTTTGATTAAAATTATTCTTAAAAAAAACAAAATTGCATTTTATAATTGTATAATGACAAATTTATAGATTTTGTTACGATAATCGAGGTAGAAATTTGTTAAAAAGAAATTCCCCTAAAGTTTTTCTTTATTTTATTTGTTTAAGGAATGCGCTGGATTAAAACGGGAGGTGCAGTTGGAGGCATAACCCGGGCACCGGCAGTAACGGTCCGGTTCTCTTTTCCTGTGGGATCGTAATCGGAATCTTTACTCATAAATTCTTCCAAAGAATAAGATTCACCCGCTAAAGATTTAATTCGTTTTACAATTAATTCCCGGGAAGAAGCATTAAAATAAAAACGATTATCAATCATACAACTGATCAGTTCCGAACGCCATATTCCATAAAAATACCCGCCACCTCCTTCGTAAAGTCCGACTTTTTCATATCCCGGCTTCCCTCGGAAAGACTGCCAAGGGATACTATCTGTATCCACTGTCAAATTCCATCCCACAGGAACCGGCCAATAATGGCTGGTAATGACATCTTCCGGGAATTTCTGCAGATAAGTAGAATATTCATCTAACAATTTCCCAAAGCAATGCCCTCCGCCTTCGTGTACCACCGTGTTTGTCCAATCCCCTGTATTTATGCCCGTACCTTCATATCCTCCCCTCCAGGAAATAGGAGCACCGTCGAAACTGACCGGACACATACAATAGGACCGGCCGCTCGCCCAGGTCCAGCATATGCCGCCATAACGTGCATCATTGACAATCACAATAATGGCGACCCGGTCGATATCGGTCGCACCGCTTTGTATATCCGGACAATAGCGTTGAACAAAATCGAAAACGACATCATAATCACAACTCATATCACCATAATTGTCACTCCACTGGGCATTAAAAAACGTATTTTTCATTTCTCCCGTAGAGTTATTATCGGCTCCTTCCTCCTCCGAAACAGCTGCAATCTTATAAATGTTGAAATAGTGGCTATAAGTAGCATAAGGGGCAGTTCCCATCAGAGCCCTTATTGCTTTGTTCAAACATTGATCGTAATATCCATTCTCCAACATATGGGAAGTAGTAAATCCGTCTCCTACAAACACTAACGTAACCGGGTTTATCGTTCTGTTTACCTGATAAGGGATGACTTCCCCGTGTTGATACATTTTTACCTTGGAATAATTCTTATCCGTGATACGAATTCCTCCTTCCCAGGCAGATACAAACAAAGCCGTCAGTTCCAATTTCCCTTTATTCAACGTTAAATGAAGAGTATAGTGTTTCCCGGATTTTAAATCTATATCCGTTTTAAAAACTAAAAGCTGATTATTTATTTTTATTTCTATAAATTCCATACTGCGGGAAATGTGTTGAGGGGGTAATATAGCTGAAAAAGCATATTTATATCCTTCAGGTGCCGAAGCATATAAATAAGGTTTTATCCGGACGATCTCTCCTCCTACTTCTCCTACCGTCCCCCGCATCAAATCCAGTTTTGCAACAGATGCAGATCGTATGTTACACTCTTCTATCTCAGCTACAGCGTCTCCTTCGTCGCCGTAAGCAATATTCAAACTGAGTTGTACAAATTTATGGGAAAGTTCTAAAGGAACCGGATCATTGGACAAGGTCTTCGTAGCCGTAACCTTTCCGTACATCACATCATTTTTCTGTAAACCCGTGATTGTGTTCTGAAAAACCGAAAGGGTAAACGGCTCAGCATAAAAATCCTCTATATCCCGTTTATAAGGATAGTATCCAATCACATCGTTTTGAGTACCTGTCTCTTGCGAAAGCCAAGCCAGCATCTTCTCTGCTATCCACTCCGTTCCGCTATAAGTATGTAAAATATTCCAAGTCTCTTCTTTTCTCACAGGCAACTGCCTTTTCGCCGCTACAAAAACCCCGATTTCATCCCCTTTATCAAATACATAATCCCCCGACTCCAAAGAGCTGACCCGGGAATGTAAAGAGGTAATCCCTGCTTCTATACGCATTCTCTTCGCAGCTGTATTCGCTTGCTCCTCTCCTTTTTCACAAGAAATGAAGGCAATAAACAAAATGATGACGGATAAAATATTCTTCATTTTCCCTGATTTAAGTTTCTCTATTTATCACCGACCTCTTATTTCCGATTTTGTCGGATGCTTTTATCGTATCTCAATCTTCAAAGTTAATAAATCTTAACTTATATAAAAAGAAATAAGAAAAATGATTTTTCGAAAGTATGTTTTCCCTCCTCAGACAGCCGTTCAGATTTCAGGCTAAACTGATTATTTTACAAGAATTAATAAAGCGGTTTTTTCGACATTCGATGTTTTCCCTTATTTTTGCAATTCAAATACAAGAGAGGAGGAGGACGTGATATACCCGGAAAATTTTGAAAGTAAGATAAAATTCGATAAGATACGCTCTTTAATCAGTCGGAATTGCCGAAGTGAAATGGGGAAAGCTTTGGTAGAACAGATGTGCTTTTCCGATCGCAAAGAACAAATTGAAGAAGCACAAAAGGAAGTAGCCGAATTTATGCGGATTATGCGGGAAGAAGAATTTCCGGACAATCGCTATACGGATGCCCGTCCCTTTTTATCAAAAATACGGATAGAGGGTTTGTTTTTAGACATACCGGAACTGGTCGCTTTAAAGAATTCACTGGAATCTTTGCATGCGATTCTCCGTTTTTTTCAAGGGAAAACCGAAACTTATCCGGTGTTGACGGCTAAAGCAGGACAGATCCAACTTTTTCCGTACGTATTACAACGTTTGGATTCCATTGTTTCCAAACATGGCACCATAAAAGACAATGCTTCTTCAGAATTAGGAGAAATACGACGTCAGATCTTAAAGAAACAATCCGGTATTTCCCGCCGTATGCAAGCCTTACTGCAAGATGCACAAACAGAGGGGTGGGCTGAAAAGGATACGGCTATCGCAATCCGGGACGGACGTATGGTGATTCCTGTACCAGCCGCCTACAAACGCCGGGTCAACGGGATTGTGCACGACGAATCTGCCACAGGTAAAACTTCGTATATTGAACCGACCGAGATCATCGAAACCAATAACGAAATAAGGGAATTGCAATTGGAAGAAAAAAGGGAAATTACCCGCATTTTACGAAAGTTTGCCGACGATATTCGCCCGTATATCGAAGATCTTATTCCGGCATACGACTTCCTGGCTTTTGTAGACTACACGAAAGCCAAAGCCCTCTTCGGAATAGAAATGGATGCCATCAGCCCGGTTTTTACTTCCGCTCCCGAAATGTTGTGGTATGAAGCCAGACATCCCTTGTTATACCTCTCCTTTAAAAACACAGATAAAACATTAATTCCTCTCCGCATAGAAATCAACGAAGAACAACGTATCATTCTGATCTCCGGCCCAAATGCAGGAGGGAAATCGGTATGCTTACAGACTGCAGGCTTATTACAATATATGTTTCAATGCGGATTACCTGTACCGGTGAGCGAAGCCAGTCGGTTTGGCATTTTTAAAAAAATATTAATCGACATCGGAGATGAACAGTCTTTGGAAAATGATCTGAGTACTTACAGTTCTCACCTGATTAATATGAAAAACTTTGTAAGATATGGCGACCGGGATACCCTTGTCCTGATCGATGAATTCGGAACCGGAACAGAACCGATGTTGGGGGGAGCCATAGCGGAAGCGATTTTGCATGCCTTAAATGATCATCACGTTAAAGGGGTGATTACGACGCATTACACCAATTTGAAACATTTTGCCTCGGCCACTCCCGGAATCGAAAACGGAGCAATGCTTTACGACAATCACCGGATGATGCCGCTATTTCAGTTGGAAATCGGAAAACCCGGTTCTTCTTTCGCTTTTGAAATCGCTAAAAAAATCGGGCTTTCCAAAGAAATTCTCGATGAAGCCGCTTCGAAAGTAGGAGAAGAACATATCCATTACGACAAGCATTTGAAAGATATTGCCCGGGATAAACGGTATTGGGAAGAAAAACGAAAAAAAATTCATGAAAATGAAAAGCGCCTGGATGAAGTTGTGGAAAAATACAGCCAGGAATTGCAGGAAGCTTCCCGTTTACGAAAAGAAATTATTAAAGAAGCTCAGGAAAAAGCGAAGGAGTTGTTAGCAGAAGCCAACAAGACAATTGAAAATACAATACGAAAAATAAGAGAAAACCAAGCCGATAAAGAAAAAACCCGGAAACTCCGGGAGGAAATGGAAGCTCAAAAGCAGAAATTATTTGCAGAAGAAGAGGAAGAAAAACGCCTGAAACAAAAAATTGAAAAAATAAAAAAACGGGAAAACAGGAAAAAAAAGGAGATCCCACAAACTTCCCCCTTATCTTCCCATCAGCCGGCTGAAATCCAGCTTCAAAAAGGAGATTTCGTAAAACTCCCCAATCAGGCTGTCGGCGAAATACTGGAAATAAAGGACAAAAATGCAGTCATCGCCCTGGGCAATATCCGAACGAACGTAAGTGTGGATAAATTAGAAAAAGTATCTGCCAATCAAGTAAAAAAGCAAATACGAACCTCTTCTCCTTCTGTATATCCGGATTTCCGGGAAAATATCAGTCAAAAGCGATTGTTATTCAAACCGGAAATTGACGTAAGAGGAATGCGGGGAGAAGAAGCCTTACAAAAAGTGACAGACTTTCTGGATGAGGCCGTCATGCTCGATTCTAAAAATCTCCGTATTTTACATGGGACCGGCACCGGAGCTTTGAGACAAATCATCCGTCAGTTTCTCAGTACCAATCCTCTCGTCGGCTCTTATGCGGACGAACAGGTACAATTGGGCGGAGCCGGCATTACCGTCGTAAAACTGGATATTTAAAAATCAACCCTATGAGTATATTGCTTTTAAATACCGCCTACTTCCCGCCTATACAGTATTTTTCCAAAATAAAGGAGCACGAACAGTTTTGTATTGAACAATACGAAAACTATGGAAAACAAAGTTACCGGAACCGGTGCAGAATTCAATTCGCAAACGGAATAATGCCATTGGTGGTGCCAGTCAAGAAAAAAGACGGCCAAAAATTTCTGACAAAAGAAGCCCAAATCGATTATTCCTGTAAATGGCAAAAATTACATTTCAAAAGTATTGAATCGGCCTACAAAAATTCGCCTTTTTACGATTATTATACAGAAGATTTATCCGTTTTTTTTGAATCCCAGGAAAAATACCTGCTGGATTTGAACAACCGGATACTGGACACCCTTCTTTCTTTATTGTCTTTAAAACGAACCATCCAATGCACCGCCGATTACATCACCTCACCTGCCGGTTTCTGCGATTACCGGGAAATTATTCACCCCAAGCCCAGCCGCTGTAAAGCAGAAGACAGCAATTTTATCTGCCGTCCTTATACTCAAACTTTTAACGACCGTTTTCCCTTTGTACCAAACTTAAGTATTCTCGATTTATTATTCAATACCGGTCCGGAAGCCCCGGCTTATCTATAGTTTATATAGCCGAAAAAATACCTTTAACGTATTTTATATAATTTTCCTGTCACATGGGGCACTCTTTCTCCATATACGAAAAACAATTCCCGGATAGTTAAACAATCGTATATTTCAATACGCTCAACTTGATAACTCTTTAACTCAGAAAAATGTTTCCGGACCCTCTATTGCTTGAGAATAATCCGCCAATAAATTCGATAGCCGGGGAAAAGGAAGCATTTTTCATTTAAAAATTCCGTCCTGTATCCCACCACAAACGCGTCCCTCCGTTATCCTCTGCGCCCAAAGCCCTACATAAGGCCTGATACAGACTAAGGTCGGAATCCTGTAAACTGACGGGAAAATTCAACCGACGGATCATGATTTCTGTATCGATAGAAGCATTTTTACTATTATTATATTTCACGGGAAAAAGACGGGGATATCCCGTACGCCTCTGTTCTGCCCAGGCCTCACAGCCTTCAGGAAAAACAGCCAGCCATTTCTGTGTAATGATCTTCTCTAACTTTACTTCAGCATTTTCATCCGCTTCCCAGCGGGGAGAAACCTTACAGCGGGCTGCAATACAATTGGAAGGAGTGTAAACATCTTCGTAATCAGCTCCTGTATTATCACTCATTAAATAGTCTTCGGCATCGGGTACCCCCCATTGGGAAAAAGAAACTTTTACACCTTTACGGTAACAATCTTCCGCATTCTCTCCCGTCCATCCCCTTAAAGCAGCCTCAGCCCGAAGAAACCACATTTCCGCAGCTGTCATTAAAATCGGAGCCGTCGACTGGGAGACATATATCCGGGAATGAGAAGCATAATAGGTATGAGAAAAAAGAGTTCCCTGCCGGATGCCCCGGTATTGTCCCTTTAAAGGCACCACAACGGAATCTCTCCCCGCCCGATCTGTCAAAACGACATCCTCCGGGCAAGGACTGAAAAATTTTTCACGACGCGGATCCCGATAGCCGTTTAAAATAGATTCCATAGAAGCATTTAAAAAAACCTCTCCCCATACTTTATTAATTTCTCCTAAAGGATTGACATAGCCCTCCCGGGTAGATACCGCAATTACTTCTCCGGGATTTTCCAATACCCCATATTTATTTTCCAAAGCCTTCTCACATTCTTTCCGGGCTTTTTCCGGATCTGCCACAGCCAGGCGAACAGCCAACCGAAGCCGGAGAGAATTGGCCATTTTTATCCAACCTTCACAAGTGCCGTCCGTCAACAAATCGAATTTCGCAAACCGGCATTCCCCCGGATTTTCTTCTATATAACAAGCCAATAAATACACAGCCGTATCCAGATCCTGAAAAAAAGCGTAATAGGCCTCCTGTTGCGTATCGGGCTGATAGGCTGACTGGCTTTCGCCGAAATGACGGTAAACGATAGGACCATAATAATCCGACACTCTGTGCATTGTAAATACTTTCAAGATCTTCGTTACTGCATAAAAATCGGGGAAGGTATCCCGGCAAGCATCTTCCGACTTCTTGATCTGAGGGAAGATGTATGCATAAGTATTCTCCCAAAAAGTACCATTCCAACCGTCCTGTAAATTATAGTCCGAATTGTGACTCCCCCCGTTCAGTGGTTTATAATCATGCATATAGCCGCTAAACATATCCGCACTCAGATTTTGCATAATCTGGTAGGGCCAGTTTTTCCCTTTCCCGTAATCATAATTGAAATAAATGCCTTGTTGAATAACCCCCAAAGGAAAGCCCAACTGATTGAAATCAATCTGCATCTCTTCTTCCGTTATACCGGCTTTGTCCCGATTCATATCCCGAAAATTACCGGTACAAGCGATACAACATCCTAAGATTATATATAAATAAAACCTATACATCTTTTTCTAAAAAGTACAACGAACATAAAAACCGATACTCCGGGTAGTAGGCATGCCATAAGAATCGATCGCCTGATTATCGTTTCCTGTAGAAAGGACCAAATCCGGATCAAAAGGAGCCTTTTTATAGATAAAAAATAAATTCCGGGCCATGACTGAAAAATGAACATTCTGAAATATGCCTGTCTTTTGCATCCACCTCTCCGGCAAAGCATAGGTCAGAGAGAGCTCCCTCAAGCGAACATTAGTAGCATCGTAAATATAATATTCCGTCACTCCCGCACGGCCACCGACAACCAGTTTATAAAATTCTTTCACCCGGGTGATTTTCCTCCCCTCCAGCTCCACGTATCCTCTGTCACGATCCTCTGCCGTAGCCTTCGTCACCCCGAACAGGTCCATATCGGCCTGGGTCTGAGACAAGACTTTTCCCCCCACTCTACTGTCTATCAGCATATACAATGACAATCCTTTCCAATTCCATGTATTCTGCCAACTCCATGTATAACGGGGATTCGCATTCCCGACTTTAACGGTATTCCCTTCTCCGTATATTTTAGGCAAACCTGCTTTTTCCCCTGCGGTTTCATAGAGAATCTCTCCGTTTTCATCCCGGAGAAATGCTTTCCCATATATATCTCCGAAAGACCCTCCTTTTACCAACTTCAGGGCATAACTGGAAGAAAAGCCGTAAGGACCGTAAATAAAAACAGGAAGTTCTTCGTGTAAACGCAATACTTTATTCCGGTTCATCGCATAATTTATCCCTGTTTTCCAGCTAAAAGCCGATTTATTTACAAGCCAGGCCTCCAGGCTTAATTCGATTCCCTTGTTACGCACATTTCCAGCATTTACATACCGGTAAGCATAAGTATCTCCTGTTTTTGCCGGAAGTTTAAAAAATTGATTGCGGGTATGACTGATATACCAAGTAAAGCTAAGATTCAAGCGGTTTTCCCAAAACTTCCATTCCGTTCCCGTTTCAAAAGAAGTATTCATTTCCGGTTTCATATCTTCAAAAGGAGCCGCATCCGGCATCTGCACCTCTCCACCTGCTGATATGGACGCAGTCGGAGAAGTGATGTAAAGCGGAATATCATTTCCAACCTGACTCCAAACTGCCCGGATTTTTCCCAACGAAACCCAGGCCGGCATCTTTATCGTCCGGGATAGTATCCACGACATACCGACAGAAGGATAAAAAAAGCCGCTCTTTTCATGAGTAGTGTAAGCAAGAGTAGACGACCAGTCATTACGGGCTGTCACATCCAAATATACTAAATCCCTGTATCCCAACTGAAAAGTACCGAAAACCGATTGCATCTGCCGCTGAGCTTCCTTCTTCTCTTCTATATAAGCAGAACTATTCATATTGATATTAGCCACCGTAAACACATTGGGATATTTTAAAGAAGCCGTTTTTGAATCGTAACGGAGTGCATTGACGGTATTGTCATTCATACTCGCCCCGACAGCAAATTGCAATGAAAATAACTTCCATTTCCGTTCGCCCTTCATCAATACGTCGCCGTAGAACAAGGTTTGCTGGTATTCAGAATCGATATACCTGCCGTTTATTCCTGCCAAAGCCGGCGCTGTAGAAGCATAGAATTTTTCCCTGAATTTATCCGATAAGTAATCCACATTCCCCCGGGCTTCCAAGCGAAGCCAATCTGTGAACTTCAATTGCAAAGCTAAAGAAGCCATCACGCGGTTCCTCTGATCTTTACTCAGTACACGATGAATGACCCAATAGGGATTTTGTTCAAAATCCTCCGTAGAGGAATGCCAATTTTGCTCCATCAGATTCCGGTCCGGATTGAATACCTCAAAATGCTCCCGGTATTCTGTCATATCCATTCCCCGGGGAAAACGATACAAGCCGACCAGCGGATTCATATAAAACCCTCCCGGTACCGGCCGGTTTTTCACCATCTGCCGGATCAAACTGATATTCCCGTCCAGCTTTAACCGTCCTTGATAAAATTCAGCTGTCTCCCGGAGATTAAAATTATGACGGCTCAAACGATTATGCGGAACAATCCCTTTCGAACTCGTATTCGCATAGGAGAAATAAGTCTGCTGTTTCTCATTTCCCCCCGAAATCGTAAAAGTATGAATAGCGGTATACCCCCTGCGGAAAAAATCTCCGGCATGATCGTAAGCTTTGGTAACCGTTCGTTCTCCCCAACTCTCAATTCCATCACTTACCCCATAAGCATTCTGGAATTTCGGCAGAGATATCGCTTTTTCAAACAGGAAATGAGAAGAAAAAGTAACCTCTTGCTTGCCCGCCTGTCCTTTTTTAGTAGTAATCAGAATCACTCCGTTCGCCGCCTGCGTTCCATATAAGGCAGCTGCAGGAGCGCCTTTCAATATACTTATACTTTTTATATCTTCCGGATTTAAATTAGAGATACCATCTCCTCCATCCCGGTTTCCGCCGTCAGCCACTCCCCCGATAGCCGTGTATGGTTGTTCTCCTCCGGAATTTAACATAGGCACTCCATCTATCACATATAAAGGTTGATTATTTCCGGCCGCAGAACGGGATCCTCTCAACAACACCTGGGCCGATCCTCCCGGCCCGGAAGAACTCTTATGAATCTGCATACCGGCAATTTTCCCCATAAGTGCAACAATCAGATTCGGATCTTTGACCCTTACGATTTCATCCCCTTTAATTTCTGTAGCAGCATACACCAGAGAAGTCTCTTTTTTACGAATCCCCAAAGCGGTCACCAAGATATCCTCCAATAAAAGCGACTCTTCCTCTAAAATAATTTGCAAAACCGATGAGTCCGTACAAACAAAGGCCTGGGAAGCATACCCTATAAAAGATACAACCACCTCATTTCCCATAGCCGCATCTAATTCAAAACGGCCATATATGTCAGTACTCGTCCCACGCCCTGTCTTTTTCTCTAAAACCGTAGCTCCCGGCAAAGCCTCTCCCTTCCGGTTTGTTACAATACCCTGTAACCTGACCGGAAGCGTTCCCTTCCCTACAAAAAGCGAATCCTTTTCTTTCCGGTCTGTAGAAAAGAAAGGAGACGATTCTTTTCCCAAAGCACAAAAAAAAGAAAGAAACAGTCCTATACCAACAAACCCGATCGCCTTTATACTCATGTCCTATAATTTATCAAAAGGTTTCTCACTATTCCCATACAGAGATTTATGTTACAAAGAAAACGATTAATAAATTATTTTATCTAAAAATTTTGTTTTTTAAACTTTTTTACGGTTTACAAAATAGCCTTCCGAATCCTCACTAATTTTTCCAGTAACCCTTCCACTAAGTCCAACCGCAACATATTAGCACCGTCTGATTTTGCCTGGGCAGGTTCCATATGGGTTTCGATAAATATACCATCCGCTCCGACGGCTATACCCGCCTTAGCTATCGTTTCTATCAATTCCGGTTGTCCTCCTGTCACCCCACTACTCTGATTCGGCTGTTGAAGAGAATGGGTTACATCCAAAACCACGGGACAACGGCATTCTTGTTGCATAATCCGTATCCCCCGGTAATCCACTACTAAATCCTGATAACCGAAAGTAGTCCCCCGCTCCGTCACCATCACATTCGGATTCTGCGACTCCCTCACTTTCTCCACAGTAAAACGCATCGCTTCAGGAGAAAGAAATTGTCCTTTCTTTACATTGACTACTTTTCCGGTTTTAGCGGCAGCCACCAATAAATCCGTCTGGCGGCATAAGAAAGCAGGAATTTGCAATACATCCACATACTCTGCAGCTTTTAGAGCATCTTCCGGAGAATGAATATCCGTCACAACCGGAATTCCGAATTCTTTTCTCACCTTCGACAATATCTTCAGAGCCTTCTCATCTCCTATACCGGTAAAAGAATCCAAACGCGAGCGATTCGCTTTTTTAAAAGACCCTTTAAATACATAAGGTATTTTCAAACGGTCTGTTATTTCCTTTATGTGTTCCGCTATCCGCAACGCCATTTCCTCCCCCTCAATCACACAAGGTCCTGCTAATAAAAAGAACATTTCCGAATTCTTAATTTCCTCGATTAATTTCATATGATTTAGCTTAAATTATTCCTTCAAAATTTTTTGTTTCTCCTGCACATCCACACCATTTTTTACTCCACCCTCCTAGGTACGGAACTATCCTCATTTATACTTTCGCTTCCACCAATTTTTCAACCGCTCGAAAATCTTTATTTCCTGCGCATTGTTTTGGGGATAATAAAGTACTGTATTTTTCAGCTCTTCCGGCATGTATTCCTGATCGACAAAATTCCCGGGAAAATCATGTGCATATTTATAATCTTTTCCGTAATTTAACTCTTTCATCAACTTGGTCGGCGCATTTCTCAAATAAAGGGGGACAGGGACATTAGCTGTCTTTTTTACCACCTCCATCGCCCGATTAATAGCCAGATAAGCTGAATTACTTTTAGGAGAAGTAGCCAGATAAATCAAACATTCAGCCAAAGGAATCCGGGCCTCCGGCATTCCAATTTTATGTACAGCTTCAAAACAAGCATTGGCAATTAACATGGCATTCGGATTAGCCAATCCGATATCTTCCGAAGCAGAGATAATTAAACGCCGGGCAATAAATTTAGGATCTTCCCCTCCCTCCAGCATTCTGGCCATATAATAAAGAGCCGCATTCGGATCGCTTCCCCGGATAGATTTTATCATGGCGGAAATAATATCGTAATGCTGTTCCCCGTCTTTATCATACATCAACGGGTTTTCCTGAAGTTCTTTCCGTACCGTCTCATTGTCCACGACAATTGGGTCGCCCGTCTGAGCATTTACAACCAGTTCCAGAATATTCAGTAGCTTTCGGGCATCCCCTCCGCTAAAAGAGATTAAAGCTTCTTTCTCCTTTACCAGAATATTTTTCTCTTTCAGATAAAAATCTTTTGTCAGGGCCTTATCGATCAATTCTTCCAGATCCGCTTTCTCCTGAGCTTTCAGTACATAAACCTGACAGCGCGATAAAAGCGGAGAAATCACTTCAAAGGAAGGATTTTCCGTAGTAGCACCAATCAATGTCACCGTTCCTTTTTCTACAGCCGCCAGTAAAGAATCTTGCTGGGCTTTGGAAAATCGATGTATTTCATCTATAAACAAAATAGGATTAGGCGTATTGAAAAAACGCTGGCTTTCAGCTTTCTGGATGACTTCTCTCACATCCTTGACACCGGAACTGACGGCACTCAATACGTAAAAAGGCCTCTCCAACTGCTCTGCAATAATCATGGCTAAAGTCGTCTTCCCTACCCCCGGAGGTCCCCATAGAATAAAAGAAGAGACAACCCCTGATTCTATCATTTTACGCAGAACTTTTCCTTCTCCCACCAAATGTTTCTGCCCGATATAATCATCCAACGTTTTCGGACGCATCCGTTCTGCCAAAGGCTTATTTTCCATAACCAAAAATCCTTATCTTTTTGCAAAGATAAGGATTTACCCCTAAAAGGGAAATAAGCTTTTCCCTTATTTTTTTTAATAGTTTCCGGAGACGGGGGAAGGTAGGATCCGGAACAAAAGGATGTCTGTTTCACCTCGTTTTTTACCCAGAAAATAAATCGCATTTTTCTTACGACGACCCGCTTTCTTCGGCATAAAAGCCGATTACAGCAACAATTTTCAAAATCAGATCCGTTGTTGGCGTCAGGAAAGTATGAGGTTCACAACGAGAAGTATTTTTTCCAAGGGGTATTCCCCTGAGAGAATTTAATCATTCTGTCTTCCCGATATTCCTCCTCTCTACAGAAGTGTAAGCCCTTCTTATTACTTATCCTCTTTTCCACGAATCAGTTACTTTTTTACCCCCCGATATGTTTCTCCCTCAGATAATTTGACGACTATAAGGGAAAACCTTAACCGAAAAAATTCACAACACCAACTTCCTCTATATGCAAAAATATGACAAAATAAACATTTTTGTTTCTTTTTGCATATAAATGAGTATATTTGTAAAAACACCTAAATTGATACCTATGTCAACAAAAGTATTTTTCTTTCTCCTCACACTTTTTTTCCTTCTCCCATCGATGGGTGATGCAAAAAATCATCCCTCCGGAGCTAAGCAGACAAAAGAAACAATCCTCTCTACAAAGGACTCGACTACCCATCAATATGCGCGTCTGAATCCGCTCTTGCCATTGAGTCAGAAAATCTCCCAATCTACTTGGAAAGGTATTCGCGGAGCACTCTGGACGGTCTGGTCAGTCTGTGGCCTAACCTTGCTCTCTCTGATTATGGTTTTACTGATCGTTAAAAAAGGTTGGTTTAACCGTCTTTCCATGACCATCTGGTGGTTGATTCTGGTTGGCTGGGAATTTGCCTTACTGCTATATGCAGCCCTAGACGACCCGCAATATAGTTGTGTACATGCTTTCGCCACGTTCAGTTTTTCTTGGGATAAAATCCTCTATTTCTTTGTCCTGCTGATATCCACTTTATTTGTACTGGCTGCATTTTATTTTTCTACTGCCACCTTCAAAGAAATGCTGGAGTTAAAAATGCCCCTCCTTTACCTGTCCCCTTTGATACTGATCGGTTTGATTTTCATTACATTCATAGTATTGTCGTTCGTGGTAAACAACGAACAACTCCAGCATATCCAGCCTATCCTGGAACAAGGAAGTGGGATTCTCTATGGATTAGCGATATTGGTACAAACGGTGCTCGTTATCGTCCAGACTTACAAACACCCTCTGCTTTGCTGCCTGATGATCGTTTATGTCCCACTCACCATGATCGTTTTGATCTATCTGACATCCCTCATTTTCACAATGGGATTTATCCTGCTGATTTGTGCCTTTGCTGTCCTATTCCTGCTGACTCCTCTTGTATCAAATATGAGCGGATTGCATAGGGCCCAAAAGAAAAGCATTATCCGGACAAATGCAAAAGGCGAAAGATGGGTGGAATATGTGCCGGTTAATTGGAACACGACCGGTTGGGGAGCTTAAAGGAGAAAAATAAAGCCCCAGAGGGACGGACCTTTTTTGCTATTTTAAGTCCCCCCATTGATTTTATCCGAATCTCTCTGATTTTACACATTAGGGCACGTCCCTAATGTGTAATTATTTCCTTCTGTTGATTTATCAATTTTGTGTTGCCTGATAGGAATCCTTTACTCCGTAAATAAAAAGTATGTATTCACTCCTAAAAGGGAACAAGCTTTTCCTCTATTTTTTTGAAGTTCCGCTCTCCAATATACTCACTATAGAGAAAAGACAGAAGCAAATGGCTCCCAAGCCAACCAATACCCGTGCCGGTACAAAAAAAGCATTATCCAGAATACCTTCCTCAAAGAGAAAAGCCCCCATAAATAAACACAAAAGTGCCGTAATCACAGGAATCAAGGGAATCCGGTTCGCCAAGGCGTATCCTTGTCTCCAAACTTTAGCTAACAACAATACTTTACTGGAAATACTAAAACAGACCAATCCCAAGCCAATCATTATAAATCCAGTTGTGTTTGCTACATTTCCGATCATCGTCAAAATAACGACCAATCCCCAAAGAATACAGACTGTACCAAAGAAAAAAACTAATTTCGGCCAAAAACTACGATCTTTTTCTCCGTAATCGTTGCGAATCTGCCGGGAAATACTGGCCACAAGGGCTATCAGGCTGCTACAAATACAAGCCAGACCACCCATTACCGTACCGGCAACAAAATATTCTGCCCCTTCTGCTATACGAGAAAGCAAAATAATACACCAAACCCAAGCGATAATAGAAAAGATGACTGTCAACAGAATCAGAATTTTTTCAGTAAATCCTGAAAAACCTTCTTTATTTAAAGCCAAACTCCCGGAACTCGAATTCTGAGGAATCAAATAAAATTTTGTAGAAGAAGTTGCAGCCGTTGAGACACAACATGCAATCAATCCCACTCCGCATACCACATGTCCAGAGACAATAAAACCGGAAGTACCCTGACTGAAAATCCATATTCCACAGCCAATCGTCACTAATGCCACCAAATATCCAAAACCCGGAATAAGGTACTTGAGGAAAGGGTGAAATTTATGAATCAATTGACGGATAATGGTAGCTGCCGTAGCGTACAAAGCCAAACATATGGCCCCTAAAAAGAATACCACAGGACCCGCTACGTCCCTTGCAGCATCATTCCCATATAAAAAAATAAAACCTCCCAGAAAAAAACAAATGAAGGCCATTACTACCGGAATTGCCCGGAATAAAACACTGATACCATAATTCATATTCTCAATATTAAAGGTTGTAAATTCGTAATTACCCTTAATATACGGTATCTTATACAAAAAGTTCAATATCTTACTCCGGCTCGTTTATACCCAACCTGAATTCATCTACAATTTCCAATAGTTTTTTCCCGTATTTTTCCATTACCTTTTTTCCGATACCCGGAATTTTTAATAATTCTTTTCCACTCGTCGGTAAGGTATTGGCTACTCCCAAAAGCGCTTTCTGTTGCATAATGGTATAAACCGGCAATTTCAGCCTGTCCGCCTCCTCTTTCCGCCAATGCCGTAAACGATTGTATAATTCAGGATGCCCGATATCTGCGGAAATATCTATTTTATCGGTACTCTTCCGCATTTTTATCCTAGGTTTTTCCAGCATTGCCCGGGAACGCGCCGCCAGATAGCTTTTCACAGAAAAACCATTTTCCGCAGCGGTCAAAGTCTCCTGTTTGACAGCAGCTTCCTGTTGCAAACGTCCCAAAGCTTCCTCGGCGATTTTACGTACTTCTTTATTATCTATTTCTAAAACGGAATTTTCCAACAAATCCAATACGATCGTCTGTAATTTTTCGGAAAAATACATCACTCCTTTACCAATTCTTTCCCTGATCCGTTTATCCTGCTCGGCATTTTCACTGGCTGCAATCAACCGTGTCAACTGTATTTTAAATTTCTCACCGACAGAGACGATTTCCGAAAAACAATTTTCCCTGGCCTGACGATAACGAGCAGTCCATTCGGGATACAATTTACCCAAATGTTCTCCGAAAACCCAAGCAACTCTCTGTAAACGCTTCCACAAAAGCGTAAAATCGAATAAATCCGTCACCAATTCCGTATAATATTGAAGACGGGCCTTTTCCAAATCAATCGCATCCGGTTGACTCTTCTCCACCCTTTCGGTAAAACTTTCCACCGTCCGGTCGCTGATCAAAACATTGCTTTTCAAAGGAGAACTCAGCACCAATCCTTCCAAGGTTTTACAGCGACTAAGGGCGACATAAACCTGTCCGTGCGTAAAAGCAGCTCCAGCGTCAATAATGGCCCGTTCAAAAGTTAATCCCTGACTTTTATGAATTGTAATGGCCCAAGCCGTTTTTAAAGGATATTGCCGGAAAACCCCTTCTATCGTTTCAGTAATTTCTTTCGTCTCCGGATCAATCGTATATTTTGTATTGGTCCATTCCTCTTTTCCTACTTCTATTTCCTCCCGGTCATCTGCACATTTTACCCGGATCCGTTCCGCGCCTATTGCTGTAATTTTACCGATTTTCCCATTGTAATAACGCTTCTCCGGAGAAGAATCATTCTTTACAAACATGACCTGAGCTCCTTTTTTCAATACTAAACGTTCCTCCGTAGGAAAAGCATAAGCCGGAAAATTATCTTTTACTTCTGCCAGAAAGGAATAAGCAGATGCCGGGATCTCTTCCAGTTCCCGGCTATTGATCAACTGAGCCTGGGCATTGTGAGTCGTAAGCGTAATATATCCTTCTTCTTTTCCGGGCTTAAAACCAGGTATATAACGACGATTCAGTAAATCGAAAACCGTCTGATCAGCACAGTTTCCCCGTATTGCATTCAATAAGCGTATAAACTCCCCATCACATTGCCGGTAAACCTGAGTTAATTCAATGCTCACATAAGAGGTTTGCTGCAAAGCCAGGCTGTTGAAAAAGAAAGGCGACTTATAATAAGTCCTTAATAAACTCCATTCTTCCTCCTTTACAATAGGTGCTAATTGCTGTAAATCCCCTATCATCAATAATTGCACCCCTCCGAAAGGACGAGTTTTATCTCTGTAGCGGCACAGGACATCGTGAACAGCATCCAGCAAATCCGCTCTGACCATACTAATCTCGTCAATCACCAATAAATCCAGACTACGAATAATATCGATTTTCTCTTTACTGAATTTGTTGGTAAAACGCTCTTTCGTCTCCGGCAATTCATTCGTAAGGGGTGCTCTATAAGGACCGAAAGGAAGTTGAAAAAAAGAATGAATTGTTACCCCCCCGGCATTAATAGCAGCAACTCCGGTAGGAGCGAGCACAATCATCCGCTTAGGAGACAATCTTTTCAATCGATGTAAAAAAGTCGTTTTCCCCGTACCGGCTTTTCCCGTCAAAAAGACATTTACTCCCGTATATTGCAGAAAATTATACGCTAATTCCAATTGCACATTCGTTTCCATAATAAACCCACACCTATTGTCATACAACAAAGGTACAGCATTTTTTCCGAAAAACGATGAAATAAAAATGCCCGGAAAGTTCTCTCTTACCTCCATACTTTCCGGGCATTCGAATTAAAATATCATTTATAAATCCGTATCCCGCTCCTTTCTCCAGACTTCCGGAATATGTTAGATTTATAAATTCATAAACCTCAAAATCTGATTTCCTAAACCAACCCGGTATCCCTGGGAAAGGAAAACAACTTCTCCTTTTTTATTCACCATTACAATAATCGGTAAGTTATCCCCGTTCTTTATACCCAATCTTTCTTTTAACATCCCGGCAACTTTTCCCTGATAATCGTATCCAATATGCATGTTTACGGGTAAGGGCCGGAAATCAGAACGGGAAAACTTTTCCAGTTGAGGTAAATCGGGGAAAAGAAATACCATCGGGATCCCTTTCGCTTCGAAATCCGCCTTCATTCCGCTCATATCCCTTATCAAATGATTCGTCGGTTCCTGATTTACTCCGATCAAAGCAAGAGCTGTATAGCCTTTGCGAGGCAATTCTATTCTTACCGGTTTTTCTTTGCCCTCCGGTATATATTTCATTCTCGTATCAATATCCCCCAACACAGTTAAAGTCTCTTGTACTTCCTGTAAAACCAGATTCACCCGAGTACATTTACCGGCTTTTATCTGGAAGGTCAACATATTGGATAAAACAGAACCATCACTTTTACGGTTACCGCTCACTAAAATGTATGATCCTTCTTCCAAGGCCACCGGAGAACGGAAGATTGTACTGTAAGTAGCACCACCGCCCATATCGACCTGCGCATTACTGCCCAGATCCAATAAACGGGCCTTACCATCTTTGATTCTGGAAAGAGTAAAATGCGTATAATAAGCCGGATCTTTTACGGCTTTTCCTTTATAAACAACCATCAATTCTCCCTTTGGCCCTGCTGTTTGCTGAGCAACAAAACTGACCGGCTTCCAATGATCGTCTACCCTGTATTCCGGTTTCCCATCCACCGGATTTAAACGGGCAGCTATTCCCATAGTGCGACAAGCAGCTACGAAGAACTGCTCCTTGGAGCGTGTATCAGTTATCATCGTCTTCAATACACCGGCAGGAGGTGTTAAGATATTGATCGTATTTATACTATCCAACACTTTTATTTCCTCCATTTTCCGGAGCAATTCTTCGGGCGTACGAATACTTTCCCGATTTAAATAAGCCGATAACACCTTTCGGTAAGCCGAGATAAATTCGTTTTTTATCCGGGGATTTAAAATATACTCCTGGTACAGGTTCCTATACTCCCGGGTCTTATATTCGGGGCAACGGGGATGGGAAGCATATACAAAAGCCCCTTCCAACTGATCTTCGAGAATATCGACCGTGATATCCTGCAAATCTTTTTCCGGTAAAACATCCAACAGCTCCATCGCCACAGCTTTTCTCTCTTCTCCCTTTCCGCTTTCCCCCTCCAGAAAACGAAGAACGACCGGATAGTTCCCCCTTGCAGCCTGTATATAACGGAAAAAGGATTTAAAAGGGTATCCCCAGGCTTTTGCCTTTTCCTGAGCCGCATCTTCAGTCATAAAAGTAGCAATATAAGCATTCCGGATAGAATCTTCCCGCATAAAACGCCGGTCATTTTCTGCCCGCTCTTCATCCTTGACCAAAGCCTGATATTCTTTTTCTACCGGAGGAATTATATGATAAGCATACTGTTCTTTTTCGTTTCCCCCTTTATCCATTACAATTTTCAACGTATCCCGATGAGCAGCTTCCAATTCTCCGAAACCAAATTTTCCGTCTTTGGAAGCCCAGATTATCCAATCTCCCCGTCCCACCGTCAAGGAAGAAATCCCTTGCTTATCGGTAGTCAATGTGACAGCCGGATAATATTCCCCATAATTGTATATTTTATACTCCACGCTAGCGCCCTCTACCGGTCGGCCCGCCGAATCGACTACCCGAATCACAGCTTTTTTTACATCAGTATAATGGCTTGTCACATTCACTGCCGTCAGATTTGCGTTCATCGCAGTAATCTCCTCGTCCGACTTATATTTTCCGAAAACCCGGGCTTCTATGTACAATCCCCGGCGTACCGGAGCAGTAAACCAAGCAATATCCAAACGGGGCTCCGGCTCACAAGCTCCCAAATATTTCCATTGCCCGTCGGTCCAAACCTCTATCCAGGCATGATTATCGTCACAATGAGCCCAACGGGGAGTATACACCTGACGGGCCGGAATGCCCACAGAACGCATGGCAGCCAATGCAAATACGGATTCTTCTCCGCAACGACCGTAAGCCGTCGTAGTCATCGTCAAAGGAGCACAAGTCCGTCCGTTTGTCGGCTGATAGATCGCTTTCTCATGACACCAATGATTCACTTCCAGAGCAGCTTCTTCCATCGTCTTACAACTTAACACCCGCTCTCTTAATTCCCGGTAAAAAACAAAACGGGAAGAATCCAATCCCTCATTATGTCCCCTCACCGGAAGTACGAAATGCCGGAAAATAGCTTCCGGAATCTCCTTTCCCCAAGGCATTTCCGCCCTTACTTTTAACGACTGCCGGACATTTTTCAATAAAAAATCTCCTCCATAGGTCGCTAAATCCGTCAAGGGAGCATAAGCGTATATAAATTCCAAAGCCTCCCGTTCTTCTAAAGTCAAAGGCTGATTAAAAATCAGGAACAGATCTTCCTGCGAACCGGACAACAATTGCTTTTTGTGTTCAAAATCCTCTTCTACCGTCCTCCGGTAAGCCGTATCCGTAATAAAATGCCTTTCCTCCCGGCAAGCCGCCAAACATAAAAACACCACTAGAAAACTGATAATGCGTAACATATGATTTTAATTAACGAATGAGAAATTCATTTTCAACAAAATTTTACTTCTTTAAAACCGTAAACCCGTTCTTTTCCTTCACTATCTTTCAACACTAATCTGCCATATTCATCTATCCCCTTGAAAGAGGCCACAAATTTTCCGCTAGCATCCTCCCAGACATAGTCACCACATTTACGGTATAAAGCCTCCAGATAATCTCTTCTCAACTCTGTATCCTCCCGAATCCTTTCATAACGTTTTCCTATACAGTCCAATAGCTCTTTCAAGGCCTCCCGGATATCCAATTCTTTACCCAATAACTGAAAGAGAGAGACCGGATTGGGAGCATCCGAATAAAACTGCCGCTGATTGATATTGATACCAATCCCGCAGAGGGAAGTACGGATAAAAGCACCAGCTATTGTATGTTCAATTAATATTCCCACCATTTTTTGTTCTCCCACATACACATCATTTGGCCATTTTACACAACATCCCTGCACATATTTACGAATAAAATCCCGACATCCTAAAGCAATCACCATAGATACGGCAAACTGCTGCACAGCCTGCAATCTTTCAGGACGGAATACGACGGTAATCGAGATATTCTTCCCGGCTTCACTTTCCCAGCTGTTTCCTACTTGTCCTTTGCCTTTTGTCTGCCGGAAAGTAAGAACAACCGACCGGTCTTCCAGTCCCCCTTTCAACAACTCGGCAGCCTTCGTATTCGTCGAATCCAATTCCTCAAATTCCAAGATCTGAAAACCAGACAGATCGTATTTTTTCATGTCTTTTACTTTATTGCCTTCTTTACCTTTTATCTTTACACACTTCACCACGCGAATCTAAAAACTAAATTTTCATTTAGCAATTATATTTTAAATTTTTAAAGATCTGAATATAAAAAATGCATCCAACAGTCTGTTTAACCGTTCAGATGCATTTTCAGAGAAAAACACTTCTATAGAATCAGGAATCAATAGTTATCCGGGAATAGTTCGAAATAAGCCTGAGGATGTAAACAGGAAGGACAAACTTTGGGTGCTGTCTTACCGACATGGACATAACCGCATTTCCGGCAATACCATCTGACTTCTTCCGGACGGGCAAAGACGATGTCAGAACGTAAGTTATCCAATAATTTAAGATACCGATTTTCATGCATTTTCTCGACTTCGGTAACGTGTTTAAAAAGAGCAGCCACGGCACTAAACCCTTCATCCGCAGCAATTTGTCCGAACACAGGATAAAGATTATGCCATTCGTCAAACTCCCCTTCTGCAGCTTCCTGCAAATTAGCTCCCGTATCTAATATTGCTCCGGCCGGATAGGCAGCCGTAATTTCCACCATACCCCCTTCCAGATAACTGAAAAAACGTTTGGCATGGGTTTCTTCCTGCAAAGCCGTCTCATAAAAAATTCCGGCAATTTGTTCATAGCCTTCCTTTCTAGCTACTTCTGCAAAAAAAGTATACCGGTTTTTAGCCTGAGACTCCCCGGCAAAAGCTTTTAATAAATTCTGCTCGGTCAAGGTTCCTTTTACTGACTTATTCATTCTCTTAAATTTTAATAATTAATACATTCTTTATTACGTCTGAAACACAGAAGAGTTACAAAACATTTAAATACCTGATTTTTTCTTTCTCTCTAAAAAAGCAATGCTTTTCTCCTTGACCGGAGCGGCCTAAGTATAAATACACATTCACAATAAGCATTTATTCACTTTAACACCAGCTTTTTTAAATATAATTTTGCATACGTAATATTGTGTTCTGAAATCGGGAACAGTAAAAACAACAGGCATGGCTGCATTGATTGAAAAACTAAAAAAGGATATCCATTACATAGAAGGGATGAACAGTTGCATGAATTGCGGTGTATGTACCGCCATCTGTCCTGCCGCCGAATTTTATAATTACGACCCCCGAATGATCGTGGATTCCGTACAAAGGAACGACGAAGAAGTCATTAGTAATTATATAAAATCGGACGTTATCTGGTATTGCGGGGAATGTATGTCCTGCAGAACACGCTGCCCCCGGGGAAACACCCCCGGATTAATCATCATGGCCTTGCGCAAACTGGCCCAAGACGAAGGAACATTTACCTGTTCTGAAAAAGGCAGACAACAATATGCTTTAAAAAAAGTGATAGATACCCATATATTGGAAAGAGGATATTGCGTAACTCCGGACATCGTAAAACCGGAAATGCACCCCGAACAAGGCCCGGTATGGGAATGGGTTTACGCCCACCTGGACGATGTTTACGAGCGGGTACATGCCAACTACCGGAAACCGGGTCCAGGGGCTTTACGGCAAGTGGACGAACAAAGTATGGAAGAGCTCCATAAAATTTTCGACATTACCGGAGGAACAGACTTCCTCAAACAAATCCAAAAATGTTCGGAAGAAAAAGCAAAAGAATCAGGGAAGGATATCGAACAGTATTTTATGTCTGTTTACACAGAAAACAATGGTTCTCACAGCGAATAAACTCAAACGGGCAAGGTAAGAAAACGTATGAATTTACTAGGAAAACAACAAATATGGAAAGACTATCAGAAAGAAATTGCTGACGACAAGTATTTTTATGCACGCAGTTGTATTCGTCAGACTTTCTTTCCCGGGTCGGAATGGGCTTATCTGGATATTCTCCGGAATAAATTACAGAAAGAGGTAGTAGATGATCCGCGCCATACCACTTGTACGGGCATCGGATATCATTCGGATGTCGTTCCCATAGAGACCATTATGACAGTAGTAGCCCGGCATTTTGCCCTGATGACGGAAGCCGGCTATGAAAATATGACACCCTCCTGTATTACTTCCTTCGGTATCTATACAGAAATTCTGGATACTTGGGAACACTATCCCGAAATAGAGGAAAAAATCAGGGATTTTCTGTGGAAAGCTACGAAAAGGGAATTTAAAAAACCCAAAAACTTAGCCCACACTTCGGATATTATTTATAAATTCCGACAGAATATAGCAGATTTAGCGGTCTATTCTCTGAAAGATGTTCATAGCGGCAGACCCCTAAGGGGAGTAGATCATATCGGATGTCATTACGCAAAAATGTTTCCGTCCAAAGGAATCGGAGGTGCTGAATTTCCGGCCGTTCTCTCCGGCCTGATTGAAGCCTGGGGAGGAGAACCGGTGGACTACCCGGAGCGACGGCATTGCTGCGGATTTGGCTTCCGGAATTATCTGGTAATGGCAAACCGGGGCTTTTCTGTTGCCAATTCGAAGAAAAAATTCGAATCCATGCAAGCCTATGCTCCGGATTTTATCTTAACCAATTGTCCGGGATGTGGAATGTTTCTGGACAAATGGCAATATACCATCAGTGAAATGGAGGGGATCACTTATGGCCCCGATGGTTATGGAATACCGGTACTCACTTACGAAGAACTGACAGCCCTCCTATTGGGATATGACCCTTGGGAGATCGGGTTACAAATGCATCAGGTCGCCGTGGAACCTCTACTCGATAAAATGGGAATCCGGTACGATCCCGATGCAAAATACCGGAATATACGGGGTGAATCGTTGGGAGAACCGGCCTGTCCCACTTATTTAAAAGTAAAATAGAAAAATATCGGAGAAGCCAGACAAAGCAAGCGGATCGGAAAACGGCAAAGCCGGTACATTCAATCCTCTCCCCATCAGGAGGTCGAGCAAAAGAACGATATAAATCGAAAATCAAGAAACTATAAACCTGTAATATACACATGAAGGTAATTATTATCGGCGGAGGCCCGGCAGGCTGCGAAGCAGCTTACAGGCTTGCAAACGAAGGCATTCAGGTAGATCTGATCGAAAAGGAAAGTACTACAGGCGGTCATTTAAACAATTGGTACCAGCTTTTTCCCGATAGGAAAAGCGCACAGGAAATAGGTCAGTTATTACGGGCTAACCTGGAACATCCGAATATCCGCCTTCATTTGAATACAGAAGCCCGGAATTTGCAAAAAACAGCAGCAGGACGCTTTTCTGTCCTCCTGAGCGATCAAGGACTGCTAGAAGGAGATGCCCTTTTGCTGACAACAGGTTTTAAGCTCTTTGAAGCCCAGCGGAAAGAAGAGTACGGCTATGGGATATACAATCACGTCATCACTTCGGTAGAACTTGAAAATTTATTTTCAAATCATTTGCTTCAACTACCGGAGGGAAAAAATCCGAAACGCATCGGATTTATTCATTGCGTAGGATCCAGGGATGAAAAAATAGGCAACTGTCATTGTTCCAAATTGTGTTGTATTACAGCTGTAAAACAGGCGATAGAAGTCCGGGAAATGCTTCCCGAAGCTGAAATTTTCTGTTTTTATATGGACATGCGTATGTTCGGGCCCGGTTATGAAGAAATGTACCGCGAAGCTCAGGAAAAATACAATATCAAATTTGTCAGGGGAAGGCTTTCAGAAGCCTCCGAAACCCTAGACAAGCAACTTGTCATAAAGGTAGAAGATACGCTGATCGGAAAGCCGCTTAAAATGACTCTCGATCTGATGGTATTGATGATAGGCATGGAAGCCTCTGAAGGAAGCCGTGAAGCGGTCCGCCAATTATCGCTGAACCAATCCCCCAACGGATTTATTCAATCGGCAGATCCTCACTACGGCACAAACCGAAGTAATCAAAAAGGAATCTTTCTGGCCGGATGCAGTACGGCTCCGATGAACCTGACCGATACCCTTACAGATGCCCGCTCTGCCGCTTGTGAAATAGCTGCTTATTTAAAACAAATTTCCTCTTCTAAATAATCAAATCGAATGACAACACTTTGGGGTTACTCAATATCGGAAACCAGAAGTATCGATTACGATAAAAATGATAAAACTTTTGCCCTTTACCTGGCAGAAAAAGTACCCAGCAGCAAGCTCTGCATCGGCTGCGGAAGCTGTACCGCCACTTGTACAGCCGGGAATCTTACGGAATTTAATATCCGTAAGCTCCAGATGCTGGTAAAAAGAGGAGAAAATCAGGAAGCCTTGAACAATTTATCGAAATGTATGCTTTGCGGCAAATGTCTGCTGGTATGTCCCCGCGGAGTAGATACCCGGAAAATGATACTGACGCTGATACAATACCTGAGAAAATAAATGGAGAATTTATATCAATAGAAAACATTTTATGTACTACGATCATTTTGTACTACCTTTTACTATCGGCCTGAATGTATTGATTATCTTTTTGATTGTCAAATACATCAGATGGATCAGAACCTTTTCCCGTCAGGAAAAGAAGCTGATTTTAAAAGGCATGTTCAGTGTCAAAACCCTGAAAGCGATAAAAGAAACTTTTCTGGAAAGCCTGGTACATCATAAAATATTCCGGACAAACCCTTTTCTGGGCTATATGCATATGTGTTTTGCTTTAGGTTGGTTTCTGCTGATCGTAATGGGGAAAACAGAATCCATGGTCTATCATACAAGTGCTCTGAATCCTCCTTATTTCGCTATTTTTTTCCGCTATTTTCATCCGGCAAATGAAACTTTTCCTTACAGTAATGTCTTTGCTTTTATCATGGACCTGATTTTGTTATTTATCTTGTCCGGACTTTTTCTGGCGCTAGCCAAACGAATTTCTTCCCGTATTGTAGGTTTGAAAAAAGCGCCCCGCCATAGACCTTTGGATTTACTGATTCTGACTGTACTATGGCTTATTTTCCCCTTACGGTTTTTAGCCGAAAGTTTTACGAGCGGACTCCGGGGAGGAGGAAGCTTTCTCACACATACGGCCGGCGATGCCTTCTCTACATTTTTACCGCTGGACGCCTTAAGTTATCCCGCTTGGTGGGCTTATTCCTCTGCCTTGGGGTTGTTTTTTCTATTATTACCTTTCTCCCGGTATATGCATATACCCACAGAAATAGTCTATATTTTCCTCAAAAATTGGGGGATCCGCCAAGGAAAAACATTTAACGCCTTTAGCGAAATCCAGGTTTATTCCTGCTCCCGCTGCGGAATCTGTATCGACCGTTGCCAATTGAATACCTCCCTCGGATTGAACGACACGCAAGCCGTATACTTTCTGAAAAAAATACGTCACGGAAGAGATTATTCCGTACAACAGGAAAATTGTCTGATGTGCGGACGCTGTGAAGCCAGTTGTCCGGTAGACCTCCGTCACAACGCTTTGCGTTTAAGTAAACGTCCGGATCTGATCCGAATCACCAAAGACACTTATAATTACGTCAAACCACTCTCTTTCACCCCGGCTAAAGTAGCTTATTTTGCCGGTTGTATGGGACATCTTACTCCCGGCGTTATCCGGGCCATGCGCCTTCTTTTTCAAAAAGCAGGTGTCTCTTATACCTTTATAGACGAAAATGGCGGAGTGTGTTGCGGACGTCCCATGCTTCTCTCCGGAAATCAAAATGCAGCCTCCGTTATCGTAGAAAAGAACAAAGCTATCCTGGAAGCCTCAAAAGCAGAAATTCTGGTCACCTCCTGTCCGATATGCTACAAAACATTTAAAGAAGAATACGGATTACAAATGCAGGTCATGCATCATACGGAATATATCGACTATCTGATACAACAGCACTACTTAATCCCCCGCCCCTCCGAATGGCGTACGGTTTTTCACAATCCCTGCGAATTAGGTCGCGGAAGCAAAGTATACGCAGCCCCCAACCGTATCCTGCAAGCGGTAAGTCAAAAAATAAATACGCCCTATGATGATGAAAATTCTCTTTGTTGCGGAGGATCTCTGGCCAATACTTATATTTCCGGAGCACAACGCCACCGCATCAGTACGGATGCTCTCCGGATCTATACGTCCTATCAACCCGACGTACTCGTGACGGCTTGTCCGCTTTGTAAAAAGACGTTCGCTAAAAAACCCGATGCAATACCGGTTAAAGATATTGCCGAAATTGTGGCTGAAACCTGCTAAATAAACACACTTATGATAAAGCAAAACATCCTGGAGACCATAGGGAATACCCCCATGGTTCGAATAAACAGATTATGTACTAAAAAAGACGTCAACATCTATGCAAAGCTGGAAGGTTTTAACCCTACCGGAAGCATCAAAGACCGGATTGCCGTCCAGATGATTGAACAGGCGGAACAGGAAGGGAAGCTGAGTCCGGGCAAAACCATTATCGAACCGACTTCCGGAAACACTGGAATCGGTCTGGCCATTATCGGCATCGTAAAGGGATACGAGGTAGAGATTGTAATGAGTGAAGCTGTTTCCGTGGAACGCCGCAAGATTATCCGTTCTTACGGAGGTAGAGTCATCCTCACCCCCGCTTCGGAAGGTACAGACGGAGCCATTCGAAAAGCACGCCAGCTGGTGAAAGCAAATCCCGGTAAATATTTTATGCCGGATCAATTTTCAAATGCCGGAAATTATCAGGCTCACTATGAAAATACAGCTCTTGAAATCTGGCAACAAACCAAAGGCTGTATCGATTATTTCGTCAGCGCACTGGGAACTTCCGGCACGATCATGGGCATATCCAAATTCTTAAAACAGTGTAAACCGGACATCAAAATTGTATGTGCCCACCCGATCAAAGGACATTATATACAAGGATTAAAAAACATGGAAGAAGCTATCGTACCAGCCATTTACGATCCTTCCCGTATAGACATCCAAATTATGGTCGAAAGTGAAGAAGCTATCGCCATGGCCCGGCGGATCATCGCCGAAGAAGGAATTTTCGCAGGGATGAGCAGCGGAGCAGCCATGGTAGCAGCCCTGAAAACTGCCGAACGCATTGAAAAAGGGAATATCATTGTGATCTTTCCGGACCGGGCCGAGAAATACCTGAGCACGGTTATGTTTGAAAATCTAAGTGATTTCTGATAAAAATTCTTTGACAATAACAATACCCCCTCCGAAACTCCCTTGCCCGGAAATGGTATAGCTTAGCTGTTCGGGTGCGGAAAAGGTTTACCATACACATAAAAACGCCCCTTTTTCCGCAATCCATGCCTTTTCATAACTCCCGCGACTTATCATCGCTGCCGTATTGACAAAGAAATTATCGAAGCCCCTTACGAACTGCCGGTCACTGCCGGACAAATAAACGAATAAACCTTCCGGAAAGAAAAATCAATCTTCAATCTCTTCCTTTACACCCGCGATCTGCTCTACATTCATATCGCTTTCATTCGCATTTCCGGCTACATCATAATGCTGAAGAGGATTCGTCGCCAATTCTTCATTTTGCAAGCGGTTGTTGTATACATCTATCGCCAGATAAAGGGCATTCCGCAAAGCAGATTCATCCGCTTCTCCCTTCCCTACAATATCGTAGGCCGTACCGGTAACGGTAGAGGTATAAACCACAGGCAAGCCCGTCATTAATACGGCACCTTCGTATCCCTCTATGGCTTTAAAAGGAATCATTCCCTGGTCATGGTATAAAGCCAGTATCGCATCAAATTTTTCAAATTCCATACCACTGAACAAATTATCAGCAGCATAGGGGCCTAAAGCCATAATTCCGTTTTCCCGGGCTCTTTCCAAAGCCGGAAGAATTATATTTTGTTCTTCTTCTCCAAAAGTACAATTTTCCCCGGTATGCGGATTCAAGCCTAATACTGCAATTCTGGGTTTGCGGATGGTAAAATCTTTTTTCAGGCAATTGTCCAGCATTTTCAGCTTCTTTCCGATATGTTCAGCAGTAATATGAGGAGTTATCTCTTTAAAAGGGATATGGGTGGTCACAAAACCGATTTTCATTTTTGCCCCCACCAGCAAAGGCATAGTATCTTTTACCCCATAGCGGGCAGCCAAAAAAGCCGGACAGCCCGACGCATTTTCCAACCCAAACGACTTCACGCTTTGAGGAGCTGCCACCACTGCATCTATTGTATGCTGGTCCAGCGCATCCAAAGCCTCTTTCAGGGCAATCATAGCCACTTCGTCCCCTTCCTGAGTTTCCTTGCCCAACTCTACTTTTACAGCATCGTCTACACAATTGATCACATTACAACGCTTCGCGTTGGCCTCCTGGGGGGTTTGTATACTATTCAGATTAAAATTTTCAATATTCAGTGTCTTTCGGTGATAAGCAGCTACTTTAGAAGATCCATACAGTATAGGTGTACAAATTTCACAAATCCGGTTTTCTGCCGTCATCTTTATAATCAACTCATAACTAATACCGTTCACATCGCCGTGAGAGATTCCTATTTTTAATCTGTTTTCCATGTTCCCAATACTTTTTAAAGCTTACAAAGATAAACTAATTTTAATTTCTCTTTTAGCATTCCACACGATTTCTTTTAAAATAGCGTTGAATTCTATTTCTTATAACGCAAAAAAGAGGCTCCCGCCTCTTTTTTACTTCTGTTATTTTCTTTATCGCAAAAGAAATCAATTATTTTTATTGCTTTCTTTCCGCTCTGGTTTCGGCAGTAACGCTTTACGGGATAAACGCAATTTTCCGGTTTTCTTGTCTATTTCCAGCAATTTCACCTGAATTTTATCCCCTTCTTTCAAAACATCTTCTACCTTCTCAATACGTTTATAATCAATTTCCGAAACATGGAGTAAACCATCTTTTCCTGGCAATATCTCCACAAAAGCGCCAAAAGGCATAATCGATTTCACAGTCCCTTCATATACCTCGCCTTCCTCCGGTCTGGCAACAATAGCCCTGATCCGGTTTAAAGCAATCTGAATGGATTCGGCATTAGAAGCGGATATATCGATAATCCCCTTATTATCCACCTCTTCGATATTGACAGTAGCCCCTGATTTCTCCTGAATATCCTGAATAATTTTTCCACCAGGTCCAATGACAGCTCCAATCTGATCTTTATCGATAATAATAGTCTGAATACGGGGAGCATGCGGCTTCAATTCCGGACGAGGTTCCGGTAAGGTTTCCCGGACAATATTCATAATGTGTAGACGTCCCCGTTTCGCTTGTTCCAAAGCTTTTTCCAAAATCTCATAAGGCAGTCCGTCCACTTTTATATCCATCTGAGTAGCCGTAATTCCATCCACCGTTCCGGTTACTTTAAAGTCCATATCTCCCAGGTGATCTTCATCTCCCAGAATATCTGACAGCACCGCATATTTTTCACATCCCTTATCTGTAATCAGTCCCATAGCAATCCCCGTAACCGGCTTTTTCATCGGTACACCGGCATCCATCAAAGCCAGCGTTCCTGCGCATACAGTCGCCATAGAGGAAGATCCGTTGGATTCCAATATATCGGATACCACCCGCACTGTATACGGAAAATCTTCCGGTATCATGCGTTTCAAAGCCCGGTGAGCCAAATTTCCGTGTCCGATTTCCCGCCGTCCTACTCCGCGGCTGGCTTTTGCTTCACCTGTAGAAAAAGGAGGGAAGTTATAATGTAACAAAAACCGTTCTTTCCCTTTTTCTGTGGCTTCGTCAATAATCTTCTCGTCCAATTTAGTTCCCAAGGTAACCGTAGACAAAGACTGCGTCTCACCACGGGTAAAAACAGCAGAACCGTGAGGTCCAGGCAGATAGCCCACTTCACACCAAATCGGCCGGATCTGCTCAGTCGTCCTTCCGTCCAAGCGAACACCTTCATCCAATATCATCCGGCGCATGGCTTCTTTTTCCACATCGTGATAATAACGGGCCACCATCATCTTTTTAGCTTCTCTCTCTTCTTCAGGTAAAGTTTCCATATATTCCTCACATACCTGTTTCAGCAATTCTCCCCTCAGGTGTTTATTGGCATTGCATTGACGGGCCACATCGTAAGCCTTCTGATAACATTTATCCCATACATCTTTCCGCAATTCCTCGTCATTCACTTCATGACAATAGGTACGTTTCGTTTTGCCAACAGCTTCTGCCAATTCCTTTTGCACCAGACATTGCTCTTTAATGGCTACATGAGCAAACTTGATGGCATCCAACATCTCTTTTTCAGACACCTCACTCATTTCCCCTTCTACCATCATAATATTTTCGTAGGTAGCCCCTACCATAATATCCAAATCCGCCTCTTTCAACTGAGAACAAGTCGGATTGATCACATATTCCCCCTGAATACGGGCCACCCTTACTTCTGAAATCGGTCCATGAAAAGGGATATCACTCACGGCAATAGCAGCAGAAGCAGCCAATCCCGCCAGTGAATCCGGCATTGATTCTTCATCCGCCGAATACAAAGTCACTTGTACAAAAGTCTCTGCATGATAATCGTCCGGGAATAAAGGTCTCAACGCCCGGTCAATTAAACGGGATACCAATATTTCGTAATCCGAAGCTTTTCCTTCCCTACGGGTAAATCCTCCGGGGAAACGTCCTATAGCGGAAAACTTCTCTTTATAATCCACCGATAACGGCATAAAATCCACATCCGGACCCGCTTCCTGAGCAGATACCACAGTCGCTAATATCATGGTATTGCCCATCTTCAACATCACAGCACCGTCGGCTTGCTTAGCCAACTTTCCTGTTTCCAAGGTAATTACTCTTCCGTCCTGAAGCGTAATACTTTTTTCAATAACATTCATAATTTAACAGTTAAAATAATTCATTTTAACGGAACTCTTTTATTAGATATGCAATCTCACCCAAATAAAACTGTTTAGGTGAATTAAAATTGCAAGGGAGGCTTGGAGGGAGGTATAAATAAAAACAAGCCCGGGGAAGAACCCGGGTTTGTCCGAAACGTATGCTTATTTACGCAAATTCAACGCTTTAACGATAGAACGATATCTTTCAATATCTTTTCTTTTCAGATAATCCAACAATGCTCTACGTTTTCCTACTAACTTGATCAAGGCACGCTGTGTCCCAAAATCCTTGTGATTACTCTTCAGATGTTCAGTTAAATGACTGATACGGTAGGAAAATAAAGCTATCTGAGATTCGGCAGAACCAGTATCTTTATTAGACTTCCCGTATGAAGAAAAAAGCTCTTCTTTCTTTTCCGCTGTTAAATACATAATTTCTAAACCTTTAAATAATTAATATCGTTAAACGGCGCAAAGATACACTTTATTTTTATCTGGCACAATTTTTCTTCCGGAAAACAAAAGATTATTTTGTATAATTTCTCTTGTATCCTGTGTTCATTCCCTTCTTTTATCCGATGGATATTTTCTGATTTTCTTGTTTTTACCCTTAAAAAATTCCTAATTTATCGTTTTTCATCTCTTTCTGTTTTTCTTTTTTCTTTTCTATTTCTATTTTTGTGACATCTCTCACCACTCTCGCAGAAAACAACAACAATAATAAAGGAAAACAAATGAAAAGGGTTATTTTAATGTTATTTTTTCTTTTACCCCTGTTTTTATTCGGACAAAGGGCAAAAATAGAATTCGAGACGACAATGCACAATTTCGGAAATATCAGTGAAAGCGGCGGAATGGTCTCCTATGATTTTGTTTTTAAAAATACAGGAAATAGTCCGCTGATTCTGACAGAAGTAAGGCCCAGTTGCGGTTGCGCCACTCCCCAGTGGAGCCGGAAACCGATTCTCCCCAACGAAACAGGTAGTATCAAGGTGAGCTTCAATCCTAAAAACCGTCCTAATTCTTTCCTGAAATCCATTACGGTAAAATCGAATGCGGAAAATGCGATTGTATCTTTAACAATCAAAGGAAAAGTGTTCAGCGGCGCCGCAGATCCCTATGCAGACTATACTCATTCCATAGGTTCCCTTAAAACCCGTTCCCATTACCTAAATTTAGGCAGTATTTACAATACGGCAACTGTCGAAAAAACCATGGATATTGTGAATACAGGAACCCGTCCTGTCAAAGTCAGTATCCAGCCGGCCGGAAATTATATCCTAGCCTCCGTAACTCCAGAAACCCTGAAAAGCGGTGAAAAAGGAGAAATCCATATTACTTATTATGCAGCTCAAAGAAAGGACTGGGGATTTGTAAACGATCAAATGGAATTACAAACCGATACCGGAGACAAAGGTTCCCTCGGTGTGGTGGCCAATATTTGTGAAGATTTTTCTGAATATAAAAATAATCATTACCAAAATGCTCCTCAAGCTGTATTTTCAGAAACAGATATAAATCTGGGTATACTGAAAAAAAACACAACCAAAAAACAGGAAATCTATATTCAAAATGCAGGAAAATCCGAACTGATTATCCGGAAAATAAAAACTTCCGACGATCAAATGCTCACGGTGGTCCCCGCAAAAACGATTATTAAACCGGGAAAGAAAATCAAAGTAACCCTAACGCTGAATACAGACGATATAGCAGGAAGAAAAGTAAAAATCGTATCTTTCACCTTAAATGACCCGAAAAATACAATTGTCACCTGTAAATTAACCGGAAATGTGCAGTAATATAAAAATTGTCATTCTTTTGTCCAGCCTTTTACTTGGACATCTGGGTTTTGCCCAGAAAGGAACGCTCAGTTTTGAAAATAAAGATATACTCCTGAATGATTTAAAAGCTGACGATACGCCTACGACTGTCAGCTATCGTTTTACAAATACGGGAAAAGAGCCTGCCATTATTTCACGGGTAACGTCCGTTACTTCTCAGATCAAGGCGGAATGGGAAAAGAGTCCGATTGCACCCGGCCAGTCTTCCATCCTGAAAATTTCTTTTCCTTCCACCTCTTTTCCCCTCCAGTTTTCCTATCCGATCCAGGTGTTTTCTAATACCACAAACCCCTTGGAAAAGCTCTCCATAAAAGGTAATATCGTAGATAATCCTGACAAACCGTTTCTGCTATACCGATATAGTATGAACGGATTACACTTTCGCTCTTCCCATATCGATTTTCAAAAAGTATACAGCGGAACCCTCAGGCAGGATACCGTCTATTTTTATAATGCACTGGATAGTGAAGCCCAATTATCTGTCCTTTACGCCCCTTCTTACCTAGACATCCAAATCCCGGAACAGATCGGACCCAAGGAAAAAGGCAGATTAATCCTGACTTTCGACGCTATTGCCAATAAAGAATACGGTTATGTATATGACAACGTCATTTTCCTGATCAACGATGAAAATTCCTACAGAAACCGCCTCTCCGTAAGCGCCAATATCGCTGAAGATTTTTCAAAACTCAGTCCGGAAGAATTAGCAAATGCCCCTGTAGCCCATTTCCGAGAAACAACACTCTCTTTTGGGAAGATCAAACCCAAAGAAAAAGGGAAATGCGATTTCATTTTGGAAAATCGGGGGAAATCGGAATTGATCATCCGGAAAACCAAATCCAGTTGCGGTTGTACAGCCGTTATTCCCGGAAAAAATACAATTGCTCCCGGAAAATCCATGTCGATCCGGGCTATTTTTGACCCTACCGGAAAAAGAGGCCACCAATACAAGACGATCACAGTCCTTACCAACGACCCGAAAAATCCCGAAATCACCCTTACGATAAGCGGTAATGTCGAGAAATAATATCATTACAAAAATTAAAGCATCACTTCTATAGAAATTAAAATATCAATTACTTTCTTAACTCTTTATTGTCAATTTTATTTTCATATTTATAACTATTATAATTTAGTAAAAATTTCATAATAACAATTATTTAACGAATAGTAAATTATTTTTAACATTCAAATTATATTCATTAATATATATTTATCATATTAATTAAATTAATAGTGCAGTGTTGAATAAAAGTGATAAAAATCAAGGAAGTGCAGGTATAAGATTAGCACAAGAATTAATGGTAGATATTATGGGAGCATTAATTCCTGGTGTTCTATTTCTATTTTCTATCGTAGTAAGTGGAGTATTTCCTATACTTACATTTTATGGCCTTCCTTTTAACCTTAATCAAACAAGTACTAAAACAGCTGGTCTTGAATTCATGCAAGGATGGTTTTGGCTAGTTATTTTTCTTACTTTTCTTATACTAGCCTATACGATAGGGCATATTTTTTATCGATCAGATATCAAAATTCCTGATAAAAAAGGTCTTCTTAAACAAAGAAAAGAATTTATAAATAATTTTTGCAAGGAATTAAAAAATGAAAATTTTGAAAATTCAAATAAAAAATTATTCAAATACGTTTTAAATAAATTAATACAAGAGATAAAATATTTATCTGAATTCCCAGAAGATTTATGTGAAAATAAATCAAAAACTCTAGAACGTTTTTTTGGCATGAATACTAAGGATTTTGAAAATTTGATAGAAGAGTTAAAAGAACTTAGTAGCCCTTTCTCCTCTTTCCCTCCAAGGGAGTCAGAATGGAAAAATAAAATTTTAAAAATTTTATTTCCTCATTCTGAACAAGATATTGAATGTTCTGAAAATACTATTATAAAAGAATATTCTACAATTATTGAAAAAAAATTAAAGAACTTTATTAAAAAAAATGAGAAACGAGCAAAAGATAACGAACAGGAACTAATAAAAGATGTTATTATATTATATTGTATTTTAGATATGCAATGTGAATGTGCTTGTGCTACAGCTAACAGATGTAATTTTCCTTACATAAACTATTACAAATATTTATTAAAAAGAAATGAAATAGATTTACTGTCTGAAGTTTCTTGGTATTTGCCTAATGCTCGTAGTAAAAATAAAATAAATCGATATAAAATATTCATTCAAACTCATCAGCCTAAAACTTACTTTATTATTACTAAAAATGAATCGCATATTCGAATGGCAGCCTCTTCTTGGTATGTAGCCAATACACTACTTCCCTATACGATTATACTAACTATATTATTTTTAACACCTCTAATTGTAAATCTTATATTTAATAAATATAATTTATCTATTTTTTCAGAGTATAGTATATATAATTCAGAAAATGCATCCTCTTTAATAGCCTTTCTATTTCCTCTTTTTATTTTCTTTTTATTAATAATAATGAAAAAAAAGATTGTAACTTTTATCCATTATCAAAGATTAAGAGAAATATATCATACTTTAATTATTTATAAAGAATGCCCGAAAAATAATAATAAATGATAAAAATATTTTATGCAAAATACTAAAATTTTAATTTACAATTTCTAGTAAAAATCAAAAACTCGTCTTTAATACTATGGAGGAGTCTATTGACTCAGAATATTCTCAATTATTCTTTAAACATTCACTCTACAATCATCCTTTTGATCACTTTCAGATTGTGGGTGTAGCGTTTCAATTCTTCATTGAAAATTCCCTGGTGATCCACCCGGTCTACTCTTACCCGTCCGGAAGCATGTATAATCCGGTTTTGCTCCCATAAAATACCGACATGGGTGACATCCGTCTCATCTCCAAAAAAAGCCAGATCTCCGGGTAAGGCTTCTTCTATAAAAGAAAAATTCTGCCCGCAATTGACTTGTTCCGTAACCGTACGGGGCAATTTCATCTCGGCCATCCGGTAAGCCATCTGGACCAGTCCGGAGCAATCTATCCCATAGGGAGAACGACCTCCCCATAAATAAGGAGCGTTATAATATTTTAAAGCATATTCTATAATCAACTCCCGCAAACTGTCCATTCCGACATTACGGGGTTTCGTTACCAAAGTATAGGTGTCTTCCCCTATTGAAAAATGCTGTTTTTCCGCCTCAAAAAAAGGCAGTACACTACCCGCCACAATCAATTTATTTCCATAATCCCCCTCCTTCGTCACGATATTGAAAACTTCCGTTGTCAGCATCGGCTGTTCCTCGGTATACCGAGCGGCATACTCGTCAGTCACAGGCAAATACATATTTCGACTGATCCATCCTTCCGTGTCGTCTACCTGCAACTTGACCAAGAGCCATTTGTCCGTAATTTCCAGTATTTCAAATAATTCCCCGAATAAGATTTGTGAAATCATTTCACTTCTCTCCGATTGTTCTTTCCGTACCGGAACTATACTTAAATCTGCAATACCAAATGCCATACCGACGATTGATTAAAAAGAATAAACAGAACAAAATTAATAAAAATTCAGATTCCCGAAAGTTATTGGGGAATATAAGGATTTACCCGTTGCGTCCATTTTAACCGTCGGTAAACTGAATTGATATAAGGAAATTCTGTCTGAGGAATATAAATTGTAAGTCCAGAATAAGCCTCGATAGCTGAGTAGGAATAAGTTCCTGCAGAATAATAACCCGGGGTATGCGCTTTATAAATGACACAATCATTCACCATTTTGGTGAATTCGTCAAAACGTTCCGGATGAAGAGCCTTGATATAATCTCCCAAATCAAAATACAATTTGTTCTTTCCGTACCCAAAACGTTGAATTTGTTCTAAATCAACCTGCTGCTCCCCATTTATATTCTCTAATAAAGTCCGGGATAAAGCTACCCAAGGTTCCAAAGCAGACATCTTAAATACGCTCACGGTTGCCGAACGCATGCTTCCGCTCTGCCGATTAAAATAATCATAAAAATCCCGGGCAACAGCCACTACATCCGGTTGTTCTAACATCAAATGAGCCATCATATTGCGATATACAAAGCCCGGCACTAAAACCTCTGCAGGCGAACTGATCAGATAATCCGTTTTGTCTTTCAGTTCATAAACGACTTCTGCCCCCGCCATAAAGCAAGCATCCAAGACAATAAAATCCATTTTTACCGGAATCGCTTCTGCAAAATCCCATAATTCCATATCCTTCTCCCCATCGTTGATGATTGTCCGGGGACTGGCCAACGTACCGGAAGGCAACCAACCGGATGCGTGAGATAATACGATCAGCCCATAAGAAGCAGCAGGATAATTTCCGATAATTTCCTCCAGGACCTGACGGAACACTTTCGGACTGGCAGAATTCTGCTCCGGATATTGTTTTAACCGCTTGGCTACCGCCCGCCCTTCTTCCCATACAACCTCCGTCAGATAAGGTAAACCATCACCGGATCCCGTCAGCGGCTTCTGAGAATCAGCATATATAAGCAAACGTCCTTGAAAATTTTTGTCCCATCCTTGGGTCAAACTCTCAATTTTCTCTCTATCCTCTCCAGTAAAATTGTTGTCAACTCCTAAATAAACAATAATCGTCCTGTCTGTATAAACAGGGTTCTCCGAAGCAGGATCATGACATCCGAATAAGCTGCATATTCCTATAATAGCAATAAAAAAAATAATCCGCATAGTCTCTTTCTAAATTAGAATTCGAGTATACGGATTATTTTTTAAAAGTAAAAGCTTTTTCAAATTTTTTCAACAGCTACCCGGTCATTCGTCAATTTAGACAGAGCACTTCCCCCAAAACGATATGCTTTCTGATAAAAATTCTTTACCGCCCGGAAGAGGGCCGATACAAAAGCGTCTTTCCGGTTTCCGATAAGGAAGCAGGCACTGCGGCATCCGAAATAGCCCGACGGTAGTTCGGTTTCCGGCTCAGCACAAAATGAATGGTAGCCCCTTCCCGAATATCGTCATAGGTAAGATACGATTTATCATACTTTTTCCCATTCAGATACATTTCCCGGATATAGACATTCTCAGGCGACCAGTTCTGCGTCGTAACCTTCACATGTTTTCCGTTACTCATCCGCATATCGACACTTTCAAGAGCAGGAGAACCAATATTATAAATATTACTGGAAGGCGCTGTAGGATAAAATCCCATGGCATTGAAAATATACCAGGCAGACATTTGTCCGCAATCGTCATTTCCACTCAAAGCATCCGGAGTGTTTCCATAAAAAGTATCCATAATATAACGAATCTTTTCCTGGCACTTCCACGGTTGTCTCAAATAATTGTATAAATAAATCACTTGATGACAAGGCTCGTTTCCATGCCAATACGCCCCCACCCGTCCCTGAATATCATGCGCCCCGGGAATATCATCCGGCAACTCCATTACAAACATACTGTCCAAACGTTCCCGGAATAATTTTTCTCCGGCCTCGTTGATATATCCCTGTACATCGTGAGGTACATACCAGGTATATTGCAGGGTAAATCCTTCTGTAATATCTCCCCAACCATTTACCGAACCGGGCCCCTGATAAGCAATAGGCGCAAAAGGAGTACGCCAATTTCCCTTGCTGTCTCTTCCCCGCATATATTTTGTCTCCGGATCGATCAGATTTTGATAGGCGAGAGAACGATTCAGAAAATATTCGTAATCCCTCTGTTTCCCTAATTTTTTCGCGGCCTGAGCAATACAATAATCATCGTATGCATATTCCAGGGTCTTGGAAACCGATTCTTTCTCTCGGTCAAAAGGAACCCAGCCCAACGAAATATATTCCGGCAAACAATCGTAATGCGGATTCAAAGCAGTGGTTTTCATCGCTTCATAAGCCCGTTCGTAATCAAAGCCTTTCACATCTTTTACAATCGCATCTGCAATCACCGAAACGGCATGATAACCAATCATACACCAAGTTTCGTTTCCATAAAACGACCAAACCGGCAGCATTTTTTCTACACTCTTGTCGTAATGAGCCAACATCGAGCGGATGACATCGGCATTTACATCCCGTTGTATTAAATTGAAAAGAGGATGCAATGCCCGGTAGGTATCCCACAAAGAAAATACGGTGTAATTGGTAAAACCTTCCGCCTGACCGATATTTTTATCCAGTTCCCGGAATTTCCCGTCGGCATCCTGAAAAACAAAAGGATGTAAAGCCGCATGATAAACCGAAGTATAGAAAGTTTCCAACTGTTTCTGCGACCCTTTGACGACAAATTTACTCAGTTCTGCATTCCATTTTTCTTCACCGGCTTTTTTTAAGGTCTCAAATGTATGTCCATCTAATTCCCGTATATTGAGCTTAGCCCCCTCTGTACTGACGGCAGAGATAGCAGTCTTTACATACACTTTTTCACCCGTTTCCGTTTTAAATTTCATCCATACTTTTAAATTTTTACCCCAAGCCTCCAAATGACTCCGGAAGCGTTTGGTGTTATACACAACAGGCGTGGTATCCTGCATAATCCCATAGTTTTCAAAAGGACGGGAAAATACAGCCGTAAAATAAATATGCCGCTCGGGGCCCCAACCCTTTACCAGCTTATAACCGGTAAGAGTCGAATCGTTTTCAAAGCGTACATTGCTCCACTTACAGCTCTGCCAAAGGGTATGGTTCAAATCAATCAGAATAAAAGCTTTTTCCGATTCCGGATAGGTAAAACAGAACATTCCGCTTCTCACTCCGGAAGTCATCTCGGCCCTTACACCATAATCCAACAAATCGACTCCGTAATAGTCAGGAGTAGCCCACTCGCGCTCGTGAACATAACGGGAACGATAACCAGCCTCCGGGCGTTCGTGAGTCCCGGGAGTAAATTTAATCTCCCCCGTTCCCGGCATAAAAAGAAAATCCCCCAAATCCGGAATACCTGTACCACTCAGATGAGTCAGACTAAATCCCAATAAAGTCTTATGATCGTATTTATATCCGGCAGCCGCATCATAATAATCAAAATCCGTATCCGGGCTGATCTGGATTCCTCCAAAAGGGATCTGTGCCCCCGGATAAACATTCCCAAAACCGGAAGTTCCCACCAAAGGTTTCACATATTGGATAAGCGGCTGTAAAGCTGTTTCGTTCACCGCCAAAGCCTCCTGAACCATAAACAATAGCAACAACAGGCTCCCTATACCATAATATATTTTTTTCATTTTATTTCTGTAATTATCAATATGAAACTGTCCAAAGCATTTGATCGTTCTGTTGAAGAATGAAAGCTTCGCTGACCAGCCTCCCGGCTTTTTATCTTTCATCAGAACCGAAGTTTCGTTAATCAGGGAAGCGTCAGAAGAACATTGCTCAGGCAGAGAGTGCCGCTCATCTCCTTCCCATTTACACTTTTACCGGATATCCCGATTTAAAGAATAAGGCTTCTGAGCCTCGGTAAAAGTCCGTTTTTTATTCGGGCGACTGCTCATTTCAAAGTATAGCTCTCCTCCCTTCATTAATTCTGCATGGGTAATATAAGCTTTGTCATAAGGTATTCCATTTAAACGCACGGATTTTATATACCGGTTTGTACTGCTTACTTTAGGAGCCTTAATGACTAATTCTTTTCCTCCCTCTAAATGAATTTTCATTTCCCGAAAATAAGGAGCGCCAAACACATATTGATCGGATCCCGGACAAACCGGATAAAAACCCATGGCACTGAAAATATACCAGGCAGACATTTGTCCGCAATCGTCGTTTCCACACAATCCGTCAATATTGTTGCGGTACATACGGTCCATAATTTCCCGTATCCGATATTGCGTTTTCCAGGGTTGGGAAGTCCACATATACAAATAAGCAATATGGTGACTGGGTTCATTCCCATGTACATAATTCCCCATCAATCCTTCTTCAGTAATATCTTCCGTATTGGCATAATATTTTTCAGGTAAATGCATGGTAAACAAGGAGTCCAAACGCTCTACAAATCGTTTATCCCCTCCCATAGCTTCCATCAATCCTTCTACATCCTGAGGCACATAGAAAGAATAATTCCAGGAATTTCCTTCGATAAATCCTTGTCCGTGTGTATCCAAGACGTCAAAATTCTCTTTCCATTTCCCGGCAGCATTCTTCGGACGTATAAATCCCGAAGAAGGGTCTGTCAGATGTCGATAAGCCGCTGCCCTTTTTTTGTAAGTAGCTGCAACTTCTCTTTTTCCCATCTTCTCGGCCATATTGTAAATTGCCCAATCGTCATACCCGTATTCCAGAGTAATAGAAGCAGCACTTCCGCTTTTTTCCAGGGGCACATAACCCAATTTCATATACTCCTTGGTACCATCCAAATAAGGAATTGTAGAACTGTTCACAACAGCTTTCAAGGCTAGCTCTTCTTTCATCGGAATGCCTTTCACATAAGCATCCGCCACCACCGATACTCCATGGTAGCCAATCATACACCAGTTTTCATTGCCCATATGCGACCAAATCGGTAAGGATCCGTGTACACTCTGACTGTAATGAGCCAACATGGAGGCGATAATATCCCGGCTCCGTTCCGGATGCAAAAGATTATACAAAGGATGTAAAGCCCGGTAAGTATCCCAAACCGAAAAGACGGTATAATTGGTAAAGTCTTTCGCTTGATGTATCTCATGATCCAAACCCCGGTAAGCACCATCGCGATCCATATATACCGAAGGGTTGATCAGCGTATGATACATAGAAGAATATAAATTACAAACCTGATCGTAATCTCCTTCCACTTCGATCTGCCCCAATTCTTTTTCCCATTTTTCCTCAGCCGCAGCCCTCAATTGTTCAAAACTTTTCCCCCCTGCCTCCGCTTGAAGATTAGCTAAAGCCCCAGATGCACTTACCGGAGAAAGGGCTACCTTTACTTCCAAAGCCTCTCCTTCCTTCAAATCGAAATCAAAATAAGCAACCACCCGTCTCCCCCCGATCTCAGGGAAATTGTGATAGAGATCGAACTTACGCCAGAAACCGTTGTATAAAGTCTTACCCCTCTCCTTATAACCATAACTCTTTATAGGCTTTGAAAAGGTAATCGCAAAATAAGTATAATTTACGCGCGACCATCCGTTTGTAATCCGATAACCGGTCAGTAAGGTATCATTCTCCACCCGCAAATTGGCCCACAGTACTTTCCCGTCATAATTGTATATACCGTGAATCAAATCCAACAGGATATGGGCCTCTCCTCCCGGAAACGTATATTTATGTACCCCAACCCTCTGTGTGGCAGTCATTTCTGCTCTCACTCCATAATCATCCAACAGAACAGAATAATACCCGGGATGCGCCTTTTCAGTATCGTGCGAAAAACGGGAACGGTATCCCGCATCCGGATTTTCGGCTGTCCCCGGGTTAAATTTCACTTCCCCCACCACAGGCATTACCAGAATATCCCCCAGGTCTGAATGCCCCGTCCCGTTTAGATGGGTATGACTAAAACCAACAATACTCTTATCGTGATACTGATAGCCGGCACAATATTCATAAGCCCGCGGCTGATAAGCCCCGTCTACATTATGGGGAACGGTATCTGTATCCGGACTCAACTGTATTAATCCATTCGGAACACAAGCTCCCGGAAAAGTATGCCCCATTCCATTCGTACCGATCAGAGGATTCACATAATCGATTTTCCTTTGAGCCGATATACTGCCCACACCCATAAAAAGCAGCGTAAACAATAAAACTTTTGATATTTTTTTCATACCATTTATTTATAGCGTTATTTATTTTCTTCTGAAGTCAGAAAAGCCTGATATTCCTGCCACATTCCGTCAATACTCTGCTGCTCCCCAAATACGTATTTTATAGCACCGTCAAAACTCCAGGTTTCCAAATCCCGCACCGATTGATGGAACTTCCGAATAGCATCCGGATCTTTTGTCGTCAGCCATTGGATAAAAAAACCGGTCGTCTTATACCCATCCATCCAGTTTCCACCGGGTTTACGCAAGGTTTTTACATCGAATAAACCAGCTTCTGCCCTCACGGCATCCGCCAAGCCTTCAATACAAGCCCAAAAAGTTTTATTCGTCCCATAACTACCGATATTTTTAGGTTCCTGTTGATAAGCATGTGTCAATTCATGGTATAAAACACCCCGGGTTTCATCATCCAATTTAAAAAGCGATTCTTCGGCTGATTTTTCAATATGCTGTGTACTATACACAATATGCACCACAGGCGGTTCCCCTCCTTTATAAGAGACCCCATTGAAATTTTTCAGGGAATAATCGATCTGACGTACCTCCGGCATGGGATCACTAGCTTTAAAATATAGTATTTCAGCCACTTTCCGAGTATGGTATTTGATATATTCTTCCGGTATCTGTACCAACTGTCGGTAATATGCACTTCCCCGGGAGGTATCATCCTCATCGGTAAATACCACTTCCGGATAAGCAAAATGCTCCCAGTTTACCGTCAAATTCCGGGTATACAACTCCACCTCCGGAAGCACCACCGTATCCCCACGGGATACCTCTACCTCCAGCATATAATAATTATAACTCTCCGGATGCTCCACAGCATATAATTTTTCCTGATAACGGGAACAAAAAACCTGTTCCTGCTGTTCATCTATCACCGCCCAGCTTTTTCCATCCACAGATCCCTTTAATTGCCAGGCAACAGGATCCCGTGACGGAATCTCTCCCGACGACCATATTTTATAAGACCTTACGGCCCCCTCTTGGGGCCAATTTAATAAAAACCGATTTCGTTCTCCAACGACACGACACACAGTCGTCAAATCTCCATCCTGTAAAGTTCCGCACTCTTGTGCTTCTTTTCCGCTACAAGAAAAGAACAAAGACAAAACAAAACTTATCCACACCAAAACTTTCATATGTTCAATTTTTTTATCCCTTAAAAATGAAACATACAAAAATAAATAAACTTCTGAATTTTCTTATTTTTTACAAATAAATAGTAATTTTAATTGTATTCGAATCCTATTCCCCCTTTCAAACCCGATCTTTTTCTACCCGACACCAAATCCTTATTCTTTCTGCAATGAATTAACCGGATGAGAAACTGCTGTTTTCCAAATCAATAAACTAACAGTAAAAAAAGCGATTGCCGCCCTCCAGAGGGACGGACCTTTTTTGCGAAAAACAGAAATCCCGTTGATTACCCCCCCTCCTCCATTTCCTAGGAGCAAAATAACGTAAAAATTACACATTAGGGACGTGCCCTAATGTGTAAAACGACGAGGAATTTTGCTTAAACCGGTAATGACACCTTTTCACGTTCGCGGAAGTATTCTCCTTCGGCTGTGTATAAGATATTTATCCGGTTAAAAAGATTAAACAATAACCCGGAAACATGTTTCATTCCGTTTTTAAAGAATCCACCGGATTTCTCGTGGCCGCTTTCCAGGTTAACACACTCACCGTCAATAAAGCAATAACGATCATAATGACAAAAGCCAACACAAATATCCACCAACTTAAACTGGTTTTATAAGCAAAATTACCCAGCCAAAGATGAATCATATAATAGACGACGGGACAAGCAATGAGAAAAGCGATAAATAGACGACGGATAAAATCCCGGTTGAGCAATTCCATAATCTGATACTCCGTAGCTCCCATGACTTTCCGTACCCCAATACTCTTTGTCTTTTGTTCGATAAAGAAAGCGACAAAAGCCAATAATCCCAGACAAGCAATAACAATAGCCATAGCTGTAAAAGCCAGCAAACGTTTAGCAAATAAATCTTCTGATCCATATAAACCGGCATAATCATCATCCATAAAACTATACTGATAAAAAGTCTGAGGATAGATCTGACGATAACATTTCTCAATGTAATCCAATGTGGCCTTGCGGTCCTCCGGAGCAATCCGGATATAAGCATCCGCCATTTGCTGGTAATCATTTATATAACCAAAATACATCGGTTCGATCGGCTGATGCATCGATTTAAAATTAAAATCTTTTACCACCCCGATCTGACGCTCGGAAAGATAAGAATGATCCGGCGACTCCGCTGCAATCCTTTTCGCCATACGTTGGTTGATAATAAATTTACCCCGGTTTTTAGTCCCTTCCTGAAATTCTTCCCCTTCTATCAACTTTAATCCCATTAAATCCATAAAGTTCTCGTCTATCCAGGTAACAGCTCCTCCGATCTCCTCCCCACTACCCGGTACCCTCAAATGTCCTCCTCTTTCTCCTATATTATAAATCGGCTCTTTAGCAGCGGCTACTTTTACGATAGAAGGGTTCTGTAATAATAAATTCCGGAATTCCGGAAATTTTTCCAATAAAACAGCTTCCCCATGACCTTTTACAACAACTACATCAGTCCGGTTATATCCTGGATCTAAATGTTTTATATATTCGACTTGCTTATTAATCAGCAAAGTAGCAATTATCAATCCAATGGAAACAGCAAACTGTAGTACCATTAACCCTCCTTTTACTCTTTGTAACGCAATGCTTTCATTCCGTTGCGAATTCATAGAATCCAGCCGGTTCATCTGGGTCAGGTAAACGGACGGAAAGATACCCGATAATAAACCACTGAGCAAAGGGATCAAAATAAATAATATTATACCCGCCCATTTATCAATATTCAATACATCTCCGCATCCCAGCCAATCTGATAAATAAGGGAAAGAAATTTCAGCCAATATCCAAGCTATGACCATTGCCAGAAAACAAGTCACAACAGAATCCAAAATAATAGAAGAAATCAATCTTCTGCGGCCCGCTCCCAATGTTCTCTTTACCCCGATAATCCGGGCTTTATCGGCCAGACGGGCAGTAGCCATATTCACATAATTAATAATACTTACCCCCAACACCAATACAGCTATTAAAATCAGAATATTAATATTGGCACGGTTGCCATGTTGCGCAAAGTCAACTTCCGGTGTAAAGTAAAGTTCGTTAAATTCTGAAAATTTTGCCTGAGGCAATTCATCCTGTATATTAGCATCTTCCCATCCAAAGCTTTTTAACTTCTGAGCATACAATTGTCTGTATTTTTCCGTCAATTGGGCCCGATCCACCCCAGGAGTCAATTTGAAATAAGTTTCCCAGTTGGAAGACCACCAAGAATCACTATAACCAGCCTGCCACACTTTATCCACATAATTCAGATTAGTAATCATTTTAGGACGCCTAAGCCCCGGATTATTTATATCTTTGTACACAGCCACCACAGTGGAATGTATAGCCCCACCCAACACCAATTGCTTCCCCAGTGGATCGCTCTCTCCAAATAATTGCCGGGCCATGCTTTCACTTAAAATAACCTGTTCTGTCGTTACTAAAGCATCTTTCAAATTTCCCGCGAGAAGACGAAGAGAAAAAAATTCAGGATAAGTACTATCAGCCAGAACAATATTCTCCTCTACATACTGTTCCCCTATCTCTCCCTGCTGAGGAACGAAAATAGCCATCGACATCTCCAATACCCGGCAATATTGTTTCACTTCCGGTAAATTCCCGGCCAACCAAGAAGCATAAGCCCCGGGAGTGATCCCCCAACTTGCATTTTTCATCCGCACAATATCAGCTCTGTCTACCACATCCTTGTCGTGATTCAATTCCGCCCGTACATAGGTAAATAAAATAATAAGAGCCGTAAAAGCCAATGACATACCGACGCAATTTACAACAAATGAAAACGGTTTATTCCGTTTTTCCCGAATGAATTCTTTCAACTGCAACAACATTTTATTTCTATTTTATAATAAGTACATTTATCTCCTTTTCTCATTTTGGACAAAACTCATACCATACTATATAAATCATTATATATCAAATATCTAAAAATAAAGCAATAACCTAAAATGTCAAATTTATTGACATCATTGTCTATTTTTTAGACAACTTTTTTAGAAAAGAAATCTTATTTTACACGAAGAAAATTAAAAACAGAAATTCCCTAAAAATTTATTTCTCCCTTCCCGCTCATTTATTCAGCGTGGATCAGTTTATAAATATTAGTATCCTCTCCTACAATCCATACCAGATCCCCCTCCTCAAACCGGGTATTGGCCGTGGGATCATGCAGGGAACTGTCTCCTCTTTCCATACCCACAATCAAGCACTTATACCGTTCCCGTATACCGGATTCCTTGATTGTCTTCCCCAGAAAAGCGGAATTTGAATCGACTATAAATTGACGTAAATTGACTTCACTCTGACTTAAATCACAGTCTTCTCCTGGTACAAGTTGCTGTTCCAATTGACAACCGAATTTTAACAATTGCTCGTCACTTCCGATCACCTGTATGCGGTCCTGCGGAAAGATACGCTCCCTTCCTCCTGGTATATTTATACAATAATTTCCCCGGAATATAGCCACGACTTGTATGCCGAATTGCGTTTTAAGCCCAAGTTCTGACAAAGAACTCCCCGCCCATCTCGAATCAGCCGGTACTGTAAAATCAGCCATATGTAAATCCCGGGACAATAGATTTCCGGCAAAATGCGGCATCGTTTTCCCTTTGGGACGGGCACTGATGTCCCGGATATTTAAATTCCGGAGGAAACGACGCTCAATAAGTATGGATTGTTTTTTCAAATAACGGGAATAGATCATTCCGGCGACAGCCATTCCAGCTATTCCGATCAATAAACCAATCGAAATTTTAAAAAGCGCTGAAATAACAAACATCACAAACAACATGGCCAACACAAACCGAAAAACAATTAAAGATACCAAATATCCCCGATTAAAACGGTTATCCTGCCAGAGGATCTGAAATTCCACCGAATGATTTTTCTTTGCCACAATGGCCCTCAAAAAAGGAGCCATACAAACAATGATAAGGACAGCCGCTAAAATATTTCCCCAGATTCCCGGTATGTGAGTCCGGATAAAAGGTAATAATAAACTGAATGACAGAATCAATTCTGCAATTAGAATGACAGAATAAACCACCACAATCCGGCCCAAAGCAACCAATAACCTCTTCCAATTACTTTCATGGTTGACTACCTGAGCACCCGAAGTATAACGATCCAATAGTCTTTTCCATTTGACAGGCAGATGCTTTTCGACAAAAGGATAAGCAGGTTCTGCCAATCGCATCATATAAGGCGTCAGAAAGGTAGTAATGACAGAAACAGCCACCACTATCGGATAGAGAAAGTGATCCGTCACCTGTAAACTCAATCCCAAAGAAGCTATAATAAAGGCAAATTCTCCGATCTGGGAAAGACAAAACCCGCATTGCATGGCCACCCTAAGAGGCTGCCCCGCTAAAACGACACCGAAAGTACCCAATAAAGACTGTCCGATTAATACAGTAAATGTTATTAAAATAATCGGCCCTATATATTCCCAGATCATCCCCGGATCCACCATCATTCCTACAGATACAAAGAATATAGCAGCGAATAAATCTTTTACAGGTTTTACCAAATGCCCTATCTTCTCCGCCTCCATCGTTTCTGCTAAAATGGACCCCATGACAAAAGCTCCCAATGCCGAAGAAAATCCGACCTGAGTAGCAGCTACGACCATCAGCAGACAAAGTCCCAGAGAAACGATTAGCAGAGTCTCCTCGTTCATCAAAAGACGCGTCCGCTTAAAAAAAGTCGGGATAATAAAAATACCGATAATAAACCATAACATCAGGAAAAAGCACAACTTTGCGATACTGAAAGCCATTTCCGCTCCTTCAAAATTATTCTTGACAGCCATAGTCGATAGCAAGACCATCAGCACCACTGCTACCAAATCTTCGATTACCAATATGCCTAAAACCAGACCAGCAAATCGCTGAGTACGCAATCCCATGTCTTCCAGCGCCTTATAAATAATAGAAGTAGAAGACATAGCCAACATACCTCCTAAAAAGATGCAATCCATCCGCTTCCACCCCATTGCAGACCCAACCAACATTCCCAATATAACCATACCTACAATAATAGTTATGGCTGCAATAACAGCCGGTCCTCCCACCTTCATCAATTTCTTAAAACTGAACTCCAACCCCAAAGCAAATAATAGAAAGACCACCCCTATGTCTGCCCATGTTTGTATATTGGCTGTATCCATTACAGTAGGCGTAAAGACGACATGAGGTCCGGCAATAAATCCCGCTACAATATAACCCAATACTAAAGGCTGTTTTAATTTTTTGAATATAAGAGTAATAATACCAGCAGAAACTAATATCAGGGCAAGATCAATGACTAATGTAGGTAGATGAGACATATAGAATCATTTAGTATACCATACCTCCTAACTTTTGAATTACAAATTTAGACATTTCAGAAAAATCTTATACCTCTTTTTAATTTTTTCTTTTTATTAAAAATAAATGCAGAACTTTCAAGTTATTCCTGCGTTTAGAATAATGAGAAAAATCAGTTATATGATTGTAACAACGGGCAATATATTACTCATTGGCTCTACTCTTTTATTCGTCAGCCTGATTATCGGACGAACAGGTTACAAGTTGGGCATACCTGTCTTATTATTATTTTTAATTGTAGGGATGATTTTCGGTAGTGACGGTGTCGGCATACAGTTTCACAATGCCGGCGAAGCCCAGTTTATCGGAACGTTATCCCTTTGTATTATCCTGTTCGCCGGAGGTATGGATACCAAAATAAACGATATCCGGCCCATTATTCCTCAAGGAGTGATACTTGCAACGGTAGGAGTCCTGCTGACAACCTTTATCACCGGGTACTTTATTTACTGGCTGATCGGATCTCTATACCCCTCCATAGCTGCTCCTCTGGTAGGCTGTCTCTTGCTAGCAGCCGTCATGTCCTCTACCGATTCAGCTTCTGTCTTTAACATTCTCCGTTCCAAAAGCTTGAATTTAAAACAAAATATGCGCCCTCTTCTGGAGTTAGAAAGTGGAAGTAACGATCCCATGGCTTATATGCTTACCATATTATTACTCCAAATCATCCAGTCCGGAGACATGAGTTGGGGACAGATATTACTCTCTTTCTTTATGCAATTCAGTATCGGTATTATAATGGGATATGTATTAGGACGCATAGCTGTCTATATCATTAATCACGTATGCCTGATGAACAACTCCCTTTATCAGGTGATATTACTCACTTTTCTCTTTTTTACTTTTTCAATAACCGATTTATTAAACGGAAATGGTTACCTAGCCGTATATTTAGCCGGTTTAGTCATCGGAAATCACCGTATTGTTTATAAAAAAAATATAGCCAACTTCTTTGATGGCTTAGCCTGGCTTTTCCAGATCATTATGTTTCTTTCTCTGGGATTGCTGGTTAATCCCAAAGACCTCTGGGGGGTAGCTCATATCGGATTATTGATCGGTATATTCCTGATTTTTATTGCCCGGCCGCTAGCCGTTTTCCTCTGCCTGCTTCCTTTCCGTAAGATGACTTTACCCGGCCGTATTTTTGTATCTTGGATCGGCTTAAGAGGAGCCGTTCCGATTATTTTTGCCACTTATCCTCTTTTAGCAGATATCGAAGGTGCCAGTCAGATTTTCAACATCGTATTTTTTATTACCATACTTTCGCTACTTATTCAAGGCACTACAGTCTCCGGAGCTGCCCGCCTGCTCGGCTTAGCACATCCGGCTCAAGAAAAACCGAATGAATTTGATATGGAACTTTCAGAAGATATCAAATCCATTGTTGCGGAAGCCTCGGTAATGCCCGACCTGCTTACCGAAGGAGACCGGCTTCAGGATCTGCATTTCCCCCAAAACACCCTCGTCATCATGATTAAACGATATGAAAACTATTTCGTACCTAACGGCCATACCCGCCTCCTTCCGGGCGACAAACTCCTTCTGCTCTCCGACAATGAAGAAGAACTCCGGCATACCTTAGCCCAACTCGGCATAGAAGAATATACCCTCCGCAGAAACTAATCCTCCTATTTCCGTTCTTCCCCTTTCAAATTCCTGATCCTCTATCTCTTTAAACTTTTAGTCAACATTTTCCTTCTACCTCTTGCTCATTTCAAATTTAACTTTTATATTTGCACTGCTTTTTCGGGGCGTAGCTCAGTCCGGTAGAGTACACGTCTGGGGGGCGTGTGGTCGCTGGTTCGAATCCAGTCACCCCGACATTGGAAAAACCTTAATAATCACGAGATTATTGGGGTTTTTTCTTTTAGTGGCTAATAGTGAATTTGGCAGGTTGATGTACTGGTTGACTTTTAAAAGTCAACCGAGAAGTCAACCAAAAACAAAGATGAATGCCACAATTTCAATTATCTGCTATAAGTATAAAACTTTGGCAAATGGAGAACACCCTCTGATGTTAAGAATTTCAAAAGATGGTAAGAGAACCATGAAAAGCCTTGGAATATCTATAAGGGCTAAAGATTGGGATTTTAAGAAAAATCAACCAAAAACAACCTGTCCTAATAAAGAGATTATTCAACAAATTATTCTTAATGTTCAAAGTGAGTATCATCGAAAGGTGCTCAAAAAGAGTCTGGATAAAGAGGAGTTTACAGCAGTTTCGCTTGTAAATGAGCAGGCACCTCAAATAAAGGCCCAAACAGTAGAGGAGTTTTATAAGAATCTCATTGCAGACCTCAAAGCTAAAGGTAAAATAGGAAACAGCTATGCCTATCTAAATTCATATAATAACCTCAAAGGATTTAATCAAGGCAAAAAACTGACCTACACATTCAGCCATATAGACTTAAAATTCTTACGAGCTTTTGAAGAGTGGATGCAAAAAAAGAGAAATAAAGAGACCACAATGAGTTTTCAATTTAGAACCCTTCGTGCTGTCATAAAGAGGGCTATAGAAAGCAATGTTATTGATCCAGATAAAAATCCTTTCCAAACATTCAAGGTTAATAAGTTCAACACCAAAACCCCAAAAAGAGCATTAAGTAAAGATGATGTAATGAAAATTATAAACTCTGATTCTAAAACAGGGTCAAGAAGAGATTTTGCAAAGGATATATTTACCTTTTCTTACTTGTGTGGTGGTATTTCATTTGTGGATATAGCCAATCTTACATTGGAAAACATTCAAGAAGATAGGTTGATATATCATAGGCAAAAGACTAAGGGAGCAATAAATCTCAAATTATCACAACAAGCCATATTACTTATTGCTAAGTATGAATCGAATAGGTTTTATTCAGGTTATCTATTTCCTATATTACACAACAAAAGACACATAACACCTATACAAAAAAATAATAGGATTCATAAAATATGTGCACAAGTAAATGGTGAATTAAAATTAATCGCAAGGGAATTGGAGATTACAACTGATGTAACAACCTATGTTGCAAGACATTCATTTGCGACTGTATTAAAGAAATCAGGTGTTAATATTGGAATTATTTCGGAGGCTTTGGGGCATCAAAATATTAAAACCACTGCTATATATCTGAATAAATTTGACAATGAACAAATTGATGAAGCAATGAGTAATTTGCTCTAATTTTTATAATTTTGCTATTGATATGAGGTTAAAATTTCCTATCATAATGGTAATATAAATAGAGATTATGGGTTTGAAGAATTACAAGGTGGTTAAATATAATAGTGATAATCTTAATTTTTTGTTTTTTACCTATGCAAATATTAAACATAAAGAGATCATTCCACTGCCGGATAATTTTGATCTAATTCGACATAAGGAGAATTATCCTCCTTATGAATATGGATTCCCTAAAGGTGTTAATTTCCATGACTATAAGGTTTATTGCTTTTTATTTCTAATATCCTCTATTCCTGCGAGGAATACGGATTTAATAAATAATAATGGCTATACCCCGATTGTAATAGGCAAAGTTGAAAACAACATAAAGGATATATCATTGTATGTAAATTATTTAGAGAGAACAGGGATAATTGATATTGATAAGCAGTATATTGTTGGAGAAAAGGCTCGTGGATACAGATGGTCTAACTACTATTCTTCTCGACCATTTGTATCAAAACAAGTAATCACCAGATTTGCAGATGATGTTTATCAATCTCAAATAAATACAAATAAAGATCAATATCCATATATATACCATTGGTACGATGAAAAACTTCTTAACATTAATCCTATTGCAGAGTTGTATGCTTATGTTGTGAAACAGCAGAAGATGAATGATAAGAGTAAAAAATTATGGGACTGGAATAGTAATTTGGATAGGTTGAAATCTCCTATAGCTCAATATCAAGCAATTATAAGGAATATAGGTAAGACTAAATTAGGGGAATATGAAGCTCATTTTGATAATAATGTACATAGGTTGCACTCCACTTTAACTAATCTACAAAAAGAGTATAGAAATTTTCTTCACTATAACAACTCAAAACTTACAAGTGTAGATATTAAAAATAGCCAACCGTATCTTACCTGTCTGATTTTAAATCCTGATTTTTGGAGTCCAAACTCCACTATTCCTCTGAACATTGGTCATTTGCCAGATAATGTGCAAGGATTATTTTTAGGTTCGGAAAAACTTATGAAGGCTTTAACAACTTTTTTTAAAAAAGTGTGCTCAGATGATTTTGTTCAATACAAAGAGTTAGTGTCAAATGGAGGTATTTATGAGCATATTAAAGACTTAGCAAATAACTATAGAAGAACGGAGGAAACTTTTATTGATAGAAAAGAAGCCAAGACAATGATGTTTAGTTTGCTATTTAGCAAAAATAGGGGTAGAACTAAGAATGCAAGAATTGGTAAGATGAAAAGATTGTTTAATTCGAGACTTTTCCCTCCTATAGGTAGATTATTCAGGCTATTAAAAGCAGACTATTCCGATATGCCAAGCAAGAAACCTCATGCAAGACTACCTATTCTACTTCAAGCAATAGAGAGTGAAGTCATACTACATAGGTGTTGTCGGAAAATATGGAATGAGAAAGAGGGACAAATACCTATCTTTACAATACATGATTCAATTGCATCTACATCAGAATACATACCCTATATTAAAGATGTAATGAAACAAGAGTTATGTAGCTGCATTGGAGTTTCTCCAAATTTTAGCATTGAAGAGTGGAATGAGGAAAATTTAGACAAAGATATAATTGCCCAAATAAAGACAAATTCTGTAGATAATAGGTAATCAATAATCTATAATATATTACTAAATTTACTGTTTTGAGCTGCCCTTAAGAATAAAATTTTCTGATTTTTTGAGGCTTTTTATATAACTATAAGCTCAAATCACACCCTCCCAACCTCCCCCATCACTCAGCCAGTGGGGATAGTCCCCCTGTACAACATAAAAAAATACAATCATGGAAAGAAATCTGAAGTTCTTAAAAACAATGAGTGTTACTGATTTTAAAGCTAAACAAGGTGTAGAGAAAATTGAAGTGAAAAGAAATGAATACACAGGAAAATGCTTCTTTGTCTATGGCTTTGAAACAGGAGCTTGTTCAAAGAAAGTTGAAACAGGAGAATTGACTATTCCTGTAATTTCAGAAGTATGTTCTGCTGAAACCGGGAATATGTTCTTTTTGTTGCACCAAAAAGGAGAAGGGAAAGCTACTACTGTAGCTACTCTTTAGATGAACCAATAGAAAGGGGTTAATCCCTTTCTATTAAAAATTTCCCAATATAGTTGGATTGGTAATAATATTAGCTATAATATTTGAAGCAATATCTAAGCCAAAACTTTTGATTTTATCAATCAATTTAGTTTTGGCTTGAATTAGATTAGGCTCATTAGTAATGATTTCTTTAATTTCTTTTTGCTGTTTTCCTGTTAATTCGTCTTTTATAGCTTCAATAAAAATATCAAGAGCTAAAGATTGTTGTTGAGACTGATTTTGAGATTGATTTACATTAATATTAATAGATTTATCTAGTTTGTTACCCTGAATACTTGATTCAGTAGGAATACATACACATGATTCCATTATACCTATCATTTTATTAAAAACATCAGGAGAACAATGAGATTTGGTAAATTCTTCTATGGCTTTTTCAAAGTCAGAGATACACCTATCTTCAGGAAACTGTGTAGATAAAAATCTTAATGTTTTGTTCTTCCATACCTCATATTCTGATGTACTTTTCAAATGATAAACACTATAAGTTCTCCACACTCTATCAGGAGTAGGTACAAAAGAAATGCCTTTTCCAATTTCTTTTCCTTCATCAATTAATTCTTCTAGTGTTATTGTTGTCATATGTACCATTGTTAAATTAAAATACAAAATTAAAAAATTAAATTACATGAATCTAAGAGTATCATCTAAAAAGCAAGCTAAAATAAAACTTGCTCTACAGGGCTGTGCTGGATCAGGAAAAACTTATTCTGCACTATTACTAGCCTATGGTTTATGCAATGACTGGACTAAAATTGCTGTCATTGATAGTGAGAATGGAAGTGCTGATTTATACTCACACTTGGGTTATTATAATGTTTTACCCCTTCAAGATAACTTCACTCCTGAAACATATATTGAGGCTATAAATGTATGTGAAAATGCAAAAATGGAGGTAATCATTATTGATTCTATCTCCCAATGCTGGGATAATTTACTTGAATACCATGCCAATTTACAAGGCAACAGTTTTACTAACTGGCAAAAGATCACTCCTAGAATGAATGCTTTCATGCAAAAAATTTTACAGTCTAAAAGTCATGTCATTTGCACCATGAGATGCAAGCAGGATTATGTTTTAAGTGAAAAGAATGGTAAAATGGTTCCTGAAAAAGTGGGATTGAAGGCTGTTATGAGAGAAGGAATTGATTATGAATTTACAATAGTTCTTGATATTAACATGAAGCATCAGGCTATTGCATCAAAGGATAGAACCAACCTATTCATGGGTAAACCTGATTTTACCATTACATCAATTACAGGACAGGCTATTTTAGACTGGTGCAATGAAGGAGTAAACATGGAAATAATTAAAAGTAAGATCAATCAAGCTAAAACTATTGAAGAATTGACCTCCATTTACCATGCTTATCCTGAATGGAACATTCAATTATCAAGTGACTTTACCATGAAAAGAGTCCAGTTACAAGAGGCTATGAAACAACCAACTATCAATTATCAACCTAATTTTACAAGATATGGAAACAATGCAACTACAGCCTGTCAGGGCTAATATCTTTCAACCAAGTTTGAATACAAATCATTATGAATCAAATATTCTAGCTGTTGTTCCAGAAGACAGAACACAAGAAATTACCTCAACAGTAGGAATTGATATAAAGAGAAAATTACCTTTCATCGAGGCTAATACCAGGGAGGTGAATATTGAACACCTTAAAAAGGACTGTGTTGTACCTGTTTTTAGCAAGGATAATGAAATGACAATATCTCACCCTTTGTTCATTGAAACAGTCTGGGAAGCAGCTAATCATGTGTTTTCAAGGGAAAGAATAGAGGAACCCTCTATCAGGGTTAGCCATGTTATCAAGGGAAGAACACCCGAGGCTATTCACAAGCCAGTGAGAGATTTGCTGGATGAAGACAAGACCATTTATTATGAAAGGATGATGTTTTGCCTTGAAATCCCCTCTATTCACGAGGATATAGAGGGTAATAGATTGAATCTCACTATTGGAGGGGTAAGAAGCTACAACCATGAAAACCTGTACAGTAAGAAAGGCATGGAGAAATTCAAGGTGTTTATTGGCTTTAAAAATATGGTTTGCTGCAACATGTGTGTGTCAACTGATGGTTACAAGTCTGAATTGAAAGTAATAAGTGTTAGTGACCTGTTTAATTCCATGATAAGATTATTTCAAGAGTATAATGTAGCTAAACATCTCTACAACATGAAGGCTTACAAGGATAATTACATGACTGAAAACCAGTTTGCTCAATTCTTGGGTAAAAGTAGATTGTATCAATTCCTGTCTGTTGAGCAAAAGAAGAGGCTACCTTCAATGCTTATGACTGATACCCAAATTGGTCTGGTTGCTAAGTCTTACTATAATGATGAACACTTTGCCTTACCTGCAAATAGCAAAGAAATTAGCATGTGGAGAGTATATAACCTCCTTACAGGAGCTAACAAATCTTCTTATATAGACAATTTCCTTGATAGATCTCTTAATACAACACAATTAACTGAAGGACTGAATAAAGCTTTAAATGAAGAAAATGAGTATTCATGGTTTATACAATAATCCTCAAGTCTAATATCATTCAAAATCTCATTTATTTCTTATCCATTATGATAGGAAATTTTGTAGTGTCGAAAAAACTTGTGATATACCTTATAGAAATGAAAAAAATTCGACACTGTTCACTTAGGTACATATATACTATTATGTAATTTAAATGAGCACATGTATTCACTTGATTTATTATTATAGGAGAAGTGAATACACTTGTCACGAGGAGATATGGAAATGACATCCTTTTTAGCTTATCCCAATACCCCTCTTACGGAGTGCTTAAGAATGTCAGTATCTAATTTGTATAACTAAAATCCTGCAAAATGATTTTAATTGTGAAAATTGTTATCCAACTAATTATCTGTATGATTATGACGTGTATAATAGCCAAAATGAATGAGGAGTAACTCCCTTGTATTGTGTTTTATTATTGTTGTAAGCCTCAGTTCTTTGATTAAGAATTGGGGCTTTAAAATTGAAAAATAATGAGAATCAGAGATATGTAATATAATTTTATGGTACATTTACCATTGATGATCATATAATGAGAAAGTGATTTACCTACTTTCTATACTATATGACAAGCAGATAAGGAAATAAGCTCATGCCTATGATGCTGATATTGACTTGAATTTATTTTTATTTAAAAGTAACTTTCAAATGATTGTTTATTTCTACAAAATTTTAACTTTGCAGTATGACCAGTTAAATGATTACTAATGAAATAGAAGTTTAATCAAGACATATTAGAAAAAGAAGTGTTTGCTTCTTACTTGTGAAGTCCTAAAATCACCACTTTGAAGACTAACAATCACAGCAGTAAGTAAGTGAATGCTCGCATCATAAGGTGTGGGCTTTCCTTGTTTGTGATTGTAGGTGTTGTGGTGATACCTTGGACTCAGCAGGAAAGTTTCCACACCTTCTTTTTGTATATGGCTACAAAAAGGAAAATAGTATGATAATACTCTCTAAAACATTCCAACTCTTCTTTATCCCTTCTGATGGATATTCCAGAGGCAGGTATCTACCTACACCAGACTTAGGGCTCCCAAACTCAAGTGAAGTTGTTAATGGCATACTCATAGCAATACCATTAATATTAATAGGATTTCTAATATTAAAATCATCCAATGAGAAATTAGGTTACTTAGGGTCAATAATGCTTATAGGAGGCATAATTTGTTTATTACCATAACTCGCTTGGATAGCCTCTATTGCTTCATCTTTGTTATCTATAGGAGTTATACTGGTGGTAGTAATGGCAATAATATATTTAATATATAACCTATTTAATAAAAAGAAAGAATGATGAAAAGTACATATTTAATATTGTTGGTTATATTAGTCTCTTCATGTCAAGTCAATTCAAAGAGACAAGATTATGAAAATCAAATAATTAGTAATATAAAAGATATAGCCTATTATCAAAAAAGAGGCTATCAGATATTCCAAGAGTATGGCTTTGCTATTAAAGCTCCTTGTCTGCTAGAAGATGTGTCACAGCAAGTTTCTGGAGAGTTTCTATTAAATTATGGAGGCATAACAGAGAAAAATAATCCGGCAAAGATAACTTTCTATCAATTAGCAATAAATAAACTTCCCATAGGATATAAAGATATACCAATAGACAAGCTAAAGAGTGCTATTGATAGCAAGATTAGAGATGCAATGAAAAACTTAAAGAACTGCAAACCTATCTTATTTGGTTATGAAGAGTATCAAGGATATGTAGGAGAATGCATAACTAAGGGATATTCCCAGAAAGGGCTTATGTTCTCAAAAGACAATTATATCATTTGCTTAACCGTCATATCCAATGATAATCTAGAAGAGAAGTTCAACAAATTTACTAACTCTTTCAAGACAATTAAGAACAAAGAACAGATATTAGTTGATAGTATTACTGCTTCTAGCCCCATAACAACCCCAGATAACTCTATTAAAAAAGCAGAAGCTAAAGGCTTTAAGAAAGGAGTTATTCAGCATAGTTTGAATACCAAGTGGAGTGAATTTGGTGACAGAAGTTACTATTCCTATATCAAGACCTTGAAGTCAGGAATGAAGGTATATAGGGCAGAAACTACTAACATGATGATGGAAGTATATGTACTAAAAGGATATATTAAAATACAATCCTCCAGTTTCATGCTTCATGACCACACAAACCAAACATTAAAAGAAATGGATACATGGTTAATGTCATGCAACCCGAATACTGTAAGGGGAGATATATCTACAACCAAAGAATACTATTTTAATAATTATGATATTACACTAAGAAATGAAGATATAGGTATACACTATATGATTTCAAGCAATAGTGAAGTTACTATTGGTACTACTCAAACTACTATTAACATTCCATTAGACAGATTATATTCCAATGAATACTTTACTATTAAGTATCCTACTACATGGCAGATAGTCCAAGATGACAATAAAGTTACCAACCAAACTTCTATATCTGTTCAGATAATGGAGAAATTGAAGAATGAATATGGCTTTAGACCCAATATCAACATCATAGTCTCTAAAAAGAAATGGAGTGAGTCTACTTCCTATTTAGCTCAGAACACAATAATCCAGAATAAAAAAATAATGAACAGTTATCACCTATTAGACCAAAGAGACAACATTTCTATTAGTAACTGTCAAGGAAGTCTGATAGACTACACTTTCAACATTCAAGGGCATAAGCTGCACGGCATACAGTACATAGTAAAGAAGAAGGATAACACAACCTTTATCATTACTGCAACAACAGATACAGCAAAGCACAGTAAACAAAAGGTAATTACAAATGCAATGATTAATTCACTTAAAATCAAGTAATATGAACAAAGAAGAACTACAAACATTAACTATTGAACAACTCAATGGAATGACAGAACAGGCACTAAAGGCTGTAGCTGATGAAGTGCTAGAAAAGCTAAATGAGACTGAAGTAGAACAACTTCCTCTTGAAGTCAAGAAGAAACTCAACTTGAGAAGGAAAAACATTTGGTGCAGCGCAGAACTATGGATTTCATTAATACTTGGAGCATTAGCTATGAGTATAATGCAGTCCATTATGGGGAAATGATAATATTAATAATTAATATATACATATATGAAAAGACTTACTTTTGTCCTATCTATACTGATTATCAGTCTGAATATACAGTCTCAAAGTAAAGCAGAACCTAAAAACAACTTAAATAAAACCTTAGAACAACTTCAAATAGTATTTCCAAACTTACAATATTGGGGAGCAGATAACAATGTTGTGAGATATAAATATGAAGATAACATGCTATTTGAATTGAAGAATAATAGAGTTATCAGCGAATTTATGACTATTGAAGGAGAAGGTAATTATCCCTATGATTGGTATACTACCATGACTAATGCCTTTTATAAAACAAACTACACCCATATTCTAAAAGGAGATAACGGGAATACTTTCATATATTCTTACTTTTCAATTTATATTAGTTACTCTAGCAGGAATAATACAGCTAGTATCATGTATGATTTATTGCCTAAATATAAATAGGACTCATGGACTTATCTTATGGAATATGCAAAACTAAGCTCCCTGTTATCCTAGTTGAAATAGAAGATAAGCATTTATGTTTCATCTTAGATACTGGAAGTACATATAGCCTAATTGACAGCAATGTAGTAGAATATTTCAAGAACATGGTAAACTCTACTTAAGGAAATGGAATAGGGGAATCTAAGAATGAAGTAAATATAATCAATTAACAAACATAAAAACAGATAAAATCATGTGGTGGATTATCGGTATAGCAGCAATTAGTCTTATTATTTACAACATAAATAAAGACCACAAAGAACATGTTAATACCCATATCTCTAACTTCGGAGGAATGATAGGAAAATATGGGGTAGTAATAAATTATTTAAAATCATCTGGATTATCTATCCAAAAAACAACAAAGGATAGTGTCATCCTTTCTTCACAAAGTACAACTTGGACTTTGGATTATGTCGGGTATAACCTTGAAATTAGAATGAAAGGATATATGCCACTATTGGGTAATATCAATAAGACGTGGAGTTTCCCTGATGGGTATCCACAAGAAAAAATAATTGAAGAATTAGAAAATTATTTTAACTGGCAAATAGAACAGTTAAAGAAAGGGGCACAAAATAATCCTTATGAACATCTAAATAACGAATAAATGGGAGCAATAGACTTGAATAGAATTGCTGTATGCATGGGGAAGGTAATAAAATTATTATCAGAATTACAGCCAATGATCTCAAATGGGAATGATGTATATGAACACAAGGAAGACTTTTGTTGTATTGCATATATGTGTAGAGTTGGAATCCTTGACAGGATAGAAAACAATAGTTACATGAGAAATCCAACTACTCCTATCAGGATTCCAACAGGACTTTTCAGTTCAAGAAAGGAGACAATTGATAGTGGACTAAACCTAACTATTGGCAGACTAAAAGAAATAATATCTAAAGATGTTGTTACTTCAAACTATGTTAATGACATCTTAAATCATCAAGGAGTATTTTATGAATTTGAACGTGGTTTACCTGATAATTTTAAACGTGGATTATGAATGATAGATTTTCATTCCCAATTACTTTAGGGATACAGAAAGCTGGTCTACCACTGATACTAACATCTGGTAAACTAAAAAACCTCTGTTTCTTAATTGACACTGGTTCAACACATAACTTTTTGTTTGATTTTGTATATGATCATTTTAAAGATGAGTTCAAATTACTAGATCAGACACAAAACCTCGTGGGAATAGAGGGACACTACAAAGAAACTCCTACTATTGAAGCTACATTCAATTTTGAAGGAATTAATTATACCTCTACTTTCTCTGTATTGGATGCTTCTGAGGCTATAAAACAAGTGCAAGAAGAAACAGGGATACAGATTCATGGAGTATTTGGTGTACAGTTTTTAATGGAGAATAAATGGATTATTGATTTTGAACAATTAAATGTAATATGTCATGAATACTGATAGATTAAGAAGTAATATAAAAAGTTTTATACGCGAAATAAGTTTTATTCTATTGTATGTATCATTATCTTTTATAATAGCTTACCTATTCAATGTTACTTTTTACGCAATTAATATGCCACCTACCATTTCAAATGAAGACCAAAGAAAATTTTCTAGAGAATGTGGAATAAGGATGCAAGAAAACTCTGTTTATATGCCCTTTGGAGATATAAAACTGAATTACTTGGGTGAATATAAATATGATTATAAAATCATATTTATGACAGATTTGGATAACATAAATGAAACAAGGCAAAGAATATTAAATTCAATTACCAAAAAATATTCATATTATGTAGGTTGGGGATGTTTGATTATCATGATTTTGATAAGGTTTTTGTCAAAATTCATCAGATGGCTCTATCCTAAAAATTAATAATTATGAAAGTAAGGAGAAATAATGAAATCTTCATCCAAGTAAAAGGCATTGGTTTTACATTCCTTATAGATAAGAAAATTAAATATAGCATGATTAGCCCTACTTTTCTAAACTTCTTTAAAGAGAAATATCCTCCAACAGAAGAAGAATATCAGGCTAATCAAATGGCTGTAGAAAAGATAATGAGAGAAAGTAAAGATGCTTTTCCTATTTTACCAGAGAATTTAAAGCAATACTTCTTCAAAGATGTATATAAAATAACTGGTTGTAAAGTAGTTAGATGCAGTAATAATAAACTCAGAAAATGCAAATCTATTATATTTAATTTTGAATACAATGGAAAGGCTTATTCTGAATTATTTTATATTGACCAAAGCTTATGTTCCCATTGTACCTCCAAGGAAAAAATGTTTTCAGGTATACTAGGAACAGCTTTTCTCAAGAAACACAAATGGATTATAGACTTTGAAAATTTAGAAATTTATAATTCAAAATAGAAGTAATTTATTTATTAATTATAACTCGGTTTGTAATAAAAAGTAAACCAGATCATCAACCAACAAAAAAAATCACTTATAATAAACTGATAAATAGAGCCTTATTAATATAAAGAATTAAGGTCTGGGGGGCGTGTGGTCGCTGGTTCGAATCCAGTCACCCCGACTACTTAAAAAGAATTAATAATCAAAGGGTTGTAAATCAAATAAAGAATTTACAACCCTTTTTTCTTGCCTATAAAACAACAAATTTGTGGTGAAATCCATAGAAATAAATAGCAAAACATAGCAAATTTTTCCATTCTATAGCAACAACCAATAAAATTACACATTAGGGACGTGCCCTAATGTGTAATTTTTCATTTTAAAAAAATTATATCCTTCCCACTTGCAGAAGATTCTCATTTCAAAAAGTTTGCCCTCTCCTTTTCTGATTGTCTTTACAAGTTTTTGTCGATTATTATATGAAATAAATTAAGTTTACAATCAGATATTCTTTTCTCTATCTTTTCAACAGCAAAAATCTTCCTTAATTCCTTACATTGGTAAAAATAGAGAGGAAATAAATACAATTTCAGATTAAAATTTTGCAAGCAGTAAAGTAGAATTAGAAAGACAGTAAGAGGGAAAATAATTTAGAAATAAAAATATTTCGAAATGTAACCGAAAAAAAGAGAAATTTTAATATAAAAATTACACATTAGGGCACGTCCCTAATGTGTAATTTTCCACCTTTAAAAACAGGATATGACACAGAGACTCAAAATTATTCTATGCCCAGTTTCCTTTTCAATTCTTTCGACAAAGCATCTTTGTGGATCATAACCGATATTGTTTTATAAGCCACATAAGGATAGGAAGCATAAAGGTAACCATCGTACTTGTTGTATTTTCCCCAAGAATTTTTAACGATAAAATAAGGAGTACCGTTCTGATCTTTGGCTTTTCCTACAATATGCATACCGTGGTCGTCGGTAGTCTGATAATTGTCAAAGGCTTGTTGCCGCATTTCCTGAGTGATTTTTTTCTCACTACAGGGCTGTTGAATAAATTGCCGTTGCCGATCTTCTTGGGGCAATGACACCCATTTCGTAATTTCAGCATCCTTCATTTCTTTGGTATCGAATGTAGGAACAACAGCGATTCCATTGGTAAATCCTTTTTCAGACAAATCCGCAGCCCAAGCAAAAGTAAATCCTTTGTCAACTGCTTTATCCAAAACGGCTATAAATTCGTCGAGCGGAAGATTATAAGTATTTCCGTTTAGCCAATTATCCGGTACTTCGATGGCAAAGGAAGTATAATACGGATGGTGACTAAAAGAGGTTAATTGTATATAATCTGCCATATTCAATCCCAGCATTTGAGCAAAACTCAGCGGTGTATATTCTTTACCTTTGTAAGTAAAAGTCTGCGGTAACTCTCCCAGATAAGCCCTTAAAATCCCCTGATAACCGTCTTTCCAAGCAGTGGTAATTTTCCGGTTGGGATTTTTGACGATGATATCGGCATAAGCCCGTAATAAACTGTTGAGTTCTCCATGAGCATGTACCTTTTCACCATAGTTTAAACCAGTATATACGTCCATGGGTACAATTCCGTAACGATCGATCCCCCACTGAACATCATAATGCGCTCCACCGGGACTGAAATTCATCTCTCCGTGGAGACGTACGTAACGGTCGGCTTTTTCATTATAAGTATGCCATACAATATACATAGGCGAAAGGCTGACTGTATCTTTTCCCAAACGGGCTATTTCCGATTCGAAAAATGACAGGCCCGACCACGCCCAACAAGTACTGCTCCGATCCTGAGATTTGACATCGGTGGCCGGCATACGCTTGAGTTCGGTAAACTGATAACCTTCTGTTTTTTGTTCCTGTGCCTGAACCTGACACAAAAATGCACAGGCACAAACCCCTATCAATGTAATAATTTTTCCCATAATTTTCTTCTGAATTAATAACCTGGATTCTGTTGACTAGTCCTGTCGGCCGGGGGAAATAACTGTATTTCCGTATAAGAAATCGGCCATATCCGGCGAAAATGATCGAATGGGATGACTCCTAAGTTATCCTGGTGTTTTTTGGCTAATTTTTCTTCCGGGGTTCTCCATCTGACCACTTCCCGGCAATTGCGCCACAAATCCCAGGCCCTGTGACCTTCACAAGCCAGCTCGAGTCGTCTCTCATATAAAATATCGTCTAAAGTCAGACCGTTATCGTACTTACGCGGATCGACAGTCGTCCGTTTTTCCCGTAAATCGCTGAGGTATTTGCCGGCATTAGAGTCGTTACTTTTAAGGGCCGCTTCAGCAGCAATCAAATACATTTCAGAAAGGCGGAAAATCTTAGGACTGGTAATCAGTTCATTCCCATTCCTGCCTTCCCACTTCCAGCGGGCATGATAATATTGATACGTTTGGGACCATTCGTAGAGAGAAAAACGGACATCCGTCGGATTTTCCTGCATTAATTCTTCAAAATCAGTCGTCGTCCCAATTCGCTGGTAACGGGTACCTCCGACCAGCGTCCCTAAGGAAACCCATTGATTCGGTTCTGTTTCAGATACATTGACTTCGAAAATAGATTCACTGGTAAAAGTATTGGTCCATACCGATTTATAGTCCTCAATTTCATAGAGGGCAAAAACTTTAGAATCGATGATATCTTTAGCGGCTTTCAGCGCTTCTGTCCAATTTTCCATATACAGATAATATCGGGCCTGAAAAGCACGTCCGGCATACCAGTCCAATCTTCCTTTCTGTCTGGTCTTACTGAGATGAGGAACAGATTCTTCCAATTCAGTACCGATATATTTCCACACTTCCCGGGCTGTATTTCTGTAATTCGGCTGACTGATATCTTCTTTGATTGTTTCTGCGATATAAATACCAAGCGGATCGTCGGTAATACTACCTTTCCCCCAATTTGAGGGAAGCGGGGCATGCATGCGAACCATATCAAAATACATTAATGCCCTCAATACACGGATTTCTGCCAAATATTCCTCTTTTTCTTCTGATTCTTCCAGCGATTTGGCCGACTCGAAAACTTTTATGGAAGCATAGGCCAGATTGTAAAGATTACTGTATATCATGGTCGTTACTTCGTAAGGAGTGGTGGTGTAAGAATAATAGTCAGAAAGCCAACTGGTACTCCCGGCCCGGAAGTCATCGCCCATCAAATCTCCGCTAAACATAAATGTTGCATCGTAATAATAACCGTAAGCGCCACTCGTCAGTTTCAGGTAATTATAACAACCGTTGGTAAAATTATTCAGATCCTTGATATCCGAGATAATCTCCGTGTCCGGCAGACTCGTAGAAGGAGAAATGTCGAGAAATTTGTCACCACAGGAACAGATACTCGTGATCAATCCGATTAAAAGTAAATATTTTATCTCTTTCATAACATTTTTTTTAGAATTTAATATCGATACCGAATCTCCAGGTCCGTAAAGACGGATAGGAATAGCTGTTATAAGAACCGGAATTATTTACCTCCGGATTCAAATAATCGACCCCATAGAAAGTATAAATATCGTTACCGTTTACATATAACCGAAGTTCCGACAATCCCAAGCGGCCGATCCATTTCTTCGGGAAAGTATATCCCAAACTGATGTTTTTAATTTTCAGGTGATCGGAAGAACGCAAACTGCGGGTAGAGGTATAGTTCGACTTAAACGGGTCGTTATATACAATAATCGGCGTCCCGTTGTCGCCTGGTTTTTTCCAGGCTTTTTTATAGGCATCGAACCGGACGTTTCCATTTCCGAGAGAGGCCCCGTCACGTACGGTCAAAGCATATTGACTATCGAATAAAGTACCTCCAATCGTAAATGTCAGCAGGAAGGATAAGTCAAAGCCTTTGTAAGTAAAACGGTTCGTCAGTCCCCCAAACCAATCCGGATAACCTTTTTTGTTAATTACTTTTTCTACATCGCTTGAAGGATCCTGCGAAATAGCGGTATGATCGATAACCGTCTTACCGTCTTCTCCTTTCGTATTTTTATACCACTGACTACGTCCGGTTTGAGTATCGATACCGGCATATTCCCTCAGGTAGTAAGAATACAAATGCTCTCCCTCCCGGTAAATATAATTCCCGCTCTCCTTATCCTTTTTCAATTTCTCTACTTTTGCCCGCATATAAGAAATATTAAAGTTCGTTTCCCAGCTAAAATCGTCCCGTATAAAATTTCTGGAATCCAGAGTGATTTCCAAACCGGTATTCCGTAATTCCCCTTCATTTACAGTCATACTACTCCAACCGGAAGTATAAGGAGTAGAAGCATTATTGATTAAATCGACAGTATGTTTATTGTAGTATTCGAACGTACCTCTCAGGCGGTTTTTAAATAACGAAAAATCGATCCCGGCATTCCAGGTATAAGAACTTTCCCAAGTCAGATGAGGATTACCGTAACTACTAACCTGATAGGCCGGATCAGACATATAGGTGTAATTGATGCTAAACAGGGAAAGCGATCTGTAATAATTGCCCGGCTGAGTACCGTTTGTCCCATAGGATACTTTTGCTCTCAGATTATCCAGCCAATTTTGTGTAGATTCCATAAAAGATTCCCTCGTCAGATTCCAAGCCGCAGAAACAGACCAAAAATCTCCCCAGCGGTTAGAAGCCAGAAAGCGGGAAGTTCCGTCACGCCGCCAACTGCCGCTCAGATAATATTTATTATCGTAATTATAATCGAGTTTAGCTACCCAGGAAATCAGTCGGTCGGAATTGTCGTATCCACCTACAGAATTGGGAAGAGAGGCATTACTCATATACAACAACCGACCGACGGGAAGATTATATCCACTGGCATCTAAAAAATCATAGGTCTGACGCTTGGCTTCATAAACCCCCGTCGCACCGACGTGGTGCAGTCCGAAAGATTTTGTCAATGTCAGTATATTTGAAGAAACGATATTCGTATAAAATGAACGGGTTTCATTTACTTCCCCATGGTTGGTAGCCCCCTGATTGGAAGAGGGATCCCAGGTTTGCAGATAGCGGGAATAACGGATATCAGCGGCATTGGTGGTCGTAAATTTTAACCAACTCGTGAGATTGACAGTTACAGACAAATTAGTCGTACTGGAGAACCATTTAGTGCGATCCCTATCCAAAGATATGGTTTCCAAGAAATTGGGATCAGTAGAGTTAAAACCCGGTGTCTGGTTCAACTGACCATTCGGTAAATAAATCGGCTGAGTAGGGTTCATCGCCCGCAGATTGGAAATCGGATTCCCCACGGTTGCGCCCTGGCTATCCAGTTTGGATTCCTGTTCCGTATAAGCGATAGATTGGTTCACAGAGAAATTTAACCATTGGGCCACTTTATTATTGAGGGCCAACCTGGCCGTAAAGCGTTTGAAGTCACTCCCTTCCGTAATCCCAGACTGCCGCAGATAGCCCAGAGAAGCATAAAAATTATTTTTCTCCGTTCCTCCCCGGGCAGAGAAATTGATTTTATCTTCAGAACCTTTTTTGAACATCGCATCATACCAATTGTAATTGCGGGGATGTGTCAAGTATTTTTCCAATTGAGCTTCAGTCAAATTTTCATAATCGAAACTACCATCCAGCGGATCATCCGGATGTACAACCTTGGCGTATTCATTTAAATGCCGGAGGGCATAAACCCGGGCGTCATTTTGGAGAACCAGATAGCGGTTTTCATCAGCCATTCCCGGTAATGCGTTTTGCGAATACAGATAATAATTTTTTATCGCTTCTACTGCATATTCCGTATATTCACTTCCATTCATATAATACCCTTTCAACTGACGCTTGATGGCTTCGGAAGAGAATCCTCTCTCATAAGTCAGTTCAAACCGGGTTTTCCCTTGTTGTCCCTTTTTAGTAGTGATAATAATCACACCGGCAGAAGCCCGGGATCCGTACAAAGATGTCGCAGCAGCATCTTTCAGCACCGTCATCTGCTCGATATCGTTCGGGTTGAGATTATTCAAGTCAAAATCCTCACTGAGGGGAACACCGTCGACGACATACAGAGGATTGGTAGATTCAGAAATGGAACCGATACCGCGGATCTGTAAACCAACCGTCTCTCCCGGCTGTCCGCCTCCCCGGGAAATACGTACACCGGCCACATACCCTTTCAAGGCCTTTTCAGGAGAAATAGCATTGGCGGCCTCCTTCATCACCTGCTCCCCGCTAACACTAACGGCGGAGCCGGTAAAAGCTTCTTTCTTTGTCGTTCCATAGGCGACAACCATGACTTCTTCCAAATCGGTACTCATAGATTGCAACTGCACGTTCAATACCGAACGATTTCCCGGTTTTTCTTCATGCGTTTTCATACCGACAAAAGAAAATTCCAGAACAATGTGACCCTTATCTTCATATACCAAAGTATAATTTCCCTCCATATCAGTAGCTACCCCCACCGTTGTCCCCTTCACCCTTACTGCCACTCCGGGAAGCGGAACCTTATCTTCGTCTGTGACATGCCCCTTTATTGTTTTTTTCTCGTCTTCCGGATCAGACACCACTCTGTTATCCCGTCGAATGATGATGACATTGTCTACAATTTCATAACGAAGCCGCTTGTTTTTCAATATCCGATTCAGCACTTCTTCAACCGTCTGGTTTTCCGCTTGCATATCCAATAAACCAAGACCTTTTATATCCAGTTCATTGTACACAAAACTCAGATTCGTTTGTTTTTTGATCTCTTCAATGACCTTTTTAAGGCTTACATTACTCATGTTTAAATTTACCCGGTGTCCTTGTAAGAAATTACCAGCTTCGACCGGTATAGAAGTAAAAATAAAAAGTAGTAACACATGCGTTACCCATAAGAACCGGAAAATTCCGGTACACCTCTTCTTCATGGCTGTTTTTTCCATAACATTTAAGTTTGTTGTGCTACCTTCTGTCGCGTGGCCAGATACGACAAAATAGAGCCGGTTTTGGTTAAATTAAAAACTGATCGGTTTATGAATAAAACACTTGAGAAAGGAAAAAGTATACATCAAAAATTATCTTTCTTTAACTACTTTTTTATTTAAAAGCATAGAAAGCCATTTATTCCTATTTTTAAATTAAATAATCTCAATTTATGCGATAAAAGAATAAAACTGTTTCTTAGCAAAGAAAAGCGGAAAAGACTGAAACCTTAAAAAAACGTCCGGAAAAGGCTGGGTTTTCCTTTTCCGGACAATGCATGCTCTTTTTTGAAACGGATCTGAGTGATACTGATTAGCGAAACCAAAGCCTTTGCTTCCTCTAGATCGGCAAGTATGACAATCAAAGGTCTGAAAGCTTTACTGAACCGGCTAAAAATTGCTAATCTCTCAAAAATTCTCGGGGACAGCTTCTTTTCAATTTATTGAATCTCCGTGTCGTTTGTAATACCCCTTATACCTAAAAAAAGAAACTTGGCGACGTCTTCCATTATTTCGGGATCCAGTAATTCCGGGACATCCCGTAAATCGTGATAATACATCGGATTTTTGTATTTTCCCGTAGTTCCGGTATGAAAAGTCGGAACATCCGCCCGGTTAAATATCGCCCCATCGGTCCGGGCAACAGCTGTCGGACTCATTTTCCGGTATTCAGAAGTTTTCAGGTAACGATGAATATATTTTTCATTGGCATCGGCAAAATGTTTTTCCAATTGCGGAAAAGATTTGATTCCTCCCATGGAAAAACCGTCACCGCCTCCGACCATATCCAGATTAATCATACACAACGTTTGCGCAAGCGGATACAAAGGGTGAGCGACATAATAGGCAGATCCCAAGATACCGCATTCCTCCGCTCCGAAAAGGATAAATACAATCGTACGTTTCGGAAATAGGCCGGACCTTCCAAAAGCTTTTGCTGTTTCCAGCACAATGGCAGAACCGGAGGCATTATCCCAAGCTCCCCGGAATATTCCTCCATGATTGCCGAGGTGGTCGAGATGCGCCCCCAGGATCAAAGGCTTATTTCGTAATTCCGGATCCGTACCTTCCCATACTCCAATGACATTACAAGTTTGACTATGGGGATTATAATTGGTTTCTGTCTGCATTTCAACTTCACATCCGGTATCGAAGCTGGCCGGTTTTAAAGATTTGCAGATTGCTGCTTTCAACGTCTTTTGATTTTGTCCGGAGGATCTTAAAATATCGTCGGCGACCTCTTCCGATATATGACAAAAGATAATCCCCTGGTGTTTGATATTGGGGTTAGAAGTTTTTCCGACCAACAATACTCCGATAGCCCCATGTTCTATAGCATTAGTAATCCGGCCTGTTGTACTGATATACTGCTCATTCCAGGTTCGATAATCTTTGTGATTCCGGTCGGAACAAGGCACTCCGCTCTCGACCAAAACAATTTTGCCCCGGACATCTATCCCTTTATAATCATCATACCCGAGTTCCGGAGCCGTCAAACCGAATCCGACATACAGGACCGGAGCTTTCACTCTACCGTTTAAAGAATTTGTTCCCGGAAAATAATCTTTCGCCACCTGATAACTTTTCCGGCCTTCCAAAGTAATGATCTCGAGTTTGCCAAGACCCGTCATTTCCGTATAATGTATCGGAAAATGTTGAAAGTAACTACCTTGATCCCCTCCTGGTTTCAATCCCCATTCAGCAAAACGGTTGGCAACCCAATGGGCACATGCCATATACTCGGGAGAGCCTGCTTGCCTGCCCTGATATTCAGGTTTACACAATTCTTCCACAAACGCATAAATTTCGTTACTGGAAATTGAATGAAACACTTGCATTTCTGGAGTATAAGCCGGTTTCTCTTGTGCAAAACTCATAGTATACGCACAAAACAAAAGGACAGAAAATAAGCTATTCTTGAACATGATTTTAGGTGTTATAGATTTAAAGTCATAAAGAGAAATACGATTTTCAATCGTTTTTAACCACTACGGTTTTATCTTTTATCGAAAAACGGACCCGTTCCGTCCTTTCCAAAGCATTCAATATATGAGAGAAATCTTTGTGTTTGTCTATATTTAACGAAAAAGGCAGATCCTTTAGCTCTTCTTTTTCATAGAAGACCTCGAAATTATACCATTGCTGCAAACGCGTCAGAATATCATCCAGCCGAGTATTATTGAAAATAAAACGTCCGGATATCCAACCGACATAATAATCGGTATTTACCGTTTGTACATCAATATTCCGGCCTTCCAGAGTGCATACGGCCTGTTGAGAAGGAGAGAGAATTACCTCGGACTGTTGATTTCTCACTTCTACCCTCCCTTCCACTAATGTCGTATATATCGCTTCCTCCTCCTGATAAGCCCGTACGTTAAAAGAGGTCCCTAATACCTTTACGGCAACATCCTTTGTCTTTACAATGAACGGATGGTCCGGATCGTGTTTGACATCAAAATACCCTTCTCCCAGGAGTTCTACCTCCCGGGTCTTTCCACTAAACCGAACCGGATACCGTAAACGGGAAGAGGTATTCAGATAGACGACGCTGCCGTCGCTAAGCATCAGATGATAATCATTTCCCTTGGGAATTGTCAAAGTGTTATAACGAATAATCGTATCCGGCGATTCTGCCAAAGTATAACGCAAGGTATCGCCTGTACGCAAAATAGAGGAATGAGCTGACCGAATCTCTTCTGCAGCCCCGGTTTCCAAAGGGATATGCCGCCCATCTGAAAGAGTCAGAATGGGAGCTGTCGTCTTTATTACTTCTATATCCTGTACGAAAGGATCCAAAGGTAAATGATCCTGTTTCTGTTTCAGCCATACTAAACAGAGACATAAAGGCAAAACAAACAGGGCCGCATAACGGAAAAAACGTTGCCAACGAATCCTTCTTTTGCGGAAGGTACGTTGACGAATTTGCTTCCATTCTTTTTCAGCCTCCTGAGGAGATAACACACATCTTTCCCGACTTTTCTGTAAAAAATCTTTCGCAATCAGCCGTTGAAAAAGTTCTTCATGACGGGTAGACTCTTGCCTCCAGCGAGTCAGAATCTCCAAATCCTCTTCTTCAATTGTTCCAGTAATATATTGGAGCAGTAATTTTTTTATATTATCGGAATTCCTTTCTTCCATCCGTTTACACTTTTATTCCTATATAACACCTAAACCAAGCTTTAGTATACATCTTCGGAAGATTTTTTATCCGAAAAAATTAACTTTATTTTATTTCGTAAAAAATGATGCGCCCGATTCTTGTACTTTTTTACAGAATTGACCGATATCTGGAATTGTTCCGCAATTTCCGAATGCTTTTTTCCCTCCAGGCTACAAAGATAAACTTCCTTACAGGCCGGCGGTATCTCTTCTACTATTTGATTGAAAATACCAAATATTTCAGCTTCCATCATATCCTCTAAAAACGAATCAGAAGGTTCCTCCCGACTGATAAGTTGCATATAACGGTCTTTTACTTTTTCGTGACGTAACAGATTTAAACAAATATTTTTAGCCGTCTTAAACAAATAAGCACGCAAAGCAGTTTCATCCTTAAAAGTAAGGTGAACTTCCCAGAGTTTAACGAAAATTTCCTGAACCACATCGTTTGCGTTTTCTTTATCGGTGCAATAACGCAGACAAAAAAAACGCAACATCGGATTGTACTTTTCATATACAATCTGAAAGGCCTTCTCTTCTCCTAAGGCTAATTGTGGTAAAATTTCCGTCAAATCCCTTGTTTCCACTTCCAACTGATTATGAATGGTGAAAAATACAAAAAGATATGTATAATGAATTTTTTTGTAAAAAATTTAACTTCAATAAGCTAAATTAGGTGAAAAAATAACAAATTCGGTATTTATCAAATAAATTTCACTATTTATAGAGAGCCTTTTCCATTCATTATACAATTTTTAATTTCTTTCAGCGGAATATTCCTGAAAAATTTATTCGGCTCACTGAGGGGCACCTAGCCAGTCATACCCAGAATCTGGAAAAATTAGGATACATCTATTGTTCCAAACAATTTATAGGACGCCGATCCAATACCACCTTTTCAGCAACACCGCCAGGCAAAGAAGCCTTCCGCGAAACACATCAATACTTGAGAGGAGTTTTTGAAAAATCAAAAAATACAAATAATTTTTTATCATTTTACTTTCTCCCTCAAAGTACTTTCTAAAAACACCTTCATAAATAAACAGCAAAAATGATCTCAAACCCGATAGTCCCCAGAATGTATATATAAGTACATAAACTCGCCAACGATAATTTCAAGCCGTATTTTAGGGCTATTTGCCCTCTTTACGCTCTGTATTCTAATATTGTATAGTTTATTATTCAATACAACCTCAGCAAATAGCTCTCCTTATCGGCTTACTATTGACAGCTCTCTTTATTTTATATCTACATTCTGATTCACAGGGAAACTTATGCCCATTTATCCGATAGTATCGGCCTCTTTGTCATTCTTGCTATTCCCCTGTATTATTCTCAGAAAATCAATGGGAATAATAAAGGATAAGTAAGCCGGTCGATTCTGCAGAAATGCTTCCCCTTACTGCCGAAAAACCTTCGGCCGACCAATAGACCCCCTGCTTCTGAATCAGCCTTCCATCAGAATTCTGGGTTCGCTTATCAGCAGAACATCAAATGGATACAAATCCTAAAAACAACCTATTCATCCTGACACCATCTTTTAACTAAAAAAATAGTTGATAAATTTGTTCTTTTACCTAAATATGTTTTAATTTGAATGCCAAACCGAAATAATTATACATCAGGACAACCTATGAAATTTATTGTATTCATTTTTATTTTGCTTGGAAGTCAGAGTATTTACGGACAAGAAAATATTCAACAGAAATTAGAACGCCTTCTGGCAAAGAATCATTACCGGGAAGCTTTAAAGTATGCGGATTCTCTCTATAAGGCAGGAGAAAATGTACCGGATTTATTATTCTATGCTGGAAAAGCCAGTGAAGGAGCGATGCGTTATTGGGATGCCTGTCGGTATTACCGGGAATGGCTGGCTCAGGATACGACCCAAAGAGAAGCCCGCATCGCCTTAGCCAAAGCCTATTCTTTAGCAGGACGCCTGGATGAGGCGGTAAAAAATTTTGAAAAATTAGCCCAGGAGGATTCATTAGATCTGAACATTAACTTTCAATTAGCCCGTTTATATCAGCAAAATGGGAAATCTCTGAAAGCTATCCCGATCTATAAACGACTCATACATACAGATTCAACCAATACCGTCTTATTAAAAAGACTGGGAGACGCTTATGCGGAAACCGGATTAGCCTTAAGTGCTATCAGTTGCTATATCGACGCTTTCCAACTCGATCCCCGGGAAGGAGGAATAGCCGTAAAAGCCATCAATCTAATGCTGGCAAATAAAGAACAATACGAAGATTTTATAACGTATGCAATGTCTATGACCGATACGGCTTTGGTATATACGCCTCAGGCCCCGAATTTACTGCAAACCCGGGGGATGTTGGAGTATGTAGCCAATCGTTATGTGGCCTCTGAAAAAACCTTTACGGACTTAATTAACAAAGGGTATCCAACAAAACTCAATTACAAATTCCAAGGCTTGTCCCGTTATCAGCAAGATAAATTTTTAGAAGCCTTGGACCCCTTAGCCAAAGCAGACTCACTCTATCAGGATAAACAAGGGAATCGTACGGATCTGGAAGTAGCGATGAAATACGGAGAAACCTTAGCACGCGTAGGCAATCCGATAAAAGCCCTGAAAGTATTCTCGGAAATAGAAGAACAATTACAACCCGATAAGCGTTTTCTTTCCCAATTAGCTATTATGTGCGGAATGGCTTGCGGATTTTCTCTGCAGAAACGGACCCAGGCCGTGGATTATTACTGGAAAGCATATAAATTAAACCCCCGCAATACACAAGCCATTGCTAATTTTGTCAATTATAAATACAGAATTCTACAAGACGAAAGTGTACGGGCAGATGCTTCCGACACAGAAATTCGCATAGCCCTTTTCGCTCACATCCTCTTTCTACAGAAAGTGAAGGATTCTAAGCCTGCAAAAAAAGATTCCATGCATGCAGCTTCCCGCGAAATTTTACAAAAAGAATTGGAGCATATGTTTTTCAAAAACGAGACACAACTTACGGTGACGGACCCCGACGGGAAGAATTATACCTATTCCGACGAAGATATCCGGAAATTAATCAGGCTGTAGCATATCCCTTCAGCGGGAAATGATTCCCCCACCGATAAGCCGCTCTCCGCAATACAGGGCAGCCGGTTGTCCGGGAGCAACAGCCCAAGCCGGAGCAGCAAGATTTATTTTCCACAAATGTTCCGACTCTTTTTGAACCCGGATATAGCCCGGCGGATTTAATCCCAACCCCCGGACCTTTATTTCTATTTTATCCGCATATAAATCCGATTCCCGGTGGAAACGAAGATGCTCTAACCATAAGGTATGACTGAAAAGCTCCGACTTTTCTGCCGCTACTATCGTATTGGAAGCCACATCTATCCGGGCTACATACAAAGGAAAGCCGTTTCTGACCGGCATATCCCGTTTCTGACCGATTGTATAATTTAACAGCCCCTTATGCCTACCGATAATTGCGCCCGACAAATCCACTATATTTCCGGAATTCTCTGCAAACTGCGGGATTTGTTGTAAAATAAATTCCCGGTAATCCTGCCCTTCCAAAAAGCAAATTCCCATACTTTCCTTTTTTCGGGCCAATAAAGTATACCTTTGCTGTGCTGCCAATGCCTTTACTTCTGTTTTGGTATAATCTCCCAAAGGAGTACAGGCCGAACAAAGTATTTCCTGAGACAATCCCCATAGAAAATAAGATTGATCTTTCTGGGGATCTATTCCTTTATAAAGATAAAACTTTTCCCCCTCCTCCTTTATCCTTACATAATGACCGGTAGCTATTTTTTCTATCCCTGCTTCTGTCGCCACTTTCCGTAATAACTCCCACTTAACGGTATTGTTACAGCCTGTACAAGGATTCGGAGTACGCCCGGATAAATACTCGGAGATAAAAGTATCCACGACTTTCTGCCGGAATAATTCTACTCCGTCATACTGTAGTAGCGGTATTTTTAAATCAGTACACAATTCTGAAAGTCCGGCAGGAATTTCCTTTCTCCACAAATTCAAATTCACTCCTACCACCCGGAACCCTCTCTGCTGCAAAAGAAGTGCGGTGACAAAGCTATCTACCCCCCCACTTAAACCCACGGCAATTTCTGGTTTCATTTTTAAGTAAAAAACAGATAAGCAATAATAATGGCCGCTACAATACCGGCAGCATCTGCAATCAAACCGCAAGGTATAGCATAACGGGTATTTTTTATACCCACAGCCCCAAAATAAACAGCGACGATATAAAAGGTTGTGTCCGTAGCTCCCTGAAAAGTAGATGCCAAACGTCCGGCAAAGGAATCCGCTCCATAGGTAGTCATCGTATCAATCATCATCCCCCTGGCTCCACTTCCGCTTAAAGGTTTCATCAAAGCCGTAGGCAGTGCTGCGACAAAATCAGCGTTAAAACCCATTCCCTCTACCATCCGTTCGATACCCTCCATCAATATGTCCATTCCCCCGGAGGCCCGGAACACCCCAATAGCAACCAGAATGGCAACTAGATAAGGGATAATTTTAATCGCTATGGAAAACCCCTCTTTTGCTCCGTCAATAAATGCGTCGTACACATTAATCCGGCGGATGACAGCCATTATAATAAAGGCAATAATGACAGAAAAAAGAATCGTATTACTGGCAACATTGGAAACGACAGTAATCATTTCCTTATCCAAAGTAGAAAAATACCAAATGATCCCGGCAATTAAAACCGTCCCCCCCAACAGGTAGGCTAAAATGACTTTATTAAATAAATTAATCCGCTGCCAGACAGACACAGCAATTAAACCGGCAAGAGTAGAAAAATAAGTCGCTAATAAAATCGGAATAAAAATATCAGCAGGATTGGCTGCTCCTAACTGCGCCCGGTAAACCATAACCGATACCGGTATGATCGTCAATCCGGAAGTATTGAGCACCAGAAACATAATCTGAGCATTTGTAGCCCTCTCTTTTCGGGGATTGCCTTCCTGCATTTGCTGCATCGCCTTTAATCCCATCGGTGTGGCTGCATTGTCCAGCCCCAACATATTGGCGGCAATATTCATCATTATGGAACCGTAAGCCGGACTATCCGGAGGCAATTCCGGAAAAAGCCGGCGAAAAAAAGGATGGATTAAACGGGACATCACCCTAACGGCCCCTCCTCTTTCTCCGATTTTCATTATTCCCATCCAAAATGTCAATACCCCCGTCAAACCAAGGGAAATTTCAAAACCGGTCCTGGACATATCAAAAGTAGCTTTCATCAAGGCCCCGAAAACCTGAGTATCCCCATCGAAGACCAATTTAAATAGAGCCACAACAAAAGCAGCTATAAAAAAGAATATCCAAATGTAATTCAGAACCACTTTTTACAATTTAGGAAATCGTTATGTTTACGCCCTTCTATTTTCCTTCACATGCTTTCAACGTATTCTGCAATAAGGAAACAATTGTCATAGGTCCTACTCCTCCCGGAACAGGGGTTATATAAGAACATTTAGGCGCTACCTGTTCAAAATCGACATCTCCGATTAACCGGAAACCCGATTTTGTTTGGTCAGAAGGAACACGATGAATCCCAACATCGATCACGACAGCTCCCTCTTTTACCATATCTGCTGTCACAAAATGCGGTTTTCCCAAAGCTACAATCAGGATATCCGCCTGTAATGTAATCTCTTTTATGTTCTGCGTACGGCTATGACAAAGAGTAACAGTACAATCCGCATATTTATCCTTACGCGACATCAATACGGACACCGGCGTACCTACGATATTACTCCGGCCGATCACCACACAATGTTTCCCCCGGGTGGGGATTTCATAACGTTTCAGTAATTCGACAATCCCCGCAGGAGTAGCCGGCACATAAGCCGGCAGACCGATTACCATTTTCCCCACATTACAAGGATGAAATCCATCCACATCTTTCGCCGGATCAACAGCCAGTAATATCTTTTGTTCAGAAATATGGGCCGGCAAAGGCAATTGGACAATATAGCCGTCTACATCCTTATCTGCATTCAGCTTTTCTACAACCGCCAGCAATTGTTCTTCCGTAATCTCAGCCGGATAACGCAATTCGGTACTCTTAAAACCTACCTGCTGACAAGCTTTTACTTTACTGGCTACATACGTCTCACTTGCCGGGTCATTTCCGACCAGTACAGCGGCCAAATGAGGGACTTTCCACCCTTCCGCCTTCCATTGTGTCACTTTATCCGCCAGTTCCTGCTTAATCTGTGCAGCAATTTCTTTTCCGTCTATTAATTTCATAGGATTCATGCGGACCGACCGCGTTTATGGTTTATATTAAAAAATACGATTCGCTTTTCCTAGCGTTTCATCCCCGGCATATGCCGCATCATCTTTCCTCCACCGGACAGCATCTTCATCATTTTTTTCGATTCTTCAAATTGCTTTAATAAGCGATTGACATCCTGTACAGTCGTCCCGCTTCCCAAAGCAATCCGTTTCCTTCTGGAACCGTTGATAATATCCGGCATCTCCCGCTCCATAGGGGTCATAGAATGAATAATAGCTTCTACACTCTTAAAAGCATCGTCATCGATATCCACATTTTTCAGCGCTTTTCCGACTCCCGGGATCATAGAAGCCAAGTCCTTGATGTTACCCATTTTTTTGATTTGCTGGATTTGCCCGAGAAAATCATTGAAATTAAACTGATTTTTGGATAATTTTTTCTGCAGTTTTTTAGCTTCCTCGGCATCAAATTGCTCCTGTGCCTTTTCTACCAAAGAAACAATATCCCCCATCCCCAATATACGGTCGGCCATACGTTCCGGATGAAAAGCATCGATGGCTTCCATTTTTTCACCCGTACCGACAAATTTGATAGGTTTATTGACCACTGTCCGGATAGATAAAGCTGCTCCACCCCGGGTATCACCATCCAACTTGGTCAGGATCACTCCGTCAAAATCCAAACGCTCGTTGAATTCTTTTGCCGTATTCACAGCATCCTGACCGGTCATGGCATCCACCACAAAAAGAGTTTCGTTGGGCTCTATCGCTTTTTTTATAGCCGTAATCTCGGTCATCATCTGTTCGTCAATCGCCAGACGACCGGCTGTATCGACAATGACAACATCCTTTCCCTCTGCCTTCGCCTGCCGGATAGCAGCCTGCGCTATTCCAACCGGATCTTTACTATTTTCATCCGTATATACCGGTACTCCGATTTGTTCTCCTAAAACACGCAACTGCTCAATAGCCGCCGGACGATATACGTCACAAGCAACCAACAAGGGCTTCTTTCCCCTCTTGGTCTTCAGCATATTCGCCAACTTACCGGAAAAAGTAGTTTTACCAGATCCCTGTAAACCAGACATCAGAACAATGGCCGGATTGCCTTTTACATCGATATCGACATTCTTACCTCCCATCAATTCGGCCAATTCATCGTGTACGATCTTTACCATCAACTGCCCCGGTTTGACAGCTGTCAGCACATTCATACCCAATGCCTTATCTTTTACCCGGTTTGTAAAATCCTTAGCTATCTTATAATTGACGTCCGCATCCAATAAAGAACGTCTCACCTCTTTCAGCGTTTCAGCTACATTCAACTCCGTTATCTTCCCCTGTCCTTTTAGTATCTTAAACGAACGTTCTAATTTTTCCGATAAATTCTCAAACATAATTATTATTAGTTATAAGTTACAAGTTAAAAAACTGAAGCTCACCCCCTCCTCCGAAAGAAGGCAAAGTTAAAAAAACTTCATTAATTCGACAATTTCCCTTTAATAATCCCCGGATTTCTATCCTGATCCCACCTATTTCTTATCTTTTCCCCATATTTTTCAAAACGACAAAGGTTTTATCAATTAAAGAATTATCGACGACAACAGTAAACTCATTGGTAGAAGAAATAACTTCCGTCAAATTGATTCCTTCCCAGGATAATTCCTTCATAATACTGTAATAAAAACCCGGCTGCATGCTGTTTCCCTTTGGCAATTTAAGGGTCACGGAAGACAAAGAATTCTGTTTAAACAAACAAACTTCATCTTTAAAATAATCCAAAATCAATTCCTCCATGGTATCACTCACCACTAGATTCGTCTCAAAAACCCCCTGCACCATAGTATAGAAAACTTCTTCGTTTTTCACCAATTTCTTCAGGACTTCAATATGACATTCCAATAAAGTAGGTGAATTCTTAAATGTATAATCACACAGATTACTCCTGAGTATAATATCTCCCATGTTATTCAGCAGCTTATTTAACTGCACCTGCTGCCGGATTTGTAAGTAGGGAGCCAATCGATTCAGCGACATAACAATAGCTCCCGTATTGACCTCCTTTTGTAATATTTTTTCCACGTCCGGTTGCAATTGCCTCGCCAATGCCGATACATTTATGATTCCGGCGGCCAGAGATTCAGACAAATAAGGACGATGTTTTACAAGCTCTTCCACTGCATGAGATATACTGATCATATTTCAATTGTTTAAATTTAAACAAAGATACACAGAAAAAAGGCAAAAACTAACAAATAGAAAGAAAAAAAATGATAAACCAAAAATTTTCTACATAAATAACAGTTGAAAAGCCAGATAAAGAGATGGAAAAACTACTTTTTCAGCTATAATGTCCGAAAAGGGAGATAGAAAAGAAAGACACAAACTTTATAAAAAATATCCGTCTCTGTACTTTCACCCCTCTTTTTCTCCATACAGTTTTATCCATTCATACCCATTTCCCGTAGCATTCATATAGCGGATAAAATCTTCTGTTTTAATAGCAATAGAAGCGCGGTTATCGTTCGGATGAAAAGAAAGTTTATTCGCTTTTTTCAAATTCTCATCTAAAAAAACATATACATGGTGTTCGGTATCATTCACCAGACCGAAAGGACTCACGGAACCGGGATATAAACCCAGGTATTTTACCATTCTTTTTTCCGAAGCAAAACTGAGTTTTCCCTGTTTCAACAGATGTTCCAAATCGTGAATGGCTAAATTCTGATCACAATCAAAAATGACCAGATAATGACGATTCCCTTTGTGGTTCCGGAAGAATAAATTTTTACAATGAGTACTCTCCAGGTTTGTCCAATACTGTTTAGCTATTTCAATGGTCGGGGCAGCCGGATGTTCGAGATAGTCGAAAGTAATCCCCAACGCATTCAAGGTGTCGTATACTTTTGATTGTCCGATCCTATTCATTTATTTTCGTTTGATATATCACATTCTCCTTTTCATATTCAACAGCAGACTATATCGGTTTGCCATTCGTTTCCTTCTTCCGTTTCGGTTTTATCCCCTTCTAAATATTGCGGTATTTTCCCTGCCAAACATCCTTTTCTTCCAATTTTTTATCCAGCAGGGCTACAAACTCAAAATTCTTCACTCCCCAATTCGGAGCAATTAAATATTCTGGAGGGGATTGATTGACGAAACGCTCCAGGTATACTTCCGGACAAAGTTTTCCGATAACTTCCACGACGAAATCCAAATAATCGTAAACCGAATAAAGCTGAAATTTTTCCGGATTCCGGGCATATTCTTCTGCCATAACCGTATCTTTTATAATCTGCAACTGATGAAGTTTTAAAACGTGCAAGGGAAGATTCCCCAAACGAACGGCTCCTTCCAACATGGATTCCCTGGTTTCACCGGGTAAACCGAAAATCAAATGGGCTCCTACATATATTCCACGCTCTGCTGTGGCACAGATAGCCCACTCTGCCTCCCTATAAGAATGCCGACGGTGTATCGTCTCCAAAACCCTCTCGTTTACCGATTCCACCCCGTATTCCATACAAACATAACAATGCTTGGAAAGTCCGGCAATATAATCCAAAATCTCCTCATTTACCGCATCCGGACGGGTAGCAATCACCAGTCCGACAACCTTCGGATGAGCTAAAGCTTCTTCGTATCTGGACTTCAAAACTTCCAAAGGAGCATAAGTATTTGAATAAGCCTGGAAATAAGCCAAATATTTTTGTCCCTGATACTTGGCATCGAAAAAACGAATCCCTTCCTCCAACTGCCGGGTAATTCCCTTTACTTCCCGGCAATAATCCGGATTAAAACTGGCATTATTGCAGTAAGTACATCCTCCCCAACCTTTATTTCCATCCCGGTTAGGACAAGTAAATCCACCGTCTATAGATAATTTCTGTACCCGTTCTCCAAATAAAGTCTTAAAAAAAGACGGTAAATCCCGATATCTTTTTCCCTCCACAAGCATTTATTTTTCCTGCGAAAATAACATATCCGCAGGAAAAATAAAACCAAAAGACAGAAATTCCAAAAGGATACCCGATTTATATGCGTTTAAACGTGTCTGTATTTTAAGAACGGCTTACCGCTTTCTTCCCAAGGAAAAGAGTGTTTTCGACAAAGTATGCCTGCGTCAGCATTCAAAGCTCATTCTTCTTCACACTTTTAAACATATTTAAAATGATTCCTTTTCTTTATAAATCAATAGAACCGGATTACTCTCTTCATTCAATTCTTCACTCAAACGAGCTCCTACCGAATGAGCATCAGAAAAAGTACGCTGTTGTAGTTCCAGTGGATGGGTATAGGCCACAACTTTCCCTTTGAATCCTGTATGCTGAAGGTAACGATGTAAGGGTAATTCGTTTTTCTTATCTTCTACAATTGCCTGAAATACCTCTGTCTTTTTACTCTTTTTATCGGTCACTAAGGTCAACATGCTGTTTTCTTTCACCCCCCCACGCCAGGCTATCAACAAAATAGTATTTTCCCCAATGTATTCACTGTTAAAAATATAATAATCATAGATAAAAGGTTTCATCATTTCAGCAGGAGAAAGCTTGGAGGCATCCGGCACAGGATAATCCCGGAGCTGATAAATATACCGGGGAGAAAATTCCGCATCCCGGTAGTTGTATTCGTAAATCGTATTTTCTATGACAGGAATCCCGTAGTAACGCCCCTCGTTCTGGTATAAATTTGAAACCATTCTTAATGGTAAAATATATTTCGTAACCGGTAAAGCCACTGTACCTTGTATATATTGTCCGCTTGAATCCGATGCCCGTAAAATATAAAGAGAATCCCGGAAAGAAGATGTATGCGCCAAAGCATGATCCGTCAACCATCCTCCATCCGGTAAACGTTCCACATGACTGATATAAGAATCCATTTTCCCTTCCCGCAAGAAATTTCCTTCCCAATCGTAATGTAAAAAGCGACCGCTACGGTCGTATACAATCAGTTCTTCCGGATCTTCGGTCAATAGGACATCAGTTATCTCCAGATATTCTCCCGGTCCTTTGCCCTGTTTATTTATCTGATACAAATATTTCCCATCCCGGTTAAATACCAATATTCCCGGATGATTCCAACTGGAAATAAATAGACGATCTTTTCCCGCTAAAATCTTCTTGATATCTCCTAAAATAGAACGATCAGTGGTCTCTAATTTTATTACTTCCTCCAATTCATAAAAATCGTCAAATCCCTTTTCCGATAATTGTTGAAGATCAACTTCAAAGGTAAGTAGCTTTTCTTCTTCTTTCTCTTGTTTTATCTGCGACTTACACCCCGATAAAAAAATAAATACCAAAATCCAAATGTAATTTTTCATATTTTGAACTTTTTTGAATAGTCAAATATATAACTATATTATTAATTATAAAACTAAATTTATAGTTTATTTTTAAAAGACCTATTTCGTTCTGTTACACTTAATTCGTATTTATAACGTTTTCATGACTTTATTACATAAAAACTACTTATAACATTTTCATGTTTCGATAGAAAAAACTATATTTGCGCACTCTTAAAAATAGCGGGTATTTCTGATCGATCGTATTGCCAATCAGATCATTAATAGAGAAAAATTTCTATAATATAAACCATTCCTTATGAAAAAAGGAATATAAAACAAATCTAACACATATGAGTACCAAGTACGTTTACACTTTCGGTAACGGGCAGGCTGAAGGCCGTGCGGACATGAAAAATCTGCTCGGAGGAAAAGGAGCCAACCTAGCCGAAATGAATCTTATCGGACTACCTGTACCTGCAGGTTTTACAATTACCACTGAAGTTTGCACGATTTACAATCAACAGGGAAAAGAAGCTGTAGTGAAATTGATTGAAAGCGATGTGAAAGCTGGTATTGCACACATGGAAAAAATCATGAATGCGAAATTCGGTTCAAAAGGCGAGGCTTTCCCATTGATGGTCTCTGTACGTTCCGGAGCACGTGTTTCTATGCCGGGTATGATGGACACTGTACTTAACCTGGGCTTGAATGATGACGCTGTAAAATTATTGGCAGAAAAATCAGGTAATCCGAGATTTGCATGGGACTCATATCGCCGTTTTATTCAAATGTATGGCGATGTGGTAATGGGTGTTTCTGCAGCAAAAGGAGAACATAATCCTTTTGAAGTGGAAATCGACAAGCTGAAAGCGATTAAAAATATTACCAACGATACGGATTTTACAGTTGAAGATCTTCAAATATTAGTAGGTAAATTCAAACAAGTTGTCAAAGATAAGACAGGCAGAGATTTTCCGACCTGTCCCTGGGAACAGTTATGGGGAGCTATTTGTGCCGTATTCGATTCCTGGATGACAGAACGGGCTGTATTATACCGTCAACTCAATCAGATTCCGGAAGAATGGGGAACCGCCGTAAATGTGCAATCAATGGTTTACGGTAATATGGGTAATAATTCAGCTACCGGAGTTGCTTTTTCCCGCGATGCTGCTACCGGAGAAGATATTTTTAACGGAGAATATCTGATCAACGCCCAAGGAGAAGATGTTGTGGCAGGTATTCGCACACCTCAGGAAATTACGATTGAAGGTTCACGCCGCTGGGCTAAATTACAAAGTATCTCCGAAGAAGAAAGAAAAACAAAATATCCTTCTTTGGAAGAAGCAATGCCGGGAGCTTATGCCGAACTGAACAGCGTACAGGAAAAATTGGAAAATCATTTCCACGATATGCAAGATATGGAATTTACAATTCAGGACGGCAAATTGTGGATGTTACAAACCCGAAACGGGAAACGTACCGGTGCTGCTATGGTGAAAATGGCCGTAGATATGCTGAAACAAGGAATGATTGACGAAAAAACAGCTTTACTCCGGCTTGAACCGGCGAAACTGGACGAATTACTCCACCCGGTATTCGACAAAGTTGCCCAGTCTAAGGCCAAAGTGCTGACCAAAGGTTTACCGGCTTCCCCGGGAGCAGCCTGCGGTAGAGTGGTATTTTTTGCCGATGAAGCGGAAGAATGGAAAAATAAAGGCGAAAAAGTTATCTTGGTACGTCTAGAAACCTCTCCGGAAGACCTGAGAGGCATGCACGTTTCCGAAGGTATCCTGACAGCAAGAGGAGGTATGACTTCCCATGCCGCCGTTGTGGCTCGCGGTATGGGTAAATGTTGTGTTTCCGGAGCAGGAGATATTAACGTAGACTACCATAAACGCCAATTTACCGTAAAAGGAACCACCATTAAAGAAGGAGACTGGATTTCTTTGAACGGCTCTACCGGTGAAGTTTATCTGGGCAAAGTAGCCACAGTAGCCGCTTCTTTGGATGAAGATTTTAAAGCCATTATGGACCTGGCAGAAAAATATACCCGTATGTATGTACGTACCAATGCAGATACTCCGAATGATGCAAAAGCAGCCCGCAATTTCGGTGCCAAAGGAGTAGGTCTTTGCCGTACAGAACATATGTTTTTTGAAGGAGACCGTATCGATGCCATGCGCGAAATGATCCTTTCCGATACAGAAGAAGGCCGCCGTACAGCATTAGCAAAGATTTTACCGATGCAAAGAGGAGATTTCGAAGGTATACTGGAAGCTATGGACGGACTGGGAGTTACAATCCGCCTGTTAGATCCGCCTTTGCATGAATTTACGCCGAATGAACCTTCTTCTCAGCAAGAGATGGCAACCAAACTGAATATTTCTGTAGAAGAAGTAAAACAAAAAGTAGACGCTCTGCATGAGTTTAATCCGATGTTAGGACACCGGGGATGCCGACTGGGCATTACTTACCCGGAAATTACAGAGATGCAGGCCCGCGCCATTATCGAAGCCGCTTGCAACTTGAAAATGAAGGGTTTGAACCCGAAACCGGAAATTATGGTACCTCTCGTCGGAGAAGTAAAAGAGTTGAAAATGCAGGTAGATATTATCCGTAAAACCGCTGAATTAGTGTTCTCAGAAAAAGGAGTACGGGTAGAATTCATGGTTGGCACCATGATTGAAATTCCTCGCGCTGCCATCACGGCAGATGAAATCGCCGAAGTGGCAGAGTTCTTCTCATTCGGAACAAACGACTTAACCCAGATGACTTTCGGTTATTCCCGGGATGATGTAGGTAAATTCTTACCGACTTACCTGAAAAAAGGCATCCTCAAAGCCGATCCGTTTGCCGTACTGGATCAAGTTGGAGTGGGCCGCATGGTGAAAATGGGTGCTCAGTTAGGACGTAAAACCAATCCGAATATCAAGTTAGGTATCTGTGGAGAACACGGTGGAGAACCTTCATCCGTTATCTTCTGCGACGCCGTTGGTATGAATTACGTATCCTGCTCCCCCTTCCGCGTCCCCATCGCCAGAGTAGCTGCTGCTCAAGCCGCTATCATGCATACGGAAAAATAATTTTGTTTTATAATGAAAAAAACCGTTCCTTTGTGGGGACGGTTTTTTTATTAAACATAAGACTAAATTAAAAACAGGAAATTATGAAAAGAATTCTTACTATTTTATTTGTAGCTGGCCTATGGGCAGCTTGTTCCTCCCCTACAAATACATACACTGTAAAAGGGAAAGTAACCGATCCGGCTTATAACGGAGAAACGGTATATTTAATAAATACCGAAAACAGAAATCTGTTGGATAGTGCTGTCATTGCCCAAGGAGAATTTACTTTTTCCGGACAAATAGATACGGCTCAAATGGCTCTCCTTCGTTTACAACGTCTTCACAGTAATTTTATTCTGGAAAAAGGAGAAATTCTGATAGACATGAATGATACAGAAGCTCCTGCCGGCACTCTTCTCAATAATACGATGAGTGAGATCAATGCAAAATCTTCACAAATACAAAATAATTTCCGGACGGAAATCGAAAAAGTGAAAAGTCAAACGGATTTAAGCGACGAAGAGCAAGAAGAAATCTTAGAAAAAAACTTTGAAAAATTAAAACAAAGCTTTGATTCTTTAATGAATAGCTATTTTCAACTCAATAAAGACAATGCGCTGGGTACATGGATCATACTGAATTGGGCGGGAATCTTGACTCCGGAAAAATTCAATGCGGTCGTTGCACAAGCAGGAAATCAAGTTAAAAACAGTAAAGCTATACAACAAATCCAAGAAAAAAACCGGAGAATCGAATTAACAGCTCCAGGTAAACTCTTCCAGGATTTTAAAGCAGAAGACAAAGACGGAAAAGAAATCTCCTTGTCCGACTATGTAGGAAAAGGGAAATATACCTTAGTGGATTTCTGGGCTTCCTGGTGCGGCCCCTGCCGTCAGGAAATCCCTTATATTGCTAAAGCATATAAAGATTACCAAAAGAAAGGATTGATCGTGATCGGGGTAGCCGTATGGGATAAAAAAGAAGACCATCAAAAAGCCGTAAAAGATCTTAACATTGCCTGGCCACAACTCTTTGTTCCCACCCAAGAAGCAACTGAATTGTACGGCATCTCGGGTATTCCTCATATCATCCTCTTCGGACCCGACGGCACCATCATCGCCCGCGATTTACGCGGCAAAGCCATAGACGAAGAATTACAAAAAATATACAAATAACTCTCCTCATAATTACACATTAGGGACGTGCCCTAATGTGTAATTTTTCCCCCTCCCTCACTCATTCAAATAACGAATAATTCCGATACTCACCCCACTAATTCTTGCCAACTGCCGCAATTCCACATCCGTTTCCCTCAACATCTGCCGAAGGATCATTTTCTGCTCATCTTTTGCTAAGGTATGTATATCTCGTCCTCTCAGTAATGCTTTCAGCATCTCCCTCAACCTTTCGTCCCGCATTTGACGTTCGGATAAATATTCCAGAAACGATGTTTGATTCCTTTCCAACAGATATTTCTCAAATTGTATTCTATCCGAAAAAAAGTTCTTTATAAATCCGACATTTACAAAACTAGCAGAAGAATTATAATAAAGTCTGTAACTGCTCCATCTGTAATCTGAAACTTGTCTACAGATTCCGGCTTTGACTGGATTCTGTAAAATATAGCGAAAACATTGAATTAAATAATTTTCCGTCTCGATCCCTTCACTCCTAAACCGATCCTGAAAAAGATACCCCTTTCTGTGGTATTTAGCATTAAACCACATCGCATAAACAAAAGCAATATGATGCATATAGTGACTAAGCAAATTACTTTTCACCAATAAATGGATATGATTGGTCATCAGACAATAACAATAAATTTCAAAATCCGGACATACCTGTGATTTCAATTGCTTTAAAAACAATTTGCGGTCGTTGTCGTCATAAAAAAGCGACATCTTATCCATACCCCGTAAAATAACGTGGTAGATAGCAGTTACAGATCGTTTACGAGCTTGACGCGGCATTCTTAAGTAAATTGATACGGATATACCAAATTTACAAAAAAAGAAGGAGATTTCAAAATTACACATTAGGGCACGTCCCTCATGTGTAAAAAATAAAAAGAGGCCGAAGCCTCTTTTTAAACACACTAACAATAAATTTACTACACTTATAAAGCAATATAATTTCTATATCGTAGGGCAAATATAAGTACTTAAAACGTTTGCACAAAATTTTTTAAAGAAAAAATCTTTAAAAACTTTCATTTTATTTCCAGATCGTCTCAATTTGTTTCAAATCACAGAGGGGGGAATTTCAATCTATTTGGGATGAGCTCTCTCGTTAAGCCCTCAAAGTACAGCTCATCCCCTTGCTAAACTTTTCTGGTATTTTACCGTAAATTATCTAATAGACGAAGCATTTTAAAGTTTCATTTTTTATTTCTATTTTTGTGAAAATCATGATAAAACAAAAAAGTTCTTCTTTTTATTTGGAATCGTTTGTGTTATTTTTTCGGATAGTTTTAAATTCAATAAGCACAGATTCCATTACTTTATTGTAAATTTGAGAAAAATTTTAGATTTGTATCACCTAAAAAATAACGAAGATGTCAAAAATTAAAGTTGGTATTAACGGATTCGGACGTATTGGACGTTTAGTATTCCGTGCTGCTATGAGCAGAGATGATATTGAGATTGTAGGTATTAATGACCTGATCGACGTAGACTATATGGTTTACATGCTGAAATACGATACCATGCACGGAAGATTTAAAGGAACTGCCGAAGCAAAAGATGGCAAACTGATTGTCAATGGTCAGGCTATCCGCGTAACAGCAGAAAAGGATCCGGCCAATTTGAAATGGGATGAAGTAGGTGCAGAATATGTGGTAGAATCCACCGGACTTTTCCTTACCAAAGAAAAAGCGGAAGCTCATATCAAAGCAGGTGCTAAACGAGTAGTGATGTCAGCTCCTTCCAAAGACGACACTCCTATGTTTGTAATGGGTGTAAACAATAAGAAATACGCCGGAGAAGCAATTGTTTCTAACGCCTCCTGTACGACGAACTGTCTGGCTCCGTTAACCAAAGTCATTCAGGATAAATTCGGAGTTATTGAAGGTTTAATGACTACCGTACATTCTACAACGGCTACACAGAAAACAGTAGACGGTCCTTCCATGAAAGACTGGAGAGGTGGACGTGCTGCAGCCGGCAATATTATTCCTTCTTCAACCGGTGCAGCCAAAGCTGTCGGAAAAGTTATTCCCGAATTAAACGGAAAATTAACAGGTATGTCTTTCCGCGTTCCGACTTTGGATGTATCTGTAGTAGACGTTACCTTCCGTTTAGCTAAAGAAGCTTCTTATGACGAAATCAAAGCTGCTATGAAAGAAGCTTCAGAAGGAGAAATGAAAGGAATTCTGGGCTATACGGAAGAAGAGGTCGTATCTTCTGATTTCTTAGGAGACGCCCGTACCTCTATCTTCGATGCTAAAGCAGGTATTGCTTTAAATAAAAACTTTGTGAAATTAGTATCCTGGTATGACAACGAATGGGGGTATTCGAATAAGGTACTGGAATTAATCGTTCACATGAATACTGTAAAGTAATTTTAACTTACTAAATATTTATAAAAGGATGTCGTCCGACATCCTTTTTTCATTTTGTAAAGTCAATTTTTATTATTTACTTTGTCATAGAGTTGCCTACTTGTAGTGTAACTTTGAGCTAAATAATTTAATTTTGCGTTTACATTAGTCTCTCTACGAAAATTTGACGATTTTAATTAATGACGAGATAAAATGTGCAACGCTCACGCTTTGTCGATATACTCACAAAAAAGCGTGGGCTTGCTTATTTTTGTCATTGGGGTCTCGTCAAGCCTTCGTAGAGAAAATAAGTATAGTTCACGCTTTTTTATTTGTCGGTAAAAGACAGTCTAAAACCCCAATATATGAGTATCGACGAAATAGAGCAGAGAAGTTTTGAATTTATAGAGCAACACTTAGATGCCACTTTCGATGAAGTCCCTGAGTATCTGTTCAAAATCTGGCATATTCCAGTTCCTTTGAAAGATTATCTTTCCGTCAATTACAAAGACAAATACGAATACCGGATATTTCTTTACGCCCTCAGGAAATATTGCAAAACATACAATATCCAAATCTCGGAAAAACAAACAGTAAGCCTTTTTAAAGTCTATCAGTTAATGTTGAGTATTCCCATTGTCAGAGGACGGCATTTACCGCGTGAAACTGCTTTTCGCATATTTGACTTTAAATTTTACTTGGAGCTTATCTAGCAGTTGTTTGGGTAAATAAGGAAATGAACTTCATTCCCAGAATACAAGGTTCCAAAAGAGTTTCTTTACCGTCCCCTGTTTTTTGAAACCGGATGGGTAAAGTCTTTCAAACTTTTGACCGGCAAGTCCGCAGCTTCAACGAACAAATATATAAATCAGGGACTATCGACTTACAGTTCAGGAGAAGCGTCAGGCTATTTTTAAAGAAAGCTTACTCTCCCCAAAGGTAAAATTTTACTTCAGGGAGAGTTTCTTTCTTTTTTCCATCAAAATTCAAGCATTTTTTAAGGACTAGAAGACGTTTCTACCGGCTATCTTCAACCGGGTAATCAGTTATTCACACAGGAAATCGATGTATTTCTGAATGGCCAGAATACATACGGGACAGAATTCATCTGTTTTATGCAAATTATTCATCAGGCAATTGGGCCAAGGACGATATACTCCCTTTGCTACATATCCGCCCCCTTCATATACTCCTAATTCCCGGCTGTTCTCGTCTGTTAAAGGTGTGGGTACAGGGGTTCCAGCTTTCAACAGGTGTTTCCAATCTTTCCGTCCAAAATCCACCAAGGTCGTCAAGTTGGCTTCCCATGGTTCGACATCCTTCGGATACATATCGTTGTAAGAGACATTTCCCACATACTCATCTCCCAAGCCTAACAATACATGCCCGAATTCATGTACATAAATTTTACCCGTACGGGTCGGATGATTGGCGGCACTTATTCCATAAAAATTATATATTCCTCCGCCTCCATATTTTTGTGTATTCGACAAAATATAGATATAATCATAAGGCACATGGGCGGCAACATCCCTGACATTTTGAAAATCTTCTATCATCTGATATCTTTCCGAATCAAAAGTATAAAAGGAAGCCTTTAAAGCTGTATTTCTCCAAATGTGTTCTCCGGGAATCGTCACGCCTGTTTCCTCGGAAGGTGCCCATACAGCCCGGATATTGAATTTTTGGACATTTTCTTTAAAAGGAGAATAACTGAAAAATTCTTCTGCAAATACTTTACAGGCCGTCATAAATTTTTCCTTTTCCATGGCAGAATACCCCTCCGGCAATAAAACCAAATCGATTCTGTGATCCGGATTTCCATTATAAACAACTTCAAAGGTTTCATAACGGGGAGTAAACCGCTTGATAAAGTAACTGTTAACGCGGATAGAGTACTCAAATTTCTTCTCAAATTTTCCCTTCCGATTGCGGGCATATAATTCGAGCCTGGCATCTTTTTTGGGAAAAGGGAATACAACCGATTCCGGCATACATTTCATCGTTTCTGCAGCCTCAGGAGTAGTTTGCCATTCATTAAACAAAGTACAATAAGAACGGGAATAGATAAGCTTACCGCTAGCTTCATCTACCAGTTTAAACAGTTGATTTCCATAACCGTTATCATCAATCAGAGAAACCTTGGAACCTGCCCAATAAGGCTCTTCCTTCAATTCATCAAAAAAGTAACTTTGGGTGTTCTGGTCTCCGCAATGATAAAAATCAAAACGCATGGTTTTCTCCCAGAAATACTGATCAAACTGAGCATTTGCCGAAACAACTGATATTAATCCTATCATGCCGGCCAACAATAATCGATTCATAATCCTCATGTAAATAATATTATAATTACAACTGTGTAAAGTTAATAAAGTAAATAAAAATTGTATCCTTTTTTCCGAAAAGAAAAAAGAAACCTCAAAATCCGGTTTTGATCCCTATCAGTTCATATAAGAGGAAGATCTCTTAAACATTTCGCTGATTAACGAATCCCCGGTTTTCATAAAACTTAAACCAACAGGGGGTTCTGTCAATCAGCGAAGTATTCTCATGCATCCGGCCGGAAGTGTCTATCCCTTATCCTGAAACAAGGGGCTCAACCCTCTCCTTATTTTCTCCCGTATTCCCAATACAACATCAACAAATGAGCGGCCGACCAACTGAAATGGGGAGCTTTCAGTACACTTCCATCATGTGTATCGTAATTTTCATGAATAGGCGCCTTTCCCGATAATCCTTTCAGGCGGGTAAATACCTGATCTGTATAGTAGTCTGCCTGCCGATGGTAGCCATATTTCCGAATTCCGGAAATACCAAAATATACCTGATCCAACCAAATCGGTCCTCTCCAATATCCTCCCGGTAAAAATTTAGGATGATCCGCAGCTAAAGTGGGGAAAGGAATATAGGTTGAGAATTTATTCGTATCAGCAAGGATCTTCATTACTCTTCCGGCTTGTTCAGAAGTAGCTATTTCCGTCCACAAAGGGGTCCAGCCTTCCGGTCCTTCTACCCGCACAAAGTCGCCCTCCAGCACTTTATCAAAAAAATATCCTTTTTCCTCATCGAAAAAATAAGTCTTCAGGTTTTCTGTCCAATCGGGCTCTTCAAACCTCTCTCCGACAAGAGCGGCCATTTGTTTCAACAAACGGTGTTCATAAGAAAGATAAGCATTCAAATCCACCGATTCCTGGTTAAAACTCCAGGCTCCTTCTCTATTTTTTACCATTTTCGCTTCGTCAAAGCGAACAGCATTATCCATTCCGCTTTCCCATTTTGCAGCTTCCTCTGTACCGTCTGTAGAACCGAATTCACAGATTCCGTTGCCGTTATGATCCCGGTAGCTAAACCACCAGCGGTAGTATTTTAATAACTTAGGATACATTTCCCGTACAAAAGCAGTATCGGCTGTTTCCCGAAAAACTTCATACACACTCCAGGCGGCTAAAGGGGGTTTACTATCCCGATAATTATTTTCCCGTTTATCGCTATAAATACAATCGGCAATCATACCGGCTTCATCCTGATAATCAAACATCGAACGGATTTGATTCTTTGCCAATTCAGGTTCAAAACGGACAGTAGCTACCGCTTGTTTCCAAGTATCCCATGCCCAAAATCCGACAAAATACCCCACAGCATGTGAGGGGACCATGCCGTCGTGTAACAAATCTCCCTTACTGCTACGCCAGTTACTCAGCAAAGTCACCATGGCTTTTACAGCAATTTGATTATAAGACGCAGGCATATCTGTTCTCAAAATCCGTTCCAAATAAGTATTCCATCTCTGAGCATGCTGTTCCTGCAAGTGTTGGGACTGTCCCAAAAGAGCTTCTGCTTTTTCCAGTCCCTGCTGTAATTCTTCCTGTTTATTAAAAAACGAAAATACGGCAATATGATGCCTGGCAAGCTTAGAGAAAGAAGCCTTGTATACAGAAGAAGTAAGCATAATTTCCGCGTCTTTCTCAAAAGTCACTGCAGCAACTTCTCCCCGCGGTAAATAAATAACCAAGCTTTGATTGATCACTTCATTTTTATAATCCTCTCCCCAAATACTTCCTTCGAAAAACCAATCTATTTCTTCGTCACTCTGACACAGAAGTAAAGCATGGTTTTTGTCGGTAAAGAAAAGCCGTTGACGGATCGAAATAGTAGCAATACTGCTTTCCATATACAGTTGTCCGGGGAAATAAACCAGACTATCCGGATGAAACATATCCGGAGTTATTATTTTTCCATTTTCGACATACCCCACTTGTACCAAGGAACGGCTGATCCACCTCCGGTTATCCAAATCGAAAGGCCCGCAAAAACCATTGGTGAATTTCTCCGCTTCGGGTAAAGTAAACCCCATCCAGGCTCCGCAATCCGTATACCAACCTTTTCCGCCTTTGGAACGATCCGGGGTATACGTAATGTTTAAAATATCAGGATATTCAAACGCTTTTTCCGATTTAGGAATTTCTCCCGGCCGACAGCTCACCAAGCTTAATACGGCCCATCCTATCCACAAAATCTTGTTCATCTTTTAATCTCGTCTTATATTGTATGTATAAATCTCTTATTTTAGGTTTTCTCTCCGGTTTATCTTGGATTTCTTTACTAAATCTTCACCGGATTTTACAGGAATAATGGTAAAGGTATATTGTTTATCGTCCGGAGTAATGGTGTATTCCGGATGTGTTTGCGCCCCCCAGGAATTATCACCGCCCACACCCATTTGCTGCAAATCAATATTCAGCCATACCATATCCTGTTTACGGATACTTCCGCCGTGTTTTCTTTCGATATTAGGACTGACATGCCTAATATCCTGTAGCGGAAAATTCCAGGCACTTACATTCAGAGGCTGTTTTCCTACTACTAAAATACCGTCGCCGGAAGCATTCAATAAAGCACACCAGCGTACGTCTGATTTATTAGCTGTTTCCTGTGGACGAACATAAGGATGAAATTGTTCCCAGACAGTAGCCCGATACAAATCAATATCAGCCGAAGATTTACGATCCCAATAATTCTCGTGAGGACCTCTTCCGAACCAGCTCATTTGATCGTATTCCCCCTTCAACACCATCCGCATACCATAACGAGGCATTTCAGGCAAATCTTTCTCTTCTGTTTTAAAAAAATTCTCCACCTGTATGGCTCCATCCGGATAAACGGTATAGACAACGGAATAAACAGAAGTTTGTCCTTGTAAGGTATAGCGGGTTTTCAGCTGTACATTTTCTCCAGTCCTCCCCACCTTCAAATCCTCCAATTTCAGCTCTTCCCCGGCTTTTAACCAGATTCCACAACGCTGCATCATACCATTGGCGACATCATTATCCGTCTGAGCCCTCCAGAAATTGGGCCGCAAAGCTTCCTTCAGCACCTGATTTCCCTGATAAGCCAGGCTTATCAATTCTCCTCTGTCGGTAGAAAAAACAATTTCAAATCCCTCCCCGTTTATTTTTATCTGCCGGTCTGTTTGTTCTAACTTTAAAACTCCTTTCATCTTTGTCACTTCCGGATCAATATAATCTACCGGCCAAGGCATCTGCTCCGAGGCCACAATATGCCCCGAAGGCAGCAGATCCGTCGCTTCCCGGGTAGAAGCTTCCAAATGCAGAAAATACTCAGTAGCGGGCTTTACCTCAAACTCAGGTATGCTGACCTCCACTTCCGCCGTTCCATGAGGAGGGATGGCGGGTACATCCAGTTTGCCGGACAGAATGATCTTCCCATCCGCTTTTATTTTCCAGGAATAAGCATAACAATCCAGATTCAGAAAATCATTCCGGTTTGTCAAGGAGATCCGGCCTGTCTTAAAAGGTATGCCATCAAAATGCACTCCCTGATATATTTTTTTCACTTCCCAGATATGAGGATGCAAAGAGCGGTCGGCCATTACCAAACCATTCGCACAGAAATTAGAATCATTCTTCACTCCGACATATCCCATATCTCCTCCATAACCCCAGATGTCATTTCCTTCCTTGTCTTTTATCGCAAAAGTCTGATCTACCCAATCCCATATAAAACCACCCTGCAACTGATCGTATTTATAAATCAAATCCCAGTAATCGCTCAAATTCCCCACACTGTTTCCCATGGCATGGGCATATTCACAAAGGATAAGAGGCATGGGACGCCTTTGATTGACATGCTCCCTCAATTTCCACACCCGGGCATACATCGGGCAATAAATATCGGTAGCTCCTTCCCGACCGGCCCCTTCATACTGTACCGGACGACTAGCATCTCTCTGTTTCGTCCAACGATAAGTTGTCTCAAAATGCGGTCCATACCCGGATTCGTTCCCCAAAGACCAGATAATGACAGAAGTAAAATTTTTATCTCTTTCTACCATTCGGCTCATCCGCTCCCGATACGGAGTTATCCATTCCGGAACAGTTGCCAATGTTCCTTCTTCCGTTACTTCCATTCCGTGCGATTCGAGATTGGCTTCATCAATCAGGTAAAGCCCGTATTCGTCACAAAGTTCATACCATTCTTCTATATTGGGATAATGGCTGCATCTCACAGCATTTATATTAAATTGCTTCATCAAGCGGATATCTTCTTTCATTCCCTCATAAGTCACACTTCTCCCTTTTTTAGGATCGTGTTCATGTCGGTTTACTCCTTTCAGGAGTATGGGAACACCGTTTAGCTGTAACATTCCATTTTTCATCTCCACCGTCCGGAAACCAAAACGATGAGCAAAGGATTCCTGAAGAATTCCCTGAGGATTCCACGTATTCACAACCAAGGTATACAATTCCGGGGTCTCCGCCGTCCAGCTGCGAACATCTGCCAAGGCTGTATGAAAATAATGTAACGTATCCGTAGCTTCTTTTACTTCCGAACGGGCGGAATAGATCAGCTTCTCTTTATCCAACAACTTTACTTCGAATGCCGTACCCCTAACCAGATTCCGGACATCGGCCGTTATCTTCACCTTCAAATCTCCATCCCGGTAATCGTTTACCAAAGGAGCAGTTACCTCAAAATCCCTTATCCGGGATTTCGGACGGGCAATCAACCATACGTTCCGTTCGATCCCGCTATACCGCCAAAAATCCTGACATTCCAGATAAGAACCATCACTATAGCGATATACTTCCACAGCCAATTTATTCCGGCCTTTCTTCAAATAAGGAGTAATAATAAACTCTGCAGGCAGCCGGCTATCTTCACTATATCCGACAAACTCTCCGTTCACCCAACAATAAAAAGCCGATTCTACTCCTCCAAAATGCAAGATAACTTCCTGTCCTTGCCAATTCTCCGGAAGAGTAAATTCCCGGACATAGGATCCCACCGGATTATAATCTTTTGGGATATAGGGAGGATTCGCCGGAAAAGGATATTTCGTATCCGTATAAATAGGAGCATCAAAACCTTGCAACTCCCAGCTTCCAGGCACTTCAATCCGATCCCATCCTTTCAAACGGTATCCCTTTTTATAAAAATCTTGGGGGCGACTTTCCGGATTGACCGAATATTTGAAATGCCAGATTCCGTTTAAAGAAAGCCGTGAAGCTTCAGAAGTCTTTTTCTGAATTGCATCTTTTTCTTTTTCATAAGGTATAAACCAGGCGTGCATAGGCTCCCGGTTGATTTCATTCACAGAAGGATTTTCCCATTCATTTCCAATAACCTGACCTTTTCCCTCCCACATATAACAGGCCAATATGAAGAAAAATATATATCTTATCATCTGATTATCTAATTAATACTTTCAAAATTTCATCCAAACAGTTACCCTGTTTCTTTACCGATATTTATATTGTACAAAAAAACGTAACCAAAAATGGCACGCTAAAATCAACTGTAATCCCATGAAAAATGGAAACCACTACATAATCTTTGCCGGAACTCTGCGTGATAACCGGTAAAGTGGTATCCATAGTGGTAGCTCCCCCGACCGATATAGGCGCTAATTTCCCAAAATAACGGACCAAAAACGGGGCGGCTAGTAAAGTGAGCAGCTCCCGAATAATATTAGAAGCCAAAGCTATGGTTCCCAACTCTGCTCCCTTATATTGAGTAATAAAAATAGAAGATAAGGAATAGTACCCAAAACCAGAACCCACAGCCAGACAATCCGTCAAACTCCTGTCTTTCAACACCAAACTGATGACAGCCGAACCGGCTAAAGTTCCCAATATGGTTCCTAAAGGCACTAATACAATCCTCAGATTTTGTTGTTTCAGGGCTTGCAATGCTTTTTTATCACTTCCTATACTGATTCCGACCAGAAACATCAATACATAGAGGGCATATAAAGTAGGATCCTGCTCGGTAACAAAAGCAGGCATCTCGATAAAACGCCCCATCAATACCCCTACGATAAAAAAAGCGACAATAATTAAACTTCCACGCATATTTAAACGATTGCTAAATTCTAAGCTTAAAGCTGTTTTAGAAGTAAAAACGTCAAATGTTTAAATGTGAAAAGTATACTGTTTCTCGAACAGTGTCACATTCGAACTTCTGAAGTTTCTCTTTTCTTTCCGCTTCATCCTTTAGAAAAGTAAAACTTATAAATACCCCAGGCGCACAAGATACTTCCGGCAACAGCTCCCAAAGTGATGCATAAAGCATCTATTCCGATAGTGTCCAAATTATTCATAATCTGATCATTTACTCCTACACTGAGTCCCAGTAAAAAAAGTAAAATAAAGATGGCCCAAGTAATCAATTTTTGTACAAATTTCAGGTTTCGTTCCCGAAACAAATACCCTAAAAGAATCCCACTGACCATTAAACCTATCACTATTAGCATAATTTTTTTTATTCATTAGGAGGCGCAATATATATAATTCAATGAATTTAAAAAAACGGAATGTTCTGAAATAGAACATTCCGTCAACACCCCTTTTTATTTATTTAATTTGCCCATTTGAATTTAGCTCATCCTGAGGAACATAAAAGAAATTATGCCTGCTCGGATCAAAACTTGTTCGTCCCACTGCAGCCAAAGCTTCTTTCGCTTTTCCCCAACGGCGTAAATCGTAAAAACGGAAACTTTCCAAAGCAAATTCCACTATACGTTCGTGTTCGATCTGGGCTCTCACAGCTTGTTGAGAAGAACCCGACATAGAAGGCATATCCGCTCTGGCTCTCACCTCATTTATCAAAGGTTTTGCCAATTCCGGATGATCCAATTCATTGTAAGCTTCTGCCCGCATCAACAACACATTTGCATAACGCATCAACATCATATTCATAGAAGTTTCACTCGGCTTCATGCCTTCCTCGTCAACCGGAATAAATTTGCGGAATACAGGTTTGTCTTTTCCATTAAACCATTCGTCATAATTGTACCCCCAAACTTTTTCAGGATTTCCATTAAAATACTCATCTTTAAACCACAACGTATTGTATAAACGACTATCATAGCCCCCCGTTGTGGCAATTTTTCCTTCTTTTTTAAATTCTTCATACAACATAGTAGAAGGTAAAATCCCTTCCCAGCCACCTAATTCAGAAGAAGCCACCCAATAATGGAGCTGATGTTTATAATAAGCATTTCCAGAAGTAGCCGGGGAGAATTGTACTTCAAGCAAAGACTCTTCGGAATTATCGTTTGTACCGTTAAACATCCCCAACCATTTGTCCATAGATACCAATCTATAACCCTTAAAATTTTCCGGTTTCAAAACTTCTACCACCTGTTCCAGAAATTCTGTTTTACGTTCCGGCTCTTCATAGGCCCGGGTCAGATAGGCATATCCCAGATAAGCATTTGCCGCAGCAGAAGTAGCCCGTCCTTTGTCAGCAGCCCCACGCGTCATCGGTAAATTGCCGGCAGCATACTTAAAATCATCTACAATAAAATCCCAGGCATAATCTCTTTCTGATAAAGGCTGATCTATATCACCTTCCGAAGTAATGTATTTCTCCCGAACAATGATTTTTTCCCAGTTTAATAACAATACCATATGATAATATCCCCTCATAAAACGAGCTTCTGCAATAATTTGCCCTTTCATGTCGGTATCGAACAGAGCGTCATCCATAGCACTGACTTTATCTATCACCTGGTTGCTATAGCTAAGCCCCCAATAATTATAATCCCAGATTGTAGCCGGCACACTGCTGTTCATATTAAAGGTAAAATTGTAAATTGAACTCATATACCCGTAACCGGAAGCTCCCGGCCCCATATCCATGATATCTTCCCGGAAAGGTTCAAATACAAACTTGTTCTCATGAAAACGCCATCCCCCTCCATAATACAACTGGGAATAAGCAGCGGACAAACCCGACAGGGCATCTTCCTGACTTTTCCAATAATTTCCGGAAGTAGACTGATCCGGAGATTCCACTGTCAGGAAATCTTCACAACCGCCTAACACTATAGCTAGTAACGGTAGATATATCAGATTCAGTAATTTTTTCATAGGTCTATTTTTATATCTCATTTATTAAAAAGTCACTTGTAATCCAAATACATAAGATTTTGTAAACGGGTAAATGCTACTGTCAATACCGGTATTGATTACTTTTTCCTGTGCAAATTCAGGATCCACACCGGAATATTTAGTCCAGGTCCATAAATTATCTGCACTCACATACAAGCGGATCTTTTCCATATTGAGTTTACGCAACCAAACTTTCGGTAAAGTATATCCCAACTGTATCTGCCGCAGACGGATAAAGTCGCCGTCTTCCAGAAACCGATCGGATTCCCGGGAATTTTCATTCGGGTCCTCCAACACCGCACGGGGCATATTGGTATTGCGGTTCGTAGGTGTCCAGGCATTTAAAGTAGAAGTAAACATATTATAAAGTTCAGCCATACTTTCAGATCTCACACGGGTACCGTTGTATATTTTATGTCCCCAACCGCTTCCTAATAAGAAGGAAAAATCAAGGCCTTTGTATTCTGCATTAAAAGACAGATTGGCTTCTACTTTCGGCATCCCGTTCCCCATGTCCACTTTATCCTTTCCGTCTAATATTCCGTCTCCGTTTATATCCTTAAAACGAATATCTCCCGGCTTGGCATTGGGCTGTATCAATTTTCCATCTTTACTGTGGGCATACACTTCACCCATATTCTGGAAGATTCCATCTGTCTGATATAAATAGAACGTAGCTACAGGCTTACCTTCCCTAGTCTGGGTAGCATCATATCCACCGTAAATAATCTGATCGGGATTAGCCATTTTGATTACTTTATTCTTCAGGTAAGTGATATTAAACCCGGCACTCCAGGAAAATTCTCCGTAATTGTTCCGATAATTCACATCAAACTCTACTCCCGTATTCCGCATCGTTCCTATATTCAGAATAGGATCGGCAATACCGGCTGAAGGTGCCAGTTTTTTGGTAATCAATAAATCAATGGTCTTATTATTAAAATAGTTCAAAGCCCCGGTCAGTTTGCCGTCGAATAAGCCATAATCCACACCTATATTTAACGACTGACTGGTTTCCCATTTCAATTCCCGGTTTTCCATTACATTAGCGATCGTTGCAATCCAAGGGTTTTTACCCATTCCTTGTACATAACCTAAACTACCGCCATTTCCTTTTGTCATCAAGGCCAGAAAATCGAAATTACCTAAAACATTCTCATTTCCTAATTGTCCCCAGCTACCTCTTAGTTTCAAATTCGATACAACCCCTCCTTTCGGAAAGAATTCCTCCTCGCTGATTCTCCAACCCAAAGCGACTGAAGGAAAAGTTCCCCAACGGGAATCCGGTCCGAACTTGGAAGAACCATCCCGTCGTACCGTTACCTGCAACAGATAACGATCTTTAAAAGAGTAATTCAAGCGACCGAAATAAGAAAGCCGATTGTACACCGTTCTCGTACCCTCTCCTGAAAAGGTTCCGCCAATCGCAGCATTCGGAGTGTTCCACCACGGATTTTCAAATCCTGCCGGCTGATCTTTTCCGTCTACTGTCGTCTTCCCTTCTCCGTTCAGAGCATTCCAATTGGATTTTTCCATAGCCACTGAAATACCGGCCATCATGGTTATAGCATGCCCTTTGAATTTTTTATTAAACGTCAGATAATTATCCACTGTCTGATTCTCCCAGTAACTCCGTTTTTCATATACATAAGGATATTCATTCGGTTCCGTGGGACTGGATATAAAATTCGGAGCATTTGCATAATATTGCGAATTATATCCATTGTAATAATAAGCCGTTTTAAACTGCAACCAATCGGTAAAATTTGCGGCCACAGAAAACATAGCGACTACGTCCTGGGTCTTTGTCTTATTATGTTTAAAATGCGCATCCGCAACCGGATTGCGTGTCGACACAAAACCTTCAGAAAGATCTGCTATTCCATATCCGAATTCCTGATCCGAATCCAATACAGGCGTTAAAGGACTGGCCCGGTATACTTCCGTAAGAGAAAAATCGGGATCGCTTCTCTTTTTCGCCGTATAAGCCAAACTGGCAGAGATATCAAAAATCGACTTTTTGGTGTTCACCTTCATACGGGCATTCTGCATCAGAAAATTATTATCCAAAACAATTCCTTTTTCGTCATAAATATTGGCAGAAATAGAGAATTGAGCAACCTCTCCCCCTCCTCTCACGGAAACACTATGACTCTGAGCAAAACCCCGGCGAAAAACTTCGTCCTGCCAGTCGGTATTAGCACGAGGTTCTTTATATACATAAGCCGGTATATCCTTCGGTTTATCGGAATACTTATTTTTTTCTTCCACCATCATCCGGCTCAGGGTTTGAAATCCTTCTGCATCCAACATATCAAAAAGTCCGGTAGCCTTTTTTACTACTCCATAGGAATTAATATCCACTTTCACCTGCCCCTTTTTACCACTTTTCGTCGTAATAATGACAACTCCGTTAGCGGCTACAGAGCCGTAAATAGCTGCCGCCGCACCGTCTTTCAATACTTCTATCGACTCGATATCGTTGGGAGCTATCGTCGACATATCCCCGGGGAAACCGTCCACGATATATAAAGGCTCACTATTTCCATAAGTACCAAATCCGCGTATTTTCACATATACTCCCTGTCCGGCCAAACCGCCATATTTGGCAATACTGACGCCGGCTACCTGTCCTTGCAAAGCTTCAGCAACATTCACCGTCGATTTGCCTGCCAGTTTTTCCGCATCTACAGAGGTGATTGCACCGGTCAGATCGCTCTTTTTTAGAGTACCGTAACCAATAACAACTACTTCCTCCAAGCTTTCTATGTCTTCTTGCAAAACGATCTTCAAATCGTTCTGTCCGACAACAGGAATTTCCTGTGTTTTATAGCCGGTAAACGAAAACACCAATAAGTCACCCTTTTTAACTTTCAAGGTGAAATTTCCATCCAGATCCGTAGCGACTCCACTCACAGTCCCTTTTATTAAAATATTCACCCCCGGCATCGTCTCACCTTTCTCATCCGCCACATTTCCTTTTAATAGGTAATCCTCCTGAGCCATCGCACCTAAAGGTAAACACCAGGCCAGTAACACCACCAATATCCGATACAGATATTTTGCCTTATTCGTCTGTCTATTTTCCATTTTATCCGAGATTAATTTTGTTCCTCTTATTTATTTTCCGATTCTGTCTGACCGGTTTTCAGACTTTTTCCTTCCTTATCATAAGCATATTCGGTTAAAGTAAATACAGCATCATCCGAAACTGTAAACTTGAACCAATAATATTTGAAAGGAATGCCCGGAATGTCCGTCACGATTCTCATACCCACATAGGCTGTTTTTCCCAGCCAATCTGTATAATCTTCCGAATACAATACCGGCATATACATCCAGTTCTCACTGCTATAGGAAGCATTAAACGCCCAGTCCGAGCTCTCTCCAATCTCTATACCTTCTTCCAAAGGAAGAACATAGATCAAATCTCCTTCCTGCTTACCCATAATATCCTGCCCATAATTATCGAAATGAATTCTCTTTACAGCAGGAGCAGAACCAATAGCTACAGCCGTCTGAAATAATCCTCCGATTACCTTACCGTCAATTTCCACTTCCTGCCACACTTGTTGATCGAAATCAACGACCCAATTCAAACCGTCTACATGCACAATTGTATTGGGGCCCTCTTTCTCTACGGGAATCTCTAATTGAATTGTCCCCACTTCAGGATGTGACGAAACAAAATCGATACGCAAGTTCTGAATTCCTACAGGAACAGCTCCAGCTTCCACCCTACAAGTCATCTCAAAAGAACGTCCCCCTTTTTCTATGGTAAAATGCTCGTGAGACAAAGAAATACTATCAGCATCTACCTGATTGTTCGCTCCCAGCCGGACTTCAAAGTTTATATTTTCCGGAACAGGCACAGAAAAAGCGACATCAATGATTACTGTATCCGGCTGATTGGCCGTACGTTCAAAATACACTTGGGAAGGGGTTGCCACCGCCACTTTTACCACCTTTTCCCAATCGACATTATCTTCATCATCGCTACACCCTGGAAAAACCAGAAATGCCGCCACAATGAACAACATTTGCAAAACACACTTTCTCATCTTCATAAAGGTTTTAGTTATTATTTTTAAAACATGATTTAATTTTCACCATCGCCCGACAAAAATAAAAGAGGAAAAAACAATCGTTTGAATTTTGCTTGCAGAAGGTACCTACAAAAAGATGCATTTTTAAAAATTAATATCTACATTATTCCAATTTAATATTTGATAATCAAATATTTAATAAAATAATCATATCTACATTTAAAGAAAAGAAATCCCAGTTGTCCGTCGGCGTTAACCAGGCTTTGCCCGACGAAAAGGGAGAAGTTTTGGTGTTTTAACGGAGCTTGAGCTGGCAGAAAAGCGAGAGAAACACAACTGAAAACGTAAATAACCGGAGAAGGGAGAACATATTAAATCTACATTTTCTTCATATACTCACTTAAACCTTCGTCCGTTTCCAATCCTAGTTTTTTACGTAAACGGTAACGGGCCATATTGACAGTTTTAGGAGTAGAACCAACCAGAAGAGCAATCTCTTTTGTGCTAAAATCAATTCGTAAAAAAGAAGCCAATTGTTTTTCATTCTTTGATAAATCAGGATGCCGGGTAGTCAAACGCACAATAAATTCCGCATTGACCCGTTCGATCTCTTCCATTAAAGGACCGATATTTTCTTCCTTATTTTGATATTGAGTAATAAAAGCATTAATCGTCTTTAACTGAGTTTTTATCTCCGGTTTAGCATCCTTATACGACTCCCGGATCATCACTTTAATTTTCTCAATCAATTCATTCTTACTTTGCATATAACAGGCGAAGTTTGTCAATTCCTTCTTGCTGTATTCCAATTCCATTTCGACATTCCTTCGTTCTTCTTCTGTCTTTTCCAGTCGTAACTTCATCATTTCCTGATGTTGAGCTTCAATTTTCTGTGTCGCCAGAGTCAACTGAATTTTGCGTCTGTGTCTGAATCTCCATATCAGCAAAAACAATCCGAAAAACAGGGCCAAAGAAAAAGCCATAACCAGCAACATATCCCGTTCCAAACTCTTGATTTTAAGCTCTTTTTGTTTTAAATTCAATTCCTGTTGCTGGGCTTTAAAACGCCGGTCAGCCACATTTAATTCCATTTCCCTGATTTTCTTATTCGATAAGAGATCCTTCTCCATCTCATACAACCGCTCTATGCTTTCATAAGCTTTCTTATAATTGCCCATTGCCCTATATACCCAGGTCTGATAACGATAATTATCGCATAGCAATTCTTTAGCACTCAAATTTGTCGCCAAAACAAAAGCACTATTCAATTCCTCCAATGCTCTTTTATACTCTTTTAAAAAAAAATATTGAGTACCTAGATTATTATAATTTTCCGCCAGCGACCAATTCGCTCCTAACGATTTATTAAGTTGTATTGCTTCTTCCAATGATTTTATCCTTTCTTCCGGTTTGCCTTCCAAAAGACCCAAATTATTCAAATTAGCAGCAATATTCTTCCGGTCGTTTAACTGACGGTTCAATTCCAATGCTTTTTTAAGGCTGTTCTCTGCTTTCTCGTCTTCCTCTATCCGCTCGTAAGCCAATCCCTCTGCATTATAACAACTGGCAATTCCTGCCGTATCCCCCAACGCAGTGAAAAGTTCGGTTGCCCGCTCTATAAATTGAAATGCCTTTTTTATATCTCCTACACTAATGTACAAATGTCCGATATTTACATTTATCTGAGCTTGTAATTGTTTGTTTTCTGGCGGACATTTATCTAAAGCATTATAAAAAGCTTCGAACCCCATGTCAAAAGAACCGAGATTGACATAGGAACGTCCCAAAGCTACTAATGCCCGGCATAATAAATTCCGGTCCCCGGACAATTCAGCCTTTAGAATAGCCGTATTGGAAAAAGAAATAGCCCGAACCGGATCGGAATAAGAACTTTGATAAGCCCTATCAATATAGACCTGCACTTCTTTCTCCTGTGCATCCTCCTTTATCTCCTTCACAGGAGCCAGAGGCAAAGAAAAAACGATAAAACAGAGAAATAATAAGAGCATATTTTTCGCTATAATATGATCACTTCAAAAAATAACTACCTGCATTAACAGACAGGTATGGTTTATCTGTAAAATATTCACAATGAAATATATCGTAAAAAAGAAATGGCTAAAAACAGCCTTTTTCTACACAGACTAAAAATCAAACAAATATAAGATATTATTCTTATATCCTTCATTTCTAATTATGAATTAGAATTTACTAAGTTTAAAATACGATAAAATACTTTCTTACTTCCGTTCTTTGTATTTACCCCTTTTTCTGTTTATACTATAATTTTTCTTCAGAACGGAACGTCCTTTTATTTTATCCCTATCTTAAACACCATCTGCCTGTCAAACACCCCTTCCATTATAGATAAAATAAATTTTCCTTCCTTCGCTTGTCAGGTTTCAAAAATTTCAGTATCCGTAGAAGATTAAAGCGGGAAGATATCTTTCTCCTCCTTATTTTTTTTACCTTTGAAAGTCTGATAAACAAAAGATAGATTTTTCCTTATCAGTAAAATTTTATTTTAGGACATCACATGCTAAGTTTGAAAAAGTTGTGGCCTTCTCTGTTGCTGCTCATTCTTTATTTTATTATAGATGAATGCCTGGAACCGACCAATGGATTAATCTGTTTAGGCATACTGGGATCGGGAGAATTTATTTATACCCGGTTTAAAGAAAGATACAACGATTGGACGATAGTGTTTATAACTTGTGCCCTCGCCATACCGGCAATCGTAACTTTAACCAGTTCCTCTCCTCTTCCGGAACATTTACAAAACGGAATAACGGAAGCTGCTATCTGTATTTTACTGGGGTTTCTCGCCTTCTCGCACAAAGAGATCAGTTCCACTCTTCCCACTGCCCTCCGTAAAAATTTTCAAATTACTCCGATGCAACAACAAGCAATGAAAATAACAGTACGGATGCTGTTTTTCTTATTGTTTTTCCATACTCTTCTCTTGTTTTTTTCAATCTATTATGCAGATGAAAAAGCGGTGAATTTTGTCAGTGGTGTCCTTCTCTATTTGTTGATCAGCTTATTCATAGGAATTTTATTTGCCCGGCGATATTTTATGATTCAAAAGTATAAAAAAGAAGAATGGCTTCCCCTAGTCAATGAGAAAGGAGAAGTCATCGGAAAAGCTCCTCGGAGTTTGTGCCACTCGGGATCTAAACTTTTACATCCGGTAGTACACCTGCATATACAAAATGAAAAAAACGAACTCTTTTTGCAAAAAAGAAGTATGAAAAAAGATTTTTTACCGGGAATGTGGGATACCGCTGTAGGAGGACATATCGGACTAAATGAAAAAATTGAAGAAGCATTGAAAAGAGAAGCTCAGGAAGAATTAGGCATAACAGATTTTGAAGTTCGGTTTAAGGGTTCTTATACCTGGGAAAGCCCCAGAGAAAGGGAGTTGGTTTTCTCTTTCCTTTGTATCCGTTACAACCGTATCCACATCGACAACGATGAAGTAGAGACCGGACGGTTCTGGAATCCTCAAGAAATTGAAGAGGGTATTTCCCAAAATCTCTTCACCCCTAATTTGATTTATGAGTATCAGACCTTTTTCTCCTCCCCCTTTTCTAAAAAATAAAATTTAATCTCCTTTCTTCAATCATTAACTTTTTTCTACTTCCGAATTCCAATTTAATTCGTTCCTTTGCATAAGGATAGAATTGATATAGCATGAACGAAGCGGTTTTAGAGAAATTAAAAATACTGGCGGAATCGGCCAAGTACGATGTATCCTGTGCCTCCAGTGGCACGTCCAGACGCAATACCTCTTCCGGAATAGGAAGCGCCACAGGCTGGGGTATATGCCATAGTTTCGCAGAAGACGGACGTTGCATATCGCTGTTAAAAATCATGCTTACCAATCATTGTATCTACGATTGTGCATATTGTATCAACCGAAGAAGCAATGATCTGAAACGGGCTACATTTTCCGTAACTGAATTGGTAAATTTGACGATTGAATTTTATCGTCGTAATTATATCGAAGGTCTTTTCTTGAGTTCAGGTGTAGTCCGCAATCCGGATTATACTATGGAACGGCTCGTCAGGGTAGCAAAAGAGTTGCGGCTGAATCATCGTTATAACGGCTATATTCATCTGAAAAGCATTCCGGGAGCCAGCCGGGAATTAATCAACGAAGCAGGGTTATACGCCGATCGTCTGAGTGTTAATATAGAAATTCCCAACGAACAAAGTTTGCAATTACTGGCTCCGGATAAAAATTTTCAAAGCGTATTTACCCCCATGCGTTATATTCGCCAGGGGATACTGGAAAATTTGGAAGACCGGAAAAAGTTTCGGAAAGTTCCCCGTTTTGCACCTGCCGGCCAAAGTACCCAGATGATTATCGGTGCCAGTCCGGACCAAGATAAAGATATCCTCCACCTTTCCTCCGCACTTTATCAAAGACCTACTCTGAAAAGAGTCTATTATTCAGGATTTGTCCCCGTAAACGAATACGATCCTCGTTTACCGGCTTTAAAACAACCCCCTTTGGTCAGGGAAAATCGTCTTTATCAGGCAGACTGGCTGATGCGCTTTTATCATTTTAAAGCTGAGGAGATCGCTAATGAGGCTTACCCGGACCTGGATCTGGAAATAGATCCGAAACTGGCCTGGGCTCTCCGGCATCCGGAAAAATTTCCGGTAGATATCAACAAAGCCGATTATGAAATGATACTGCGCGTACCGGGAATAGGAGTAAAATCCGCCAAACTCATCTTGGTCTCCCGGCGTTACGGCAAATTAGGCAGTCAGCAATTACAAAAAATGGGGATTGTCCTGAAAAAAGCCCGTTATTTTATTACTTGCCAGGAATTGCCCTACCAAACAATACAGGAGATTCATCCCGATCAGGTAAGGAAAATTCTGACGAATAAAAACACAGGGCGGAAACGGGAAGACCCCCGTCAATTAAAATTACAGTTTGAAGACGACTGATATGGTGGTGTTCACTTACGACAAAACATTTGAAGGGCTCCTGACAGCTCTCTTTGAGGCCTATTATTATAAAATATTTCCCGACCTTTTATGGGCGGAACAAGAACCTCTCCCTCTTTTCTACGACCGGGTGATTCCGGTCTATACAGACGAAGAGAAATCCAAGCGGGTCTGGCAAGGGCTTCAAAAAAAACTAAGCCGGGGAGGCTTGTCTTTCCTGACGATTACCTGGCTGTCCGAGTTAGCGGATGTCGATATGTTGCTCTTCCGTTATATGCGGAAAAATATAGACTCTCCCCAATCCATAGAACTCAATTTCGGAGATCCCGACGTTTTGAAAATCTCCCAAATCTGGAAAAAAGTAAACCAGGAAAAACACCGGCTGTTACAATTCACCCGTTTTCAAAAAACGGCAGACGATATATTTTTCGCCGTTTTTGAACCTCGTTATAATGTTTTGCCTTTAACTACTCCTCATTTCCAAAACCGCTTTTCCGACCAAAAATGGTTACTCTATGATGTCAAACGAAAATACGGCTATTATTACGATCTTTCTGAAGTAACGGAAGTTTATTTCAGTTCGGAAACGACTCCCTTTCAAAACGGCAAACTTTCCGAAGAATATCTGGCTGCAGATGAAAAATTATTCCAACAGCTCTGGAAACAGTATTTCAAATCCATCGCTATACGGGAACGGTTGAACCCCAAACTGCACCGGCAAAATATGCCCGCCCGGTTCTGGAAATACCTGACAGAAAAACAAGATTAACAACCAGAATCCATATCTTCTCAGGAGAAAAGAATAGAATTTTAAATAAATATTTCATTAGCAGTAGAAGTAGGCTTGTAAAAAAGACAGAAAAAGGAGGAAATAAATCTTTAGAATGAAAATAGTACAGAAAGGATATGGCAAAAAGGAAATCTGAAATATAAAAAAATTACACAAAAGGGCACGTCCCTAATGTGTAATTTCACTGTATCGTCTCTTGGGTTTTATCCTAGATAAGTTTTCAATAACTTGCTTCTGGAAGAATGACGTAACCGACGGATAGCTTTTTCTTTAATCTGCCGGACTCTTTCGCGGGTTAAACCGAATTTTTCACCAATTTCTTCCAAGGTCATCTCCTGTGTATTAATACCAAAAAACAGTTTAATGATATCACGTTCTCTTTCAGTTAAAGTAGATAATGCCCGTTCCACTTCTGTAGACAAGGATTCATTAATTAAGGTACGATCGGCTACAGGGGAATCATCATTTACCAATACATCCAACAAACTATTGTCTTCTCCCTCTACAAACGGAGCGTCTACAGAGATGTGACGACCTGAAACCCTTAAAGTATCAGCTACTTTTTCAGCCGGTAAATCCAAGGTATCAGCCAACTCTTCCGGAGAAGGCCGGCGTTCATTTTCCTGTTCAAAACGCGAAAAAGCTTTGTTTATCTTATTCAAAGAACCGACTTGGTTCAAAGGCAAACGAACAATACGGGATTGCTCGGCCAAAGCTTGCAAAATAGATTGACGGATCCACCAAACAGCATAAGAAATAAATTTAAATCCACGGGTTTCGTCAAATTTCTCTGCCGCTTTAATCAACCCCAAGTTTCCTTCATTGATTAAATCCGGAAGACTAAGGCCTTGATTCTGGTATTGCTTTGCCACTGAAACCACAAAACGTAAATTAGCACGTGTCAACTTTTCCAAAGCCCGCTGATCCCCTTTACGAATACGTTGAGCTAATTCTACTTCCTCCTCCACGGTAATCAAATCCTCTTTACCGATCTCCTGCAAATACTTATCAAGGGAAGCACTCTCCCTGTTCGTTATTGACTTTGTAATTTTTAATTGTCTCATACTATCTTATTATACCACCGCAAATATTTTGCAAAAGTAATGTTTTTTATTTAGATACCCATGTAAAAATTGCGGAAGTTTTTTATTAACATTTTTTAATTTAACAATGAAAATGCAAAATATTCAACCCGTCCCCGGGGGCTCACAGCCGTAACAAAAACACCCCCGTCCGTCACACTGTTCAAGGCTTTCGCCAAATCTTCTTCGTTATAAAGAACGGAATTATTAATCTTTACTAAGATATAACCTTTTTCTAAACCAGCGGATTTGAATTTTCCATTCCGGATATCTGTAATTTTCACGCCTTTGTTCAACCGATAACGGTAACGGTCTTCTTTGCTCAAGGGACTTACTTTTACACCCAATAAATCTCCCTCTTCTTTCACTCCTAAAGCCGTATCACCGTATGTATTCTGTAAGGTTACTTCCACTAATTTCTCTGTTCCGTTTCGTTTCACCTTCAACTGTACGGCGCTTCCCGGACGATATTTCCCTAACTGCTCATGAAATTCAGGTGCTGTTTTTATTTCAATACCGTTCATTCCCTGAATGACATCTCCTTTTTTCAAACCACCTTTCTGAGCTGCTCCTCCGGAAATCACATCTTCCACATAAATACCCGACGTCTCGTTCAGTTTCATCTCCTCTGCCGCCGCCGGCGTCAATTCCCGCATATAAACTCCTAATACGGCACGTTGTACTTTTCCATAATCTTTCAAGTCGTTCACCACTTTACGGGCAATGTTGACAGGTACGGCAAAAGAATATCCGGAATAAGCTCCTGTAGGCGACTGTATGGCGGTATTAATCCCAATCAGTTCCCCTCTCGCATTTACCAGAGCTCCCCCACTATTCCCCGGATTCACCGCTGCATCCGTCTGCAAAAACGACTCCAGATTCATTTGTCCCCGGTTCATCCCTAACTCACGACCTTTGGCACTGATAATACCCGCCGTCACCGTAGAAGTTAAATTATAAGGGTTCCCGACAGCCAACACCCACTCTCCTAATACCACATCGTCCGAATTACCATATTCTACACAAGGCAAATTCTTGCCGTCTATCTTTAACAAAGCAATGTCCGTATTCGGATCTGAACCTATAATTTTCGCTTCATATTCTTTTTTATCATTCAATACCACAATCACACGGTCGCTCCCCCGAATAACATGGTTATTGGTAATAATATATCCGTCATCTGATATAATTACGCCAGAACCAAAACCCATATTCATTGGTACTTCTCTTTCCTGAGAACGATTTCCAAACCAAAAATCCAAAAAAGGATTACCGACATACTCCCGTCCCATTTGTATGGTTTTAACATGCACCACTCCCGGGACTGTCTTTTTGGCAGCTTCCCTCAAATCCACACTTCCCGGGCCTTCCAAACCGGTATGATCCGGTGTATAAGCTACCTGCTTTACGCCCGGTCCGATAATTTCATGCCGGATTTCCGGCCTCAACGGTTCGCTTTTCCACTCATTGGCTATAAAGAATGCAATAAAACCGCCGACAATACCTAGAATCAAACTGACTAATGATTTTGTAACATTCATACTTTTTTCCGTTTTATTAAATTACATGACTGGCACCCTTTCACAACAGAACAATTTCATTTTTATCCTATCCGAATTTTTCCAGTTGCACTTTATTCCAAGCAATAAGTTTGCCAATAAATTGCTAATAAAATCTTAATTAGCAAAGCTTAACGTTAGAAGAGATTTGTTAAATGTTAAAATCCAAGGTCTCTTTCTCCAAATCAAAACAAAGAACACAAAATTTATCCGGTTTCCTTCCCTTTTTCAGGTTCTCCCTACGATTGGAAGAGAAATCTCTTATCTTACTGATACATATACGATAACAAATAAAAATAGTTGACATTCTGGTGGAATCCTTCTCTTTAGCCCACAAAAATCCCGGAGCTTACTTTCAAGCTAAAAGTAAAACTCCGGGACAATCTTTTTTGAAAAATCTTATTCTACCCTCTATTCTTCTTTTAAAGGTTCACTCTTAAATTCTGCAAGCACTTGATTTCGATTCATTAACAATAATGTATGGTCCTTTATTTCAAAACGATCTGTATTTTCCAGCATCTTAAAAAAAGCAGACTCAACTTCCATATCCGGACAAGCCATCCGCGTAGATCCCATCTGGGAAAATTTCAAAGTCTTGCCGTCTAATTCATAGCCTCCGAAAAAACGATTGCAACCCGCCATTCCGTCTGCCCTCTTTTCCGTATCATTGAAATGAATATAAACCTTATTCCCGTTTTCTTTCATTTGTAAGGGCTTTCCATCCAGCTTTTCCAATACCCATTTCACTCCCGTCAATTTTACGATATTTCGGGAAAAGTTACAAGCAGTTACCCCCAGTCCTATTAAAATTAAAAATAATATTGTCTTCATATTTTATCTTGTTTAACCTTATTTTGTTATCAAAACTTATGCCAAAATGACAAATTGCAGAAAACTATTTTACTTTTTACTGACAGAATATCCTAATTTCTATTTAAAATCAGAAAACTTTATTTTTTTAACTTCCGAATGTTTACAAGGGGAAAGACGGAAAGCTGCTTCTCATCTGATTCTTTCGGATAGATCCCTGTCTCTTCAGCAAAGTGTTTACCCAAGTACGAATGTACTTTCGAATACTTCTTTCAAAAAGGGAAAAGGAAACGATTTCTCCCCCCTCTTTTCACAAAATCAAAAAATTTTTTTTTAGAAGCAAATTAAAATCTAATTAACGACAAAATTACGTAATAGGTTTGTATATTTGTGGCTAATTTGGAAAAATTAAACTTCGTTATTTAAATAATTAAACTATTTAATATAATTATAACATGTCCAAGGTAATCAAATTAAAAAAGGGCCTTGATATTAAGTTGAAGGGGGAAGCCGAAAAAGTGGTAAAAGCAGGAGGAAAATGTACTCTTTATGCGATGAAACCTACGGATTTTCGTGCACTTACTCCCAAACTGACAGTCAAGGTTGGCGACGTAGTGAAAGCGGGAGATGCTTTATTTACCGATAAGGCAAACCCCGGGATCAAATTTACGGCACCTGTCAGCGGCTGTATCGAAGCTATCAACCGCGGAGAAAGAAGAAAATTATTGGAAGTTGTCATTAAAGCGGATTCCGAAATCACCTATAGAGATTTCGGGAAAGCCGATGTAAACCAACTCAGTCGGGAAGAGATCATCACCCGCCTGCAGGACAGTGGCACATGGCCATTGATCATACAACGTCCTTACGGTATTTTAGCCAATCCGGAAATTACTCCCAAAGCAGTCTTTATCTCCACATTCGACACCGCTCCTTTAGCCCCCGACTTTGAATGGATATTAAAAGAAGAAGGGAAAAATTTACAGGCCGGTATCGATTGTATGCAAAAACTTTGCAATGGAAATGTAAATTTAGGAGTAAAAGAAGGTATCCCCCAGAATGCCGTTTTCAATCAGCTGAAAAACGTCAACATTACGTATTTTGAAGGTCCTCACCCGGCAGGAAATGTCGGTATCCAAATCAATCATATCTCTCCGATCAACAAAGGAGAACACGTTTGGACGGTTAATATACAAGATTTGGCAATCATCGGCCGCCTGTTTACAGAAGGGCATTATGACGCACGCAAAACCATTGCTTTAACCGGTTCGGAAGTAAAGGAAGCTGCTTATTATAAAACGATGATAGGTGCACAAATCTGTTGCTTTACGGCTGACAAATTGAAAAACGAAGTTCACCAGCGGATTATTTCGGGGAATGTACTGACCGGTACAAAAGTAAGCGACAAGGGGTTTCTCGGTTTTTATGCCAACCAGATTACCGTTATTCCGGAAGGGGATACTTATGAATTTTTAGGCTGGGCTACGCCGGGTTTCAACAAATTCTCTGCATCCCGGTTGTTCCCTTCTTTCCTCTGTCCGAATAAGCACTATACCTTAGATGCCAATTACCACGGAGAACGGCGGGCATTTGTCGTTTCCGGACAATATGATAAAGTGTTCCCTATGGATATCCTTCCGGTTTACTTGTTAAAAGCGATTCTGGCAGGAGATATCGATAAGATGGAACAACTCGGAATTTACGAGGTTTTACCGGAAGACATGGCGCTATGCGAATTTGTCTGTACTTCTAAAACCCCTGTCCAGAAAATCCTTGAAGATGGGATTGCTTTGATGATGAAAGAAACCAATTAATACAGTTAAAAGCGAACAAGCAGAGAAGCTTTATAACATTGAAATTTGAATGACATGAATTTTTTACGAAATTATTTAGATAAGCAAAAACCCAAGTTTGAAAAGGGAGGTAAACTGGAAAAATTCCGCTCCGTTTTCACTGGTTTTGAGTCTTTTCTTTTCGTGCCAAACCGCACGACGACTTCCGGTTCTCATATCCGGGATGCTGTAGATCTCAAAAGAACGATGATTATTGTCGTGATTGCTTTAGTTCCGGCATTGCTTTTCGGAATTTACAATGTAGGATACCAACATTTTAAAGCAATCGGCGTATTAGCAGAAACAGATTTTTTCCAAATGTTCTTCTTCGGATTATGGAAAGTACTTCCGATGATTATTGTTTCTTATGTTGTCGGATTAGGAATAGAATTTGCCGCTGCACAGATGAGAGGTCACGAGATTAATGAAGGATTTCTGGTTTCCGGTTTGTTGATTCCCATGATCATGCCGGTGGAAGCTCCTTTATGGATGATTGCTCTTTCCACAGCTTTTGCCGTGATCATCGGCAAGGAAATTTTCGGAGGTACAGGAATGAATATCTGGAATCCGGCTTTATTAGCCCGTGCCTTCTTTTTCTTTTCGTATCCTTCTATGATCTCCGGAGATGCTGTCTGGATTGCCGGTGATCCGACGACAACAGATGCTATTTCTCAGGCAACACCATTGGCTCAAATGGCTTTAGGCCAACCTTTGACTTACACCTCTGCAGATATGTTCTGGGGATTGATCCCGGGTTCTATCGGAGAAACCTCCACCTTCTGCGTTCTACTCGGAGCACTCCTGCTTCTGCTCACCAATGTGGCCAGCTGGCGGATCATGCTATCCGTATTTGTAGGAGGATTCCTCATGTCCCTGGCCTTCGAACCGGTTTCACATGTGGAAGCTTATCAACAGCTATTAATGGGCGGGTTTGCTTTTGGAGCTGTATTTATGGCTACCGATCCGGTCACTTCAGCACAGACCAATATCGGAAAATACATTTACGGTTTACTGATCGGAGCAATGGCTGTCATTATCCGTTGTATAAACCCCGGTTATCCGGAAGGTATGATGTTAGCGATATTATTGATGAACACCTTTGCCCCCTTGATCGACTGGTTTGTGGTACAATCCAATATCAAACACCGTCTGAAAAGAGCCAAAGTTAATGCTTAATAACAGAAAGAGATGAATAAACAAGGAAACACATATACATTTATCTATTCAGTCATTCTGGTCGTAGTAGTCGCAGCACTACTGTCCGTCATATCTCTTTCCCTGCAACCCCGTCAAAACGAGAACAGGCAAAATGAAAAGAGACAGAATATTCTGAGTGCTATACACATCAGTTCTACCGCTCAAAATTCCGCTGAATTGTTTAATAAATATATCAAAGAACAATTTATTGTGAATGATAAAGGCCAAAGAATAGAAGGGAACGCTTTCAATGTAGATATTAAAGAACAGTACAATGTAGCGGCAGACAAACGGGAATTTCCTGTATTTGTTGCAGATGTAGACGGAGCTACTAAATACATATTGCCGATTTACGGAGCCGGTTTGTGGGGCCCGATTTGGGGATATATTTCATTAGATGCAGATAAGTCGACCATTTACGGTACATTCTTCGACCACCAGGGAGAAACCCCGGGTTTAGGAGCCGAAATTACCACCCCCGCTTTTAACAATCAATTCCAAAACAAACAGATTTTCTCCGGGGAGGAGTTAGTCAGTATTTTGGTTATAAAAGGCGGAAATGCAACCGGCAAGAATGAAGTAGATGCCATTTCCGGTGGTACGATCACCTCCAAAGGAGTTGAAAACATGCTCCGAAATTATTTAACCTATTACGAACCGTTTTTAAAACAAAAATAAAATGAGCGCATTTTTTTCAGCGAAGACCCAGGAATATCTCCTTGGTCCTTTGAGCAAAAACAATCCGGTTATTGTACAGGTGCTGGGTATCTGTTCTGCTCTTGCCGTCACCGCCAAGCTGGAACCCGCCATCGTGATGGGACTCTCTGTAACGGCAGTAACCGCTTTTTCCAACGTCATTCTTTCTTTACTACGGAATACGATCCCTACGCGAATCCGTATCATCGTACAGCTCGTCGTAGTGGCTGCATTGGTAATCATTGTAGACCAAGTGTTGAAAGCTTACGCTTACGACGTAAGTAAACAGCTTTCCGTATATGTAGGTTTGATTATTACCAACTGTATCATCATGGGACGTATCGAAGCTTTCGCTTTGGCAAATAAACCCTGGCCTTCCTTACTGGACGGCATCGGAAACGGATTGGGTTACGGTATGATTCTCGTGATCGTGGCATTCTTCCGCGAATTGTTCGGTTCCGGCACCCTCTACGGTTTCCGCATCATCCCGCAATCTTTTTATATCCAAAACGGAGGCCACTATCTGAACAACGGTCTGATGATTATGCCAGCCATGGCCTTGATTCTTGTCGGATTGATTATTTGGGTTCACCGCTCCAGAAACAAGGATTTAATAGAAAAATAATTAAAGAAGAATTAGAAATATGGAAAATCTATTAAATATATTCGTCCGCTCGATCTTCATCGACAACATGATATTCGCATACTTCCTGGGTATGTGTTCTTATCTGGCCGTATCGAAGACGGTGAAGACCTCATTCGGTCTGGGCATAGCAGTTATATTTGTGTTATTCATCACCGTTCCGGTAAATTATCTGCTGGATAACTATGTTTTAAAGCCAGGAGCTTTACAATGGTTGCTGGGAGAAGAAGCCGCTACGATCGACTTAAGTTTCTTAAGCTTTATCCTGTTTATTGCAATCATCGCTGCTATGGTACAATTGGTGGAAATGATTGTAGAAAAATTTGCCCCGGCTCTGTATAACCAACTGGGTATTTTCTTGCCCTTGATTGCTGTAAACTGTGCTATCATGGGGGCTTCGTTGTTTATGCAACAACGGAATTATGCAAATGTAGCCGAAGCTACCACTTTCGGACTGGGTTCCGGAATCGGCTGGTTGTTAGCCATTGTGTGTATTGCTGCTATCCGAGAAAAACTGAAATATTCAAATATTCCGGCTCCTCTGCGCGGAATCGGAATTACATTTATTGTAACCGGTTTAATGGCTATCTCTTTTATGAGTTTCCTGGGAATCGACCTCAATAAACTGAAAGCCCAGCCTGTCTCCACTGAAACAGTACAGGCATCACCGGCAATGCAAACCCATACTGCAACGGATGACGCAACGACAGAAGAAGGTATACAGCAAGCTCCGGGACAAACCGGACAAGCAGAAAATAAAACCAATGCCGATGCAGAGTAATTTAAAATTAAAATCTAAAATTTAAAATTAAATGATACTATTAGCAATAAATACAACAATCGTAACTGCCGGTATTGTCGTATTCCTGATTGTCACCTTGATTCTGGTAGGCATTCTTTTGTTTGCCAAAGCCAAACTGACAGCAAAAGGAAATGTAAAAATCAATATCAATGGCGGAGAACGAATTATTACGGCGGAACCAGGAAGTTCACTGCTGTCCACACTGGCCAACCAAAAAATATTTTTACCCTCAGCTTGTGGAGGAAAAGGTTCATGTGGAATGTGTAAATGCCAGGTATTATCCGGAGCAGGTAGTATTTTGCCGACAGAGACCGGATTTTTTTCCTATAAACAACAACACGACAATTGGCGCTTGGCTTGCCAAGTGAAAGTGAAGGAAAACATTGAAATGCGTATCCCGGAAGCCGTTTTAGGCATAAAGAAATGGGAATGTACAGTGGTTTCCAACCGCAATATTTCGACTTTCTTAAAAGAATTTGTCGTCAAACTACCGGAAGGGGAAAACCTGAAATTCAAATCCGGAGGATATATCCAAATCGATGTACCGGCCTTGGACGTAGACTTCAAAGATATGGATATAGATGAAAAGTACAAGGCCGACTGGGAACGCATGAAGATGTTCGACTTAAAAATGCATAATCCGGAACCGACTTATCGGGCCTATTCTATGGCAAACTCTCCGGCAGAAGGCAACATCATTATGCTGAATATCCGCATCGCCACTCCTCCTATCGACCGGGCTACCCGTACTTTTATGCCGGTTAATCCAGGTATTTGTTCTTCTTTCATTTTCTCCCGCAAACCGGGCGATAAGGTGACGATCTCCGGTCCTTATGGAGAATTCTTCCTCCAGGAAACAAACAATGAAATGATGTTTATCGGCGGAGGTGCCGGTATGGCTCCGATGCGTTCTCATATTTTCAACCTGTTCCATACGATGCATACCAAACGCAAAGTTACTTTCTGGTACGGTGCCCGTGCCTTGCAAGAAGCTCCTTATGTGGATGAGTTCAATAAAATACAGGAAGAAAATCCGAATTTCCACTGGACACTGGCTCTTGATAAACCCGATCCGGTAGCCGACGCCGCCGGCGTAGCTTATAAACCCGGATTCGTACATCAGGTGATTTTCGAAAATTACCTCAAGAATCATGAAAATCCGGAAGATATTGAATATTATCTTTGCGGACCTCCTATGATGATCGCAGCTGTCACCAAAATGCTTTACGACCTAGGAGTACCCGACGAAAATGTTATGTACGACAATTTCGGAGGATAAAACGACAGGGTATACAAACAGACTATAATTTCAGGGTTGATGCATCAGAAGGTATCAACCCTGAAAACTTTTCCTACCTTTGCAGACGTATGAATTCTGCAAAACATGTTAAAATTTATTTTTGCAATTCTCTTTTTCTGCCCTTTTCTGGCAGAAGCCCAATCTGTCATTATCGGACGGGTAATTACCCGAAACGGAGAAGCTGTAAGTGGAGTAAACATTTTTTGTCCGGAGATTCAGCAAGGCACCATAACGGATTCTACAGGCTATTTTAGTCTAAAAGCCGAGCTTCCCTGTCAACTGGAATTCTCTCATATCAATTATAAAAAAACCACTCATCTGGTAAAAGGAAATACCCCTTTTACAGTCATCCTCCGCAATAAATTCAACAACCTGCAAGAGGTCATTGTCAGCGGCCGTACCTCTCCAGGACGCCTCTACTCTTCCCGCAAAGGTATCGAAACAGTTCCGGCTATTTTAGGAGAACAGGATTTGTTAAAATACCTGGCTACTGTACCGGGAATCATCACGACCAATGCCCTCGATCCCGGAATTTATGTCAGAGGAGGCAATAGCTGGGAAAATAGTTTCCTCATCCACGATGTGGAAATTGCAGGCACAGACCATCTGACCGGTATATTAGCTACTTTCGATCCTTATATATTCAACAATTCCACCCTCTATAAAAGTGGCTTTCCAGCCGCCTATAACGGATCTCTTTCCTCTTATATCAATATGATTCCCGATCCCGGAAATAAACAAGAACTGGAAGGAGAACTCACCCTGGGGTTAGTATCCTCCGCTCTAAAAGCCAAAGGCCCCCTGAAAAAAAACCATACTTCCTTTGCAGCTTCCCTCCGGACCTCCTATTTACAAGCCATCTCTAAGCTGTATAACCGTTCCGTAAAAGGAAATAATACGGGGAATTTACTTCCGGAATATGCCTTTAACGACCTTAGTCTGAGCGTGGATTCCCGGCTTTCTTCCCAATGGAACCTCAGCGCTTTCGGTATTTTCTCTATGGACAATCTAACGATGAAATTACAAGAAAATGTCCGCTATGATTTTAATTGGAAAACATTCTCCGGAAACCTCAGAACACTTTACACTCCCAATGAAAAAAACCGGTTCCGGTTGAGCATCGGAGGCAAATCTTCTTTCAGTGAAGGGGACGCAAAAGGAAGTATTCCCATGGGAGGAGGAAATCGCCGCTATTCCCTCATCACTCAAATCAGTTATACCGGTCAACTTAACGATCAGCTTCAGTTCTTAACCGGTGGAAAATTTGAACATGCCCGCTTTGAAACCGCCGACAAACCGGATTATGCAGAAAACCTGCTGATTAAAAGTTCAGACAAGTATTTCAATTTATACGAAGCTTATGCAGAAGTGAATTACCGCCACGGGAATCATTTTTTACTCGTGGCCGGCCTGAATTATCAACATTATCGGGGAAACTCCCGGATTAATTCCCTGTCTCCCCGCGCCAAAATCAGTTATTTCACCGGTAAATTCACCCTTTGGCTAGACTATGCCCAAACAACCCAATATTTGAGTCTATATCCTTATTTTACCGTAAAGACGCCAATAGATATCTGGTATCCGCTGGATAAAGGGATGAAACCGGCCCTTTGCCGGCAAATATCCATAGGGGCAGAACAGGAAATCCCCATAGGACTTACTCTATATGCCGGTTTATTCTATAAAAATATGCAGCACCTGAAAGATTTCTCGGCAAACGCATCAACCCGATACAGCGGTCTTACCGACAATATGATCGAAGGGAAAGGCTACGCCAGAGGTTTCGAGCTGGATTTATCTTTCCAGCAAAGGAATCTGCACTTACGTTTTAACTATACCCTTTCAGAATCCAAAAGAAAATTCAAAGAAATCAACAACGGTCAAGCCTTTAATCCTCCTTATGACGTAAAACACAATATAGTTATCAACAGCTCCTTGTATTTCTCTTCCCGCTTTTCGCTCAATCTTTTGTGGACATTTTCCTCGGGAGTATATACGACCTTCCCGGTAGGAGTGGCCCTGGCCCACAACATCACCGACAGTGAAAATAAACCGATACTTATCCCCGTTTATACAGACCGCTATAATTACAAACTTCCGGACAATCACCGGCTCGATGCAAATCTCGATTATCTCTTTCCCTACAAACGGATCCGTTTAAAAATCAGTGCCGGAGCTTACAATGTCTACAATCATTCCAACCCTTCTTTCGTCTATTTTAACCCGGAAGAAAATGAAAACGGAAAAACGAAATTTATCCCGAAATCTAAAGTAATTCTCCCCTTTATTCCGTATATTTCGCTGCATTTAAATTGGTAAATCCATATGCCGGAAATAAAAAAAATCGGAACAATAAAGCGAAAATTTCTCTCTTTCTTGGGGGGAATAAGCTTGTTGTGCTTTTCCTGTATGCCGGAAGACAACCTTCCGATACGCGCTGTAGGAGAAACACCCGGCTATTTTATCGAATGCTACTGCCAACCCAACGAGATATTTTTACTTACGGCCTCTCAAGTACTTCCCATCTCCCAAGAATTGAAACTTACGCTTTCATCCGATTTGCAAATTCACATCCAGGCAGGCGAATTATTCCGCCTCTATCCTGTTTATTATATTTCCCCTCAAAGCGGTTTTGTATATAATTACGCCGCCAACCGTAAACTAAACCGAACGGAATCGGATACGCTTTACCTGTCGATTCTTACCCCTGAAAACAAAACTATTACGGCCCAAACCAGTGTACCGGACGAAGTAAAAATTCAAACATACGAAATAAAAGAGCAAGAAGTGACCATCCGGTTCTATACCTCCCCCGACCCGACTCAAAATTACTATATTTATACTGTGGAAACTTATAGTAAAGAACTTTTACTGGAGCGAAGTACTTGTTTACTGGAAAATCTTCCCCACATCCCTTACGAACAGACAGAAAAAACTCTTTCTTTCACCCCACATGAATCGATAGAAAAAATAATAATCAACCTGAAACACATTACAAAAGCAAATTACGATTATCAAGTGTCATTGAACCGGGCCAACGCCGCTAATCAAGGCAGCATTTCCACTCCCTTCCCCTTAAACGGGAATTTATCAGGGGCTCTCGGTATATTTACCTGCTATACAGAAGACAGCCGCATCGTCCAAATGCCTCTAGATCCCTTCCCTCATACCCTTAAATAACCAGCAGTAGTATGCCTCGGTAAAAATTTATCGGAACGGATAGCAAAATTAAATATTAAAAATATTTAATTTTATAATTTACTCCGCTAAAAGGAAATACATTTGGCTATTCCTATTATCTTTGTTGAAATTGTAAATTGGTGTATGCTATGAAAAGACTTTTATTATTATTATTGTTATTGCCTCTCTCTCTTTTTTCCCAGGAAGTAGACAGTAAATATTTAGCCGGTGCAGTACCGGAAGTAGACGGAAAAGTCGTTTTTTCCCAGACGTTAAATATACCCAATATGTCCCAGGACAAGATATTCGCTAGTATGTTGGAATGGGCAAATAAGTACTTTCAACCGAACGACCAGACAAATTGCAAAGTTTTAAATGCAAACAAAGAAAAAGGAGAAATTGCCTGTTTCGGAGCAGAATATCTGATTCTGAATCCCGAAAGTATTTTGCTTAACAAAGCCTTGATTAACTATCATCTTATCCTTACTTGTACAGAAGGACAATGTAAAATTCAAATTTCCCATATTACTTATTATCATCAGGTATCTTCCTCCGACCAACCGGAAAAACATACCGCTGAAACCTGGATATCCGATGAATATGCGCTCAATAAAAATAAGGACAATTTACTCCGCCTTCCGAGCAGATTCCGTATCAGCACTATCGACATGGTAGATAAAATATTCTTCGAAACAGCAGAAATATTGAATGTACCCATTGACAAGCCTCATAAAAGCAAAACCACTTCGACACCTTCCGGTAATAAGACTGTGGAAAACTATAAACAAATTGATCCGAAACAAATCCCCGGAAATATTATACAAATGCTTTCTGAAGACTGGATGCTGATCACTGTCGGAGACCGAACTTTCTTCAATATGGCTACGGCCAGTTGGGGCGGTTTAGGCTATGCATACAGTTTACCGGTAGCCTTTTCTTTTATTTATCCGCAAGGAGACATTGCTCCTTTGTTGGAAGAAAATAATACTTATACACTTTCTTTTTATTCTGAAAATTTCAAAGAGGCCCTCGAATATTGTAACAAAAATTCCGGTACTTCCCTTGAAAAAATAAAGGCAACCCGGCTTCATCCTTTCAGTCTTCCATCCGGAACACAGGCTTTTAAAGAAGCTTGGTTGATCATCGAATGCCGGACATTAGCCATTCCCGTTCTTAACCCGGACACCATTTATAATCCGGAAGTCAAAGCAGAATGGAAAAATAAACCTGTGCATAAACTCTATATCGGAGAGATACTGAATGTGTGGATGAAATAGGATGGGACCAAACCCCTCTTTTACTCTTACAGTAAGGAGAATAAAAGTAATAGAAATTATTCAAAAAGCCGACCGGAAAATAAATTTTCGGCCGGCTTTCGTTTTTCTTGAAAAAGAAACTGCAATTTACATCTTCTGCACTCTTTACACCTATTTCATATATTTTAAATTTACGGCATAGAGAATGATAAAAAGAAGTGCAAAAATGGCAGAGAAAATCAAACTTGTAATGGTAATCAAGGAAAAACCGATAAAAATCGGAGTAATGCCCAGCATCAATACCTGAGCAGCGGTATAAAAATAAAAGCCGATACGCTTCAACCGAAACATCAGGACTGCCCCGATTAAGCTGATCACACTTAGAATCAAACCACAAACGGCAATTTGCGTTCGATACATCATACTAGCCTGAATCACTTCTTGAGAAGAACTCAATAAACCTGAAAGAAAGGAAGAAGAGACTCCGGAATCCGCCAACTGATCCATCGCTTGCGAATACTGTTCCATCTGTACACTCTGATTCATCATACCGGCAGTTATCAGAGAAAAGAGTTCGGACAATATGCCCCATCCGCTCCCAATAAAAGTAAGGATACACAATACGGTCAGAAATGTCGGCCGTTTCATTTGTTTTTCTTCAAAAGGATTTTCCATAGTTATTTCATTTTAGTATCTTACAAAAATAATAAAAACAAAAAAAAGAACGCCTTTTCCCATCCCATTTCTTTTCCCGGCTTTCTGCTGTTGAAATTATCAGGATTAAAATTCAAGTTTACACTGCCCTCTTTAGCTTATTCTCTAAAATTCAATCGTTTTCAGAATAATGTCGAAAAATTTGTTAAGTCCAAAGGAATCCTCTAAATTTGAAGAAAATTTTCTATAAACCAATAGAGTCATGAAAAGAGATACAGTAATATTCGATTTAATTGAAAAAGAATGTCAGCGTCAACAAGAAGGCATAGAATTGATTGCCTCTGAAAATTTTGTGAGCGAAGAAGTAATGCAGGCTATGGGTTCCTGTCTTACGAATAAATATGCGGAAGGTTATCCGGGAGCCCGTTATTACGGAGGTTGCCAGATTGTCGACCAGACAGAACAATTAGCGATAGACCGGGCTTGTAAATTGTTCGGAGCCGAATTTGCCAACGTACAGCCCCATTCCGGAGCTCAGGCAAATGCTGCCGTTTTCTTTGCCTGTATGAAACCGGGAGATACTTTCCTGGGTTTGGATTTAGCTCATGGAGGACACCTTTCCCATGGCTCACCCGTAAATCTTTCAGGTATTAATTACAACCCTATCCCTTACCACGTAAAAGAAGATACGGGTCTGGTAGACTACGACGAAATGGAAAAACTGGCATTGGAACACCATCCGAAAATGATCGTGTGCGGTGCTTCCGCTTACTCCCGCGACTGGGATTATAAACGGATGCGCGAAATTGCCGACAAAGTGGGGGCCATGCTGATGTGCGATATGTCACACCCGGCAGGTTTAATTGCAAAAGGCTTATTAAACAATCCTTTTGAATACTGCCATATCGTAACCACGACCACTCACAAAACTTTACGCGGACCGCGTGGAGGTATGATTTTATTACCGAAAGATTTCCCGAATCCCTGGGGATTGAAAACACCGAAGGGCGAAATAAAAATGATGTCGCAGGTGATCAACTTTGCCGTTTTCCCGGGCCAACAAGGAGGACCGCTGGAACACGTTATTGCAGCAAAAGCAGTTGCTTTTGAAGAAGCCTTATCCGACTCTTATACTGAATACGCTGTCCAAATGCAAAAAAATGCCAAAGCAATGGCAAAAGCCTTTATGGACAAAGGATACAAAGTCGTATCCGGAGGTACCGACAACCACTGTATGCTGATTGACTTACGTACCAAATTCCCTGACCTGACAGGTAAAAAAGCAGAAAACACACTGGTACGTGCCGATATCACTATTAATAAAAATATGGTACCTTTCGATACCCGTACGCCGTTCTCTACTTCCGGTTTGCGCGTAGGAACTCCCGCTATCACCACCCGCGGACTGAAAGAAGCAGATATGCCGGTGATTGTAGATATGATCGATCGTATTCTTTCCAATATAGACGATGAAAACGTCATCGCACAGGTAAAGAAAGAAGTCAACGCAATGATGAAACCCAGACCCATGTTTGCCTGGTAAAAATAATCAATCGAGTAGGAGGAAAATAAAACAGTTTTTCCTCCTATTTCATTTTTCAACCTCTCATACCACCATATGCTGTTTAGCATGTGGTGGTTTTTATTTATGATACAATTTACTGTAATAATTCATCAAGGTAGGATTCACTGCCTATTTCAGTTTGTAATTATTTAGAGCAGTAGGCAATATTCTGCTTCCTACTATACACCAATACTCTAATCGAATATTAACATCCTCTAAGCATATAACCATTATCTCAATACTATGGAATATTGTCAGAGAGTATCGTTAGTATTGAGACTTCAATTTACTTTTTTTCATTTTGATTAATTATATACTTTCTTTAACAAATTAATTTTTATTATTATTTTTGTTCACAATATATCTTATTTTGGAAAATAATAAATTGTGATGAAAAAATATCTATTATTATTAATTTTAATTTTTTCGCTAGAGATTTTATTTGCCAAAAACATCTCTGTTGAACAGGCCTATGCTATAGCGAATAGTTTTTTTCAAACAAAACGCTCACATACAGCTACTATAGATTTACAGCTGATTTGGAATGGGAAAAGTATTTATACTCGCGAAGGAGTGGAGTCACCGTCATATTATATATTTAACAATGTCGGAGGAAAAGGTTTTGTTATTGTTGCAGGTGACGACGCTGCTCTCCCAATTTTAGGTTATTCATTCGTGAACAATTTCGATCCAACTAATATCCCCCCCAATTTAATGGATTGGCTTGAAATGCTACACAAAGAAATTAATAAAGTTCGACAGAACCCTACTTATGATGCTAATATTAGACAAGCGTGGTCAACCATACGAGCAGGAAATATAGAAGAAGAATTAGAAACGGCAAAATGGAATCAATTTGCACCATATAATAATGATTGTCCTGAAAGAAACGGTAAAAAACTTGCAACAGGATGCGTTATAACTGCTGTTGCTATTGTAATGAGATTTCATCAATGGCCTGACTATGGGAGCGGCACAATTCCAGGATATACAACAGAAACACTCCAAATAACCTTACCTGACCGCGAATTGGGACATGCTTATGATTGGTCTAATATGCCATTATCGTATAATGGTGAATATACAGATAAAGAGGCATCTGCAGTTGCAACTTTAATGTTCGATTGTGGAATGATGCTTCAAGCAGATTATGGCCTTGATGGTACAGCAACTGCAGCTTCTCTTAGTAATGTACTTTCTGCCTTAGTAACCTATATGAAATATGATAAAAGTGCTTGTTTTCTAAAACGTGCAGTTTATACAACCGATGACTGGTATTCATTATTGAAAAAAGAATTAAAAGAAAAACGGCCAATTATTTATAGAGGAGCTAAGGATAAAGGAGGACATGCTTTTATACTCGATGGATATACAACTGACAATTACTTTCATGTAAATTGGGGACACAGTGGTAATCATAACGGATATTATACTCTTTCTGCCTTAGGTTATAATGAAGAGAATTATTATAACGCTAATCAGTGGGCAATTATTGGCTTGAAAAAAGATGAAGGTAATCCTTATCAGGAAATATTGAGATTTTCGAATAAGGATACAGAACTTGCTGGCTTTTTTACTTCGGCACCTTTCATACATACAAACAAACCGTTCGATTTAACAGGACAACATATCAGGAATTTTGGATCTGATAAATTTACTGGAACTATCACATGGGCTTTGACTAATAAATTAGGAGAAATAAAACTCCAGTTAGTTACCTATCCTGTTGAAAATTTATCTCCACTTGTATATGTCAATCTTAAAAATAAAACAAAACAGGTCACAATAACAGTCCCTATTCAAGGAGGAGATCGGATACGAGCTTTTTATAAAAGTAAAAAGACACCTGATTGGACCTTGATTAAAGGCAATGAGGAAGAGAATACCTCATGGGAATTGGTTTTAATAAATGATGACGTCACCATTGAAGAAAGCACATCTATAATTTTCAATAAACAAACAAAAATATTTACACTTCAAATAAAAGACGGTGTTAATTTTCAACTTTTTAATGCAGATAACAATATAGATGTTACTAAATTCTGCAAAATTCAAAATAATGAAATTCAAATCGATACAAAATCCCTACAAACAGGTTCTTATATTATAAAATTGCAGAAAGAAAGAGAATATAAAGAATTGCAATTTCTTATAAGCAATAATTCATTAAAGTAAAATAATTAAGACATGGCGACCATGATGAATAAACAATATATATTTATAATTGTATGGGTAACCCTATTGTTTATAGCCTGTACAAAAAGTATAAATATCTCTAAACCGGAACTTACCCTAAAAAATGGCCTACAGACATTTGGAGCGAACGAAGAATCACAAAGGATTCGATTTACTTCTTCTTCACAATGGTCCGTTATTACCGATCAACCATGGTGTAAAGTTTCGCCACTTCAAGGCGAAGCAGGAGAAAACGAAGTTATAATTAGCGTAATTGCGAATGAAAGTTACGACGAACGAAATTCCGCCATAACATTAACAAACAGGGATTGTGATACGACTTTTACAATTGTACAAAAGCAAAAAGATGCTCTAATGCTTACTTCCTCTAAAGCAGAAGTACCAGCCATAGGTGGCAAGATTTTGATAGAAATTAAAGCAAATATTCATTTTGAATATACCATTGAAGAGAAGGCTGCAACATGGATTACACCTCTTGACACCAGAGGGTTAAAAACATCTATACTTGAGTTTGAAGTAAAAAAGAACGACAATATCATGAAGCGAGAAGGGAAAATCACTATTCACAGTAGTGACACATCTGAAACTTTCACCATCTATCAAAGTGGAATAACTCCAGAATTAATTCTCACCCAAAATAATTATACCCTAAGTAGTGATGCAACAGAAATCAAAATCGAATTAAAAAGTAATGTTCCTTATGAAATGCAACTACCTAACGTGGATTGGATAACGGAGAAAAAAAGTCGTGCTGTTTCATCCTATACTCATAATATATCTATTTCAGCAAACGAATCATATAATTCCCGAACTGCAGAAATACAATTTAGAGCCAAAGATTGGGGAATTACTGAAAAAGTTTCTATTACACAATTGCAAAAAGATGCTATAATCATTACACAAAACGAATATACTATATCTGAAAAGGGCGGAAATTTAAAAATCGAAGTAAGTGCTAATATAGAATTTGAAATCTTGATTTCTGTGGATTGGATAAAATACCTCCCTAATACCCGGGTAATGGAAACCTCTATATTGAATTTTACAATCGAACCAAATTTAGATAGTAAAGCACGTCAAGGTACCATTACCATTTCCCATGCTAATGTTAATCAACAAGTTACTATCAATCAAAATTCTACAAATGCTAGCCGCTTGAAAATTAAACACAACAATCAATCTTTCCATATCCCGATTATTGCAGGTCGAAATTTATTTGGTTCTATTGCATGGGGAGATGGGAAAGAAGAACCCTATTCTGCAAGTGCATCTCACGATTATAATTCCCTAAATGAATATACTGTTACTATAGAAATATGGGGTGCAGAGGAAATGAGATTGAACGATATTATTGGAGTAAACGAGTTAAATTTAAAAGAATTTTAATTTTTTAGTAATTTACTTTATATTGGAAAAACAGATAATTATATAAGGTGATTATTTATGACAATAACTTAAATGGGTTTGTCTGATTTATAATAACTGATTAAATAGTAACGGGAAGAATCTTAGTAACTATTCTTATTATTTATCTTCCAATTTTTTCAGCATATATTGGCAATAGTTACAATATTCTCCATTATCAAAAACTTTAAATATTTCGTATTAAGGGATATCAATCTCACATCGTTCGCAAGTTTCTTTACATGTTGTGCCTATTATATAACGGAAAACTTTCTTTGCTCATCGGATAAAATATTATGCCCCTTATCAATGAGTAAATTTGTAATACCTTCTTGTATCGGTTCTAATTGCTTGGAATTTGCCTGTTATTGTGAGATCGCTCTGTTTGAATATACTTCCGGTATCACTATCCGAAAGGAAACCAGAATGCCTGTATTAGCCAACAGAAAGAGGAAGGTACACCTCACTAGAACTACAATTATAGCTATGTCATGGGATCTGCACAACTGAAAGCAGGTTATAAAAGAAAAATGCAGGAGAGAAAGCCTAAAGCGCCGGTCATTAATGCGATTAGAACAAAAATCATTGCAAGATGTTTTATTGTGATTAAAAGAGACACAACATTTGTTACTTCGGACGCATAAAAAGCTCAGAATAAGTAAAAAAATATAAGGAGAATGAAAAAAGAAAACTTTAATAAAGTAAGATTTATCACGATTTTCGTGAATAAAAATTTGGAGGAGACATGGAATTAAACCTCCAAAAGAAAAAGTTTTGGTTTTAAAAAAGTTTGGAAATATAGAAAAGCAAGTGTAATACTCGAATGACATTTTTTCATAAGTTCCATTTTTCTGATCTTTGCCCACTTCCCTAAAGAAGACTTTACTATTAAATTTTAGGAACAAAATTTCTTTCTGTTATTTTTATTCATTCCTCGCTAAAATTTTAAAGGCAATATCCAAATACCCGTCCATATCCACCGTTTTTTCCCGCTCGTATAACTCACTCCTCTTGTGTCCGAAACGCACAACAATTGCATTTTTCTGAGGAATAGCAAATAGGTATTGCCCGCCTAAGCCACGGAAAGCAGGAAACTGCATTCCCCGGTAATGCATAATCCAGATTTGAAATCCATAATAATCGAGAGGTCTATCTCCGAATTCATTCTCCAAATAAGCTGCAGGCGACATCGCCTCTTGCAGATATGCTTCCGACACTAACTGCTTACCGTTCCAATTCCCTTTATGCAACATCAACCGGGCAAAACGGGCTATATCCCTGGCTGTCGAATTAAAACAGCAGTATGACTTTTCATCTCCCCCTTTTTTGTCCAAATTCCACAGAGCGTCATTGCAAGCCTGCATGGGTTTCCAGAGTTTCTCTTCAGCATACGCACTAATAGTCTGTCCCGTAGCTGCTTCAAGGACAAACGACAGAAGCTGGGTATCCCCACTTTTGTAAGAATATTTTTTACCTGCTTCCTCCACAGCCTCCAAACTCATCACCAGTTTCCGGATATCATCTCCGTAATAAGCCTGAGTCGTTTTTGAAAATAAAGCTGTATAAGCTTCATCCCAGTTTAATCCCGAACTCATTGTCAACAGATTCCGTATGGTAATTTTACTTTTTTTCCCTTTCTGAAATTCCGGCAAATATTTTCCCACCTTGTCGTCTAAACTACCGATATAGCCTTCGTCATAGGCAATCCCGATCAGAATCCCGACAATACTTTTAGTGGCTGAAAAGATATTCGACAAGGTCTGTGGCGTCCAATCTTCCCAATAAGCTTCGTATAAAATACTATCTTCCTGTATCACTAAGAAAGCGACAGTTCCCCACTCGGCCAAAAAAGCCCGGTCCGTGCTATCCAAAACATAAGTATTATAATCCGGAGCAACCGGCCATTCCCAACAAGTGTCCGCTTTTGTCACAGCATGAGAATCAAACAGATAAGTATCCGAAATATCCGGATACCAATGTATCAATGCATTCCGCATATAAGTGGGAAGACATAAAAAAAAGAGAGTCACCAAAGCGATAATACCCCCGGCAACCCTTAATTTTTTTCCTTTTTTCATATATTTACCTATTACCTTTTTTCACATCTCCGAAGATCCTCTGTGTTTAAAGCTTCCGGTAAAAAGCGATCTACATTTCCTCCATTCATATATACATTCCGAACAATCGTCGAACTAATAAAGGTATGTTCTGTGGAAGTCAGAATAAACATTGTCTCTACCTCCGCATCCATAGCCCGGTTAGCTTGCCCTACAGCTCTTTCATATTCAAAATCCGCAGCCGTCCGTAAACCGCGAATAATGATGTTTGCTCCCATTTCTTTACAAAAATCAACCGTCAAACCCGAATAAGGCTCTATGATGACCCGGGAAGTATCCGCAAATACTTTCTGAATCAATTGGACCCGGCAATCCACGTCTAAAAATTCTCTTTTAAGAGCATTGATGCCCACCGCAATAATGATTTTATCAAATATCTTCAATCCCCTTCTTACAATCTCCTCGTGTCCGATAGTAAAAGGGTCAAAAGATCCCGGAAATACAGCTATTTTTTCCATCATATCAGCATCTTAAATTCAATTTCTAAATCCGAAATCAATCCGTCTTTTTTCTATTTCAAACGGCTCTAAAAACTTCGATTTCTCCTTTAAGTGTACAAACATAACTAAACAAACCTTATAAATGAAAAAAAAGTAAAAAAATATCGGACTCAACTTATAAATTATAATCATCCTCTATCCAAAAGAAATAAATAACGATTTTTTTCTATAATTTTCTTAGAAATTGATACGAAATATGATTTTTATTTAATAAGTTTGTACAACTTAAAAAGCAATCGTAAAACCAGCATAAAAAGGGGATACCGATACTTTAAATAAAATAAGATTCTATATTATACTTTAACTTACTTAAATTATAGCAGAAAATGGCACAAAAACTACTAATCAGAGATCTTACTCTCCGGGATGGACAACAGTCTTCTTTTGCTACGCGTATGACACAACAGCAAATTGACAGAGTGTTACCTTTTTATAAAGATGCAAATTTCTATGCAATGGAAGTATGGGGCGGAGCAGTTCCCGACTCCGTTATGCGTTATTTAAATGAAAATCCGTGGGATCGCTTAGAGAAAATCAAAGCTGCTGTAGGAAATGCCTCCAAACTAACTGCTTTATCCAGAGGCCGTAACTTATTTGGTTATGCTCCTTATACAGATGAAATTATAGATGGTTTCTGCCGCAATTCTATCGAATCCGGTTTAGGCATTATGCGTATTTTCGATGCTCTAAACGATGTCAACAATGTAAAATCGACTATTAAATATGTAAAAAAATACGGAGGTATCGCCGACTGTGCTGTTTGTTACACAATTGACCCGAAATATCCGAAACTCAGCATTATGGATAAACTGAAAGGGAAAAAGAATCCTGCTCCGGTTTTTACAAATGAATATTTTCTGGATAAAGCCAAACAAATGGCAGCTCTGGGAGCGGATATGATCACCATTAAAGACATGAGCGGATTGATTCAACCCTCCAGAATTGCAGAATTAGTTCCGTTATTTAAGAAAAATTTATCTATTCCTATCGATTTTCATACACATTGTACTCCTGGCTACGGTTTGGGTGCAGTATTGATGTCTATCATCAAAGGAATCGACGTAGTCGATACGAATATCTGGAATTTTGCCGGTGGAACCGGTGCTCCTGCTATCGAGTTAATCTATATTTTCTGTAAAAAATTAGGTGTGGAACTCGATATTAACATGGAAGCCGTAGCTAAAATCAACAAAGAATTGTATGATATCCGGAAAGAGCTGGCAGCTGTAGACGCCACCAAGCAATTCCCGAATCCGTTCAATCCGCTGACAGATACCCTACCTGCCGAAATTGACAAAGAATTCGACAAAGCAATTGAAGCAGCCAAAGCCAATGACGAAGAAGCCTTATTAAAGGCCTGCCATGCTATAGAAGCTTATTTCAATTTCCCGAAACCCAACGAATTGGTAAAGAAAGCTGAGGTTCCAGGCGGTATGTATAGTAATATGGTAGCTCAGTTGAAACAACTGAACTCTATGGATATTCTGGAAAAAGCCATGGAATTAATCCCGACAGTACGTCTGGCCGCAGGTCTTCCTCCTTTGGTAACCCCGACCAGTCAGATTGTAGGTGCCCAAGCTGTGAATTGTGCCCTCGATTTGAAAGCCGGTAAACCGATGTACAGTAACGTATCCAATCAATTTGTGAATCTGGTGAAAGGTGAATATGGTAAAACACCGGTACCCATCGATCCGGAATTCCGTTTGAAAATCGCCGGGACCCGGGAAGAAATTCCATATGATATGTCTAAATATCAGATGCAACCCAATCCGACTTTACCTGAAGCCGGTGGTGTAAAATTGGCAGAAAACGAAAAAGAAGTATTGTTACTGGAATTATTCCCGCAAGTAGCTAAAAACTTCCTGACCCGTCAAAAAGAAGCCAAATACCAAGCTTCGCATAAAGAGGAAGAAACAGAGAAAAAAGTAGTGGAAGAAAAACAGGAAGAACCTATTACGGGAAAAGTAGTGGAAGCTCCTATGCCGGGCAGCATTTTCAAAATCCAGGTTAAACCAGGAGATGAGGTAACCAAAGGCCAATCTGTCATTATTCTGGAAGCCATGAAAATGGAAAATAATATTGCCTCGGATTATGCCGGAAAAGTAAAACGGATCTTCGTAAAAGAAGGTACACCGGTTCAGGCAGGTGCTAAACTAATCGAAATAGAGGCTTGATAAACAAAAATATCCGAACTCCGCTTTTATTGGCAAATGTCAATCAGCTTTCGCTAGTAAGCATGAAATCACCTAATAAAAGCAGTTGTTCGGATATTTTTTATTATTTCCAAAGCTTGATCTTTTTAACATGAAAAAAAATTTTCCTGCTTCCCGTCATCCCGCCCCAAAAACTAAAATTTTGGAAGTTACAGAAGAAAATACGTTATTGAATTTTCTTTTCTCTTCTCTTTCCCATCAGAGTAAAACAAGTATAAAATCTTTATTGAAGCATCAGCAAATTGTTGTAAACGGCAAACCAACTACACAATTCGACATTCTCTTACACAAAGGGGACAAAATCGAAATCGGTTTTGGCAAAGCCAATAAACCCTTTTCCCATGCTCAGTTAAAAATTGTTTATGAAGATTCTTCTCTGCTTGTAGTAGAAAAAGCTGCAGGCTTATTGTCCATGGCCACAGAACGGATTCAGGAAAAAACAGCTTATCGTATTCTCAGCGATTACGTCAAGCAAAATAATCCGCACAATCGTATTTTTATCCTTCACCGCCTGGATCGAGATACTTCAGGTCTGATGATATTCGCCAAAAACCAAGAAATACAGGAAAAATTACAAAGCGACTGGGGAAATGTCATCACGGAAAGGAAATACATTGCCGTTATAGAAGGCAATCTTCCCCTACAGCAAGGCAGCATCCGTTCTTATATAAATGAAAACAGTGCTTTTTTCGTTCACACCACCACACCACAGGAAGGCAAACTCGCTATTACTCATTACAAAGTGATAAAGAAGAATGCTCGCTATGCCCTTGTGGAACTGGAATTAGAAACCGGACGCAAAAATCAGATCCGAGTCCATATGCAAGCTCAAGGATGCCCCGTCACCGGAGATAAAAAATACGGAGCACGTTACAATCCGCTTCACCGTCTCGCCCTTCATGCCTTTAAACTTTGTTTTATCCACCCCCAAACCGGAGAAAGGCTAAACTTTGAAACCCCTATTCCGAACCGATTTAATCTCCTGATCAAAGACAAAGAAACCTTAAATTAAAATAGGAAAACCGGTTTTTTCTCCCTCCTGATCGATGTAGGCCCGAATATCTTCGCAAGACTGTTCCCCGGATTCTGCCCGTAAGGCAACATTATTTACCCTTACAAACTGATGACTATTTCTAAAATCGTCATACCGCTCTTCTATCATCTCTTTAAACTGCTCCAATCGCGCCTCTGCTTCCATCTCCCCGAGTTCTGCTTCCGTTTCTTCCAAAAGATCCAGCATAAATTCCGCTGCCCAACTACCCAATTCTTTCTCTTTATTCCAGTCCGGCTGATATTCGCTTAATAAAGTAAATAGCTCTCTCAAATAAGGGGTTTCTCCCCATTCTTCATAGAGGAATATCATATCCTCATTTTCAGGATAAGATGCCAATATCTCTTTCCAATTCATCGCAGTATATTTCTAGAATGATTCAACAATCAAAATTAGTAAAAATTTACAATAAAGAAGATTCTCCGAACAGTTCTTGCGGAATAAACACATAATTCACGCTCTCGTATTTACTGAATGCGTTCTATAGAAACAGATAAAGATACTTCCGGAGAATATTATTTCCGAATCATCGAATCGCCCACAAGCCTTAAGGGAGCACAAACGGTTACCGAAGGGAAAAGGACTTTCTTTTATTCCCCAGCTTTGTTAAAGTTTTACAGTTATTAGGATTTAGAATTTTTTTTACCCATTTCAACTTTTTATATTTGTCCAAGTCTAATTCAATCCGTTCATGCACAAAATACTATTCTACTTTTTATGCTTGCTGCTAGTCTGTTCTTGCAGTTCCCAAAGAAAGCTCGCCCAAAAACAACATACTGCTTCTCACTTATCCTCAAAATTAGGCTTTCAGGTTTCACCGAAAGACCCCTTACAACTCTACCAAGAAGCTTCAGCCTGGCTGGGAGTGCCCTATCGTTATGGGGGAAATACAAAGAAAGGAGTGGATTGCTCCGGACTGGTGTGCAACATTTATAAAAATGTCTATCACCTCTCTCTAGAAAGAACGGTTATCGGCATGTATAAAAAAAATTGCCGGAAAATCTCCCGGAATAAATTAAAACCCGGGGATTTGGTTTTCTTCAATACGGCCACAAAACGTAAATCTATTAGTCATGTAGGTATTTATTTAAAAAAGAATACGTTTATTCACGCTACAACAGCCAGCGGTGTCCGCCTTAGTGAATTGAACGAACCTTATTACAAAAAAAGATGGATAAAAGGAGGACGGGTAAAAAAATAAACTCTTTTTAACTTTTATCAAAAAGATAACTTAATCGTATGCATTTACAGAAAAAAGAATTTTAAAAAATAATAGTCTATATATCAACTTCATACATTAAAAGTTTCGATTTTAGAACTACTAAATTCTGAATATTTATGAATTTCTTCGGAATGTATAAATAAAATTTAGAATGAAAATATTAAAAATATATTACTTTTGCAAATAAAGGTATAATAATTCATGAATGAGGCGGCTTATATTTTGAATTTATTAAAACAGGGAGAAAAAAAAGGCTTGCAATTGCTTTTCAAAAAGTACTATAGGCCTTTAGTGCTCTATGCTTTAAAATTTGTCCGTCGTCAGGATATTGCCGAAGACATCGTTCAGGAAGTTTTTATCAAATTCTGGGAGAAAAAGAGTTTTATAGCAGTAGACCAACATTTGCGTTCCTATTTATACCAGGCAGTACACAATCATTGTCTGAATTCTTTGGAAAAAAACGAAAACCGACGTATAACGAGTATTTCAGATTACGGCGAATGGGCAGAAGAAGAGCGTCTAGACGATTCGGAATGGAATCAGAAACTGGAAGAAATCTATCGGGAAATCCGTAAATTACCTCCCAGAACCCAAGAAATATTTCTAGCCGTTTTATTCAAAAATAAAAAATACAAAGAAGTGGCGGAAGAATTACATATTTCTGTCAATACCGTGAAAACAACCATCGCCCGGGCAATGATCACATTAAAAAATAATTTGAATAAGAAAACATATCTCTTCTTACTTTTTATTACAAAAAATTTATAAAAAAGAAGAAAAAATTGTCACCCATTTTTGTTTTTCTCCTGTCATAGGAGAAAAAATAAAAAATGGAGAAAATTCCTTCTCATATTATCTGTCTGTTACTAAGTTCTCTGAAGGGACAATTAAATAATGCCGACCAGAAACAATTACAAAACTGGCTGGAGGCTCATCCTGAGCATCATAAGGAAATAAAACAACTGGAAAATACTTTACAAAAAGTCATTCAGGTGGCTCATTTTAAACAGATTCAGCCGGAGAAAGCCTGGAAAAATATAGACACGCATACGAGCAAACGGCCGGGCTGGAAAAAGAAACCGATTCTGACTCGTTATAGCATTGCTGCAGGTTTGCTCATTCCGCTACTGATAGGAGGAATTCTATTGAGCCGCTTACTTCCGAAAGAAAAAAATACGCCCGCATTGTCTCTGGTTACAAAACCGGAACCCGTAAAACCGGGATCTACTAAAGCCGTATTGGAACTATCCAGCGGAGAAAAAATCGTATTGGAAGAAAGTGCTAACCAAAAAATCCGGAATACAAAAGGAGAAATTATCGGAGTAAATACGACCAATACGATTGCCTTTAATTCCTCCGCAAATTCCTGTAAAATAACGGAAAAACCCAATCATATCTATGTGCCCATCGGCGGAGAATACAATGTCATTCTCAGTGACGGCACTCAAATTTGGGTAAATTCCGATAGTCGTCTTTCCTTTCCCGATCATTTTTACGGAGCGGAACGAGTGGTGGAATTAAGCGGAGAAGCTTATTTTCAAGTAAAACACGATGGAAAACCCTTTATTGTAAAAACAAAGCATTCTGCTATCCGGGTGTTGGGAACAGCTTTTAATGTATGCTGTTATAAAGATGAGGCCTCTGAACAAATCACCTTAGTCAAAGGAGCGGTAAAAGTAAAAGTAGGAAAGAAGAATTATCCGCTACGTCCTGGAGAGCAATTAAGGTCGAATCCGGATTCCAACACCGTGGAAATCAGAAAAGTGAATACAGAACTTTATACCTCCTGGAAAGACAATTTATTTCGGTTTCAGGATATGCCGATAGAAGATATTGCCTTAAAACTCAAACGTTGGTACGATGTAAACTTTATATTCCAAAACGAAGAAAGCAAAAAATATCGTTTCACAGGAGCTGTTGAAAAAAATACCAGTTTGAATGAATTGCTTCGTCTGATAGAATCGACCAGTACAAATATAAAATTTGAAATAAAAGAGAAAGAAATAACGGTAACCAAAAAACAAGGAGTGCGCTAACACTCCCTATTTTAATAGTAAATCATGTCTGTCTGGTAAACAGACATAATAGTATTAATTTCAAAAACAAATGTATGGAAAAAATCCGAAAGCTAAAGGCTCTTTCCGAGAAAATTTCCGGAAAAGTATGGCATGTGTCTCAACTCATGTTCCTTCTGACAGTAGGCCTGACTTGTCAAGTGTCCGCAAATGTTTCTGCTCAGGTCGTGCATCTCCAGGCACGGGAACATACCCTACAGGCTATTTTTAACGAAGTGGAAAAACAAGCCGGTTTACTTACTTTTTTCAGTAATAACGAACTGGATATGCGCCGCACCGTTCGTCTTCAAAAAAAAGATTTCACCATAAAGGAATTGTATCAGGTTATTTTAGAAGGGACTCAACTGCAGGCGGAGATTATAAACAATTATGTAGTGATTCGCCCCGCTCCCCCTGCCCTTCCGCAAACGCAACCGAAAGAACGGACTCTTACCGGACAAGTCACCGATGACAAAGGAGAGCCTTTACCCGGGGTAACGATCATGGTGTTAGAAACGACTACCGGTACCTCAACGGATTTAGACGGAAAATACAGTTTAAAAGTAAAACCGGGAAGTACGTTAAAGTTCTCCTTTGTCGGGATGAAAGAACAAATCATACGGATCGGAGATAAAGATATCCTCAACGTCGTACTCAAACCGGATAGCGAAACGCTGGAAGAAGTAGTCGTAACCGGAATGGCCCAAATGGACAAACGACTTTTTACAGGAGCTACCGACCAGCTGAATGCCGGAGAAGTCATCGTACAAGGTATGCCTGACGTCAGCCGCGCCCTGGAAGGACGTTCCGCAGGAGTAACCGTACAAAATGTATCCGGAACATTCGGGACAGCCCCGAAAATCCGGGTCAGAGGAGCCACCTCCATCTACGGAAGCAGTCGCCCGCTTTGGGTGGTAGACGGAGTGGTTATGGAAGATGTGGTGGAATTGGGAGCAGACGATCTTTCCTCCGGAGATGCGGTGACCTTAATCAGTTCTGCAATTGCCGGGCTGAGTTCCGACGATATTGAAAGTTTTCAGATCCTCAAAGACGGTTCTGCCACTTCCATTTACGGAGCCAGAGCGATGGCCGGGGTTATCGTCGTCACAACCAAAAAAGGAAAAGCCGGAGTCAGCCACATCAATTATTCGGGAGAATTTACCGTAAGAATGGTACCGAGTTATACTACCTTCAACATTATGAATTCTCAGGATCAAATGAGGGTCTATAAAGAAATGCAGGAAAAAGGATGGCTGGGATTCGCCAAAACATACAGAGCTTCAGAAAGCGGGGTATACGGAAAAATGTATCAATTAATCAATACTTACGATCCCGTATCAGGTAGCTGGGAATTAGCCAATACTCCGGAAGCCTGCTATCAATATTTAGGAGAAGCCGAAAGAAGAAATACGAACTGGTTTAAAGAATTATTCAAAAATTCTCTGGCTCAGAACCATTCTATCAGCCTGAGTTCAGGCACAGAGAAAGCCCAATATTATACTTCGCTCAGCCTTTATCACGATCCGGGATGGTCGAAAGCCAGTTCCGTAAACCGATATACCGCAAATGTAAATGCTTCTTTCAACATCTTGCCGAACCTGAGCATCAATTTAATTTCCAACGGCTCCTACCGAAAACAAAAAGCCCCCGGAACCCTCAGTCAACAAATAGATGTGGTCAGCGGCGAAGTGAAACGGGATTTCGATATCAATCCCTATAGTTACGCCCTCAATACCTCCCGGGCCTTGGCCGCAAAAGACAAAAGCGGATATGTATATTATACCCGTAATTATGCTCCATTCAATATTCTGAACGAGCTGGATAACAATTATATCGATCTCAATATGGTGGATCTAAAATTTCAGGGGGAATTAAAATGGAAAATTTTAAGCGGCTTGGAAGCCAAAGTATTAGGAGCTGTAAAATACCAGAATTCTTCCCAAGAACACAACGTCAGGGATAATTCGAATCAGGCTTTAGCCTATCGGGCTATGGCAGACGCTACCATCCGGGACGCCAACCCTTTTCTTTATAAAGACCCGGACATTGCTTACAGTTTACCTATCAGCATACTACCGAAAGGAGGTATTTACAAACGGACCAATTATAAAATGTTCGGAATTGACTTCCGGGCGACTTTGAGTTATAATAAAATTTTCAGAGAAACTCATATTTTCAATTTTTTCGGCGGCATGGAAACCAGCTCGATTGAACGTCAAGAAACTTGGTTCAACGGTTTGGGTTACCAGTATGAAATGGGAGGAAATCCTTTTTTCGACTACAATGCATTTAAACAATTGGCGGAAGAAAACGGACAGTATTATGACAATGTCACCACTACCGCCCGGAATGTTGCATTTTTCGGTACCGCAACTTATTCTTTCCGGGGCAAATATACCCTCAATGGGACGCTACGTTATGAAGGATCAAACAAATTAGGAAAATCGAAAAGTTCCCGTTGGTTGCCTACCTGGAATACAGCCTTGGCCTGGAATGTGCACGAAGAATCTTTTTTTGAATCGTTGGAACCCGCTCTTTCTCACCTGACTCTCCGGGCTTCTTACAGCCTGACTGCAGACCGCGGACCGGCTTTCGTAAGTAACTCCCGGGCCATTTATACGAGTTACAGTCCCTACCGGCCCTCCTCCACGGTAAAAGAATCAGGTATACAGATCAGCTCCCTGGAAAACAGTGAATTGACCTACGAAAAAAAACACGAATTAAATTTAGGAGCAGACCTCGGATTTCTGGACAACCGGATCAATTTTACCCTGGATTACTATACGCGAAATAATTACGATCTGATCGGACTTACGAGCACCCAAGGCGCCGGAGGAGAAACCCAGAAATATGCCAATGTCGCCTCTATGAAATCCAGGGGAGTTGAATTTACCCTTTCTACGAAAAATATACAAACCAAAGATTTCAGCTGGAGCACAGATTTCATTTTTTCAAAAAATAAAAATGAAGTTACGAAACTGGATACCCGTTCCAGAGTCATCGACCTGATTACCGGAAATGGGTTTGCTCTGAAAAACTATCCGGTACGTTCTCTTTTTTCCATGCCGTTCAGAGGATTAAATAAGAATGGATTACCCCTGTTTTTGAACCATAAAGGGGATATTACCATAACGGATATTAATTTTCAGGAAATGGACAACCTGAGTTTTCTGAAATACGAAGGTCCCACAGAACCCACCATTACCGGAAGTTTCGGAAACATTTTCACCTATAAAAATTTCAGATTGAATATCTTCATTACCTATTCGTTTGGAAATGTAATCCGTTTGGACCCGGTATTCAGTAATTCCTATTCCGACCTGGATGCAATGCCCAAAGAGTTCAAAAACAGATGGATGCTTCCCGGAGACGAAGCTTTCACCAATATTCCCGTAATCGCCAGCAAACGACAAAATAAGGATATTCCCAATTTATCGTATGCTTATAACGCTTATAATTACTCAGATGCACGCATTGCCGACGGAGGGTTTATACGGATGAAAGAGATATCTCTCAGCTATAATTTTCCGGAAAAATGGATCAGTCGGCTGAAGCTCAATAACCTTCAATTAAAAGTACAAACAACCAATCCGTTTCTGATCTATGCTGATTCAAAACTAAACGGACAAGATCCTGAATTCTTCCGTTCAGGTGGTGTTTCCGCCCCTGTACCCAAGCAATTTACGTTTACTTTAAAATTCGGATTCTAATACCTGAAAATATGAAAAATATCATTATTTCTCTGCTGATTACAGGGGCATGTCTGTTTACAGCCTGTAATGATTTCCTGGATAAAATGCCCGACAACCGGGCAGAATTGAATACAGAAGAAAAACTTACCAGTCTGCTGGTTTCGGCTTATCCTGCAGCTTCTTTCATTACTATGACGGAATTGATGTCGGATAATACAGCAGATAATGGTCCCCTCTATACTTATTATTCCTTAATGGTTCCCCAATGTTACAATTGGGAGGATGTCTCCGAAATCACACAAGACTCTCCCCAATATCTTTGGGATCAATGCTATATAGCTATCGCCTCTGCCAATCACGTTTTACAAACGATTAAAGAAATCGGAGAGGAAAATTGTACGGCACAAAAAGGAGAAGCCCTCTTATGCCGGGCCTATGCTCATTTCGTACTCGTCAATATTTTTTGCCAGCATTATAACGAACAAAACAGTACACAAGATATGGGCATCCCCTATGTAGAAGAACCTGAAACTGTAGTATTCAAAAATTACGACAGAGGTACTGTAGCAGAAGTCTATGAAAAAATAGCCCGGGATATCGAAGAAGGCCTTCCCTTAATCAATGACCAACTTTACGACATTCCGAAATACCACTTTAACTACAAAGCGGCTTGCGCCTTTGCTGCCCGTTTTTATCTCTATTACAGAAAATTTGATCTCACCATCAAGTATGCGACACTGGCTCTGGGAGACGCCCCCAATGAAGTAATACGGGATTATCTGGGCGATGCCAAAACTTCCGACTTAGATTGGAGATTCAATCATTATATCAGTGCAGAATTAAATTGTAATTTACTGATATTACCGGCGAAATCCTATTGGCCGATCATTCACGGTCCTTATACAAACGGAGGAAAACGGTACGGGCATTCTCAGGAAATCGCCAAAGAAGGTACAATTTGGTCGCCCGGATTATGGGGAGAAAACCTGTCTGCCTATAATACCGTCTTCGGAGATGCTCAGAAATTATGCTATCCGAAATTAGGAGCATTTACAGAGTATACCGATAAGGTAGCGGGTATCGGTTATATAAACATTGTCTACCCGGCCTTCACCACCGACGAAACACTACTTTGCCGGGCAGAAGCCTATGTATATCAGGAAAATTATGCTCTGGCTTTGGCAGATATGAATCTGTGGTTAAAAGGACACACCAACAGCGGAGTGAATATATCTCCGGATATTATTCATAATTATTACACTCAAGAGGTACCCAGTAAAAAGGTCTTACACCCCAAATTTTCAATAAATCCGGGCACTCAGGAAAGTTTTATTCATTTTATCCTCCATTGTCGGAGAATTGAAACGATACACGACGGCCTGCGCTGGTTTGATATCAAACGATATGGAATAGAAGTCGTTCACAATCATTATGAAAGCAGTGATGATATTTTAACAGTGGACGATCCCAGACGCGCCATCCAATTACCGGCACAGGTAATCGGTGCAGGTTTACCTGCCAACCCCAGATAATAATCCTCACCTATAAACGAAATACAATGAAAACAATAGTAAGTTATTCACTGCTCCTTTTCTTCCTCAGCTTCTTTTCAACAGGATGTTCTGAAGATAAGCCGGAAGGTACAATTTTCGACCCTTCGGATATAAAACGCAATCAGTTCGATTTATGGTTACTGGATCATTATGTCAATAATTATAATATCGATTTGAAATACCGGATAGAGGATATGGAAATAGACCAATCCTATAATTTAGTACCAGCCACTATGGATAATTCAATCAAACTGGCAAAACTGATCAAACACCTCTGGCTGGAATCTTATGACGAAATTGCCGGCATTGATTTTATGAGAACTTATGTGCCGAAAGTAATTCATCTGATTGGTTCCCCTGCCATCAATGCCGAACAACAGACAGAAATTTTAGGTACGGCAGAAGGAGGTTTGATGGTGACATTATACAAAGTAAACGAACTGAATCTGAATAGTATCGACTCCTTGAATTATTATTATTTCAAGACCATGCACCATGAATTTGCTCATATTTTGCATCAGACCAAGAACTATCCCAAGGATTTCGACAAGATATCCACTTCCGACTATTCTCCTTCCGGCTGGATGAACCGGAAAGAAGAAGAAGCGCTGCAAATGGGTTTTGTTTCTCCCTATGCCAGCAGCGAACCCCAGGAAGACTTTGTAGAAGTTATCGCCATTTACCTAACCCACTCCAATGCATACTGGGAAGAATTATTGGAAAAGGCCGGAACAGAAGGCAGCACAATTATACAAAAGAAATTTACTATCGTACGGAACTGGCTTAGAACGTCCTGGAATATCGATATTGATAAATTACGCAGTACCGTAGAACGCCGATCGAAGGAGATTCAAAATCTGGATTACAGCCTGGATCAGTAATAGAAAACCGGCATTTGCGTTTTTACTGAATAAGCAACATCCGAAGTCCTTGAAAATAGAATATTTTATTTATTAAATGAATCATTATGAGGAACACAATATATGTAGTAATTTTTCTCTTCTCGTTTTGCCTGCAAGCTTGTGTAGAAGATGAAAAAGACATTTTCGACAAACCCTCCACTGAACGTCTGTCAGAAGCTTTAAAACAATACCAGAAAATACTGACCGAGGTTCCGAACGGGTGGCTCATGGAATATTATCCGAAAGGCGATTGTGCCTACGGAGGATATATTATCCTGCTTTCTTTTACGGAAGAAGAAGTATTTATGAGTTCTGAAACCAATCCCACCCCTGTATCCAGCCTTTATTCTCTTAAAGGAGATACAGGGCCGGTACTCAGTTTTGACACTTACAATCAGGTATTTCATTTCTTTTCAGATCCGTCTGTACCGGGCCTGGAAGGTTTGGGATACGAGGGCGACTATGAATTTATAATCGTTGGTAAGGAAAAAGACGAACTGATTCTGGAAGGGAAGAAAACGGGTAATACGATCCGGATGAAACCTCTTCCCACCGGTCAAAGCTGGGAAGAAACACTAGCCTCCATCAAGCATATTATTCAGGTAACCACCCCTCCCGAAGGGTGTTGTTACCGGATGGAAGTAGACGGTAATCCGGTCTTGATTGAACGGAAAGGACGGGCCCTGTTGCCCGAAACAGGCGGAAGAACACTAGAACTGGATTACGTCAATGGGAGTGATACGCTAACTTTAAATGTACCTTTTATTTACACGACTACCGGTATAAAGTTCTATCAACCCGTCCAAATCGGTGGCAAGGAAATCCAGTACTTCGACTGGTCGGAAATCGAACGCAATCTGCAATGCACCGATAATAATGTAGATGCCCGGATTTCAACGATACCGATGTCGCCGAATAAAAAATACGCTTATAGTACTTTGAATTGGTACTTAACCCTGAAAGTTATAAGTTCTCCCTTCCTCACTCCCTGGCTAAATGCCAATCAAATTCTCAAAGATCAGCAAGGACTATCTCTCTACAAGATATTTCTTTCCTATGATGCAGAATATGAAGGGCAGTTTCTGGAAGTAGATCTGACCGACGGCTATAATATATATGCCTGCTTATTATTAATGTATGTCAAACCTGTCAAATGGACAGAAGATGAAATAGATATTAGCTTTTCCGGTTTGGTAGATGACAATGGAAATGCATTTTATGGAAACGGCGGAAAAGAAATCGTCGAGATGATGAGCGGAAGATATTCGCTCACCGGCAATCCCTCCGACAACCCGACTTCTTTCTTTTTCCAGAAAACAGACGGAAGCGATGTATGGTTTGAGTTAAGTATTGAGTAATAAACGGCCTATAAACTTATGCATATGAAAACAGAAATAATGAAATACTTCGTCCTGTTATTTTGCTTCTCTTTGGCGGCATGTGACTCGGACGATAAAACGAAAAACGTACCCGACCTGAATATCGTCTCTTCCGGCTTGACGATAAAGGCTGCCGGAGGCACAGGTACCATAGAAGTAGAAACCCCGGGCAGCTGGCATGCCGAGAGTAATAAAGACTGGTGTACGCTGACAACTTCCGGGAATCAGATTACCGTCAGCGTACCGGAAAATCTGTCTCTTTCTTCAAGGACCGCCCAGATTACAATTACATCTCCCCAAAAAACAAAGACGATTCCGGTAAATCAGGAAGGGATTATTATTATCCTTTCCCAACCTGAATTGACATTAGGTTATAGCGGAGATCCTAAGAATTTGCTCGTAGAGAGTAATATCGGATGGAATGCCGCTGTAGAGGCCGGCTGGTGTCATCTGGAAAAAACAGGAGATACCCTGAAAATTTCCGCAGAACCTTATTCGGCCAATATAAACCGGGAAACTCAGATCACGCTAACCGCCGGTGATTACACCCAAACCGTCAAGGTGACCCAACGTTTTAAAGGAGCTTTCGTACTGGATCGCTGGTCGGATACCAACCTCGGAGCCACGCTTCCCGCTACGGAAGAAAATGTCAATAGCGCGAACTACCGGGATACCTGGGGAAATTTTTACCAGTGGGGAAGAAATGTCGGTTTTCCACATGGCGTCACTTATAAAGTAATCACCACTAATCCTTCCATCACGGCGGAGAGCGCACAAACGATGTCCGAATTTATCGGCTCTTCCGAAACTATGCCCATGGATTGGCTTATAGACGGCAGCCGGACCACTAAACCCGCCTCGGGAAACAGTTATACCTGGAAAGACAGGGCCGGTAGCGATCCTTCACCAGCCGGCTGGCATATTCCCCTGGACTACGAAGCCTCGCAAATTTTTCCGATCGACGAATTCGAAGGACGTTATTCCCGCGTAGACAGACTGGTTAATAAAGAAGTTCTGGAAGCCGACGGCACGGAATATACCTGCGTTTCTACCGGAGATGGAAACCGCACCCGATATGCCATAAAAAAATACGGCACGAACGAAGCCTACATACTGCGGTATGAATTTATCGAACCGGATGGTATAAACTCCTATTTAAAAATTACGGAAATCAAAGGAGACGCTTATACCGATTTTCAAGATGCCCTGGAAGCGGAAAAATTATTCGAAGCCGCTAAAGAATCGGCAGTCTTACTCTTCCCTTCCTGCGGTTATCTGTACACCAATACGGGAGGTCCCAACTCCGAAGGAGTCAGCGGAAGTTACTGGACAGCCTCTCCCGTAAACGAATATACGGTTTATGTATCCATGGGAAATTGGCAAACCCATATCGACGCCAATTATTGTCCGCGGGCATTAGGCTGTAGTATACGTTGTGTAAAAGATGAAGAATAAATTATACTCTAATATAAAAAACCTGATTATGAAAAAAACATTTAGCACCCCCACAAGAGGATTAAGCATATTCAGTACCCTGGTATTAATCCTTAGTTTAAGTTTATCCGGTTGTAAAGACGATAAGGATGAAGCACTGCCGACGTTAGAAATCAATAAACACTCTATCAGTCTGGCCCTGGAAGGAGGAAGCGAAGAAATCATTCTCTCTACCAATCAAAGTTGGTCCATTCATACAGAAAGCAGCTGGCTCACCCTCGATCCGGCCAGCGGAAAAGGAGACGCCAAAGTAAAAGTCAGTGCGAATAAAAATACCGATTATCAACTTCGGGAAACGACATTGACGATCACTGCCGGCTCTCTGATAGAAAAAGTTACGGTTTCTCAACCAGGCTTAGAACCGGTTCTATCGGTCAATCCCCAAGTGATGGAATTTGAAGTAGCAGGAGGCCATCAGACGTTAGCCATCACTTCCAACGTGAAATGGACAACCAGCTTCTCGGAAGAAACGGACTGGATCAGCCTGCAAGTCTCGGCCGACAGTACCAGCATGGAAATTACCGCCAGCCCAAATACAACGACGGAAAGCCGGGAAGTAACCCTTACTTTCAACGGAGACCAGCATAAAACCGCAGCCCTCACCATTACCCAGGAAGAACCGGAACTGGCCACCATCGCAGAATTACGGAATTTAACGGCAAACACAAAAACAGACTATATTTGGGTAAAGGGATTGGTAACATCGGATAAGGAAGGCAAAAATATCGATGAGAAAAACATGATCATCCAGGATGCCAGTGGAAACGCTATTGCCTTGCAATTTACAACCAAACACGATATCGCTTTAGGAACACAGGTGAATGTATTACTGAACGGAGGAAGTAAAACGACAGTAAACGGCTTGAACGCGATCGGCAGTCTGAGCACAGCTCTTCTAAGCCCACAACCGACTCCGACTATTACCGTCAATCCGACAGTAAAAACCATAGCTAATATTTTAGCCGGAGAAGTGGCAGACGGTTTACTGATTCAATTAAACGAAGTAGAATTTAAAGATATCACGAAGACTTATGGAGATCAACCTATCCTATGGAACAGTAGCGAAGAACTAGTTCTTTCTACCCTGGAAACAGCCACTTTCGCCAAGGAGAAAGTCAGCGATAAAAACGGTTTTGTGACCGGACACCTCACCCAGAACGGAGGATGGAAACTTTTATTGAGAAATCTGGACGATGTCAAACACATGACCTCTCCCAGAAAGTATGATAAACCCCAATTAAAACTGGATGCAAATGCTCACACTTTCGATCAGCAAGGCGGCGAATTTGTGGTAAATGTAACGACCAACAGCAGTGTACGCTGGACGGTAAACGTATCTGCCAATGCCGATTGGTGTACGGTTCAGCCGAGCAGCGGGACGGGAAGCGGTTCCTTCACGGTTACAGTCGCAGCCTATGCAGGCACAGGAAACCGTACGGCGACACTTACGGTAACCGCAGACAAGGCAGATCCCGCTATCGTGGAAATTACCCAGACGACAATCGGTCAAAGAGAATATGCCCTTTCCAAATTAGCAGAAAGTAACTTAGGAGCCAAATTAGCTGCCACAGAAGAAAATATAATAGGTCCCAATTACAAAGAAACCTGGGGATTGTATTACCAATGGGGACGAAACGTGGGTTTCCCTCATACCGGCGCCACGGCAACTATACCGGCCAGTGAAGAGATCACTGCGGAAAAAGCTCAAACCATGACCGAATTCATTACCTCTTCAAACGGAGATTGGCTATTAAACCCGGGTTCAGCGACGACATGGGAAGCCCGTGCCGGCTCCTCACCTTGCCCCGCCGGTTACCATGTACCGACAAAAGATGATTTAATCCAATTCTTCCCTTCGAATGAAGCAAGCGGTACTTTCGCCACTACCCAAAGTAGGGTAATTTACGAAAAATTAGTCGACAGACCGGGAGTACCCGACAGGACCCTGTATGTAGGAGACGGAACTTCTAAAATTTACGCTATTAAAAAATTTGAAACAGCGGACGCTTATGCACTACGTTTTGAAATGTTGGGACAAATCGGCAAGAACTTATATCTCAAGATCACTGAATTTTTAGGAAATGAAGAAACTTATTTTGATAACGCCACAGATGCCGAAGCTTCATTTAATAAAGCGACAGCAACGGAAGTCAGAATTCTACCCTTGGCCGGAATGTTGAGTTTCCAAGACGGCGTAACGTTACAAGCTCCGGGAGCAGCTTCCTGGTACTGGCTGGACGCCAGAATGCGCTGTATCTATATGCTCAATACGACAAAAATATATGAAAACGGTGCCCAATGCGGTTATGCTCAACCGATACGCTGTGTGAAGGATTAAACAACCCTCTCCGGAAACAACCCCTGGAGAATCCAAAAGTCTGAATACAGTCTTTTTGTGATGAGCGTTCCTTTCAGGATCTGGCCGGTATCCGTTCGTTGACGGGCAAGACAAAAGTCTTCGATCGATTTCGATCCAGCAGCATAAAAAGCTGCCAACCGGAAGTCTGAAAGTCATTACCGATCAGACTTGAAAGGCCGCTGATCTGTCCAAAAGGTTTTTAGGAGATTCTCCCTTATCCGGGACATATTTGGCTAAAATTTTAATACAAAACACATGAAACAACTGAACTATATTTTCCTGATCTTCACCCTAATCTTTGCAGGATGTGATTCGGACGACAAATTAATTCCCACGGAATTACCCTTGGAAATCTCGGAGATTTCGTTTGAAGCGACGGGCGGTACTCAAGAAATTGAACTCGGCTTAGGCAGCGACTGGCAGGTAACTTCCGATAAAGACTGGTGTACCGTAGCAAAATTCGGCAAATTCCTGATTGTAACGGCACCTTTAAATCCGACGATTGCCGTCCGTACAGCAACCGTAACCATCACCGAGGCAGGAAACTGCGGGTCGGTTAACATTACTCAAACCGGTTCCAAATTCGACACATTTCCTGAAAAAGTATATCTTTCTGCCTCCGGCAAAGCCCAGACTGTTGCCGTCGCAAGTAATATAAGATGGAAAGCGGAAAGCTCACAATCCTGGTGTCATTTGCTTGTACAGGGAGATACTCTGTTAGTATCTGCCGATCCGTATAAAAATGAAAAAATAGCCAGACAAGCGGAAATCAATATAGAAGTGGAAGGGGAAACCGTCCGTACCCTATTTGTAACGCAAATCCATTACAAAGATTTCAACCTGGAAAAATGGTCCGAAACCAATGTAGGGGCAACTCTCCCCGCTACAGCAGAGAATCTATCCGGCCGGCAGTTCAAGCAAACCTGGGGGAATTTTTATCAATGGGGGCGAAACGTAGGCTTTACTTATGGAGAGCCTATCCCTCTACGCGCATCCGATCCCTCTATAACAGCTGAAGAAGGACAACAAATTCCGGAATTTATTACCAATATAGACGATTGGCTAATTGATGGCAGCTTTACTACTAAGATATATTCAGAATCCAACCCTTATGGTTGGGTAGACAGAGCCGGCTATGATCCCTGCGAATTAGGCTATCGGCTACCCCTGGCTTACGAATGTGCCCGAATACTTACCCAAGCGAATTCCCTGGATTTCACGAATGTCACCCGGACAGCAGGAAAAGAAGTCCTGGATGCGATAGGCACGGAATATACATATGTATTTATCGGTAACGGATCTCAAAAAGCCTATATGATTAAAATGTTCGGGACCGATGAGGCTTATGTCATGAGATATGAATTCCGGGGTACAGCCGGCTATAATGGATGGATGAAAATTACAGAAATAAAAGGAAATGCCCGAACGGATTTTCAAACTCCCGACCAAGCAGAAGAATTATTTACCCGTGCCGGAAAATCTGCGGAACGTTGCTTCCCCTTATTTGGTTTGCTCTGGGGAGAAAATGCCGATCTGGCGTCCCCTACCACAGGCACTTACTGGCTATCCACCCCCTCCCATCTCTATACGGGTACAGCCAATGGCTTTATGATGAGCGGAACGAACCTCGGTTTCGGAATTTCTTACCGAAAAGCTTTAGGATGTCCGATACGGGGAATAAAAAAATAACCGGCCGGTCGGTTATAACCTTTGGGTTGGGTGAAAAATACCGGATCATAGGCAAATAGTGTAAGCAACCATCCGAAAGAGGTGGTAAAATGAAGAAGCCGTTATCAAGGGATTGAACGGCTTCTTCCCGTTTACAAACTATAGATATTTTTCAATCACATTTTTCAACTGCATCGACTGCATAACCCCGCTTTGCCGCCATACCATCTCTCCCTTTTTAAAGATCATCAAAGTAGGGACGGATTGAATCTGATGACTCATGACAAACTGCCGGTTTGCTTCCCCGTCGACATCTATCGTAAGGACATGAATTTGATCTCCCATCTCTTTTTTCAGCTCCTCCAAAATAGGATGCATGGCCTTGCAAGGTCCGCACCAAGTGGCAAAAAAATCGACCAATACTGGTTTATCCCCTTTTATCAATTCTTCAAATTTTCCCATAGCTCTTTTTGTTTTTCGTTTTTATTCTTATACTCCGACAACCGGGGGATAGTTACAAAATATTTCTTCGCCTCTTAATTTTGTACAATATTACCAGAAGCATCTACCATCACATAGAGATCTTCCTCTCCTTTTTCCAATTCAAACAAGTATACTGCTACTCCGGCTGCCCGCTCTACATATTCGATATCGTCTATTTTATATCCGGCATATTGGCTCCGGATCGTCGCCATTACCGCTGCAGGTACATCTTTTTCCAATACCTCCCAACAGGTAGATATCCAAGCATCATCTTGTCCGAATTTGACTTCTTTATACCGATTTTCATGGAAAATATCCACTTCCGTCACATTCCGCTCCTTTTCATATTCAATGATCTTTGCCCCAGCATAATGAGTATTCAGGTAATCTTTGATTTTTTGAGGCAAGCTTTCTACAGGCCAATGATCCTCGTTTCCGTCTCTATCTTCCATTACTTTTACCAATGTTCCGTCTTCCACATAATACAAGTCTTTTTCGACATCTCCCTGTTCGACTTCCATAACATATACTTTTTCCATTTCTATCCGTTCCAATACGTCTACATCCTCCACTTTCCAGCTACTGTATTCACTATTGCGGAAAGCCGTCTTTATCTTTTCAGGTAAAGTTTCGAAAAAGATATCAGTCTCTGTCATATACCATTTTCCGTTTTTATCAAACCAGGCATCTTTTTCCTGATGCTCGTAATAAAAATCAGCGACAATATAATTTCCTACTGTTTTCCATTCCACCCTTTGTGCTAAGGGAAACATTTGATTGAAAGTACGCACGACCGGTTCAGCCGGAGTCCAGGTTGAATCATCGTCATCTTTACAGGCCATACCTAACAAGACCAGTAACATTCCTAAAATATACACATTCTTTTTCATAACTTACTGTTCCTAATATCTCTTTTCTTACTGTTTAAACAAGAGGAGGAATTATGTACTCAATCCTCATATCCGATAAAAAGCTGTTCCCGGTTAAATTTCAATTCCCGTCCATCCGATAGCTTCACCTCATATCCCTCCCGATCTTTTTCAATCGAAATAACCGAAAAACCCGGGAAATTTTTATTCAGGTAAACCGCCATTTTCTCCGGAATAACCGTAACAGGCAAAGCATTCCGGTGTCCGTCAATTTCTTTCCACTCTCCGTTTTTGTCAAAATCCAGGTCAAAACCGTTCGTCAGAATCACGTCATATTGATTTCCTTCCCAAAATTCCTTTTCAATCTTAATGTGAGAAATCCCTACTCCTGAAAAATGAGTGTTGATAAACTGACGAGCCGCAACAGGCAGCTGCAAAGTATCCGTGGTATAAATTTTTTTATCAGCAAAAGAAAACTGTACCGACAGGATACAACATACTAAAATAAAAAACGCTTTTTTCATATCATTCTTTTTATTGGTTATTATAAATTCTCCTATTTACGATACAAAAAAAGTATAGAATTTGGGAAAGATTTGGGAAAAGTCCCCCAGTGAAAAAAAGATTTAAAAATTTATTTTATAGAGGAAGTAGCGAATTCCCTATTCCTAAACGTTCCTAACTTCTAAAATATTTTTCCCTCTTCCCTTCAGGAAAGCATCGGATCATCCATCCGATCAAGCAAGTAGATCGAGAATTTCTGCAGGTTGGTAGACAATATGCACGGCTCCGTTTTCTTTCAATTCGTCACAAGGACGGAACCCCCAAGAAACGCCAACAGCGGTAACTCCGGCGTTTATAGCGGTTTGCATATCGACACAGGAATCCCCCACATATAAAACCGCCTCTTTCTCGAGTCCGACAATAGTCATAATCTCATTGACAATACTGGGATCCGGTTTTGTCGGCACAGTCTCTCTTTGTCCCAAAATCACTTCAAATGTACCGTTTTTAAAATAATGCCAGATTAATTCCCGGGTGGCTTCCTGGTATTTATTGGATGCAACGGCTAAAACCAATCCTTTTCGTTTTAATGTTTCCAATAATTCCGGTATACCCGGATAAGGCTTTGTCAAATCTGTCTTATGGGCAGAATAATAAGATACAAATTCGGCTCTTACATGCATAATTTGATCTTTTGTCCGCGCATCTTCCGGGAGGGCCCGCTCGATTAATTTAGTGATTCCATTTCCCACCATATAGCGGTATTCGTCCTGTTTATGTTCCGGATAACCAAATTTTTTCAATGCATAATTAGTGCTTGCAGCTAAATCCCCCAAAGTATTCAGTAAGGTACCGTCCAGATCAAATATGACTAATTTTTTCATAATTTTGAATTTGTAGCAAAAGTAATAATTATACTATCAGAAGCGACAGAAAGTTGCCGATTGAAGGAAATAAAATCACGCAAAGCTTTCCGGGAAAGGACAAAAACAGTTGAACCGGGGAACATTCGAACTTTTACACCTCAACATACAAAGTAAACTTTTATCTTTGCAGGAATTGAATCATTTTAGTCCGATATGCCTCATACTACGAAAATAGCATCCATAGCAGAATTAACAGAACACCTCCGATTATTACAAACGGAATATACCTATGAAAAAGAAAGTTATCTGGAAAAATCAAAGGCAGGAGGTATCCAACGGAAAATACAACAGGGATTCTGCTGGTATCCGGTACGAGCCGAACGGAATTATTACAACTCCCTGAATCTCCCTGTCATCGAGATGGTTTACAACGGAGAAGAAGAGGCAGAACATTTTTTTGAACACGGCCGGCCGGTTTGTTTTTTTACCTTCGACCTGAACCGGAAACAACGCTATTTCACTTTCACAGGCACAATCAGTTATATACGGGATAACCGTATGGTGGTCATCTTACCCCAGGCTTCTTTTGCGACTACTTTACAACAATGTACAGATCTTGGTATACAGCTTTATTTCGACGAAACTTCCTATCAAAGCATGTTTACAGCTTTACGGGAAACGATCGCAGCAAAGGGGAACCGATTAGCCGAACTCAGGGAAATCCTGTCGGGTGCCCATCCCTTCCGGGAGCGGAAACTCCCCCTGCTTCGCTTTCCCTGGCTGAATGATCAACAGGAAAAAGCTGTCAATCACGTGCTTCGCGCACAAGATATCGCAATTGTTCACGGCCCTCCCGGCACCGGCAAAACGACGACTTTGGTAGAAGCCATTTACGAGACTCTTCACAAAGAAAATCAAGTATTGGTTTGTGCTCAAAGCAATATGGCCGTCGACTGGATTTCTGAAAAACTGGTAGACCGGGGGATTCATGTACTCCGCATCGGTAACCCTACGCGCGTAAACGACAAAATGCTTTCCTTCACTTACGAACGTCGCTTCGAAGCACATCCCGATTACCCGGAACTCTGGAATATACGGAAAACCATCCGGGAACTGTCCCCAAAACTGCGGAAACGGGAAACAAGAGAAGCGGTATACTCCCGCCTGCAACACCTCCGTCACAGAGCAACAGAATTAGAGATAAAAATAGAACAGGAGCTTTTCGGAAAAGCACGGGTGATCGCGTCTACTTTAGTAGGTTCTGCCAACAAAATTCTGGAAGGGAAGCGTTTCTCCACTCTCTTTATTGACGAAGCAGCCCAAGCTTTGGAAGCAGCCTGCTGGATTGCCATCCGCAAAACAGACCGCGTCATTTTAGCCGGCGATCACTGCCAACTCCCTCCGACCATAAAAAACAAAGAAGCAGCTCAACAAGGACTTGCCCGCACGCTTATGCAAAAAGTAGCCCAGCGGCAACCTCCCGCAGTCTCTTTGTTACAAATCCAATACCGGATGCACGAAGATATCATGCATTTTCCCTCCCGCTGGTTCTATCATAATTGCCTGCAAGCCGCCCCGGAAGTCAGGTTCCGGAATATTCTCGAATACGATAGTCCTATCGTCTGGTGCGATACCCAAGCATACGATTCCAGCGAGGAAACAGCCGGAGAAAGCCTCAGCCACCTCAACAGGACCGAAGCTCTTCTCCTCCTCCAACAACTACAGGAATACATCCAAAAAATCGGAGAAACCCGAATTTTAGACGAACAAATCGACTTCGGACTCATTTCGCCCTATAAAGCCCAAGTTCGCTATATACGACAGCTCATGCGGAAAAATCCTTTCTTCAAACCTTTTTCCCGTCTGATTTCGATCAATACGGTCGACGGTTTTCAAGGACAGGAAAGAGACGTTATTTTCATCAGTTTAGTCCGGGCAAACGAAGCCGGAAACATCGGTTTTTTACAAGACCTGCGCCGGATGAATGTAGCAATCACCCGGGCCCGCATGAAACTGATCCTCTTGGGAGATGCTTTAACCCTCCTCCATCATCCTTTTTATAAAGCCTTATTCGAATATATTCAAGAAAAAGGGGTGATCACGACTCTTACCCCTCCCCTTGCAACACCTGGGGACGGGGATAGGCGCTAATCCCCAAGCAACCGTTTTTGAAACCGTAACCTTGCTTCGGGAGAGAGACTGGGATTTTGTCGGGAAACCGTACCTCAAAAAATGCAGGCTTGTCCACCGGCATCAGGCATAAGGAAGGTAGCTAAAAAGAGAAAGCCTCTGCGCTTCAGGGAAGACTGACTTTACAAAATAGCGAACGGAACTCCAAGCTCTTTTGCGAAACAAGGCAGAGGAATCCTAAGAAAAAGTAAAGAAGCGAATTAACCCCAGAGCTAAACGTACAAAAATTGAAAAGTTTATTTCCTCCAAAATCACTTTTCCAGAATCTTTCCCAAATATTTATTTAGCTTTGTAAAAACATAGCAAGAAAAATGAAAATTCTGATCATTGAAGACGAGGACAATCTGAGGAAAACTCTGGCAACCTCTCTGGAAAAGGAACGTTTTATCGTGGAACATGCTCCCGACTTTCAGACAGCTCTTTCTAAATTAAATGATTACGATTACGATTGTGTATTACTCGACATCATGTTGCCCGACGGAAACGGTTTGACATTGCTGCAGGAACTAAAAAAAATGCACAAAAAAGAAAGTGTTATCATTATATCTGCAAAAGATTCTCTGGAAGATAAAGTATACGGTTTAGATGTAGGAGCCGACGATTATCTGGCAAAACCTTTCCACTTGGCAGAATTACACGCCCGGGTAAAATCCGTGATCCGCAGGAAACAAAACGAGGGAGAATTGAAAATTGAAGTGGAAAATCTAAAAGTGTATCCGGACCGGCATAGTGCCTTTGTGGGAGAACAGGAACTGACATTAAACCGGAAAGAATTTGATTTATTATATTATTTCGTTACCAATCCCGGCCGATTGATACATAAAGGGACGTTGGCCGAAGCTGTATGGGGCGATTGTATCGATCAGGCTGATAGTTACGATTTCATCTATTCCCAAGTAAAAAATTTACGGAAAAAAATGAAATTAGCCGGAGCATTACCCGAAATCCGGGCCGTCTATGGTTTCGGATATAAAATGTGTTACGGGAATAGCAGTACTGAAAACGAAAAATAAAAATGTGCAAAAAGTTTTATGTATACAAGAGGCGCTTAAAACAAGAAATCGTCTCTAGATATCCATAAAAAGAATTGATTTCTAATATTATCCATCAGATGAAACTGATCCATTATACAATTGGGAGATTATCCTGGGTACTCTTATTAACAATGGCATTCTGGACTCTATTTTTTTATTTCCAGCTATTGAATGAAGTCCGGGATGAAACAGACGACAGCCTCAGAAATTATAAAAAAATAATCATCAAACAAGCTTTAAGAGACAGCTCGTTACTCACTTCCCACGTGGATATTTTAACCCGTTACTATATCCACGAAATCCCTGAAGAAGCAGGAAAACAGTACGAGGAACGTTTTGTTACCACAGAAGCCTTTAACGAATATGAAATGGACGAAGAACCGGTGCGGGTGCTCTATACTTCCTTCCGTACAGATAACGGGCGATACTACGAATTGACGATATTGACCTCTACACTGGAAGAAGACGATATGCTGGAGTCTATTTTATGGTCCATCATTTATCTTTATATTGCCATGTTAATCTGCATATTGGTCGTCACTCAACTGGTATTCCGAAAAAGCTTACGTCCCCTTTATAAATTAATTCACTGGTTAGATTCCTATACTTTGGGGAAGAAAAATAACCCTCTGGAAAATAAGACAAAAGTAAGTGAATTCAAACGCTTAAACCGGACCATTTCAGAGATGGCTATGCGGAATGAAAAAGTTTTCGGTCAGCAGAAACAATTTCTCGAAAATGCCTCCCACGAACTTCAAACCCCTCTGGCCATCTGTAGTAATAAATTGGAATTACTTTCCGAGAACCCTTGTTGTACCGAAGAATTATTGGATGAAATCGGAGAAATACATCAAACAATCGGACGTATCATCAAACTGAATAAATCCTTACTATTATTGTCGAGGATCGAAAACCGGCAATACGGAGATGAAAAAGATGTCAACTTCAATGCCCTGATTTCCCGGATAAACACAGATTTCAATCTGATTTACGCTCCTAAAGAGTTGTCGGTAGAAATAAAAGAAGAAGGTATATTTTCCTTCCGGATGAATGAAACGTTAAGCCAGGTACTCCTCACCAATCTCCTGAAAAATGCCCTGATTCACAGTCCGAATAAAGGAATTATCCAGATTAGTATACGAGCAAACGAAATTGTCTTTTCCAACACCGCTACGGACGCTCCCTTAAATACGGAAAAAATATTCCTGCGATTCTATCACGCAAGTGACAAAAAAACAGAATCAACCGGATTGGGTTTAGCCATTGTCAAATCAATCGTAGACAGCTATGATTTACAAATACACTATTTCTACGACGGTAAACACCATTTCAGTTTAAAGAAGATCAGGTAAAATGAAGCAACCCTCCTCTACCGGACGAATGCCCATTTGACAAACAAAACTACGATCCTGCTAAAAAGAGAATGATCAAAAACTTCTGTTCCGTTTATCTGTGAAATGTCAATCGGCCTTTTCAGAAATATTTATCCATTTTAAACGATTATACCTCTCACTTTCTACCTATACTTTTCTACCTTCTCTTCCAACTGTTCTTCCGACATTTCCCCACTTTGCCTCCATACCTGATCTCCCTGGTAAAAAAGTAAAAAGGTAGGAACAGACTGTATTCTATAATAATTCAGCAACTTTTCGTTCTCCGGAGCATCGATATCAAATCTTTCCACCTGCAAATACTCTTTATTTTCTTTTTCCACACGGTCTAAAATAGGACGCATTTTCTGGCAATGAGGACACCAGGTAGCAAAAAATTCGACCAATACCAGCTTATCTCCCTTTAATATTCCGTTCAATCTTACCATGATATTTCTAATTTAATTCAGTTTACGTTTTACCGATTTATATTTCTATTTCACCTTCATCAATCACTTCCCATTTTCCATTTATTTCTACAGAGACAGATACTGTATTTTCAGTCGTAAATTCAAGGCTGACACGGGTGATTCTTCCCGAACGGAAACTCAGTCTCCGATCGTCAATCACCAATTGGTTTAGCCGGTTTTCACCCTTTAATTTTATATCTACGAGGGCCGGGAAATTTTCATAAGTCGGAAAGGTATTCATACCCATCCAATACTCTCCGGGCCCGGCATAATTTAATTTTTCCGACTTATATACGAAAGTAGTATCCTGAAGTTCTTCTCCCAACTGAAAATTTTCAGCCGACACCGCCTCCTCAATTATAATCTTGCCGGCAATATGTTCCACGCGGAATTCCAAACCTGTTATCCATTCCGGAGGATTTACCACTTTCATTTCCAAACGGGAAACCAGCATTCTGAGTTGTACAGGTAGTTGTGAAGTAGTCCAGAGGTCGGCCGTACGAATAGCAGCCAAGTAAACAGCAGGCTCTCTGTTTTCCAATATCCGGAAAGTGGCCGTCAGTCCCTCCCCCGAAGTACTCTTCCAACTCATCGCTTTTTCATCCAAAAGATTAGCTACAAACAAAAATTGATATTTCCCTGGGGTCAATTTTACCGGAATAACAGGATGTTCCTTACAATAGGCGTAATCGAAACTAAAAGTCGTATCCCGTTGAGAATTCTGAAAAGCCAAAATATCCAAACGATCGGTCAACGTATAATAAGGCCTGTAGCCAATAGCTTCATTTCCTTCGAATAAATAAGCGACATCCTTCATCATAAAAGCAATCCCTTCCTCCGGCAGGCAATCGCATTTTTCATCCATACAAGCCTCCAGTCCAAAGAGGAGGAAACACATCATTATTCCTACTTTATATCTCATCGCGGTAAAGGTTTTAACGGGAATTCCGGTAATACAATATTCGGCCAATCCCATACAAAAAAATAAACACATGAAAATTCGAAACTTACTAAAGCCCCGCAAGCTGAATTTATCTCTCCGGTCAGATACAGATACCGATCCGGCTCCAGTTGCAGGGGTATCCACTTCGTCCTTTCCTGCCCGTTTTTGGCCTGAAAAATCAATTCCAACCTGGAAGAATCCTGCGCAGAAGGGAAGGTATACAGATCAAACAATATGGTGTCCTGCACATAGACACTTTCATTTTTCATCTTAAATACTTCTTGTCTCGAATGAGTTATCCCCGAATACCTCCCATTCAGATGAATACGGGAAACCATATTTTTTATACTCATCCGTACCATATCTATTTGATAAGGAACACTATATAATTTCAGGAACACCCGGCTGACAACCCGGTGTAACTCTATCTGGACCACCGGATTATCACTTTCCGCATTGACTTCCGCCTCTCCTAAAAAATAAGCCCAATACAGTCCGTCTTCCGGATAGGTGAAATAAAGGTCGAAAGGTTCTGAAACGCCTACCTGCAAAGATTTTCCCCCCTCTACCTGCCCATTTCCTATCACATATAAACGGTAATTTCCGACAGTAAGCTCTGCAGGAAATAATCTGGATTCTGTATAATTCTCACCGGGAGAAGGAGCCGTTTCTAGCTGACGTATAGCATCCCGATTCAACTCCGCCAATTTCCGATAAAATACATATTTCCCTTTTTCATTTTCCTTAAAAGCATATATGGTCAGCAGGCCGATAGAAGTCGGGAAATCGTTAATACTCTGAAAGGCCATACTGAAACGAACGACATTCGAGCCGGCAGTATACGGAGATAACGGATCCGAACATCCGATCATTCCGATACCACATAATAAAATGAAAACCAACTGCCTCATAGCGTAAGGTTTTATCTAAAAATTCTCTCCTCACATCCGAATACTCAAACTGTGGAATATCCGAACACTCAAACGAACTATCTATTTTTCTTTTGTCAGTATAAAATCCGGCATTTCCTGCCCCTTTGTCTCCGACATAAAAATACCCGTATTTACCGGTGAAGAATCAAAACGACAACTGATCTGAATATCTTCAGATCCTCCCAACCGAAAAGATTCGGATTTTCCCTGATAAACAATTTCTCCCTGTACATTATAACAGAAAACTTCCAGAAAACTCTGCCCGCCTTCCGGATAAGAAGCCAGAGAGGTCAGATGTATTACGGGACTGCTATGCGGCACAACGGAAAGCTCCGACGAAATTGCAGGATGAGCAGCTTCGGGCAAATTTACCAGCGTCATATAAATACCCGCTACTGTATTCCGTAAATTTACTTTTACACGAGCAACTCCTGAAGGCACATTCCGAATCGTCAAAGCGATCCGGGCAGATAATATTATTATCCCTGCCCCAATCCGATTGGTTTCTCCCGCCTGAATATAATTTTGGGTAAAATACAAATCCGGAGGCTGTGTACCATCCGAATAATCAATAATACCATTTTCTACAGAAGGAATCCCTTCAAAGCGAATGTGCTCCATTTCTCCATTACCAATAAGAACCATCTGATAATAACCCGCCGGCAATTGAAAAGAATAAGTAGAAAAATCTTCTCTAGGTCCTTCTATTTCTACACGGCACACCAAGGTATCCCCCTTTTCCAGCTTCCTGAAAAAAAAGACCTGGGATTTCTCTATAGAAGGTACAGAGAAGGCAGGCAAACGAATTACAGTTGCCTCCTCCTCCGTCCCAGATAGTTCTTGAATAGCGTCCGTACAACCCGCCAGTACAAGACAGCTTAAATAACCCCAGATAATCGGATTCTTCATCAAATTGTCACCCTGCTTTTTAGCTTTTAGCTAAATAATAATATTCGGTTCCTGATCGACATTCCACTCGACATCGGCAGAAATAGAAAGAGTCAATCTTACATTCCAAACCCCTCCGGACTGATCAGCATCAATAGTAGCAGTCAGTTTTGTAATTGTATTGGCTTTTAATACATAAGTATTCTGTAAAGGTATCGTTATCACCTGTCCGTTGTCGAGATAAAACAGTAAGGTAAAAGCCGATTGTTCCCCGGTAACAGTCGGTAAAGTAACCAAGGCAAGCGGTAAAGTACTCTGATCTTCGGTAAACTCATAGCGATTACTCTGAGTTACTGAAATGACCCGGTCACTTAAGAAATTACCCGTCATATTAAAAGCTCCGTATGTGTTCTGCACCTCTACGTCAATACGATCTACCGCTGCGGGAACATTTTGTAAGGTAAGGGCGAACATTGCTACTTTTCTGTAAAGCGTCAGAGAAGGAGCGACAGGCATAGCAGAACCCAATACAATCCGATCGGTCATTCCAAAGAATATCCGGGGAGAAGTGCTCCCTTCTGTAACCGAAGCAACGATTTCCTGCATTGTATTTCCCACATTTATAGCCGATAATGCCGCATTTTCCAATGCACCGCCAACGGAATCCCGCATATTCCCCACACCGACTATAATGTAATTTCCGATTGGTAAATTATCAAAATTGACGTTTCTGGCTTCTGTAAAACCAGCACCTACTTCCGTCGTTCCGCCGGCTAAAGCTTCCAACTGCGCTTTTGTGAAGGAAACACTTTCCCTCAATAGATAAATTCCGTTCGTATTTTCCCGGAACAACAACAGATCCAAAGATTTTACATACGCTGTCAGATCATCCCCGACATGAGTACCCACCCTACTGGTTACAGCCAGATTAATAACACCCGGACCTTCTCCGGGCTTACCGGTGGTCTCATCATGATCGTTATCGCTACAAGCCAAGAAAAAGAGGACGACCATAAGTGATAAAAAGAAAGCAAATTTTTTCATAACCTTCCGTATTATAATTACAGATAAGTTATACTTCCCTTTTCTTCACTTTGTTACATCAGAAAAGATTAAAAAGGCAAAAACAAATCGCAATACTCAGTTTTTATACCCGATCCAGGTCGCCTTTTTCCACCATCCTTCAAAAGGACCTTGTTTATGTGTTTTCATCCACCAACAAGCAAAACAATATTGCAATCCAAAAAGCAAAATACCCACCCCGAAACTCCAGGTGATTCCCAAATACCGGTGTAAAGCTATTCCCCAACCATAAAACAAACAAGAACCGACTATGGATTGAGTAATATAATCGGTTAAACTCATACGTCCGTATGGAATAATCTTACTCATCCATTTTTTGAGAGCAGTGGTATAAAAGAGCAGAATAATACCTGACACCATAAATACCATAAATCCCAAATTTGCCAAAGATTGAATAATTAACTTCAAAGGAACCCATGCGGCTTGACTTTCTACAAATTGCGGTAATAAGTTTCCCAAACCGTTCAAAGGGAAAAAAGCAACAATCCCGATCAAAAGAGCCTTGAACCAAAATTTCAGATTTTGTTCCGTATACAAAAATAAACCGGTCCTACCAATCAACATCCCCAACATAAATAAAGCTGCTGTCTGAAACATACGACCGTGTTCCCACGCCCAAGTCAAACTCGCCAATTGCCCTTCCCATAAATTCACCTTCAACATTTCCCAAAAAGAGGTTCCCTGCTGTGCTTCAAAGGCAATCCCAAAATAATAATTAGACAAATTCTGTCCGATCTCTTGTCCCGGATGTACCAAAGCCGAGAAAAATTCCCACCATGCCAGTGGCTGTAACATACAAATAATAGCCAATCCTAAAACGACCCTAGTACTCAAACGGCAAACCCCTATTAAAACAAACCCGATTATCGAATATAAAACCAGAATTTCTCCTGTAAAAAAAGCCGCATTTATATTCCCAAATAAAAATAACAAGACCAACCTCCAGGCAAATCTTCCCCGAAAATCTCTTCCTTGCTGTAGCTGACGATTATCCTGAATAAAAAAGCTAAATCCAAACAATAAAGCAAAAATCGCATAGGCCTTTCCCCCAAAAGTAAAAAACATTGCTTCCCAGATGACTTTATCCGTAAATTGCATCCAAGAAGCTGTAGTTTCCGGATAAGAATAAAAATTATAATGTTCCACACTGTGCAATACAATAATTCCCATAACGGCAAATCCCCTCAAAACATCCGCCACATCGATCCGGGAACTCCCTGGCAATTTCACTTCCATAGCTATTATTTTCCATTATTTTCATCACATAACCGACACGAAAATAATATAAATTTTTTGAAGAGAAACAAAACCGCAAAAATTGTCAGCAAACTTTTCCGTACCAAAACCCGTAAATTCTCCTTATATTTGCCATATTAGTAAAAAATTTAAATGCTTAAAACAGACAAGAATCTAAAAGTTCAGGAAGGATCCCCAGAGTGTAACTGACGAAATCTCATTGGCCTATCCGTAGCAAAGAAATCAAAAATGTGAATTTTGTCAGTCTACTTATCTGAAAAACATTTATTAAAACCAGTAACAGTTTTTTCGAACATTTTTACATGTAAATATCCGCTTATGATGATCATTCTTTCACCGGCGAAATCCATGGATATGAGTATAACTTCCCCTCTACCTCAGGGAACAGTTCCCCGTTTCCAAAAAGAGGCCGAATACATCGCCTCCCAAATACAGGACTACTCCCGGGATCAACTTCAGACATTACTACAAATCAGTAATAAACTGACTGATATAAATTACGAAAGGTATCAGGAATTCGACAGAGAAAACACTCCGGCCAAACCTGCCATTCTGGCTTATACGGGAAATGTTTTCCAGCATATACGTCCGGAAACCTTCACCAAGGAAGATTTTCAATATGCTCAGAAACATCTTCGGATCATTTCCACCTTATACGGTCTGCTGCGTCCCCTCGATCTTATCAAAGCTTATCGCATCGCTTTTAAAATCAAAATCCGGGGAATGCAAGAATCCAATCTCTACGAATACTGGCGTCCCAAACTTACGGAGCCTTTGATAAAGGAAGCAAACCAGGATGACAAAATAATCATAAATCTGGCAAGCCTCGACGTTTTGGCGGCTTTACAAATAGAAAAAATACAATCGCAAGTAAGAATGATCACCCCTGAATTTAAAGAACTTAGAAAAGGAAAATACGAAACGATCCGTACTTATGCTAAAATGGCCCGGGGAGAAATGACCCGTTATATTTTACTCAACCGCATTGAAAAACCGGAGAGAATACAAGAATTCGAATGGGACGGCTTCCGGTATTGCGCAGAACTTTCTGAAAAAGACAATTATGTCTGGACCCGATAAAGACCTGTGGGCATTCTCCCGGCAAAAGGAAAAGCAAAAAATTTTCGTAAAATCAACGGATAAGCCAAGGTGCGAATCTACTGAAATAATAAAAATCGATCTGCTGTCCGTTTTTGATAGCAGCTTTTTGTAACACAGCTTCCAGAGTAAATCCGGCATTCTTGATCCATAGCTTCCCTTTTGGTATAGGGATGCGGAAAATGATCCATTATATTGTTCCAGATTTTTATGTTATTCGCGTTTTCGGCCAGTGAATTACAATCGGGAAAACGCCATTCCCGAAGAGTGTACCCTTCCCCTTCCAACTGTACACTCGCTCTGTTTTTACCTCTTATTAAGAACTCGTTTCCCTTGCCCAACGAACTGGGCAAATCGATTCTGCTCGTTTTCATGTCTGTCAGATTCTGCCGAATCTCTCCATCTTCTAAATTGTCTTCCGTTAAAACAGTACAAACACATACAGATTATCGATTCTGTGTACGGATACACTCAAAAATATTTCCGAATGTTTAAACCCCTCTTCTTTTCCTCATTCTTGGAGCAGAATACCCAAATTTTGTTTATAGGCCGTTTTTATGATTTCAGTAGCTTGTCCGTAAAGTTGCCGGATTTCTTCTACCTTCAATCCTTGTCGTTCCCACTCGGTCTGATAAGGAGCAAAAAGGGCAAATACAGCCTCTTCTGCAGGTTGCAGCACTTGCATAATACCGCTTCCTTGTGCATTGTAAAGCAAACTCCAATTCATATATTTTAAACCGTTTCCCCGCTTGACGGAAAAAACAAAATCCCTTAACTGAACAGCCACCTCACACAAAGGAGCCTTTCCGGTTTGTGCAGAAGCCGCTAATAAGGCCGGAATTTCCTCTCCCATTTTTACCCATACAGGCAAAGCTATGGACACAGGAGGATACCCTAATACGGCCCATAACGTCACTAATTCCGGATCCATACCCGGTTTGACCCCTTGAATGACAACCGAAGCGATACTTTCATAGCGGGGAATAAAGTCCTGCTCTACACAGAATCCACTTGCCCGGTTAGGACTGAAAGCTTCTTCCCGCAAATCAATTCCTAACAAAGAGTGACGAAACGAACGGGAACATCCGGCAAAGAGATGAGCCGCTGTAAAATCCTCTTTTTCAAACTGTCCGAATAATTCTTCTGCCGTATCATAACGAATGTATCCCTTCCCTTCATCCTTTCTTCCGTGAAAAGAGAAATTCGTATAGATCAAATACCCCCGGGGCGCCAACTCCTCATCATTTACATCCATTTTTACATAAGTATGATTGTTGGTTTCATAATAAGCAGCTCCCCCAAAAGCATCTATCACCCCAAAGTTTGCTTCTACCCCCATCGGCCGACTTAAGGTATCTAAGAAATATTCGAAATCTTTCATATCTTTACAAATCTCCAAAGCCCGCTTCATAAACCGCCCTTCTTTATCCATTTCTTCCACCTCATCATCCTTGAGGTTATAAGAAGCCGTATTCATAATAGCAAATCCCGCCTCGTTCATTCCTGTCCAAATCTCATCCGAAGGATTCTCACTGTTCACCAAACCGGTATAACAAAATCTCTCTCCCTTAAAATAAGCAATATGATTCCACCCCGCCCCAGAATCCCGATGTTTCCACATCAAGGGTCGTCCGTCTTTTGTCAGCTTCCCGGTAATAATAGCGGACGTACAAGCCCACACAGCAACAGTCGACATATTGAAGAATAACAATAAGCCGAGGAAAAATTTAAACTTCATAACATATTTTTTAATACCTACAAATGTAAAAAATTAAGGTTAATTTTCTACTCCTTCTAAAAGAATGTCTTTTGTAAAGGCCTTACCCCTCCCCCTTCAAAATCACCCTCCTACTATGCCATAAACGATTTCCATTCCCTCTCTTCAGGCAATTGTATTTCGTATCGCTTTAGCCCCTCCGTCTTCCCTCAAATACCTCTCCGTCCGACCAACTATATTTCCCTTCCCCAATCCGCCCTTTTCCTTCCCCTTCAGTCCTTATTCCTCACACTTTTCTTTCCTTCCGCATAAAATTTAATCCTTTAGAACTCTAACTTTTTATTTCTTACCGGACTAAACTTTTATTTCTATACAATTCACCCACAATTGTCTGCGATCGTAATAACACCGGAAAGTTTGACGGAGAAATGCGTCATCCCACTTCACTTTACGTTTAAATTTCAATTTCCCATTTACATATACTTTTACTTTTTTATTCATATCTACCATTTCGGGAGAAATATATAAACGAAACACGTCTACACAAGAAGTTTGTACACGGAATACATTCTTAGCATATTCAGCTTTTACAGCTCCGGAAGCGCGCGGAAAATCAAACGCTTTTTTATTCACTTGTTCACTTACTAACTCCTCTTTATCATTATACGCTAACCAGGTTGTTATAGGGAAATTATAAGTTTTATGCCAACTTGCACGAGAGGATAAAGTATCCAGCTCAGCGATCTCCAGCCAATCCGTCTGCCCGTATTTTACATCATCCGTTTCACGATAAATCTCACAGGGGAAAGGATTTCGCCTCCGTTTCCCCATCTCTTCAAAAATAATCCGGAAAGCCGCTTCTGAAGCGTCGAATTGCGGAAACCAATGCGGATACCCCTCGTAGCGATGATCCGAATAATCCAAGCCCAATTGCCGGGTCAATGTATCCAGCCTATCGTTTGCCTGAGGTGGATAATAATAATCCTGATCTGTAGAAAAATTAACAAAGAAACGATTTTTTCCATTCAATAGATAAGTACCTGCCTCCCATACTTTCGGATAAGTATTCAATCCGAAACAGCCGGCAAAAGGTGAGGGTTGCTTCATCCAGTAGGAAAAAGCACCCGTAGCTCCGTTACTGTGTCCGCAAACAAACACCCGATCGTCCTCTACATGTAACGCCTGTTTCACTTCTTTCAAAATAGCCGGTACCATATAAAATCCATCATCCGGATACATCCAGTTAAACTGTTTATCCGCCAAGGGGAAAACCAAAATAACCCCGGCTTTTTCCGCTTCACTGACATAAAACCGGTTATGCCCTTCCATTATCCAATCTGCAACAAAATCTTCCAGTGCAGTATATCGTACGGCACCATGCAAACAAATCAGCAAGGGATAAGCTTTTGCCGGATTGTATTCTTTCGGCAGACGGACAAAATAAGAAGAGGCTAAGGTATCGGATACCGTAAACGAAATAGAATAATTCCGTTGCTGCTTGGGTAAATAATCTTTAGCAACCTGTAAAGCCTTATACAAGGCTTCCCCCTTTAGTCTTGCACTACCGGCAAAAATAGCTGCCGATTTTCCCTCCGAGGCACGCATAAAAAACTCGGTTCTCTGTGCTTTTAACGAACGATAAAAATCGGTTTTGTTTTTCCGTGCTTTTTCCACCAAGGTCTTCCAACGCGGATCCGAAGCCAACACGCCAAAAGCTTCATCCTGATATTCCCCAATGATAAAGATAAAGCCCGGTCCGTAACTACTTTCCGTATCTACAAGAGGATCTAAATAATGAAAAGCCCGGTCGGCCTCCCGAAGTTTGCAAGCCAACAATCCGGCTTCATAATACCCGCGTATACTCATACTATCCGGATAATCCGCATATAAATCCTCAAACAAGGCAAATACATTCCGATAAGCCACCGAATCTTCCTCCACTTCTGCAGCAGCTTCAATAGCCGACTGAAGTCGCCCGGCATAAGACAATGAATCCGAAACCACCTGCCCAAAAGTTCCCAAAGTCAACGACCAAAAGAATAAAAATAAACTATATTTTCTCATCTCCCTTCATTTTTATAAACCTAAGGGAATCCCTACCCTCTGCTTCTAAAAGTTAATCAAATATTTTTAATATTTACAAATATAAGGAAAATCCTGAAAAATTCCGGTTTACATAAATATTAAACCGACTCACCTTTATAAGCTGTCAAAAATATACGGAAGGTTTCTCCGGAGATTCAGTGTCTATACCTCTTAAACTACTTTATACCCAATACTTCAATATTGAAATTTTTAGGTGATTCAAATAAACAAATTCATATCTGCTTTTTCCGCCTTCTCTAAATAATTTGCTACACCTCCGATTTGCACCCCTTCCATCAGCTCTTCCTTTTTTATACCCATTACGTCCATGGACATCTGGCAAGCAATAAACTCCACTCCTTTCTCCCGGGCCTGCAGAATCAAACTTTCCAGCGATTCAATTCCCTTACGTTTCATAATCTTCCGCATCATTCTGGCCCCCATTCCCCACATATTCATTTTTGATAAAGCCAGGTAGCGGCTTCCTTTCGGTAACATCCAATCAAACATTCTCCCCATCCGATCTTTCTTAACCTTACCCGAACGCTCTTTTTTAATTACGTTCAACCCCCAAAATGTAAAGAACATCGTCACTTTTCTCCCCATCGCTACTGCTCCGTTGGCAACCACAAAAGAAGCCAGTGCCTTATCCAAATCATCACTGAAAACAATTAACGTCTTGGCGTTTTCACTTCCTCTTTTACGTTCTTCCGTCACAGCCTTTCCCTTTTCAATAACAGCCGTAATCACACCTTTCTCTTCCCTTATTTCTCTCAAGGGATTTCCAGTTAACTCCGCCCAGGAAGTCACATCTCTTCGAAAAGCTGGGTCCGTCGCCTTAATAAGCATCCGGTCTCCCGCTTCCAGTTGATCGATACTTTCTTTCAACTTCATAACCGGCCCCGGACATTGTAATCCACAGGCATCAACTTCTAAACCGACAATCCTTCCCTGCTGCTCTAAAGGCTGTTCCATTTTAATTTCACGTTTTTCTTCTCCCCCTCTTTCCTCTTCCATAATAGCTTCATAAGTCCTCCATCCACCAGTCAAATTAAATACGTCAAATCCATTTTGCATCAAAATCCGACTGGCAATATACCCCCTTAATCCTACAGCACAATACACCACTACCGGTTTTTCCCGGGGTATTTCGTCCAAATGCTTCCGCATCTCATCCAATGGAATGTTCAGAGAACCGGGAATATGCCCGAGTTCACATTCTTCCGGAGTACACACATTGATCAAGGTGTATTTTTGAGATTCCCACTTTTTCAACTCCCTCCAGCTGATCGGATGTACCAACCCACTCAAAATATTATCCGCCACAAAACCAGCCATATTTACCGGATCCTTAGCCGAGGAATAAGGAGGTGCATAAGCTTGTTCCATCTCTGCTAAAGCATAAATATCTCCTCCAGCTTTCACTACTGCCGACAACATTTCCAAACGTTTATCCGCCCCCTCATATCCGACGACTTGCCCACCGAATAAACGCCCGTCTGTAGGAGAAAAATTAATCTTTATCGTCAATGGAACAGCCCCCGGGTAATAACCGGCATGGGAAGCCGCATGTATAATCACCTCCTGGTAAGGAATATTCAAACGATTCAATAAACGACCGGATAGCCCCGTCGCCCCGACAGTCAGTTCAAAAATTTTCGCAATGGCTGTATTTACAGATCCTTCATAAACTTTACAATTCCCTTGTACCATATTGTCGGCACAGATGCGTCCTTGTTTATTGGCAGGACCGGCCAGAAAAGTCAAAGCAGGAACACCGCTTATGGGGTGGGGAAATTCAATGGCATCCCCTACGGCATAAATGTCCGGGCAAGAAGTTTGTAAATAAGCATTCACCCGGATTCCACCAGCCTCTCCCACCTCCAAGCCAGCCTCTCTGGCCAAACGGGTATCCGGGCGCACGCCGATAGAAAGAAGAACCAGATCTGTTTCCAGTAAATTTCCCCCCTTCAATTCCACACCCAACCCCTTCTCCGTTTTCCGAAATGCCTTAACCGCTTCTTTCAATCTCAACTGAATACCATTTTCCTTTAAATGCCGATGTACCACAACAGCTATTTCATAATCGACAGGGGTCATCACCTGGTCTGCCATCTCGACAATTGTCACCTCTATTCCCCGGGCAGCCAAATTTTCCGCCATCTCCAAACCTATAAATCCAGCCCCCACCACAACGGCCTTCCGTACCTGCTTCTCTTTTATATAGGTATGAATACGATCGGTATCCCTGACGTTTCTCAACGAAAAAATTCCTTCTGTCCGGATTCCTTCCAAAGGAGGAAATATCGGCTCCGCTCCCACAGACAATACCAATTTATCAAATCCTTCTTCATACACTTCGCCACTCTTCAAATCTTTTACCTCTACTTTTTTCCGCTCCGGATCAATTCTCGTCACCTCCGAAAGCACTTTTACTCCTATGCCAAAACGACTGGCAAAACTTTCCGGGGTCTGAACAAACAACCGTTCCCGGTCTGAAATAACCCCACCGATATAATAAGGTAATCCACAATTGGCATAAGAAATATACTCTCCTTTTTCAAATAAGAGAATCTCCGCCCGTTCGTCTAACCGCCTTAAGCGAGCTGCCGTAGAAGCTCCCCCGGCAACTCCTCCGATAATAATGTATTTCATTTTCTCAATCTTTAATCCGATTCTTTTTTTTACTCACAACTGAAATCCTTATCCGTTCTGGATAAACTTCTCGATCGTTTCCTGCAATTGTGCAGCTCTTACTACTCCACTCTGCCTCCATACCATCTTCCCCTTCTGAAACAATAATAAAGTCGGTACAGATTGTATCTGATAAAAATAAACACTTTCGCGATTGGCCGGTACATCTACATCTATTTTCACGATTTTTACCTTATCCCCCATACGCTGTTTCAATTCTTCCAAAATAGGATGCATCATTTTACAAGGTCCACACCAAGTGGCAAAATAGTCTACTAAGGTGGGAACATTTCCCTGAATCATTTCTTCAAACTTTTCCATCATTTTTTACTTATTTTTCTGATTTACATTTCTCTGCCATACAAAAATTTTTTCCACTAAAAAAAGAACCGACCCATCCTCCCAAGGCCGCTCCCCATAGGGTAGACAAATACCAAGTCGACTGGATTACACAAGTCCCCGACTGACATCCTACATAGCGCCAATAGAAGAAACCTCCTATAGCTCCTATTATTCCGAACAGAATAATTCCCCAATTCGTTTGTATCCACTTTTTCATAAATTCAAATATTCAAATATACATTTATATTTAAGGGTTAAAAAAAACGCTTATTTCTCCCCATATTTTTCTCATTTGGACCTGCAATTCATCATACACCGCATGACATTTGTCACCCGCTCGTCTGTCAAACGATAGTAGGCATTCCGTCCGTCTCTCCGGATTTTCAAGATTCCTTTAGCCAACATATCTGTAAGGTGATGTGAAATTAATGCCTGACTGCAACCGGTCTCCTCACATATTTCCGATACGTTCAATTCCTCTTTCCGCGATAAAAGACAAATAATCCTCAAACGATTCGGATGGGCAACAGCCTTCAACATATAGGCAATCTGCTCCAATTCTTCCCCCGTAAAACACTCTGTTCCCATAATTTCCCTCTCTAAATTTAATTCGGCCTCTTATCCGGCCTCCTCTATTGTTTTTATTTCCGATACAAATATATAAACATATATTTATATATACAACTATTTCACACAAAAAATACGGTTAAAACGGAATATATTTTTAATTACACTCTTCAAGAGCCGATAATTATATCCTCCGGGAACCGCCTTCCCATCCCAAACCTCTCACCGTTCTTTCTATCCTCTTGTTTCCTTTTAAATTTTCCCCCAAAGGGACGGACCTTTTTGGCGAAAAACAGAACTCCCTCCGCTCTCAATCATCTCCTCAGTTCCTTCTTCCTAAAATTACACATTAGGGACGTGCCCTAATGTGTAAAATGATAAGAAATTTTGCTTGATCCGAAACTGCCACCTTCCCCTCCCCCAGGGGAATCATAAGAGTCTTTGACCGTTAATGACCAATTCAAAACGTATTTTCAAATATTCGGCAGCTTTCCGGCTCAGCATCATCCGGCCGAGAAAAATTTCGAAATAATCCATCACGGCAGAAATAGTTGTATCGATTTTAAGTTCCAATACAATCGCTGTCCGATCGTCATTAAAATAGATTTTCGACTCTTCTACAGCATAGTTCACCCGGTCGTGTATATCGAAATTAGCAAAATCCCGGTTCCTTACCCGGCTACGGCGCACATCGGTTTTATCGGCCAGAATCAAAGCTGCCGCAATAGGGTTTACAGCAGCGGCTGTACTTTCGTCATGGTTACCGATGGCACTGACCACCTGAGCAATTTCATTGGGTTCCATTCCCATTTTTTCCAACAGGTGAAAAGCCAGTATAGCTCCGCTTTGGGCATGATCAATACGGTTGACAATATTGCCTATATCGTGTACATAACCCGCAATTTTTGCCAATTCCGCTTCCCGTTCCGGATATCCCAAAGTCAGCAGTATTTTCTCAGCCGCCTCAGCTGCTTTCACCACATGAGCAAAGGAATGTTCCGTATATCCCATCGCACACAAAGCCTTATCTGCCTGTGCTATATAACATTTTATCTCTTCGTTCGCACGTACTTCTTCAAAAGTCACCTTTTTCTTCACTTCTTCCATATTCATCTTTTTAAACAACCCGATTTAAAGCCTGCCTTTAAATCCTTCACTTATACTTTTCCCTTCCCCGAAAGTTTCATTTCTTTTCTCTTTCCGCCCCGTCTTTCAGTTTTTATCCTAATTCGGTTGCAAAGATAGGGCAAATTGAACACAGGATCAAATTTAATTAAATACTGCTGAAATTTGCCTATCTACATCAAAGGTAAATAAGTTGTCTTTATCGTTATCTGCCCCTATGAAAAAATACCTGCTTTAATAAATTGAAACATATCACAAAAAAGCCCTACAGACAAGTAACTGTTTTAGCTATACAAAACATACTGTCTACGACACAATCATCAATTAACTTTTCACATATTTTTGTATACGGTACAACACAATCACATGTATCAAACTCCGTCATAAGGCATTTAACTAGGTCTTTCAAATAAAAAATACACTTTCCACTCCCGCACTCAACCTCAAAAAGAGCTATACAATCCGATGTATTTCCTATTGAGTCTCCCCCTAAAACACGAGCTATCTTTTTATCACTTTTTTCTTTTATCCTAACTTTTTCCTCAGTTATTTATTAGTATTATACAGCAATCTCTATTTTACAATTATTATCTGTCCGTACTATAATTTGACAAGCTTTCTCAACGGTCTTACAATAAAGAGTATCCTTATTAAAACAATTATCCCCACATGTTTCACACGTCATCTCCTGGGAATAAGGCTTACAATATCCTGAACAACAGCCGGCCCCGTTATGCGTCGCAGGAGCACAAGCTCCTATTGTATTACGTCCGGTCAGAAAATCCCCACCTAAAACATTAGCCATCGCATCATTTGTTAAGGAAGCAATCACTTCTTTTTTCAATTCTAATTTTTTCGATTTCATAGTTCTTACATTTTATTTATTAAACGCTAATCAAACAACTAATTATTTTATCAAAAATTCCGACATATTTCTAAAATCAAACATTATCAATCTACTCGAATCGTTATTTGAAATCAGATCTTCCTCTTTTTAATTTTCCTCAGTATCTGAATTTAACGAACAAACTCAGGCAATTTATAATACTCACTCAGCTATATATCTATGACAATCATTCTCGCCTGTCATCATACAAGTCTTAACGGTCAAACAATACTTCGTTTCTTTTACAACACAATCACATGTTTTAAACTCCGTCAGGGGGCATTTATTAGGATCTTGCGTATAAGGGATACAGTTTCCACTCCCACATCCACCTCCCTGAGAAGGAGATATACAACCAATTGTATTTTTGACCAAATCTCCTCCCCATACATTAGCCATAGCGTCATTCGTCAGGGAAGCAATCACTTCTTTTTTTAATTCTAATTTTTTCGATTTCATAACCTATCATTTTTAATCCTTAAATAATAAAACTGAAATAAACATAAAAATATGCTGGAATGGATTCTGGGTAAAATAAAACTTTTTATAAAGTTTAAATTTTTCACTTCTACTGATTTCTTTTTTATTAAACTTACTCCATTACAGTTTATTTCCGTAGTAGGAATATCAGACAAATTGAAACTATTCTGTTTTTTATGAGGAGAGTACCTTCCCTTTTCGTTCTAACTTTTTCATCTCTTATTCCTAAAAAGAAATACAGACAATGACAATTAAACTTACCAATACTATTTTTAAATTTATACCCCACCTCATAATTGAGCTTTACAAACATTTTCTATTTTAACAAAAGTCTGTAAGTTTACATCGAATGTTCATTGATGTACAATTCTCCTGCATAGTTTGACAATGTGACTCGGTTTTTGGTAAACAGGGATTGTATACAGAAGCCTGATCTTCCGTTCCACAGTCTATATCTCTTGATACCAAACAACGTAAGGTATTACATAACAAATTCCCTGCTGAAGCACAAGTATCAATTGTTACACCTTCCACCCCACCCCACAGCCCTGACATTTTGCTTTTATTTAAAGTAGCAATCACTTCCTTCTTTAATTCTAATTTTTTTGCTTTCATATGAATAAAAATAAAGGGTTTTTCAACAAAAAGAGAAAGTCCGATTTTGTAAAAATTGAGGCTCACTTTCCAGAATTGGAAACAATTCCTGAAAAGTTCTAAAGCTAAATTAGCGAAGCATCTTTCTTCTTTAAAAACATCCAAAATCTCATTATGGGATTTTAAAACTTCTAATCAAAAGAAAGAATAACGAAAATTTCAAAAATCTAAAACATCAACCTAACGCTATTAATTAGCAGGCATCCGTGAATTTACAAGGAAACTCTGTCATCTTAATAAGTGTACATTCCTGTAAGGTATCACATGCATCTGAGAGTTTACATGGATAGTCAGTCACTTTACTACAATCAAATCCTAAGGTATGACAGGGAGATTTTTCAGAAATCATACATATACATTTGGAAGGAGAATTAGTCGGTCCTAAGGGCTCTCCGCCCATTACTTCAGCCATCATGCTTCTATTTAAAGAAGCGATCACTTCTTTCTTTAATTCTAATTTTTTTGCTTTCATAACTTTTTCAATTTTAATTATTAAATTTTTCGACAGAAAATTTTATATAGGGAGTTAATGCTCCACATCTAATTGTAAAACAAAGTTTAATCAGATTCGAATCCATGGAAAACTATACATTTTATTATCCGATAACACATCCACCTTAAACCCAAAAACAGAATAGGCACAACCAGCTATTTCACAAGGATGACTTCTATTATTTCTACAATTTCCAGAGGGCGTCGAATAATTCCAATGATCACGGTTTTACTTCCAGTCCATCGTGTTTTAATTCAACGTAACCATAACGTCCTCTTTCAATTTTCATTTTTTATAAATTAATCCATAAATTCGGCTCCAGCTCTATCGAACTTTTCTCCACCCTTATTCAAACTTTACATAATACAAACCTGTACAGATTCACACTTATATTCCGTAGCGGGTATACAAGCATAACAAATAGAAGGATCGGTTTTAACCGCACAAAGTTGGGTCAACTTACACAAATCTGTATCTCCACAAGTATTTGTCTTACATAAGTTAATTCCTTGCGAAGGACAGTCGTCGGTGAAAGGTTCTATTCCGATACCCCCTCTTAATTCGGCCATTGTACTTTGATTCAACGTAACAATGACTTCTTTTTTTAATTCTAGCTTTCTCTTTTTCATATTTATATGGATTTAGTGAATAAAAAAGAATACTACTATTCCCGCTTTAAAAACTACTTATAAAATGATCGTTTACAGTCAGTGATACAGATATAATTCCTTAACCTTTTAAACGACAGAATTAAAAAAATATTTTCCCGACAAAAAGACAAGTATACTATTATCAAAATAGTAACGCTATCAACCTATAGCGTGGAGCAAATACAAAACATAAAAGTCTAAAGACACCTAAAAAATACCTCTCTAAAGAACGAAAGCAATATACGAAAAAAAATTAATATAAAAAATAAAAAGTAAAATATATAAAATAAAAATTATATTATTATTTACCTATATATAAATAAACATAATATATTCTTTTTTAAAGGAAAGATAAATTAAAAAACAAAGAAGAAGAAATTTCTAATTTCCAACAAATCTTTTACAAAGGTGACTTTCTGATAAGAAACAGTTCTTTTCCGGATTCGGATCTCCCGTAAAGCATTATTTCTCCCGCTCTCTTATTTTCCTATACCGCAGCAATGCTTCTACAAAATAGTAATCTGCATAAGTTAAAGGAACATCCACTTCTATATCTTTCATAAAATGCCCCACACTGTGCTTTAAAATAAAGTTAGCATTTTCTCCGGAGGAAGCCAGATAGGCAGGAGAACAAAGCGTTTTCAGTTGTATTTCTGCCACTTTTCTATACTCGGCTGCTTTGTCCGGATCTACATATCCGCTTAATTCCAATAAAGCAGAACAAATAATAGCTCCTGCAGACGCATCCCGCAAAGCTTCGGGAATATCGGGAGCATTAAAATCCCAATAAGGAATTTTATCTTCCGGTAAATTCGGATGATGGATAATAAAGTCTGCCACAGCTTTTGCCTGCTGTAAATACAAACTATTTTTCGTTTCCCGGAACATCATTGTATATCCGTATAATCCCCATGCTTGTCCCCGTGCCCAAGCCGATTCATCGCTATATCCCTGCGAAGTTTGTCGGGCTTCCGCTTGACCTGTAAGAGTATCATAAGATACCACATGATAACTGCTATAATCCGGACGAAAATGATTTTTCAGCGTAGTATTTGCATGCGTAAGTGCCACCTTATTAAAATAAGGCTGCTGAAATTTCTTTGCACTCCAAACCAACATCTCCAGATTCATCATATTATCAATAATCACCGGAAACTGCCATTGTTTTGTAGCTGCATTTGTATTCCAGGAACGGGTACACCCAACTACCGGATTAAAACGGGTACACAAAGATTCAGAAGCCTGACGGATAGGCCTCAGCCAAACAGAATCACCGGTGATCCGATAAGCATTTCCAAAACTGCAAAAAATCATAAAACCTACGTCATGATTATCGGTCCGGTATTGTTCCTTTTCCACCCTAAGGGTATAATTCTCTGCCCATTTTTTGTATACCGGATTCCCGGAATATTCATATAAATACCAAAGTGTCCCCGGGAAAAAACCACTGGTCCACCAAGCAGAACTGGAAGTTTCTAACTTACCTTTATAAATACTCTTTGGTAAACGTTCCGGCTGAGATTCTAATAACTCCGCCATCCGTAAACTCTGTTCCAATGCGATATCCAAAGCAATCTTTGTATCTGCCAATAAATGTTCCTGCCGGCTTTTTTCACAAGACGTCCCTATAATAGCCAATATTATCCAAAATATCCAGATTAGTCTCTTCATGGTATCCGCTGATTTTCAGTATTTCTCCCTTTTCCCTTTACGGCCTTTTCTTTTTGAAATAAGGGAACAAATATAGACATTATTTTTTAAAGAATCAACATACTTATTTATTTATTTTAACTTTAAAAGCTCCCTTCTCTTGTAAAGCTGTATTTTTGTTAAAATATATAAAAGAAAAATATAACTTCAATTTATATACAATATTTTTTAAAGTAGAATGGACATTTTTTAAAAACAAATAAAATTATGCTAATAAACGAAACGGATAAGAAAAGAGAGCTGAATCAGGATGGAGAATCTCTTTCTTTAAAATCGGAGGACAGGTATCGTATGCCTTCAAACCAAGGGTATGCGATCGATTGGTTTATAAAAAAGAATCTGTATCCGATTTTTTTCAGCTGTTTTCTTTCGGTAAGCGTAAAATTCCCAGACAAAGAGCAATTTCTTCCGGGTTTCCGGTATGTTTTCCTTTCGCATCGGAAAGTTTCACTGTAGGTATAAAAAACGGACATTTTTGAGGCCGGCATTCAAACAATTTAATCACCATATTCAAAGGTTTTACTCCTACGTCGTTAGTCAGATAAGTTCCTATGCCGTAGACGTCGTGCACTCGTCCCTTTACAAATTCCCGGATTTTTTTTACCCCTTCCAGATCGAGGGCATCACTATAGACAATTGTTTTAGTACGGGGATCTACCCGGTGCAAACGATAATGACGTATCGCCTGCTCTGTAAATTCAAAAGGATCTCCGCTATCCCAGCGTAATCCATCGAACAACTTTGCGTATTTGGTCGTAAAACTTCCGAAAAAATTAGTCGACGTATACGTATCTGTCAAAGCTATACCGAGATAACCGTCGTATACATCCACCCAATTTGCCAAAGCCAATTCGTTCGCAGCCCGATAACCGTAATGGGCTCCATGATACATAAACCATTCATGCGGATGAGTTCCCATAGGAGTCAAATTGTGTTTCAGGGCCAGATACACATTACTGGTTCCGTTCAGCAGTGATCCCATATATTGTTTTAATATTCCGACCACCCGATCCTGCACTTCAAAGGAAAATCGTCTACGGGTTCCGAATTCAGAAAGTTCTGCCCCCAAATCGACAAAAGCCTGGGCTTTCTTTATTGCTTTTTCCGCTATTCCCTGAGGGGTTTGAGCCGTCATTTGAAAATAAAGTTCAGAGATAATAGCCATTAAAGGTACTTCCCACAACACCGTACGGTACCAGAGGCCACGAATTTCTACTTTTAGTTCTCCGCCTTCCTGTTGAATGTCCACTTCCTTGGGATCGAAACGAAAGCCTTTCAATAAATCAAAAAATACAGCATCAAAATAATAACATCTTCGCCTCATAAACCGCTCTGCCTCTTCTGATAAAGAAAGCGAGGCCATGGCCTCTACTTCCTGCCTTAACCTCTCAGCGAACCCTATAGGGAAAAGAGTCTCTCCCCGGTTGATAAAGCGATAAGCCACTTCTGCCTCCGGAAATTTTTTCTGGATAGCATTCATAGTCGTAAACTTGTATAGATCGTTATCTATAAAATCCTGTATAATCATTTTCTCTTGGTTTTACCTCTTCCTTGCCGCAGTTCTACTGAAGTCGTAAAATGGGCTCCCATCGCCCGGGCCTTTTGAAATACAGCTTCGGCCTGTGGATAGTTGCCGGGTACATCGCTCATACAATCCTTCAGAATTACAATTTTCTGCATAATCGCAGGAAAATCCAGTAATTGCCGAATCGTAGCCGCCACACAATGGGTACGGGCTTCTCCTGCCATCCAAATACTATCATAAGTATTCAATTCCTGCAACAAAGGCAGGTTAAACCAAGTAGAGGGAGCATCTTCAACGATTACTTCAGCCCTGAAAGCACCGTATTGTTCGGCAAAAGGATAAGCTCCCTTCTCTACGATATGTATAAAATGTCCCCGGGCAGCCCATGCCCGTACTTCCCTCATGACTCTTGAAACAACGGCAGCACCTTCACTACCGACAATACAATGTTCCAACCAGACTACATGAAACTCCTTTGTTTCTTTTTCGAAATGCCGTAGATAATTTAAAACTCTTTCCTTTTCCGTAAAAGGTATCCATTCTCCTTTCTCCACCTCCTCCGCTTTAATGGGAGTTCCCGGTTTCGGATGCCGTCCCCCTAAATCAGTCCAAAAAACCGTATGCGTGATATTCATCACCTGATGAATATCCTGTGCCAGAATAATCCCGTCGATATCCTTTGCGCAACCGGCAATCAAACGGGCAATCCGGCCGGCATCAATTTCCGCATCCGGTATATATAAATTACTATAAGGGCGGCAAAAATCATTCTGCATATCTATAATAAACAAACACGTTTTCATCTCTCTACAGCATTCCTAGTTCTCTGAACATATTTTTATATATTTCTGCTTTTTCCGTTAAAGGTTTAGGATAGGCTCTGGAAGAAGAAGGCATCCGATAAATACGGAGTTGCCGATTGCCCATGTTATATACTGAAAATTGCCCTACCCGGGGTTCCTCCGCTTGCAAAAGCATAAGAAGCGTATCTGTAGCTTTTTGTCCCGTCGTGACCACAGCCTGACAATCCGGCAATTGTTCCAGAATCCCCTTTACATCTGCAGTCTTTACAATTTCCAAAAAACGATCGGAAGCATTTCCCTTTTGACGAATAATTTCCCGGGCTGTATCCGACAAAGCAATTCTCTTTTCTTCCAAAAATTGCCGAATCCGGACTTCACAAAATGATTTCCGGTCCTCTGTCAAAAAATAATCTTTATCATCAAAAAATACACAACCAAAAATTCGCCACATATCGTTTTGAAAATTCGGATAATAAAAATTCATTTTCCATCGGTTTGCCGCCGGGGGAAAGCTACCTAGCATCAACATTCTGGCTCCTTCCGGAAAAAAAGGTTCCAACGGATGTAGTTCTGTTTTTATTTCATTTGTCATATCCTAAATTCTATTTCAATAACACACACAATTTTAAACCGAATTTTTCGACATTTCATTCTTTAAAATTATTATTTATATAATCCATTAAATCCAACTTTTTTTTCAGTTCCGCTTTTCCCAGAAAAAAAATTTCCGTATTCATGATTAAAGCCTGTTTTTGTCGGATGAACTTTTCCAGAAAAATTTCAATTTCCCCTCTATTTTCCTCCAGGGGGATATTCGCTATTTCATGCCCTGCATTTAAATATATACAAAAATAATGAGGTCTATTCATATGGGTCAATTGCCGGGCAATATAATTCGCACCGAAAAAACCACCTCGTTCATCCCCGGCTTTATAAAAAGGAACCCGCTCGTCAGCATCCCCATGAAATAAAAGCATAGGTACAGGGGGTCGTTTCCATTGTAAATCCGGCTGAGTATCCAAAATTGCACCGGCAAAAGCGACAATTCCAGCATAATTAAACCCTTTAGGCAATATAGAATTAACATTCCCCCGGTTACAAATCTCATATTCTCCTTGAAGAACAGTAATTGCCCCCGCACTGGAACCACTTGCAATGATTTTCTTCCGGTCAATTTTCCACTCTTTAGCATGCGTATATACATAATCCGTAGCAGCATATAAATCTTCGACAGCCATCTGGACAGCTCCTGCCAAAACAGAGAGAAATTGTTCCGGATTTACTTTTTTCCCCTCAGCCACAGCCTTTAATCCCAACCGATAATCGATAGAAACGACCACATATCCCCTCTCAGCCCAATAGTGGAAGTAAGGGATATAACGAACATCGTCTCTTTCCCCTTTGACAAATCCTCCTCCAAATAAAAATAACATACAAGGTTTCATACCTTGTTCATCCTCCCGTTCGTATTTATCCAAATACAAATGATCGGATCCTTTTACTGCATATAAATATGTCTGTTTTTTCACCTTTTGTAAATTATGAGCTTTTACACCCAAACATAAAAATAAAAAAAATACTCCTATTACTCCCCAAATTCTCATTCTCTCTCATTTCCTCTCTTGCGAACTTTTATTTCTCCGGGTAAAAAATAATTTCCGGAAATCTTCCCTTAAAGAATACGTAATATCTGGCCCTTGTGTTCAGAGATTCCCCTCTATTTTAATTCTGTAAATTTCTCTTTTTTTGTTACAGTTTCACAATAGTCTTTTAAAAAAATTCACCTTTTATCTTTCTTTTGGGTTTAACAGTTGCTCTCTCTTTTAAATCCAAATAAAAAATCCTTCTTCCTCCTCTCCGGAGTATTGAACCACTGAACCCTTGAACAGGAAAAGATTCAACCTTTTAGGCTTCTCTGTTACTCATAGAAAAAATTTATAACTTAACCCGATTCCTCAATTCTTTTTTATTGGAGATTTTAATTAGTTTTGTAACTTTCCTAAAAAAGGTAAAAAAACAGGTGGTGATCTTATTTTTTAATATAAACATCAAATTTTGAAATTATTAACATGAGTACGACAGCAAAACCAAAAGAAAAAATCCGGTTCAGTAAAGCATTTTGGGTAGCGAACACGGTAGAATTATTGGAAAGGGCTGCCTATTACGGAGTCTTCATCGTCATTACCCTTTATTTAAGTCGCATTTTAGGATTCAATGACCTTCAGGCTGCAGCCATTGCAGGAACCTTCTCTGCTTTTCTTTATTTACTGCCTACTTTTGCAGGGGCAATTGCTGATAAAATCGGTTTCCGACGGTCTATGCTATTAGCGTTTAGTCTTCTGACCGTTGGTTATAGTGGACTGGCATTATTCCCGACCTATCTGGAAAGTGCAGGTTTAGTGGAATATGGAAAAACCACCATTTTTAAAGGACTGACCGATAGTGGATTACGTTATGGAATTATTCCGATCATGGCTCTTATTATCCTGGGAGGTGCTTTTATTAAAAGTGTTATTTCGGCCACAGTAGCACGGGAAACTACAGCATCCACCCGGGCAAAAGGTTTTGCTATTTTTTATGGCATGGTCAACATCGGAGCTTTTTCCGGAAAAACGATCGTAAAGCCTTTACGGGAAGCCATGGGGAACGAAGGTCTAATCAATCTGAATTATTTTTCAGCCTCCATGACTTTACTCGCTTTAATTGCGATCTGGTTTTTTTATAAAAGCAGTCATCACAGCGGAGAAGGTAAAACCTTCCGTCAGATCTGGCACGCCCTTCTAAAAGTTTGTACCAATGGACGGCTAATCACCTTAATTGTCATTATCACCGGTTTCTGGATGGTACAACACCAATTGTATGCCACTATGCCTAAATATGTATTGCGTCTTGCAGGAGAGGGGGCTTCTCCTTCCTGGTATGCCAATGTAAATCCTTTGGTGGTAGTACTTACTGTAAATCTCGTCACCCAAATCATGCGGAAAAGAACAGCCTTAACTTCCATGACAGTCGGTATGTTTATTATGCCAGTTTCCGCACTGTGTATGGCATACGGTAATATGCTGAATCCTCAGAGTACCATTTTAACGATGCATCCGGTCGCTTTTATGATGGTCGTCGGCATTGTGTTCCAGGGAATAGCAGAAACTTTTATTTCTCCCCGTTTCCTGGAATATTTTTCTTTACAAGCTCCCAAAGGAGAAGAGGGACTTTATTTAGGCTTCAGCCATCTTCACTCTTTTCTCTCTTCCATCGTAGGTTTCGGACTATCCGGCTATCTGTTGAGCAAATATTGCCCGGAGCCCACCCTTTTCTCTACACGGGAAGAGTGGCTAGCCGCCAGTAGTCATGCGCATTATATCTGGTATTACTTTGCAGGAATAGCTCTTCTATCAGCTATCGCTCTTATCATTTACGGACAGATTGTCAAACGACAGGATGCCCGCAAACAAATCGCTTAATTCAGCCTTGATGTGCGGGAAGAAGAGCAATCTTTCCCCAAAACAATTCTGACAACAAGCCAACGCTTCGCTGTTTCATGAAACCCCAGTTTCCGAGTCAATCTGATTCTCCAAAACAAAAGGTTCATTCAGCAGCGAAGCGTCATATAAACTATTATCCGGCACAAAGCGTCGTTCTTTCTCAACGTCTTTCAACTGATTACAGTAGCAACAACCGTCCGCCGACCACCGAAACGTCTGAACTCACACAAATAAATGCCTTGCCAAATCCCCAGATTTAACTTTCCGTCTTTAAGCGGTAAAGTAAGACTTACTCCTGTCAATACTGTTTTGGCATGAGCAGGCATATCGTCATCTCCTTCTGCCGTATGACGGTAATAAGTCTCCCTTTCTTTTACCAAACGATCGAAGATAGCCTCCATATCCAGCCTTACATCCGGGTCGGCATTTTCATTTATGGCCAATGCTGCGGAAGTATGTTTTAAAAAAAGATGTACCATTCCTGCTCCCGTTATAGCAGGCAAATGACGTGCAATTTCCTCGGTAACTAAATATATCCCCTTGGAACGCGGTTTCAGCGTAAATTCGATTTGTTCAACCATTTTCATTTCAAATTCATACAACGAATATACGGAATTTTGAAAAAACAAGAAATTATTGTTCCTCCCAGCCGCAAAGTTTACTGGAATAGAGAGATTGCCTCAAAACTTCAACCGGCTGCAAAAAATTTTACTTTTCTCTCCTTAAACCGAGCCGGAGTACAAGAAAAACAAATCCGTTACTTTGTATTCCGGTCCGCAGGAAAAACCACCCCCAATTGCCGGCGGATTTCGTCGGTAATCTCTAAAGTCATCAAAGAATGTAAATGAGAATTGATATCCGACTCTAATCTTCCACGCTGGATCAAACCTATAAATTCAGCTATTTCGTAATAATATTCATCCTTATCCGTAACGAAACTCAAATTCTGCCGGGTAGAAAGATTACCCCTTCCGGAAGTAGCAGGCCCATGAGGTATCCATACCACCTCCGAGATTTGCTGTATCTTATCCAAAATTAACGTTCCGTCCTCTCCCTGTATTTCCGAGGGCAAATAAGAATCGGCTATTTTAGAATACAATACGGTCGCATTCATCCCTTCATACAACAAATGTACCGCCGCCTGTCCGTCAACGCCGGTTTTCAATATTTCTCCGCAGGCTTGTATAGCCAAAGGACGCCCGAACAGCACAACCAACGGATAAATCGTATAAACTCCCAAATCCATCGTAGCCCCATTGGAAAACTCCGGTTTAAAGGCATTCAACACCCTTCCTTCTTTCAACTGATCATAGCGGGAAGAATACTGACAAAAAGAAGCAAAATAACGCCTGACCTTTCCCAAGTGTTTTAACTGCCTCCGGACTACACCAAAATTAGGTGTCAAAGTCGGTTTCATCGCCTCCATCAATGCCACCCCATACCGTTTCGAGGTTTCAATCATTGTTCTCGCTTCCACCGCATTGGAAGCCAGCGGTTTTTCACACAACACATGCTTCCCTTCTCTCATACACAGTATACTCTGGGAAGCGTGCATAAAATTAGGAGAAGCTATATATACAGCATCCACACAAGAACTACCGGCCATTTCTTCCACAGTAGTAAAAACATACGGAATCCCATACTTCCGGGCAAACTCCTTTCCCCTGATTTCCGAACGGGAACACACGGCTGTCAACTCAAAGCGGGCATCTTGCCGGGCACCCGCAATCACCCAGTCCGTAATAAAATTAGTCCCGACCACTCCAAAACGTACTTTCTCCATTTTTTCCTTCCATTTTTACACATTAGGGACGTGCCCTTTTGTGTTATTTCACCATATTCTCTTTTTCTTTCTCTTATTTCCGGTAATCAATCCCGGCCCGGCGGGCCTGAGAATGCTGAAATTCCCGCCGAATCCGATACAGCTTTCCATCTTTCAGCAAACGGGCTCCTGTCTGATGAAAACCAAATGGCACCTCCTTTTCCACACATTGCCGCCGTATATCCAGCACCCAGTCGTAATTACAGGTTCTTGCTTCCAAACCGGACTCTCCCCCGACAGAGACTTCCTCTATAGAAGCATCCAAATAAGCAGTTAAGTCCAGACTCCCCAATAAAGGAGCGCATATAATAATCTTATGCCGGATTGGTAATTCCTTATAAATAGGCAAACGATAATCCGCCATCGTCTGATTTTCCACTGTACAAGCGATGGCCACGTGTTCATACCCTTCTCCCCAATCTTCCGGCAAAGCCACCCGAAAACGATCGATTCGCTTTGTAATCATAAAAAACCTCAAATCCGGCCTTTCTTTGATCATCGCCCAAGCCTCAGTTCTCCATTCATCTGCACCCGGTACAAAAAAGTCGGAAGTAAAACAGGTATAAACCATTTCTCCGGCAGGTACTTTATAGGTTTTATCCCGTTTGCGTCTGACCGGTAAATTAAACAGGGCCGTACGGGTGACAAGACTGCTATCTTTCCCATGCATTTCATCTTGCCGATATACATAACAATACCGGCAGCCTTCACTTATCTTCTGGCATCCATGCCATAAATTCCACGTTACCGCCATACCCCATTTTTATTCTTTCCTTTTATAAAAACATACTTCTTTCCGTCGAAACATTCTTTGCAAAAATAAAGAACAAACGATTAAAACCGTCCGAAAAAACAAAATAATCCGATTTATTTCTCCTTTTTACCTCCTCAAATTTCATCCTTTTTCTCAAATAATTATATCTTAGCAGTTCCGAAACTGAAAAGTTATTCCCATCTCCTTTCAGGCTCCGGAGTTTATTCTATTTCTAACGATTATATCTCCAAAGATATGAATATCATAAGCAATTGGGTTCAAAAATTATTGGAATACTCAGGGGTTAGTGAAAACCTAAGTGGCCTTCTCAATCACCTTGTCATCCTCCTCATTATTCTCCTCATCGCCTACTTAGCTGACCTGATCTGCCGGCAGGGACTCCTCCGTCTCATTCGTCAAGTGACGCAACGCACCAAAGCGACATGGGACGATTTACTGTTTAACGACAAGGTTATGAATAACTTTTGCCATCTTATTCCCCCTGTCATTATTTATGCCTGTCTTCCCTTAGCATTTCCAGAAACTACGGATCTATTCATTTTCCTTCGTAAACTGTGTATGATTTATATTATTGCCGTTTCCATCCGGTTTACAAACATCTTTCTGGGTACTTTATTTGAATTAATCAACCAGAAAGAAGCCTTCCGGGAACGACCTTTAAAAGGAATATTCCAGATCATTCAGGTTGCCTTGTTTTTTGTAGGAAGTATACTGATTATCAGCGTTCTGATCGGAAAATCGCCGGCACATCTTTTAGCCGGACTGGGAGCTTCTGCAGCAATATTAATGTTAGTATTCAAGGACAGCATCATGGGTTTGGTATCGGGAGTACAACTTTCAGCCAACGATATGCTCCGGCCGGGAGACTGGATTACTATGCCCAAATACAATGCAGACGGAGTCGTGATAGAAGTTACGCTCAATACAGTTAAAGTCCGCAACTTTGACAACACCATTACGACCATTCCCCCTTATGCCTTAGTGAGCGATTCTTTTCAAAACTGGAGAGGAATGAGCGAATCGGAAGGCCGGAGAATCAAACGTTCTATCAACATTGATATGAATACCGTACATTTTTGCACACCTGAAATGCTGGAAAAATTCAAAAAGATTACGATTCTCAAAAATTACATTGAAAAAACGGAAGAACGGGCCCAAGAATATAACCAAAAACATCACATAAACGATTGTCTGTTAATCAACGGATTACATCAAACCAACCTAGGGGTTTTCCGGGCCTATCTGGAGAACTATCTTCGAAACCTGCCGGTTACTAGTAAAAATCTCACCCACATGGTACGTCAGCTTCAACCCACTGAAAAAGGTATTCCTTTAGAAATCTACTTCTTTTCTTCAGAAAAAAACTGGGTTCCTTACGAAAATATACAATCCGATATCTTCGATCACATACTAGCTATCATACCGGAATTCGGCCTGAGAGTTTTCCAAAATCCGTCCTCTGCAGACATCCGGGAAGTCTTGGCTCTGAGCATGAAAGGTTCAAATATTTAATATCTGAAAAATCACTTTTTTCTTTTTACCCTCCGGAAATACTTTTTCCGGATACCCGAAAATTCAGTATAATAAAAGTCATCCTATTCTGCTCTGCAATTTTCTCACAGCTTTTATATTTAAATTTTTTTGTTGTCTATTTTTTACATATTTTTGTAAATATAAAATTACGCATGACGTTTGAAGATATTATTTCTACTTCCCACTTAAAAAGATTATTTTATTCTCACCTTCATTCTTCCGGGGTGAGGGGAAATGATTCCGTTCTTCCTACCGCTTTCGAATCTCGGCTTGAAGAAGAAATAAATATCATTCAAACTAAAACCCGCATCCAAACTTATACTTTCACTTACTACCGGGAGAAATTAATTTCCAAGGGAGCCAAACATTTTCCCCGTGTACTTTCAATTCCCACGGTGAGAGACCGCTTATTGCTATTGGCTTTAAAAGAGTATCTCCACCTCATATTTCCTGAATGCATTAACCGAGATCTACCGAACAAAAAAATTGCCGATCTATACAAATATATGCAACAGCATTCCGATTCGGCTTATTTAAAAACGGATATAAAAGGATTTTACGATCACATCGACCATACCATCCTATTCGGGCTATTAAAAGAAAAAATCGAAGACGAACGGATTCTTTCTCTGCTTTGGAAAGCCATTCACAATCCAACAGTTCCTTTCCCTTGCACCACTCAGAGGAAACAGAAAGAAAAACCGGCAATCGGAATCCCCCAGGGTCTATCCATTTCTAACATTTTGTCTGAGATATACATGTCTGATTTTGACCTTATGATGAAAAACCGTTTTCCCTTCTACAGTCGTTATGTAGACGATATGCTATTTTTTACCAACGGGCCACTAAAAACAGGCAGACAAGAAATCAGAGACAACCTTAAACGAAAAAAACTTCATTGGAATTTGTCAAAAACAAGTTCAGGAAAAAAAGTTCAGGAAATTGTCTACTTAGGTTATCTTATTTCCCCGCAAAAAATAACTGTTCCCGAAGAAAAAATTTCCCGTTTTATCAGGCGGATTGCGGGGGTTTTCACCGAATTCAAAAAACAATACCAACAACCTGAATACTGTCCGGTTCATTATAAAAACAGGCCTGAAGCGCTGAAAGCTTATTTTTTAGAAGAATTGAATAAAAAAATAGCAGGGGTAAAATCAGGAAAGAAAAGATACGGCTGGATTTGTTATTATTCGCAACTCACGGATATAATCTTACTAAATCGTATTGATCATATTATTATAAGTTTTTTCCGTCAATCGGAAATTTTTGATTATCAAAAACCGGAATCGTTAAAATCCGTAACACGCGCCTATTACGAACTTAAAAAAGGAAAAAACTCCTATTTGTACGATTACGACACCCTCAATACGCCTGAAAAAAAAAGGGCAGAACTCATCCGGCACAATTTGATCCGGGAGGAACATTCTTATTCGCCGGAGACAATTGAACGTCTTTACAACAGATTTTTAGTGAGGAGCCTATACAGTTTTGAAAAAGACAGTGGCATAATAAACGGAAAAAACAGTGGTTAAATATGGATATACTTATTGAAAACTTAGAAAAGAAAATCTGGAAAACCCGAGGAGCCAGATTTAATGCATACAGAAGAATGCGGTTAAACAATCTCTACTCTACTTTATCCGTAACCTTTCTGACAGTATCCATCATTGCCATGAATTTATGTATTTTCTTACCGGAAAATCAGGCGAAAGGAACGTTAGTCACTATACTCACCATCGGTTTATCCGTTTTTGTCTTAGCAATTTCTCAGGTCATTGCGACCCGGGAATACGGATTGAGGGCGATTAATTTTCATAAATGCGGTTGTGAGCTCTCTGCTTTATTGGATGAATTAAATATCCTGAAAATAAGAAAAACAGTCTCGGAGGATAAATTAAAACAACTATACGAAAAATACGAAAATATTTTAATGAAATACGATAATAATCATTCTGAAATAGATGTCAAACGTTTTAAAAGTCAATATCCTGAATATCCTTTATCCCGCTTACAAAAATTTTCCATTTGCTTTCAGTGGATTTTTCAAGTTTATCTTATTTATTTTGTGCTGGGGATCGGGATTCCTTTTATAGGTTTTTACCTGATATTCAAATAGACTTATTACCCAATATCTGACTTATGAAAATCCGTATTATCGAAAGCTTTATTCCTATATTAGCTAAACTAAACAAAAAAACAGCTTTTTATCTGATCCCTCAGAAGTGGAATGATTATAGTTATACGACTACTTATGAATTATATGCCAATCAGACCATTAAAGAACCCTTAGATTCTTATCTGATCGGTACCGTAAAAATTATGAGATCCGGTTTAAAGAAACAAACTTATCCTCTGGCGTTAGACACTGAGTTTGAAAAATTAGATGAGCATTTTTGTTCTATTGGACAATCGGCAGAATATTACAAAAATCTGAACCGGATTGCTCCCCTCTATAAAAATACATTATTAGAAGCCCTGCGGGATATTGTGGCTTATCCCGAATTGACAGCTTTATATGACGATGAAGATGTATTTTGTCTCTCTTTGATGAGGGACTTTCACGAAAATAAACAGCTTTTAAACGAGATAAATCATCTATATCAGCAAGGAAAACCATAAAGTCCGCCTTCGGCCTCAGCCGAGATCTGTTTGAATACAGGTATTTGTAATCCTTTTTCTCCCTAAGAGAACTCATCCTTAGCCTGCTAAGGAATAAACCGTAAACCTATGGGCGGCTTTATGTTTCCTTCCCTCAAAAGAAAAAAGTTTTAGCTTTTCTCATTCGATATTCGCTCCATTATCTCATTGACCAACCTTTATTTTCCATTGTCCCTTTCCAAACAATTCTTTTCCTGATAAGTGAATTTCTTCCTTCCCATTTTCAACTTTTACCTGAAAACCTTACATTTGTAAAAAAGCAAATTATGATCGACGAATCTATCATTTGTGCTATCTCCACAGCCCCCGGAACCGGAGCAATAGCTATCATAAGGCTATCCGGAAAAGGTTGTATCGATTTAGCAGACGCCTTATTCGTTTCTCCTTCCGGGAAAAAACTAAGAGCAAGTGCTTCCCATACCGTACATTTCGGATCTATTTATGAAGATCAGCAATTGATAGACGAAGTTTTAATCACTCTTTTCCGGGCACCCCATTCTTTTACAGGAGAAGATTCTGTAGAGATTTCCTGCCACGGATCCACATACATCCAACAGCGTCTTTTACAATTGCTGATAAATACAGGAGCACGTTTAGCTCTGCCGGGCGAATTTACTCAACGCGCTTTTTTAAACGGAAAAATGGACCTTTCACAAGCCGAAGCCGTTGCCGATCTGATTGTTTCCTCCTCAGCAGCTTCCCACAAAATGGCAATGACTCAAATGAAAGGAGGTTTCTCCGGAGAATTGATAAAATTACGGACGGCTTTATTACACATTACTTCCCTGCTGGAATTAGAACTCGATTTTTCAGAAGAAGATGTGGAATTTGCCGATCGTACCGAATTACGGCGTATCGCAAGTAATATCGAAACGCTTTTAAATCGGCTGTGTCGTTCCTTTTCTTTGGGAAACGTGATCAAAAACGGTGTTCCCGTGGCTATCGTGGGCAATACCAATGTAGGAAAAAGTACGTTATTAAATGCCCTTTTAAGAGAAGACAAAGCCATTGTTTCAGACATTGCCGGCACAACGCGCGACGCCATTGAAGACACCATCAATTTAAACGGTGTCCTATTCCGTTTCATCGATACAGCGGGCATTCGCAAAACAGAAGATACCGTAGAAAACATCGGAATCGAACGTACTTTTGCCAAAATCGCCCAAGCCAGTGTGGTGCTCTTATTAACAGACTTAAGCCGGGGAACCGATACTTTCGAAAACTATTACCGTCAGGTCAAGGAACATCTTTCCCCGGAAGCCCGGCTTTTAATTATTCTAAACAAAACGGACCAAGTAAAAGATCCTTTGACCACCCTGGAAACCATCAAACTCTGCACTTGCGGTGAAAAACTCATCGCCATTTCGGCCAAAACCGGACAAAACCTCGAGCTACTGATAGATGAACTTCTCAGCACGGTCAACCTAAACAACCTTAACTCCGGAGACGTCATCGTCAGCAACATACGCCACTACGAAGCTCTCTCCCATGCCCTCACGGCCATTCAGCGTGTCATTTCCGGACTCGATTCCCCCATTAGCGGCGAATTTATCTCCCAGGACATCCGCGAATGCCTCCACTACCTCGGCGAAATCACCGGCGAAATCACCACCGACGAAGTATTGGGAAATATATTCAAAAACTTTTGCATCGGAAAGTAAGTGGTGATTACCAACGATTAGCAATGATTAGAAAGTTGCTCAAAATGAGCGACTTTTGTTTTTTTCTATATTCTCGCCGATTATCATCGGTGAGCATCTTTTATCATTTTTTTCCGCCCCATTTCCACCCCGGTGTCAAACGTCGCTCGGGAAAAATTTCCCGTCTCTTAGATTTTGTAAATCTGAAACGAACTGCAACGAAGTGATACGAAATTGGCGAAAAGAAATATACGCTAGGTCGTCTACAACCTAGGCGAAATTAAAGGAGAAATAAACACTAACGATATTCTTAAATACATTTTTATGAGCAGCATGATTCAGATTAAGAAGGTCTGTCAGTATTGCGGTAAAGAGTTTATCGCACACAAGACAGTAACAAAGTTTTGCTCGCATCAATGCGCACAGCGTAACTATAAGAAGCAAAAGCGAGAGGAGAAAATCGAGAAAATTCCCGAGGAGCAAAAACATTCTCATACTAATCAACCTACAATTAATAGTAGAGAGTACCTTTCATGCGATGATGTGGCAGACCTGATGGGCATCAGCCGAACAACTGTCTACCCCTATTGTATAACTGGAAAGATGAATTGTATAAGAATGAATCGCAAGATTTTCATATGCAAGGGTGACATTGATTTGCTTTTTACGGGCAATGAACCGTATGAAGTACATCCCGTGGAGAAGCGTGAGCTGACGGAGTTCTATACAATGCAGGAGATTGTGTGTGCAAACCACCTCATCTTCATTCTCCGCTCCAGCAATTGAAACGGCAAATCAATCCGCGTATCGATAAGCTTTTGTAAGCCATGAAATTGAATGGCTGCTACGCCTTGTCGGACTCCAAGATTATAGATCTCCTCCCATTCTTGATTAGATATATCATTCTTTAGCCGGCGAAAGCCTACGAGTATATTCTCATCGACTTTAGCGGTTTTTAACCCTAAACGAAGTAGTTGAAAAAAACATTTATTGCTTCTGAAGTCATAATTTGGGGGTTATATAATTATAAACTGCCATCATGCCGCTTCACGCACCATCGCGACACAAGGATAAAGGACAGGAACTTCCAAAATCCCCTAAGCAGACTACAGAATATTTGCTTTGATCTGCTCAACGATATAATTGACATCGTCATCGGTCACATAAGGTCCAGCAGGAAGACACATACCAACCTTAAAAATGGATTCTGACACACCGTTAATATAAGCCGGTGCATTCTTGTAGACAGGTTGTTTGTGCATCGGCTTCCATACAGGACGAACTTCAATGCCGACTGTATCCAGAGCCATTCGCAGAGCCTCGACATTCGCGTTCGGCTCGCAATCGGTGTGTACACCGCCACCAACATGAATAACACCCGCAGCACCGCCTACTGCGCTTATTATGGCTGCTGCATACGCTTTTTCTTGACCCTTCACCTTGACGCTCTCGTCAATGGTTATGGTGCAGAGCCAGTAGTTGCTGTCAAATTTCTCCGAGGGAGCCTTATTGACCTTAATGCCGGGGATATCGGCAAGCAACTTCTCGTAGAGTTTCTGGACATGTTTGTGGTGGTCGATATGCTCCCGAGCTACGGTCATCTGACCGCGACCAATGCCGGCACAGATATTTGACATGCGGTAGTTGTAGCCGATAGCCTCGTGCTGATAGTACGGATAAGCCTCGCGGGCCTGCGTCGCGTACCACATGATGTTGTTCTTGTCCTCCGCATTGGCGCAAACCAGTGCGCCACCCCCCGAGGTAGTAATCATCTTGTTGCCGTTGAACGAAAGAACGCCGAACTTGCCGAATGTGCCAAGTACCTTGCCGTCGTACTTCGACCCAAATCCCTCAGCAACGTCCTCGATGACGGGAATACCGTAGCAGTTAGCTATCTCCATAATTTCGTCAATCTTGTAAGGCATACCGTAGAGAGCCACAGGAACGATTGCCTTCGGCGCTTTGCCGGTCTTGGCGATACGGTCTTTAATAGCCTCTTCGAGAAGTTGTGGGTCCATATTCCATGTGTCTCTCTCCGAGTCAATGAAGACGGGAGTGGCTCCGAGATAGGTAATCGGATGGCTTGACGCACAGAATGTAAACGACTGAACGCAGACATCATCACCCGGACCGACACCGCAAGCGAGCAGTGCAAGATGCACCGCAGCCGTACCGGCAGACAAGGCAACGACCTCGTTCTCGCCGCCAACAAACACTTTCAGATCGGCTTCGAAGCCATTAACGTTAGGTCCCAGAGGCACTACCCAATTGGTGTCAAACGCCTCTTTTATAAATTTCTGCTCCTCGCCCGACATGTGTGCCAGACAGAGATAAATTCTTTTGTTTGCCATATATTATATTAATTTGCTCTCTTTTTCCCGACTCAATTACTTCAAAATATCTTTAGAAGATATTATAATATTGACACCCATTTATCAGTATCATGTCCGGCACATATTATTCTATCTTTTGATAGCTCTAAAATTCGCTGCAACGATATATTTGCCTGGGTTTTATTCCCTTTAGGAAGCGTAGTTACCACTTTTGCCCCGGGGATATAACTATCACCGGTAAAAATATGATGATTTGTATAATATGTTAGACAGCTTTGACAATGACCGGGAGTCTCAAGTATATTGATAAATGTGTCATCAAATAACTCAATGCGTTCTCCTTCAGAAATTATAATCACATTATCACCGATATATGAGACAGGGAGATCATGATAGGCCGATAAATTTTTCTTCGTATCTCCTAATGCTTCTTTGCCATATTTCGATGTATATATTTTACAATCAGGGAAACAATTGATTAGTTTTTTTATTCCTGATACATGGTCGAAATGTCCATGGGTTAGGAATATCCCTTTAATTCCCAAATAATCAGGTAATTCGTTTAAAATCTGGTTTGCATCCCCTGCGTCAATTAAATAACAATCGGTCACGTCTTTTCTAAAAAGCAAATAGCTATTTGAAGAAAGTACGTGACCAATTATTTTTTTAATTTGTAACATTATCCCCAGAATGAGAGAATATCACCAACAGTCTTGAATGTGCGAATCTGCTCGCCTGATAATTTTTTCCCAAATTCCTCGTCAGAAGTAACAATAAGCGAGAGTTTTGCCATTGAATCATATTCTTCAATAGCCAAAAGTTCTGTCGCTTCTGATAATGTGCCATTCTCTAATTCCAGCATCTCCTCAAGGATTGCTATTTTCTCTTCGTTTGTCATAATTTCTTGAACATTTAATTAAACTTAGGATGATAATTTACCTCCATCAACTGATAGACATGAGCCTGTAATCTTATTGCTCATGTTACTTAGTAAAAATACAACAGCATTGGTGATATCATTTGGAGAACATATTCCTAAATACTGTCTTTGTAAAATAGACTTGTACTCCTCTGATTCAGAACCATAATCTTCAGATGCTCTGGCCATTGGCGTGTCGGTAACTCCTGGAGCCACTGTATTGATGCGAATATTTTTTGGAGCTAATTCTTTCGCTAAACATCTTACTGCCGCATTCATCGCACCTTTCGAAGCGCAATAAGCGGTCTTTGTGCTGTTCCCTAAAAATGCGCCAATTGCTGATATTCCAACAATATTCGTCTCTTTAGGATTATAATTCCCTTTTAAGGAAATACATCTTATCATTTCTATAAAAGAAAAGAAATTAATATCCATTACTGTGCGCATGAACTCATATTTGGATAGCTTCAAGGGACGAACTGCGCCAATACCGACACAATACACAAAAGCGTCTATAGCTCCAGATTCTTTTACAATATTCTTAATTAGGGGCTCTATTGTATCGACTTTTGAAAAGTCACAAATGTGTGTGGAGTGTTTACCTTGACCTAACTTAAATATTGTTTCATTTAGAGCTTGTTCATTTGCGTCTATCATGATAATATTCGCGCCCATCGAGGCTAATTCCAAAACTGTTGCTTGACCTATTCCTCCAACACCTGCAACAATTATATTTTTATTATTGAAGTTAAGCAGTGGTCTCATAATGTATATCCTCCATCTATTACGATTGATTGACCAGTTAAAGTATGTGTCGCATCGCTCAATAAAAATATTACTGTATTGGCTATTTCGGTAGCGCTTGAAGCTCCAAGGCAAGCATTCGATACACCTTCTTCTCTAATGGCCGATACATCTTGAATATGTCCTTTCTCAAAGTCTACATCCACTTCTCCTTTTTGAATGGAATTAACTCTTATTTTTTTATTTGCGAACTCTACTGCCAAGCATCTTATTGCTGCGTCCAATGCCGCTTTAGAAGAGCAAAACGCCATTTTTGCTTTCATCGCGCGAATGCTGCTAATTGAAGAAAGAGCGACAATACTTCCATTATTGTTAATCTTTTTCATTTTAGTTAGAACCCGGATGAACTCTACAAATGAAAAATAGTTGTCATTTACAATAGATGATAAATTATCATATTTCACAAATGACAATGGTTTAAAATCACTCTGTGTATGGCAGAATACCACACCATCATATTTCAAGTTGTCATTCAGATGAGATTTCAGATTCTTTTCTATGTTCTTGCAATCAGTAATATTGAAATTAATAAGATGCGGTTCAGTAATTTCGGGGTATTCTTCAGCCAGCAGAGATTTATCGGATCCAATTAGAGTCACATGGGCATTTTCTTTTATTATAGATCGAGCGATTATTCTCGAAAGCTTATCATGAACTCCAATAATCAGAGCAGATTTATTTTGTAAAGTCAAATCAGACATTCTTAATTTTTCAATTTTTGAACTAATTCCCAAATAGATTCCATCGAGTTGAAATTATCGGGATCTAATTCATTGATTCTTACTTGTACGTCAAACTCGTCATCCAATTCAGAGATGATAGAGACTATATCCATTGAATCTAAAATTCCATCATCAACTAAGGCTATCTCGTTCTCAAAATCAACATCAGGGCGTATACCCTGTAATAATTCTAATAATTTTTCCATTTGATTTATATTTAGTTATTTAATTAGTGATATTGTTGATTTGCCAGCATATTTAAATCCTTTTTTTTGGTACATGGAAACTGCTGCGGTATTTTGCTGTTGTACCCAAAACATATATCGACTTTTTTCGGTTTCCATATGGTTTTCAACAAATCTGTTTAATAACGATTGTCCTACATGGTAACCTCGTGCTTCTGGAAGAACCACGATATGCGAGATACATGCAACCTTTCCTGTAAAAGATTGGTGTAACGCGCCTAACAAGTTCTGATTTCTATCTGTGGCGATCAGTATCGATTTATTCTGAAATAATGTTGAATATTCTTCTTGGGAAATATAGTCACCACTGAGTGTGTCAAAAGATATATTGAAAAGATTGCAAGCAAATTCAACCTCTTCCATAGTTGTCGTATAACGCACTTCAATATTTTTATTAAGGATAGGTGGAACCAAGTCTTTGTAAATACCTGTATATAAATCTCTTGTTAAATTCACTTTAAACCCGGCATTTTTTAAGAACCCAATCTCTTGTTGGGGATAGAATGGCTCTCCTCTATACAAGATTTCTACGACCACATCTTTTATATTTGAACAATTGGGAATCGTATTGAAATCATTAATATAGTAGTACATTCTGTGTCCAACAGTTTTCTTTACTAAGAGATAAGCATTGTTCTCTTCACAACATTCAAGCAACTCTCCTTTTTTTATCAGAGTTTTGGCGTCTCGTTGCAGGTAATCATTGGACACACCGTTTTTGGAATAGTATCGTTCAATAATCTGTTGATAGCGTTCTATTGTTTCAACCTTGTTAAATATCATATTCTTTCTTTAATTGGATCCGGTCAATTTTCCCATTCATGTTGTATGGCATGGCTGTTAAATGGTATACCTCGTTGGGGAACATATACTTTGGTAATTTATCTTTCACGAGATTGATAATATCTAATTCATTTCCCGAATTTGTTGTGTAGTAGAGAACAATATGATCTTTTTCTTGGATAAACACGCAGGCCGCATTTGAGATGTCGTCAATAGCATTGATGGCTACTTCTATTTCACCTAATTCAATACGGTGTCCCATGTGCTTTACTTGGAAGTCTTTACGCGATACAAATTCGATTTCCCCAAATTCGTTATATTTTACGATGTCTCCTGTGCGATAAATTTTGTCATCGTAGAGATTGTGAAGAGGATTTTGAACAAATACTTCTTTTGTTTTAGCCTCGTTATTGTAATAACCTAAAGCTACGCCTGTGCCTCTTACGCACAATTCACCTGGTTCACTTACTGTTACCAATTGGTCGTTATCGTTGAATACCAATATCTCCATGTTATGGCAAGCATTTCCAATAGGGATATATTCATCATCATTAAATTCGCGGTTTACCACATAGTAGGTGCAATCAACGGTTATTTCCGTAGGACCATAGAGGTTAATGTACTTAGCATTGGGCAATTTAGCCATCCATACCTTTAATTGCTTGGCCGGCATAGCTTCTCCGGCAAAAAACACTCGTTTCACATAGTGAGGAATATTATCGTCCAATATGTTACTATTACCCACAAGTACAATCGCCGATGTTGCCCACATGATTGTTGTAACCTTCCGTTCGTTAAGGAATTGCATCAACAACTTTGTGAACGTGAAATATTTCTTGGCAATAACATTTAGCGTTGCTCCGGATTTTAAGCAGATATAGATATCTTTTACAGACCCGTCAAAATAGAACGGAGTTTGATTTCCAAGAGAATCGGTCTCGTCAAATTCAAAAGTGTTTACTAACCATTCGGTTAAGTCTATGGCTCCTCGCTGACTGATAACAACCCCCTTAGGTACACCGGTTGAGCCACTGGTAAATATTGAGTAAAGAGGGTCGGTGTCAATTACTTTGGAACGAATTTCGTCAAGGTACTCCTTGTTTATATCATGTTTGATAGCTTCGGTATATTGGATCCGGATCCCTTGGAAATCAATCAAATCCAATATTTTTTCATCGGCAGTAGTGATAGTGATGGCTGCGACAGGATTTAAAACATCGTGGATTAGCTTGACGCGTTGGTCGGGCATTTTACAATCGATAGGAACATAGAAATTTCCACTTTCCACTACCCCCATAAAACCGACTAATCCTTCAATTCGGCGGTCAACAAAAACAAGCACTGGTCTACGCATTTGCTTGTTAATTGTTTCTCCCAATACAGAACCAATGGCCTCTGCTTGTTGTTTCCATTGGGCGAATGTCAACGAATTCCTATCGTCGGCAATTGCCACCTTATCGGCAAAGCGTATGGCATTCTGGTCTAGATATGTAAGAATATTCGTAATCATTTCTTTTCGTATAATTGGTTAGGATTTGTAATTAATCCTTCTTCAAATATTTCATCATCTTCAAAGATAGGAAGTATGTCATTGGTATTGATTTCAAAAGAAGTGGCTCCTAATGAAATACCAATGCCGAAACCGCAGGCCATTACCTTGATGGTTTTGTCCTTTGTGTCATTGCCATATTTATCGCAAAGCGAAACTATCGCAGAGGCTCCAGAGGTATTGCCATAACGATCGAGTGTGATAGGCATACGTTCAAAGTCGATTTTTGTTTTCTTTGCAATTTGTTTCAAAATATAGAGATTGGCTTGATGAAAAGCAAAACAATCGTATGAATCCGGAGTAGTTTCTGTTTTGGCAAAGAAATCTTTTATCAATCGGGGAACATCAAAGATTGTAAAGGTAAATACCGATGTTCCTTGAATGAAACTATTCATTAAGGTGCGTTCGTTGCCATCTTCACACATTACCGCTTCTTCACTGGCATGCAAGTTTCGATAACCGCCTCCGGGAACAATCATATATCGGTAACCAGAGCCATCACTACGCACTAAAGCATTTATTACATCATTTTCATTCTCGCTTTTTTCTAACAACATTACAGCGCCAGCTTCACCAAAAAGCATAGCGGAACTTCTGTCTGCAGGATAGACCGATTTACCGGCAGTATCTCCCACAATGACCAATGCTTTTTGGATATCACCGGTATTCATGATTGAGGCTGCATTTTGCATCCCTACAACTAATGACGAACATCCCAAACTGATGTCATAGCATACAGCCTCTTTAGGAAGCCCAAGACGATATTGAAGGACAAAGGCTGTAGAAGGACGGCGATAGTCAGGGCTATGAGATACAAAGAGTAAAGCTCCTATTTCTTTTGGATCTATTCCTTTTTTCTCCAGAAGTTCTTTTACCGCACGGTAACCTAAGTCTGAACAGGTTTGATGTTCCGATGTTCTGTGCGATGCTCGTACACCGGTCATTTCCATAAATTTTTCTACTTCTTCGTCTCCAAACAGAGGTTTATAGCTCTCTGTTTTTATTTCATTACTCGGTACTGCGCACGCAACACCGGCAACTCTGATATTATTAAAACTGAAAAATGCCATTTGTTTATTCATTAAAAATCAATCCTTTTTGCAGGATTTCCCATAACTTTGGTATTGGACTTCACGTGTGTCATAACCATACTCCCCATTGCAATATACGCATCATCTCCAATTCTTCGGGATGGAGCAACTACAGCACTTGTTGCAACAAAGACACGTTCTCCCAATTTGCAGTGTCCATTGATGGCGCAGTTCCCGCATATCGTCGTAAAGTCTCCAATTTCAGCATCATGTCCTATACCGCAACCTAATATAGTGACAAAGTTTCCAATCTTAACATTTGGAGAGATTTTAGCTCGAGGGGTTACGACAAGCCCCTCTCCAATTTTGCAGAACTCCCCAATAATAGAAGTGGGATGAACAACATGAGCAAATTTGGCCCCTTTTGATTTTAGGATTGAAGCCAATAACTCTTTTACCTTTGGGGAGGCTATAGCAAACACGAACTCCTCATTTTCTGAGGGACTCCAATCCTTTATTGTCCCAAGTAACCTATAATCACAAGGATAACCCTCAAGTGCATTCAGGTTGTCATCCAAGAAGCCCTTGATATTCCAAGTTGGTTTTACTGCATTAATATCCTTTATCCACTGTAAAACTTCCCTGCCAAATCCATTGGCGCCTAAAATAATAATATCTTTCATAAAGCAAATTAATTATTTCCTGTAAACGTGGGCATTGTCGCAGATTTTCCTGTCTGGCTATTAATATCTGAGCGACAGATTACCTTTTTAATAGTTATAAAAATCACTTTAATGTCTGTCCAAAATGTACAGTGATCAACATACCACACATCAAGTTTGAACTTTTCAGTCCAACTAATCGTATTACGTCCATTAATTTGCGCCCAGCCAGTGATTCCCGGGCGAACTTCATGACGGCGAGCCTGCTCCTTATTATATAAGGGTAAATATTGCACTAACAAAGGGCGGGGGCCAATGAGGGCCATATCTCCTTTTAATACATTGAACAGTTGCGGCAGTTCATCAAGAGAAGTGCTACGCACAAATTTACCGACCTTTGTCAATCGCTGTGCATCGGGTAGTAATTTCCCATTCGTATCCCGCTCATCGGTCATTGACTTAAATTTAATAACCTTGAATATCTTTCCATCTTTACCGGGGCGTTCTTGAGTGAAAAATGCTCCTGCGCCTTTATTGGCGAAATACAACCAAATAGTGATGATTAGCAAGAAGGGCCAAATAATCAATAGAGCACTTAATACAATTATAAAATCAATGATACGTTTAAAGAAATGTTTATACATATTTATTCATTTATGCCTGATACAATTTATCCATACCTTCCCAAATTATTTCACTCTTGAAGTTTTGTCCCCAAATGGGGCCATTAGTAGCCAGTCGTTCTCTTAATTCTTTATCTTCTTTCATACGAATCATCACATTGTACAATGCTTCTACATTCTTTGGCTCCACATTAATACCATTAAACCCGTCACAGACGGCATCGCAAACTCCTGTTCCCGTGGAACCTATAATAGGCAATCCCATATTTGCGGCTTGAACTACGACATTGCCAAAACCTTCCCACCAAGCCGGTAAGGTAAAAGTATCCATTATAGAAAGATATAATGGCACATTGTCTGTTCTCCCAGGCATGACAACACCAGGATGAGATTCCATTCTGTTGTAGAGAGATTTATCCTTAATTTGTTCAAACTCCCATGGGCCTACAATTAATAAACGGCAATTGTTATCCCTCTCATAAACTTGATTAAATGCGGTGAACAACTCTGATATTCCTTTTCTATCAACAACCCTTCCTAAGAAGCCGTATACAAAACAACCATCTATTTTGAGAGCTTTTTTTAATTGTTCTGTTTCTGAGACAGGAACATTCTTCCTGTTGAAATAATCCGCATCAATACCGTTGCTGCTTCCTTTATTGATTACGACACACTTGTTTTTATTAAACAATTTGTCTTTTATTCCTAAATTCTGAACAGAGGGGCTAATACATATAATGCGTTGAGCACAAGCGCCCGACAACCATTCACAAAACATCAGTATGCGTTTTAAGATCCCTTGTTCGTGCTCGTAACGAAATCCGCGACAAGTATAAATTCTATTGGGGACACGAGTCAACCAAGCGGCCAACATACCTAGCATACCCATTTTGGGAGTTCCCACATTGACTATATCGGGTCTCTCTTTTCGGAACAATCTGATTAAAGCAAAGAGGGTTTTAAGATCCTGCATTAATGAGATATTGCGCGCAATTTCCACAGGAAGAGGCTTGCATCCCTCATGGTCACAATATGATAGCGATTTATCATTGTGTTGTGTCAGCAGGTAAGTATCATACCCCTTATTTTTAAAATATTGCATTTGCCCTTTCAGTAGGCCAATGCTTCCCGGGACAGTGATTCCTACAAATAGTTTTTTCATATTTATTATTTTATAATTTTTCTCTTGACCAATCAAGGTTTATTTTGGTTATTGTTGCCGGTATACCGGCAATAATAACATTCTCTTGCTCAATTTTTTGGAGACCAAAGCACATCGTCCTATAACACTATTATTTGTAATAGCTTCATTGTTAATTGAGCTTTTTTATCGTATTTACAGTGACTCTTTTATATGTTTTTAAGATAATTGATTACAGCATTTATTTGTTTGTCATTGCCTCCCTCTGAACCATTGAGTGCAATCAATTTTTCCTGCTGTGTATTACCAATGCAGATTTCATCTTTGTTGTAAAAGTTGTTGCTTATAACTTTCACACCTCCCTTTCGCGCTTGAAAGTTCAACCACACGTCATCGGCGAAAAAACAGATTTCTCTAAAGACATCCTTGTTAAATGTATCTTGAGGCATAATACCCGCCGGGATTAGAGTCCCGGCTCCAGATGTGAAAAACAGCTCGTCTGATTCCATCTGAGCTTTATTATAATTATGTATCCACTGTCGATAAGGATTGAGAGATGCTCCATGATAAGTCATCTTATGCACGCGAGTAGCACAAATACATTGGGGATTTCTTTGTGCCATTATGTGTAGATTCTCGAGCAATTTATCAGGATAATACAAGTCATCATCCAAGAGCACAATATCTACATCCTTAAATTCTTGAAGTGCATAATAATACTTTTTGTGAGAACGTAGGTCTTCATTGCACCATCTGATGGTTAATCCTCGCTTTTGTAATTGAACTACCGATTCAGGAAGTTTCTTGTCGGAGAATTGTGAAGTAGCTAACCACAATATAATTTCATCGGCTTTATAGGTTTGACGAAATATAGTTTCTATACTTTTCCACACCTCATCGATTCTTGCGGGGAAAGAGGTCAATGAGCAAATTAATTTTCTCTCTCGTTGCTCTATTGTATTAATTCCGCAATCAAGAGGATGGTGTAAATAATAAATAGGCAATTGTCTCTCTAATTTTGCTTTAACAATTCTTGCGACAATTCGGTTAACAGCTTTGCCTAATAAACCAAATTTATTATCATCTGCCAATGCAAAATATAACTGATACCATCGATTCATCATATCTTATCGCTCAAAATAAAGTTCAAGAACAAATCTCCTATTCTATCCTTATCCAATCGTTCTCTGATGCTTTCTGCATTCTGTGCATAAGTGTTTCTCAATGCCTCATTGTCCATGAGAATTGTAATTTCTTGAGCGAGAGCCTCTATATCACCATCGGGGATGACCACACCACTTTTTCGGTTCTCGATAATATCTGACGCCGAAATGCTGTCAAAAGATATACAAGGAAGCGGGGATGCCATGGCTTCGCACAAGGCATTGGGAAATCCCTCACATCGAGATGGAATAACAAAGATTTTACTTTCAGCCAATAGGGCGTCTACATCATTTCGCTGCCCCAAGAATTTAACTTTATCTGATAGCCCTAACTTATAAACTTGATTTTGAAGATTTTCCCGTTCTGGGCCATCGCCCACAAGAATCAACTGCCAATTATCATGGTTTTCAATTTTTGAATATGCTTCTATTAATCGGTCAAATCCTTTTTCAGTAGACAATCGCCCAACACCAATGACCCAATTTTTTTTTCTTACATTGGAATAACTCGATATGTCTCTTAAAGAGTTGGGAATAATGACCATGTTGAGATTATTGCCAAATACTTGAGTTTTGTAATCTGCGGCCATCTGAGATTGAGCGATAATGCCGGTTGCACTACGGTAAGTGATTTTTTTCATAAAATTCTTGAAGAAGCCCAGGTTCTGCTTTGGACTGATTTGGTCTGATATGTAAATGGGGTATCCAAGATTTTTATTGGCAATAAGGGCAATGGGATTAATAATATCGCCAAATACCATGATAGTATCGGGCTTTATTTGTTTTAATTGGTGGCGGATAAATCGGATAGTCTTATAATAGCTTATAGTTTTTTTTATTGGTTTTGTCGTGTGAGGGAAAGGCGGTTCCAAGTATACGACTTTGGAGTCCAATTCATAAAAATGGTTTCCTGCCCGGCATGAGATATAAGTGACTTTATGGCCTCTTTTTACAAAATGAGCCGATAAAATAGAGAGTGCGCGTTCAATCCCTCCCATTTGGCGAGAGGGGGCTATGATACAGATATTTTTGGTATTCATTGGGGTATGTTATGATTACTGATAATTTGCCCTAAAGTGTCACTTGACATAAATTCGACATCTGGCCATTTTTTGACAATACGGGAAAGAAGAGTTTTAAATTTGAAGAGATTATTGTCTCGGTATTGTTTATCGAGCGTCCCTATAAAATTCAAGCGATGAGTACTTATTATCGCTGGTTTATGGCATTTAAATGCGATATTAATTCTACTTAGGCATTCATCGACCCAATCTATCGCATCGCCCTTATATGGCTCAAAGAAGGCGTTTCGAATCAAATACCTTTGCCCGTGCGAATTTTTCTCTCCTAAATAGTGATAGACGCTTTTACATTGAACGGGACTATCTTTGTAAGGAAGTTGTTGATAGGCTAAGCCTTGTATATATTTTACTCCAACAGAAGCCAAGGTCTCTTCCAACTCATTACGCCAGGTATAGCAAGGCGCTATAAAAGACTCAGATTCATAGCCGTAAAGCTCTTTAAATAACCTTGTTCCATCTATAATGGACAGCCGCTCTTCTTCGAGGCTATCGGTGGCATAATTTGCAAAAGCATCCATGTACCGGGTTTTTACCTTGGATGATGCCTCCTTGGTTAATCCAAAATGTTTTTGATGGAATGACAGCGTGGTAATCTCATCTTCGGCTTGAAGAGCCTTTATCCATTGATAACCGTTAAGGTGTTCTCGCCCATGGAACTGGGGCCTCCAAACTCCTTGGGTTATTCCTTGCTGAATCAATTCGTAGCTATGCTCGCAACCGGGATAATTTTTATAAGTTACGGTTACAGGTTCATAGAAGTACCCTGACATCCGTTCTTCACTAATGCGTTTAAAGTCTGGATTTGCCACTACACTATTGGCTGTCATAACCACACTATTCCCGTTTGAGTCATTTGTACTGGCTAATACATCAAATAGGGCAGAAAGGTCATCTTCGGTTTCTAAAGAATCATATCTTGAGAATGCGCAATTATCGACATGTATTCCTCGGCTTAAGAGGTCTTGATACACCTCTCTAGAGGGCATTCTTATACTTCCCCAGTCGTCACTTTCGATAACGATAATGCGTCGAGATGTGTGCCATCCGAGAATTTGTGACAGATAATGTTTTGCGGTTGAAATCATTTTGAACTCAATATATTGTAAAGTTTTTCGCTGTCAATAAATTCGACATCGGGCCATTTTTTCACAATAGTTTTCAATAACAATGATAGTTGCTTTAATGTTTTATCTCGATTCTTGGGGAATATAGAACCGATATAATTTACCCGATGAGAATTTATAGTGGCAGGCTTCCCCCAGCGAAAAGCGATATTAATTTCCTTCAGGCACAGGTCTACCCAATCCAAATCATGATTTTTAGAGGGCTCGAAGGTGCAATTCCTGCGCCAATATATTTGGTGAGTTGCGCTCATATCCCCCCATTTTTTATTGATGATTTTTATTGTTCCATCTTTTTGAGGAACAAAATGTTGACCGGCTTGCAAGCCTTTAATTCCATGCCTCGATGCAACTTCTAAAATTTGACTATTGACAACTCCGCATGGAGGACAAATGGAAGAAGCCTTATAACCATATACTTTTTCAAATAGAACTGTCCCATCTTCTATGATCAAATTTAAATCATCTAACTCCTCAATATGATCATACGCGAAAGCGGGGAAATAGGTCTGATGAACAGGGGTGTAAGCCATCTCTTCTCTTGAAATAATCAAACATTGGTTATCGTAGGCTAATTGCTCCTTGAAAGAATACGAATTGATTGCCTCCATCCATCTTTTTACATGAAGATGCTCTCGTCCATGGAATTGAGGCTTGTATATTCCGTTTGCTATACCTTGTAGAATTAAATCGTGTGATTTTTCAGTATGACTATGTCTTTTATAGGTTTCTGTTATCGGTTCATAGATATATTCCTTTTTTTGCTTCTGTTCTATTAATTCAAAATTGGGGTTGGCAGAGACAGCCAATGGAGTTATGACAGCAGGATGTCCAAGACTATCTTTTACACCGGTAAGGACTTCAAACAATGCGGTTAAATCATCCGTAGATTCCAAAGAGTCATATTGGTCAAAATAATCTTTATCAACATGAATGCCTTTGCTTAGCAAAAGGTCATACACTTTCTTGCTGGGCATGCGGATACTACCCCAATCGTCGCTCTCAATAAGTACATAGCGTTTATTTGTACGCCACCCTATTGCGTTTATATAATTTTTGGCAAGGATTCTTTTGAAGTTCATTTTATATATTATTTCATGCTTCTTATTGTAAGGCTTTTACATAGATTGTTTTAATATAAATTTTAATCAAGAGCCCCGTTTCTAAAAACTTTTGTTCGCTATAATAGCCGTTGTAAATAAGGATTTTATAAAAAAATCATATTATATTTCCTATCACTGTAAAAATCACATTGCTAAAAAATAATTCAATAAATGAATAACCGATACGACTAATATATATAAATACCACACCATAGAGTATACCAACTATAAATAAAGTGTTAAAGATGTATTTGTATTTATGATATATTTTTATTGCTCCATCTTCCATAAGAAATGCAAATAACATGTATAGGGAAAAAAGACTTGTCACATGATAAAATCGTTCACCATTACTAGCACTCGCCACAATATTAGCTAATGAAAATAACAAAATAATAAGAGTAAAGTAAGATGTCGCTTTCTTGTCTTTATGGTTTTTTCTATATAGCAAAAGAGAGAGAAGTACTACTCCGCTCATAATAACGTAAGCTCTGACGTCAACCAAAAATCTAGATACCTTACGATTGTCATTGCCTTTTTTAGATGCGTCTTCATAATTTGCTATCATAGTTTCGCGTCCATCCTCGGAAGCGTATATCGACACAGTACTAGAGACTGACTTACTTAAATTATTCTCTGCGAACTTATTTATCATAGTAGATGTTGAAGCTGTCTGAAATATCAGAGACATTATGAAAATACACCATACTATTTTTATCTTATTTTTTAGATAAAAGTACAGAAATGGTAATGGTAACAAAATAAAAAAACTAAAATGGAATATTAGAGTTAACAGTATCAATCCATAAAATAATTTCCGTTGATTAAAGAAAATTTCCAGCATACACCAAATAAAATAAAAAGTTCCAAATGCAAATCGAAGGCTATTAAAGAATGTAAATGGTGTAATTAGGAATAAGGCATATATGAAATATTTAGGAACTCTATGTTGCTCGTATTTTTGTATTATGATTCTAAAACCTAATAAAAACAATATCGTGTAGAGGATATAATAACATACAGCCAAGAAGCGAAGATTATCGCTAATCATACATAATAACTTCCCTGAAACACTCAAAAAGAAATCTTTTTCAAGGAATATTTGTATCCATGTGTAGTATTGAGCATCTGCTGCTCGCTGTAAGTTACGAATAATATCAGAGTTGTAACCACTAAAAGCATAGACTTCAACTGTTAGACCAAGCATTATAGCCATAAATAAACTGGCAACAACAAAGCCTTTTGTCCTTACATCTCTTAATGAATATATGTAAGCTCCCATTGGCCATAAGAGCGATAAAAGGAAAATCATATGCCTTATTAATTATATTTTGACATATGTAAAACATGTCTTAAAATTAAAATGTTAATTATATAGCTTATAATGCTATTTATCGCTAATCCTATTGTTACTGAAGTTAATACATTATATGGCAGTATATATGTCATAATAAGTGGATATACAAAACATCCGGCAAAGTCTATAATTGCATATATATATGAGTAACGAAATGCTTTAAGTGTATTTAGAATCCATGAAGTAGTTGCAGAACTTGTAAAAATAAATGCAATAGCCATAATTCTCATTGGCCATAATGCTTCTACATAATTTGGGAAAAAGGTGTCTAACAACCATGGCGATAGAATCCATATAAAAACAGCAATAGGCAATGACACAATAGGTAATAATACAACCATCTTTTTTACTGGGTTCCACATAGACTTTGCAAGTCCTGTTTTACCATATAAATATCCCATTTGCGGATGAAAAAATTGGGCGACTTGAGATGGAATTAAACAAATCAAACTTTGAATTGCTGTTGCGGGAGTGAACAAACCCAATTTTTCAACCCCTCCTCTAAAAATGATTATCCATCGAGGCAAGGTTTGTGCCGCTGTTCTCAATTGGACTAAAACCATCAATGCTATACCAATTTTGCCCATATGCATTATTGTAAGTTTTTTGATACAAGGTTTAATATGTTTAAACGGAGCATACTTAAGCATTAATACCACATTAAACAAGTTAATAATAATGTTGTATAATAATATCCCCCAGTAATGGTATAGATATACAAAAATGGTGCATAAGAGTATAAAAGGAATTTCTATTTTAAATATGGTTGATAATGCATCAAAAGCTTTAGCTGATCTAAAACGAGCAATAAAATGTAATTGAAAGGAAGAACAAATAGCGACTAAAGTGATAGTTAAAATCCCTGCTAAAATATCAATATTGCCAGAAATACCATACACGATAGCAGTTATTAACCCTATTATTCCAATAATTATCGATATAATAATCGCATATCCATATCCATTCGCAATTAAGGTTTCAGCATCGTCTTGTTTCCCACCGCCTAATTTGACAGGCAACTCTATATTCAATCCACTTTGAATTCCCAGTTGGAGAAATGGCGCATATGCTAAAAATATAGAGACAGTATTCCATTTGCCTAATTCAAGAGGTGTTAACCAAAGCATAACTGCAATTCCAACAGCAGTTGTAGATAGGGACTTTAAGGTGGCCCAAAAGCTATATGCGGCCCCTGTCTTTATAATAGAATTATTTTTTATATATTTCCGAATATTCATGACACTACTTAATTTCTGCAATATCATTTACTTCTGTAATATGTGAAGTCGGGTTAATAATTTCCAATTGAGATAGCACCTCAACATTGTTATATAATCTATGTGTCCAATAGAAGCGACAATTAGGATTATTTGTAATTAGTGCAGTAGAATAGCGACTAACAATTATTGAGTCTTTCATAGAAGCTATAATTAACTCTGCAGGAACGATATCCTCTAAATAGGAAAAACCGGCAATTTCATCATATAATGAAAGTTGTTCTTGTGAAATATTGGGATGCTTTTTAAATAAAAATGGTTTATCTTGATTATTAGAGATTATTTCTTTAATTATTTTTATTTCCCTTTTTCTCAGCAACTTGCTTCTTATAGGCTGCCCAATATACAATATAATATTATTTAAAGGTACTGATGGTTTAAATTTAAATATTCTACTAACCTCAATGACCACATCATCATTTAATAGTGGGATAGGGATAATTTCCTTTTTGTTGGGAATGTATGGTAGTTTATTGGGATAGTCAACCCATAGTTGATTTATAAAACGTAATTTCCCATATTTGTAACTTTTAATGAATAATGTAGGAATAACAGCCCATCTTCTAAACATTTGCTTATAAAACTCAAATGTTTCTTTCAAACAATTTAATAGCAGGAACCTTCTATGCCATATTGGATAAGGTTTTAGCCCATCTTGCACTAATGCGACATTAACGTTTAGCTTGTTTAAATGATAAGATAAATAAATATTATCAGAGCTATTGTCTTGAAAGAAAAAGAAATTTTTAGGGTTTAATATCTCAAATTCTTTTAGCGTGGAATAAACACCATAGTTTATATGGGGAAGACGCCTAGTATGTACATTAGGCAAGCTTGATTTAATCTCGCCTTGTATTCTGTGCTCTGAAGCAATATAGATAAAATTATTATCATCTTTGTATTTGTCAAAGATGACTCGGAATGTCGTTAAGAGGTGATACTCTGTGTGTATTAGAAAAATATTATTCATATATGCTCAGTTAAGCACTTATTTCATATGTCTTACTAAATCTTGGGCCTTTTGATATTCTTGCGGTGTACCTATATCGATCCATGTTCCGTTTAGAGGATACCTGATGACCGTCTTATTTTGCGAAATAAGTTTTTCAATCAAATCAGTGGCATTGAAAAAAGTATCTTCAGGGATTTCATCCAATGCGGATTTCCTAATCAAATATATACCGGCATTAACATAGTAATTATACTTGGGCTTCTCGACCAGACCGCAAATGTTACGTCCATCCAAATCAAAGATACCGAAAGGTATACTGATGGAATATGGGACTGCTGCCACGGACATTTCGGCATTGTTTTCCTTGAAATGTAGAAAGAAATCCTCGTAATCAATATTTGTAAAGAGGTCGGAATTCATCACAAGAATAGTGTCGTTGTAAAAATTCTCTACAAACTTGATGCTGCCGATAGTGCCCAAGAATTTGGGTTCATGTACACAATTTACCTTTACATCATTTATAGTCCTCAAAAAATGCTCCTCTAATTGCTCTCCTAAATAATTTACAGTAACAGAAATATTTTTTACTCCATAAGATACAAGGCTGTGAATGTTATAGTCAATAATACATTTCTCACCCACCTTTAATAAGGGCTTTGGCGTTTTTTCCGTTAAAGGTCGTAACCTTTCACCCTTACCTCCAGCCATTAACACTGCATCAATGGGAAGCTTGGTCTTATATTTCTCAAGATTTATGATTTCTACAATACAATTATTTGCATCAAGGATTGGCACAAGTTTCATTTTTTTCTCCTTCTGTTGGCGCAAGCAGTTGACAAGTTCACCCACATCTTCACGTATATAATTGAAATCACGATGCATTGCAGTACTAACTACATCTTTTAGTTGTAAATTTCTAATCAATGCGCGACGCGTATCACCATCAGTGAGTGTACCTATCATTCGCGATTGTTCGTCAACAACAAATAAAACCAATGGTTCCGGAGACTTCAAACTATTAATCTGAATCAACGCATCTAAAAGTGTCTTATCCTGAGAAATAATATGACTTGCTTTCATATTTATATTAATTTTTCATTGATAACAAATTCAGCTAATTTCCAATCGAACATTGTATCTAAATCAATTGAATGAATTTCATCCATCTCATATTTTCGGATCCTTTGAAATTTAGAAAGAGGCATCTGTCTCAGACTTAATACATTAATGACATATACAGCTCCATTGTACCTCCACATTTTTGACATATCCTGCCTACGCGTATATGCTGTCTCTCCCAGAATATTTTTCAGAAGTCCTTCTTGATCCTCTTTATAATAATTCCCGGAAGCATCGGTTACGCTGACAACCATATCAATGTCATCAGAGTAGAGAGCAGATGCTTTTTCAACATCCCCCTTTGTCCTAAAAGGAGAGGTGGGTTGCAGCAAAATCAATTTTTTATATTTACGATTTATAGACTCATAGAAATCCAAGGCATGAAGCAAAACGTCATAAGTGCTACACTGATCTGTTGCCAAATAATCAGGACGTTTGAACGGAACCTTTAAGCCATAGTTTTCAACAACCTCTATAATCTCGTCATCATCCGTTGAGACGCAAATGTTATTGTCCAGAGTTATTGCGCGCGCGCAGTCTATTGCATATGTAATTAATGGTTTCCCATTAAATATATTAATGTTCTTGTGCGGAATACCTTTGCTCCCACCACGGGCTGGTATAACAACCAATGTATCTGCATCCATAATTAGACTTATTTGCTTAATTATCCATAAAGCGTGTTATAATAGCTTGTTTTATGGCACTAATGCTATTTCCCGTACCGTATATATATTCTTGTTCTGGAAGAGAATATTTGCCATCTATCACATCAGCTATAAGTTCTGATACTTTATCCGGGTTATCATCTACGTTTAATACGCTTTTCGGGGAATTTCTACCTTGTTGACGATTCCCTACATTAATTGTAAATTTAGAGAAGTAGGGAACTTCTATAATTCCACTACTGGAATTACCTACTACAAAAAGAGAATTTAGAATGGCATTATAATAATTTTTCATACCTAAATTAGGCACAATTATCACGTTATCGTTTTCTTTATACTCTTCAATTTGTTGTATTATAGCGTCGCTACCATCATCATTATTCGGATATGTCACCAATACCTTTAACCCTTTATTTATAACTGTATTAACCGTTGCCTTAAGGCATAATGGTATCCGATTAGCTCCAATGGTTTGTGAATGATACGTAATTAGCACGTACTCATTATTATTCAACCTTTCATCTATCTCTGATACGGTATGCTTTTCTTTAGAAAATGAAAAAATGTTGTCAACAGCGGAAGACCCAACTAAGTAAAGATCTTTTTGCCTTATTACAGGTATTTGCAATAGCCTTTCATAGGCATATTTATTGGTAATTAAATGCAGAGATGATATATTTGAAATATTATAACGATATATGTTGTCAACAGCTCCTTCTGTAATCTGGCCTCCTGCAAAATGTATTACCGGAATTTTAAGAAAATGAGCGGCTAAAGCAGCAGCATATGCTTCAAGCCTGTCGCCGATAAGATATACGGCATCTAAAGATAATGGTTGAAGCCCATTGTATAAGACTGTAATAAGAGAGGTAAAATCAACTGATTTTTCCCTTTGTTCTTCTGTATAGCATGGAATGGGAACAACAGGTGCTAAATTATCATTTTCTATTTCAGAAACAGTATATCCATATTTTTTCTGAAAGTGCATTCCCGTTGCAATGATACAAACATTAAAACGATCGTCCGCCGCTAAGGAACGAATAACGTTCTTCATAACCCCATACTCGGAACGGGCTCCTGTTATAAATCCTATTTTCATGCTAAGTCGGTTTCATAAATAACCCTATCAGCCTCTTTGTCAACCGTCAATTTCTTACCAATTACCAAATCCGTATGTATTGGAAGTATACCTGTCCCAGGACGCTTGAAACAAATGTCCTCCATCGTGATAATGTCTCCTTTCTTCATTGCATGTTTAGTGATGATGCTTTTACGTGCTACACGTGCAATTTCACGCTGACTTTCACTAAAACTTCTTTCTCTTGTTCCCATAGCAACCTCTATATGGCGAATTGAAGATACCAAGGATTGAAGTTCTACAATATCTATTGAGGCTTTATGATCCGGGCCATTCGCATTTTTATCCAATGTAACATGTTTCTCTACCATGGTAGCCCCCAACGCAACAGAAGCTATCACACAATCATTTCCGACTGTATGATCAGAGAATCCGACATTGCAGTTAAATCGAGATCGTATCTCCAATATATTGCGAAGATTAACCTCCTCAAACCTAGCCGGATAATTTGAAATGCAATGAAGTATTGTTATGTCTTTTTTGAAATTTCTATTTAATAAATCGACAGCCATCTTTACCTCATCATAAGTAGCCATACCTGTCGATAATATAATGGGCTTATCCTGTTCTGATATATAATCTACCATATCCATCGAAAAGATCTCTCCGGAAGCTATTTTATAATATGGCATTTCAAAATGTTTGTCAAGGAACAACAAACTTTCCATATCAAATGCTGTACAGATATAATCGACATTTAATTCTTTGCACTTATTATAAAGAAGTAAATGTTCATCACGTTTTAACTGATAACGCAAAGACATTTCTCGCGCGCCCTTAGCCGAATCATTTTTTTTCTGATATGATGCTTTAAATGAATCATCACTATAAAGCATATAAGGGTCTGTCATTTGGAATTTTACAGCATCAACACCTGTTGCAGCAATTTTTTCAACCATTTCTAATGCAAGCCCAATATCTCCATTATGATTCGGGCCGACTTCGGCTATTATATATACGTTGTTATTCATATATTTTAGTTATTTTAGCAGGTATTCCAAAATATAAACCAGATATTTCACAATTTTTATTAACCATGCTACAAGCTCCTATTACACAGTTGTCGTTAATTATTAAGTCATTGGTAATAACTGTATTAAATCCTACAAATACAGATTTTCCCAAATGGATTCCTCGTCCAATAGTACATCCAGAAACTACTTGAGAGAAAGGTTCGATAATTGTATCGTGTGATATTATAGCATTATCACCAATCATTACACAATCCCCAATTTTGCAATTACTTTGAATAATTGCGCCATCTCTTAAAATAACGCCCTTCCCAAGAGTAACTCCTTTATGAACAATAACATTTTGCCCTTTAATTACAGGTAACTTAAAGCCAATAGTGATAAGATTATTAAAAATTTTCTGTTTAATAACAGTATTGTTGAGCTTATTCCCTACACCAATTGCCGCATTGTGAACACCGGTGCTATAAAGTTTCGTTAAAATATCATCTGTCCCTAAATAATTATATCCCCAAAAAGAACCATGATCTTGTAAATCTGTGTATCCTACAATCTCATATTTATCCATGTTCTCTATATAATTAATTATATTTCCAATAAAACTTCCACCTCCCACAATTACAATTTTCTCCATATTCATTATTATGATTAATAGTTGCGTATAAAAATTTTTGTTATCTTACACTACTCGGGATATTCACAACCCTATCAGCAAACCAAATTGTATTCTCCAAACCATCATTCTCGCAATGCTCAAACATAGGCAGGCGGTTCATGAGTTCCCAAATAGGACGTGTCATCACACCGTTGTCATTGGTCTGTTGCAGGAATGCCTGCTGCGCTGCTTTATCTTTCAGAATTACCGCATTGAGCCAATAGTTTGAAAACGTATTTTCGGGTTCCGTGAAGAAATCGATGCCGTCAACATTTTTGAAAAGCTCGGTATATTCGGCAGCAACCTGTCGTTTGCTCTCAATAAATTTGTCAATATTTTCCAGTTGTGCGCAACCGAGTGCCGCATTGATATTGGGCATTCGATAGTTGTAACCTATATGGTCGTGACGGAACTCCCACCTGTGCGGAACTTTCGCTTGTGTTGTAAGGTGCTTTGCTTTTGCTGCAAGCTCCCCATCATTAAAAAGCATCATTCCGCCACCGCCGGTTGTGATTGTCTTGTTACCATTGAAGCTGATTGCGCTAACCTTGCCAAATGTACCGGTATGTTTACCCTTATAAAGGCTTCCGATACTCTCTGCAGCATCTTCCACGACCTCAATATGATATTCTTCGCAAATTTGGATTAACTCCTCAATATGAATAGGATGACCGAAAGTATGCATAGGAACGCATGCCTTTACCCTGCGGCCTGTGTTTTTGTTGAAGCATTCTCCGTTTCTAATTTCTGCGTTCTTTGCCAACCAGTTCTTTACAGCAATCGGTGACAATCCCATTGTATCTTTATCAACATCAATAAAAACAGGATGAGCTCCTATATAACTTATTGCATTACATGTCGCAATGAATGTAAGAGCCTGAGTAAGAACTTCATCATTTCGTTCCACACCGACAAGCATCATTGCCATATGGAGGGCACTGGTTCCACTAACACAAACTACCGCTTTCTTGGCTCCTGTATAGGCAGCCATATCATTCTCAAAGCGGTCCACAAATTTACCTACACTGGAAACGAAAGTAGTATCGATACACTCTTCCAGATACTTCTTCTCGTTTCCCATAAACTTCGGAACACTCAGAGGGACAAATTCCTCTGTTCCATAAAGTTTATGAATGAAAGAAATTACTTTTTCATACATGATATATTTCTATGATTACATCTTTTGATCCAGATTTTTACCCTTCTCTTCGTGCTCAAAATTTGGCAAGAACGATTTCAAGGCAGCAACGATTTCTGCTTTCGTGAACTCTTCTTTATGGAAGATTGCTTCTAGGTCAGTGAAGAAGGACTCAACCTCATCCATTGGGCGATGTGTTGTTTCTTCAATAACACCCAAAGACTGGAATCTTTCCATATTGATTTTCTCTCCAAGTATATAGAATTCTTCGAAGCCTTTTTCGCCGGTTGTATCGCTTGAGAAATAAACTACTGGATACTCCTTAGAATTCTCTGTCCTCTGGGCAGCAAACTTTCTTGCTTCACTATCCGATGAGCACTGCTTCTCTTCATATCCTGCTGTCTTTACAAACTTCTCGCAGAAACTGCTGAAAGTAATCATCTGGTCTTCCCCAAGTTTAGGGAAGAAAATCTCGCCATTATTACCGAGGATGCAAGCGAGCATGCAAATCTGACCGCTCTCCTGAGGGGAAACGAAGTATCTCTTCACATCATTCGGAGCAGCAAGAGGTTGCTGTTTCATAAGGCGCTGTATCCAACCATCGGGAAGGGAACCGTTAGAGAAAGCAACATTAGCAAAACGAGCAGTGGTTACAGGGAATTTATTGCAATAGGCCATAATCATATCCTCCATGACACGCTTGCTCGCTCCCATGATATTCACTGGATTGGCAGCTTTGTCTGTACTTACACAGAAGAAATGTTTAGGAGGATACTCGCAAAGCAAATCCATAAATTTCTTCGCCTTGATATCGTTGTTCTCTATGAGGGCCTGAACCGAATATTTGTCCTTTTCGCTACGGACGTGCTTATGGGCCGAGAAATTGGCAACAATATCAAAACCTTTCCCCTCTCGGAAAATCCTCGCAAAAATAGGGTCTGCGAAATTCAATGTATATGCACGGTACTCCTCGGGAATGTACATTCCATCGGTGGAACGCAGGTCGCGAGTGAGTTCCGCAAGACCGTTTTCATTCAAGTCGATAACAACCAGTTTTGAAGGTTTAAATGGAAGTATTGCCTTTATAAACGATGAACCGATGCTTCCAGCACCGCCAATTACACAAAGGCTTTTGCCTTCCACTTCTCGACTAATTTGTTCCTTATTATTTTCTATATCTGCTTTGAACAAACTTTCTTTACGGAAAGTCACATTCTCAGATATGAATTTAGAAATGTTTAACATTTGTGATTATTTAGACTTTTAATTAAAATGTCATCTATACTGACTGGAGAATAAGTCCTATTCTTTGCATTAAACAAGATTGTGTCTGATTCCAAACACGTAAGAGTATGCCATTGACCTACCGGTACCTGGAGAATAAAGTTATCTGTTCCTGCTTTCAAAATATAGGATGCAGCTAATTCACCATTATCATTATAGAAATCTTCCCGCATGGCACCCCACAAAACAATCACAGTTTCTGATGTATTTTGATGGCGATGTATAGGGAATATCGTTCCCGGTTCCAAGGCATTGAATATTCGTTGACTTTGGTCGTCCATAGACGTACGCATATCATAATTTATACATAAGCATTCTGATGCCTTGGCTTTTTCTGATAAGCTATCAAAGAAACATTTATCGAAAATCATTTAAATCTAATCCCTCTTAAAAATATCCCTAGTATACACTTTTTCAAGCACATCGTCTAAGCATGAATCATAACGATTTGCAATAATCGCATTTGACAACATCTTAAATTTTTCAAGATCATTCATGACTTTACTACCAAAGAACAGAGTTCCATCCTCAAGCGTAGGCTCGTAGATAATGATTGTAGCCCCTTTGGCTTTGATGCGCTTCATTACACCCTGAATTGAGGATTGGCGGAAGTTGTCTGAGTTTGATTTCATTGTCAGACGATATACTCCAATAACTACCAGCTGCTCTTTGTTTGTGTCCCAAACACTTGAGCCAACGTAATATCCTGCTTTTTTCAAGACCTGGTCTGCGATAAAATCCTTTCTGGTTCGGTTGCTTTCTACAATGGCGCTCATCATGTTTTGAGGAATATGGTCATAATTTGCAAGCAACTGCTTGGTATCCTTTGGCAAACAGTAACCTCCATAACCGAATGATGGATTATTGTAGTGTGTGCCGATTCTAGGATCAAAACCGATGCCTCGTATGATTGCCTGAGAATCAAGTCCCTTGACCTCTGCATATGTGTCAAGTTCGTTGAAGTAAGATACACGCAGAGCGAGATATGTGTTGGCAAAGAGTTTTACGGCCTCTGCTTCTTTCAGCCCCATAAACAATACATCGACATTCTCCTTGATTGCTCCTTCCTGAAGCAGACAGGCGAATGTCTTAGCTGCTTGTTCGAGTTTTGGCATATCTGCAACTGCACGAATTGCAGAGTTCTCTTCTGCAAACTCTTCTGATTCGATGATTTTCGGAATACCTACAATAATACGACTGGGATATAGGTTGTCCTTCAATGCCTTGCTTTCACGAAGAAATTCCGGAGAGAAAAGAAGGTTGAACTTTTTTACTCCTTTTTGGGCATATTTTACATAAAGATTACGACAATAGCCCACCGGGATAGTTGACTTTATAACCATTACAACCTCCGGATTCACCTTCAACACTAAGTCAATGACTTCCTCTACATGGCTTGTATCGAAATAGTTTTTGATTGGGTCATAGTTTGTAGGTGTAGCAATAATCACAAACTCTGCATCGACATATGCAGAACGCGCATCAAGTGTCGCTACGAGGTTCAATGGCTTCTCTGCCAAATATTTTTCGATATAATCATCCTGAATTGGAGACTTTTTACTGTTAATCAAATTAACCTTTTCAGGAACGATATCAACTGCTGTAACCTGATGGTGCTGAGATAAAAGGGTGGCTATGCTCAAACCGACATAACCAGTGCCCGCTACTGCTATTTTCATATTATTTAAAAGTGTATATTTTTGTTAATAAAGACTTTTCACAGAATTTTTTTAGAGGCGATTTTTTGCACCATGTTTTCTATTTTGCTTCTACTTTACATAGAATTGTTCCAAGGACATTACTCAGAATCGTCATCTTTTTTCGACCTTATACTGTGGTGTTATGTTGGAGTTTATCTGTTTGTTCATTACACTGAATTTTGTCAAATTGTTCGAAGACGGAGTTTTTGGAGATGAACTCTGGGACTGTCTTTTTCATGAGACGCACCATTTCTGGAATTTTGACTTCATGGGAGAGGTTTTCGAGTTGGCGCGCTACAATTAGAGCGTCGTCGTAGTCGTATTGACGGACTTTTGCGATTCGTATTCTGTTGTGGCCTGTGGGCATTGTGTTCTCGGAGTTCGAGAGGACTTCCTCTTAGAGTTTTTCACCGGGTCTCAGTCCCGTGTATTCTATTTCGATATCCTCTCCCGGGATAAGTCCTGCCAGTTCTATCATTCTTACAGCCAGGTGTACAAGCTTCCGGGATTGCCATGAAGAAATGAGTTATTTCCGGGCGTGTCACCGTTATCGGTCCACCCTTGGCAATCTGTTCACGGAATCTCGGTATGACCGAACTGTTTGACCCTAGCACATTACCGAACCGAGTTGTAACGAACTTGGTGTAACCACAGTGTCTTCTCTGCTCGATTTCAACCCCCTGAGTCTGAACGTATATCTCGGCAAGACGCTTAGTGCAACCCATGATGTTAGTTGGGTTTACAGCCTTGTCCGTTGAAACCATCACCATCATCTCCACATCGTATTCGATGCGCTTGTCTGCTACGTTTCTCGAGCCGGTGGCATTTACCAGCACCGCCTCGCAAGGATTCTCGTCCATTAGCGGACATGCTTGTAGGCAGCAGCATGGAACACCACCTGCGGATGCCATTTTCGGAAAGCATAATCAAGGCGAAGTTTTTGTCTGACATCGCCAATCCCAGGAACGAAATCCAGTTCGGGGTATCGTTCTTCGAATTCAAGACGAATATTATGCATCGGTGTTTCGGATTTCTTTCAGATTTATCTTTACCTCGTCACGGCCGAGGAGATCCTCGATTTTTATCTGGCGTATGTTCTGCTTCATTAGTCTGCCGTCAACCACCTCGTCAATTCCCGGTACTATCAGAACATTCAGTCCGCAGTCGACACAGAATTTCACAAGCCGTTCCTACTCGCTTTGTACATCATTCTCTATGGCAAATAGGACATCGTTAATTCTATAATTTTCTTTCAGCTTCTCTATACTTTTTAAGTCCTTGAAGTTGTAAACCGGAGATTCTGATATTTTATAATCTTGCAACTTGTTACCATAACTGAGGAATCCTGCCACCTTATAGTGAGGGGATGCGGCAAGTCTAGTAATAACAGCAACACTCTTATCTCCAGTTCCGTAGATAAGTATTCTTTCCACATTATGTTGCTGTTTGCCAGAACGCTCCCTGATGAGGTTGTACGTCACAATCATTGCAATGCGCATTACTACCAACATTGCAAACGAGAGTAACAGGTCAAAAATCAATGCAACTCAGATTACAGAGGACAAACCGACAGGTGGCACTGTATATAAAAGTACGAGCAACGCCACGAATTTACATATCACGGCAAGAGTAATCTTGCGCATTAAATGCAATGTGGAGTGGCGTATGATTGTCTTCTGTGTCTTGAACGCCGTAAAGAAAAACCACGAAAACAGGAGTGCCCCGGAGAGCCACCATATCGCGGTAGTCGCACTAATCCCACTTGGTGAGAAGAACAGTTTTGCCAAAGAAATAGCAAACAATGACGCTATAACTGAAGCATCTAAGTCTAAACATAAAACCACAGCAGAGCTTAGGTAACTCTTGTGGTATAGTCTTTCAAGATAATTCATATAAAAATGGTGGGCAAAGGTTTTTAATCTCTCTATCACAGACTCACTTTCAGGGGGATGGGGGTTAGTTGTTTACTCATAGGCTATTATATTTCAAGAAACACTTCTGCCTGTATAATTATCATCCTACATTGCATCTTTAAAGTCGTTCACTTTCTTTGTGTGCCATTTGCCGAACTTTTGTTGGTCAACTTCATTGACCGTGAATTCCATGTAGTCCGCATCCTGACGAGATGCAAAATGAGTCTTCATCCATTGTTTGAGTTTCTTTTCAGGGACAGAGACTCCGACAATAGCAAACGGATAATTCGGATTATTCACTATAAACAATTCCAAATTGCCAAAAATCCTTGTCAGGAAGTAAGCTGAACGCTCGAAAGCAGTCCAGTAACCGCCCGTGCCATACAAGCACATTTTGTCTGTGTTGTTGACCTCTCGTTTGGCAATATCAAGGGATTTCGTGTTGATTAAACGAACTAAACGAACGCCGCACGGTTCGTTGTAGTCTGACCTATACATATTATTCAATTGTAATGTATTCAGGAGATACTTCCACTCCTACAGATAGCAAGCCTTTTAATTCAACAATAAGATACTTCTTCTTACTACCACGCAGTTTCAAGAGTTTGCCGTCAAATGTATCCAATGGACCTCCGACGATACGAACCTGATTTCCATACATATCAGGAGTAAGTTCACCGGGGAGATAATATTTCGGTCGATCTGATGTCCTTACAACGTGAATAAAACGCTGCATTTCTTTTTCTACAATCGTTATGGGGGTACGTTGTATGCCTTTCTTGTAGCGGTATTGGAGAGTTTGCGTTTTGGTTACTATCGGGTCAATATCATCTCGTAAACCGTGAACGAATAGCAAATCATGTAAAACAGGAACATTCTCCCTTATACGCTTTCCGTTTTTGATTTTCAATTGCTCTTTCATCGGAGTAAAGACTTCAAGACCCTCTTGTGCTAACAGTTTGTACGCAGGCAGCTTGGCATTGGGACGAGTGAAGTCTCGCATAGCATACCAGCTAACCTGATTTTTCTCCTCCGAATCAGCCATATTTACCCGATACAAGATAATTCTTTGAGTCCTGCAAGATTGTGTATTAATTTACAAATCAAGCAGTTACAAATAGTTATTTTTAAAATTAAGGATTTACATCCATGCCGTAACACATTCATATTTTACTCCATTAATCCATCTTATTATTTTTAATTTGACTGCAAGAAAAATCTTCTGTGTTTATGGTTTCTCCGTAAGAAATAATATGGTTCTATAACTAATTGTTATTCAAATAAATACTCGGATCAACTTGACAATTTTGTTAAGTTGGTCGAGTTTTTTGTAAAGTTTTAATCTGAAATGCCAATTTGAAGGTAAAAAATGGGGCACAAAAGCCTTTGTCGATATTTTTGATATTAAATCATTGAATATCAATTGTTTAAATTGGGTGGAATATTTTTAACCTCAAAAATTCCTAAAAAATAGATGCCTACAAATTTGTTCACCTCAAGGATTTTACCTTATTTTGCAATAAATTTATGGTTTCTTACGGAGAAATCACACGATTTAATCTTCCTAAAATCCCCTTATTTGCTTCATCTATAACAGAATTTTCGAGTGACGCTAAATAAATCTGTGTCGTTCTTTCACTGGTGTGTCCCATACCCTCACTGATGACAGAAATTGGCACATTATGGTTACGCGCCGTTGTTGCCCATGTATGCCTGGCGGTGTATGAGGACAGATACAAATGTTCTCCGATTTCTTCCCCTCATCTCTTCAACTTGCGATTGTGGTAACTCAATGCAATCTGATACTGATTGTATGCTGTTTCCGGATCAGTTGCGGTAATGATAGGAAAGACATAAAGACTGCCAGTCGTTTTCTGTTTCATATTATAAGAATAATCCAGAAGCTAAAAACATCAAATCAGAGGAAACAAGAAAACGATATGCAGACCCATCGGAAAGATACAAAACAAGTTTAGTTCAGAAAAAAGTCATGCGGACAATCGTGAAAGAGCAAAAAAGCAAGCTGAAAAATTAAGCCAAGTTTGCTCAACCCTAGAGGGAAGAAAGCGAATGAGCCAAACTATAAAAAGAGCGTGGGAAACAGAAGAGTACCGAGAGAAAATGGCTATTGCGCATAAGAATATGAATGGCAAAAAAATTTCGCAATTAACCCTTGAAGGTACACAGATAAAAGAATGTAATTCAGCTACAGATGCAACTCGACAGCTCGGATATAGCTTTGGTGGTATATGTAGAGTATGCCGAGGAGAACGGCAACAATACAAAGCGTATCGATGGATATATGTTAATGAATAGTAATACAAATCTATTAATATATATAAAACCGAGCGTTATTTTGTTGCCGGTTTGTTGCTCTGAAAGGCTAAGTTTATTGATTAATCTATTGATTTTCAATTAAATATGTGTTAAAATTTCAAATCTTGCATCAGGAAATAAGTAGTAATTACCAACGATTAACATATATCCTCAACTATTATTAAGGCGTTCACCAGGGAGTGCCTTTCTTTTTAGTCTTATAAGCGATAGTTATCGTTTATAGGGCTTTTTCAGCTCATTTTTGTAACGCATTTGTTGCTCGCTTGTTAATGCCCATAATTCCATTGGAAAGGTCGTGGAGAAACTTTACGCCATTTTACATGGTTTTACGGGATTTTACAGAAATAACGGAGAAATAAAGATGAAATAAAATGAGTAATAACCTGAAAATTAAAAAAATTTGCACTTGGTGCGGCAAGGAGTTTATCGCCTAAAAGACAACAACAGCGTTTTGTTCCAAACAATGCGCCAATGCGTTGTACAAGAAAAGGAAATGTGATGATGCAATCAAAGCAAATAATCAAATCGTAGAAAAACGAATTGAAGAAAAGCCTATCGAAAGCCTTAAGGATAAACCACTTCTTATAATCAGCGAAACTTCAATTTATCTTGGAGTTAGTCGACCAACCGTTTATAGTTATATTAAGCGAGGTGAATCGAAAGTCATTCGATTAGGTTACAAATATCTTCTAAAGAAAGAAGATATTGATGAGTTATTCAATCATCCAACATAATTTGTACTCCTATAAAGGAAAAAGCACCTATTACAGACTTCTACACTGCCGCAGAAAGTCAAAGAGAAATATCATATAAAATAGTCGTGGATATCTGTAGTAGTTAAGAAAAACAACATACTTCGAACTTTCAATCGTAGTAAAACTTACTGGAGCAAGAAACATATTGATGGGCAAATATCTATAGATGAAGCTTGTAGATTGACTGATGAGCATTATAAGAAGAAAAAAAACTAGTATCTTATCCTACACATTTTCAATACCTAAAAGAACTATTATATATAGAAACTGAATCTATTTAATTACACATAGATTCAGTTTCTATTCATTTAAGCTATTCCATGGATTCCCGAATAATCCGCCGAGTTTCTTTCTTATATTCCTTGCGGTCATATTCAAATCCTCTGCACATCATGCAGCTACACGGAGTACCTGTAGTTTTGTAAACTTGCGCCCATTTCTCTTTAGCCAATTCAAACCAATGAGGATGTTCATAGTAACTTCCATCCTTACGGAGGATACAATGCCCATAAGCGACATAAAGAATCATACGAGCTTTAAACACACGCGCCATTTGTTGGCGTCTCCACAATTTGTTTCTTTTGTCCATCGTCTCTTTCTATTAAAGTTAGGATGAACAATGATGTTACTTTTTTGAGACTTAATGTATCCATAGTATAATGCTTTATAAATATTATTCAGTCATAGACAGTAATATTTTGAACAGATAAATATATTGCGTATGTTTTACTATTCAAAATTTTACTGTTTTATAGCTTTCTGTGAAAGTCTACCAAGCCGTTCTCTTAATAATTCAACATACTTTTCTTTTAGTTCAATATTTAGGAAAGAGTTTTGAATGGCGGCTTCTAAATTAGGCAATAGTTTGATATACTTATTAATCAGACGTTCTATAACCACCCTCTCAATACCAAGATTTTCGGCTGATTTAATAAAATCCGCTCTTTGTAATTTCTTTTTCTGTCCATTCAGAGTCAAAGCCAACTCTTCATCATCTTTAGGATTGATGATAGCCGCATTCAGCAAGTCGTAAGCCGGAGTCAAACGTATTGTGTTATCCGACGCTTCGTATAAAGAGAAATTTTTCAAGTGCATATCGTTGTTCCCTGTCAACCAAGAGAAAAGCACCAACTCAAAAAAATTGGTCACATCCATTTTGGGCAAAGACGAGTATTTCAAAACCGCCTTACCGATACGCTCATAACTACTCTTATATTTATGCTCCGTTTGTCTTTCGGTCAGCTGACACATATCTTCCATCGCAATCTTCTCTCCGGTAGGAGTTCTGTCTATTCGGCGGGTAAGATAGCAAAGCGTATTATCCGCCATCCGCATCAACGTGTGAGGAACCACATCAATACGTGCTACCTCTGCAAGTTGCATGGTCAAATCCTCTATCTCAGGCATCATTTCATATTGCAAGGTCTGCGGCTTACAAATGTAACTACCCCAAAGTCCGACAATAGTCAATCGCTTGCTGCCCTCATGTTCATTCAAATGCAACGATAGCTTTGGCTGCACACCTGTTAAAGATGTTTGGTCTTGAATGATTTGCAGGGCAAGTTGGTCAAGTTGCTCTGTCGTATAATCAAGAACAGGCAATGTCGTTGTTCCAAAGAACTTCTTGATACAAGCTGGATGCATATCCTTTTCTCCCTTTAAGAGCGGACGATAGCAATATAAGCAGTTACACATGGTTTTCCTCCTTTTCTTCAATAGGGACAACACTTACTGCACCTATACAATCCTTGCAACAGGTCAGCAACAAAGATATTCGGTCGAGTATGCTGATGTCTGTATTCCGCAATACCACATCCAGCAACCATCCTTCAGGAATCAGACCATCGAAAAAAGGAAACAACACAGGACTTGTATATGCTTCTTCTTGCAAAGGTAATGTCAAACTAACAGCCCTTGCCGTTTCCATAGAAAGATACTCCAAAAAATAGCGGAACTCATACCCAGCATCGTTCTCAGTCAAAATCCCGGCCAATTGGTCTTTGTAAAATATATGGGCTTGTCTCATTGATTATTTGTTTTCGAAGTGGCAATCATTTCATAATTAAAGAAATCAAGAAGCTGATTCACCTTATCAAGGCGCAATGTTCCTTTTCCTTGTTCAAGGTCACGAACAAAGCGAAGCCCCACACCGGACTTCAACGAAAGTTCTTCTTGCGTCAAATTATACTGCTTTCGCAACCTCTTGACTGTAGCGGACAAATTATTCATAAGCCTTCTTATTATATCATTTCGGGTACAAAGTTAATACAAAAATCAACTATTATATCAGAAAAGGTATAATTTAATTGATTTAGATAGAATTATATCAAATAGGGTATAATATAAGAAGATTCTGAGCCTTAAAGTAGTGCAATTCCAATAAAAACACTACTTTTGTATTCATCAAGCGTTCTGTAACATCCATGCGGAAATGTCCTATCATTCAATATATTGTATCTGATAGCGGATATTTCGCAAAACGGCTGAAAGAAAGCGGTACAACACGTATATGCAAAACAGTGAAATACAACAATTTGCATTTGTCACTAAATTCTGTGTATTTGTAAAAACAGAGGTTGTATCGATTAAAATGAATTGTCACTGATAATCAGTAATATAAATATGTTGTATCGAAAAATAGGTATTGATTACCAACGATTAGCATATATCCTCAACTATCTTTTCGAATTCTGAGTAGATTGGAATTCTGGATTCTGAGAGCACTAACGCTAGTCATAATTCACCGACCTGTACAAGACTTTTCTTGGAGAAATTATTCAATCTCTTTATTACCTACGATGCAACCAATGATTGGAAATTTTGAACAAATAACAACATCCCCCCTTTTATCTCATCATCAATTTCATCAAAGAATCCGAGTCAACGATAATTCTCCCCTATAAAATACGTTGCCACCTCACAGTCAGAGTCTTTATTCATGTCATGTATAAACCGCCATAAGTTTCTAATCTTTTCAACAGGGATATGTTTGCCATTAATATTGAAGAACTGAATTATGTTCCCGTAATCCGACACATTTCCATCTTTGACGATTGAAATAAGTAATGGTGAATCGAGACCAAAATTAATCTTTTCAAAATGATAAACTACACACCGTGAGGATTACCATTTTCTGCATTACAGAGTCAAACAGATCTCTGCTGCCGAAGAATCTGTCGTATTGTCCAGTATTGCAGAAATACTCAAAAACTTGAGTGACTGTGTTGTGACGAATGTGGAATCCAACGACAAGAAAGAATTGTAATTAAAAGGACAAAAGAACATAGGAAGAAAATATTCTGCAAATTGGCAATGACAGGCATGCTCGCCGTATGTGCCGCTACGGTTCAAGCACAAGAGAATAAACTGTTGGAAATCACAGCAGCAAGTCCAATTACTGCAATTAAACAACGGCGCGAAAATGCCTCAGTTCGGTCTGGGACTATTTATAATACCTGACGGTAAGGTGACATACAATTCGGTGCGTGTCGCCTTGCGTAGCGGCTACCGGCACTTCTACCCGGCCTACGCCTATCGGAACGAGCGTAGTGTAGGGAAAGCCATCAGGGAAAGCGAAGTTCCCCGGAAAAAGAGCTGGATCACCTCGAAGTTATGGCCAAATGAATACGGCAAAGGCAAAATACTGGCCGCCATTGACCGGATGCTCGGACGTTTCGGTTTAGATTACCTCGACATGGTGTACCTCCACCAGCCTGTAGGCGATTACGCGGGTATATGGAAAGAATTGGAGAAAGCCGTGGAAAAAGGAAAGGTGCGTGCCATTGGCATCAGCAATTTCGATTACAAGGATGAACTGTTTGATTCGTTTATTGCAACCATGCGACAGAAGCCCGATGCAATGCAGATAGAGTGTCATCCCTATGCCCAGCGTGCCTATTGGCAGGAAAAGCTGAAAGAACTGGGAAGCATATTGGAATGCTGGCATCCGCTCGGTGGCAGGGCAAGCAACGGAGAATTGTTGCGTGATCCGATCATCAACCGTATCGCCAAAGCTCACGGCAAGACAGCTGCCCAGATCATTATCCGCTGGCAAATGAGAGATAAAACATCTTTAAAAAGCCGGTTCTTGTTGCTGGGAAAAACTGTCAACCAAATACCCGCTGAACGGGCGAACCGAAAGGTCCGGCAAAGTATAGGCCGATAATATATTTGTACAAAGGCAGATACAACGTATGCAACAGTTTGAATGATTGAAAGATAATAAAACGTAATTTTGGTAAATCAATCCGTAATCTGTATACCTCTTAACCCAATGCATCTCGGTATTTTTGCAGTAACAAAATACATATAAAAGTAACAGTATGAAAATAAGTTTGGCTTTAACAACAGCATTAACTTTTATGACAATGAATAATACTTTTGCACAGGACAACAGCGATCGTATCCCTGCCAAAGGATTCGCCGTTTTTGAAGAGAAAGGGCATTTTCAGCCCTACACTTTCAGTCGTCACGCGGTTGGTGACAACGATATTCAGATTGAAATCCTTTATGCGGGAATCTGTCACAGTGATCTGCACCATGTATTTGCCGACTGGGGGGCGGAGGAGTATCCCAGGGTTCCCGGACACGAAATCGCGGGACGTGCGGTTGCCGTCGGTAAGAACATCAGGAAATTCAAGTTAGGTGACTCTGCCGGTATCGGCTGCATGATCGGTTCGTGCCGCCACTGTGATGCTTGTGAACACGACTTGGAACAGTATTGCGAGAAGGGGGCTATAATGACCTATCACGGCATTGATTACTTCAATGGCAACGAACACACAGGGAGGATATTCCGACACCTATGTTGTAGCTGAAGATTTCGCTATAAAAGTACCCGAAAATGCAGACATCACCAAAGTAGCACCGTTACTTTGTGCCGGAATCACCTCCTATTCACCTATCATGCAGGCCGGGGTGAAGCAAGGCGACAAGGTCGGCATTGCCGGTTTCGGTGGTTTCGGCGGATTGGGACATAGAGGAAATCGATAAAGCTTATCGGAACGTACTAGAGGGAAAGGTAAAGTTCCGTTACCTCATGGGTATGGGTAACCTAAAATAAACTACAGACCGAGTACAGAGGCCGAACTTGTCCGAGACTATGCCGAGGCGCAGCGGTTATTGTAACCAATAGTTTAAAATAAAAAACTTCGCAAATATATAATGAAATGAAAACAATCGCATTGATCATCGGGGCATTGCTGATAAGTTTGTGCCCAATGACGTATGCTCAGAGCAACAATAAAATAAAAAAGAATATGGAGAATAAAAAAGTATTGGTGGCTTTCTTTTCGAGAGCCGATGAGAATTATAATGTAGGTCATATCGAGAAAGGGAACACGCACATCGTGGCGGAAATGATTGCCCAAAAGACCCATGGCGAACTCTTCCACATCGTCACGGTAAAACCTTATCCGGCAGAATACATGCCATGCGTGAAACAGGCAAAACAGGAAAAGGAATCCGGCGCACGTCCTGAAATAAAGGGCGATGTAAAAATCGAAGAATATGATGTGGTGTACCTCGGTTATCCCAATTGGTGGGGCGACATGCCGATGGCTGTTTACACCTTCATTGAGAAACACGACTGGAAAGGCAAAACCGTTATTCCCTTTTGCACGCATGAAGGCAGCGGGTTGAGCGGTACTGAGGAAAAAATTCGTCAGGCGTGTAAAGGGGCTACGGTAGAAAAAGGGCTGGCTATCAAAGGATCTGTCGCACAAAATTCCCGGGACAAGGCAGAACAATCTGTAGACATCTGGCTTGGAGTATCTGAGAAACGGTAATATTGATAAGACAATCCGCAATATGTATAAAAACAGATATCGGGCGGACCTTTACCTTTGCAATACTCTGGATAATCTAATTATAAGCATACAGATAGCAATTATGAGGAAAGAAATTAGGATCGATTGTTCCAATCAAAATACACAAGATTTGGAGCGGACGAAGGAACAGGCCAAACTGATTTTTCGCTTCAATCACACCATACCGATGACGGAAGAACAGGATGAATACTAAAATCCTTATCGGAGGAGTAGCGGCTTTTTTAAATGCTTCATTTCTCATGGCTCGGGAATACAAAAATACCAGCAAAACTTTGATTGTCTGTTTTTCCTACACAGCAGGAAATACGAAACGGATCACTGAAAAAATACAGCAGACCATCGGCGGTGGTTTAGTTTGCCTGGAGCCAGTGAAATCTTACTCCAAGAATGACAACGAGGTGGTCAACCAAGGGCAGGAAGAGGTAAAACGCGGTTGTAAACCGGAATTGAAGCCGCTCGGTGTCGAGGTAAAGGAGTTAAATGAATGGATTAACCTATTGAGAACTAAATTATAAAATAGTATGTTGCGTAAAATCAGACAAACACTTGCCGTCCTCTTTTTTACGGCCATTACCTTACTGTTCCTTGACTTCACCGGAACAGTCCATTGGTGGCTTGGATGGACGGCTAAAATTCAATTCCTGCCAGCGGTGCTGGCTCTGAATGTAGGGGTAATTCTCCTGCTTGTGGTATTGACGTTCCTCTTTGGACGCATCTACTGCTCTGTTATTTGTCCGTTGGGGGTAATGCAGGACATTGTGTCTCGGATAAGCGGAACACGAAAGAAAAAAAAATTCCGTTTCTCCTATTCACCAGAAAAGAAAGTGTTGCGTTATGGTGTGCTCGTAGTGTTCGTCCTTGCAATAGTCGCGGGAATCGGCTCATTAGTCGCCTTACTGTCACCATACAGCTCATACGGACGCATCGTGCAGAACCTTTTTGCCCCAATCTACCAAGGGGGGAACAACGGACTGGCTTATCTGGCGGAACGTGCGGATAGCTATGCTTTCTACGAAACTGAGGTATGGATGCGCAGCTTGCCTACATTTGTCATTGCGGCAATTACCTTCATTATCATAGCTGTATTAGCCTGGAGGAACGGTAGGACATATTGCAATACCGTCTGCCCGGTAGGCACGGTGCTCGGTTTCCTTTCGCGTTTTTCTTTAATGAAACCGGTCATCGATACGGAGAAATGCAAGAATTGCAGCTTATGTACCCGAAAATGTAAGGCGGCGTGCATTGACTATTCGAATCACAGGATAGACTACAGCCGTTGCGTCGCCTGTATGGATTGCATAGACGTATGCAAACACGGAGCGATTCACTATCGGATGTGCAGCAAGAAAAAAGCAGCTTCTCTCTCTGAAAGACCGCAGAATCCCGATCAAAAACAGATTGATGCTGCCCGCCGTTCCTTTTTATCCGCAACGGCTTTGATCGTAGGTACTGCCACATTGAAAGCGCAGGAGAAGAAGGTGGATGGGGGACTGGCGGTAATCGAGGACAAGAAGATCCCTGACCGTAAAACTGCCATTGTGCCCCCGGGCGCCCAAAGTGCACGCAACTTCAAACAACATTGTACGGCCTGCCAGCTTTGTGTGTCGGTCTGTCCTAACAGTGTATTACGCCCGTCAACGGACTTGATGAAACTGATGCAGCCTGAGATGAGCTATGAACGTGGTTATTGCCGCCCGGAATGCAATAAGTGTGCAAGTGTCTGCCCGACGGGAGCCATCAGTCCCCTTACCATTGCCGACAAATCTGCCATACAGATAGGCCATGCCGTGTGGATACGCAAAAACTGCATCCCGCTGACCGATGGAGTAGAGTGCGGTAATTGTGCCCGCCATTGTCCTACGGGAGCTATACAGATGGTGGTTTCGGATGCTGCCAATC